>Ga0190315_1000126_pt1 | contig 46293 bp, 37 predicted proteins | sample 48701101_MG_FD_161673 | JGI IMG/M metagenome (GOLD analysis project Ga0190315, IMG submission 161673) | Hydrothermal vent sediment bacterial communities from Southern Trench, Guaymas Basin, Mexico - 4870-11-0-1_MG | ecosystem: Environmental > Aquatic > Marine > Hydrothermal vents > Sediment ...
TGGCAATTTCATTTAGCGCATCATATTTAGCTTGATTAATATCTTCACTGTACGCTATTCTAGTAACCTTTTTAGCTTTTTTCATTTTTAGGTTTTGTCGTTGTTTAATGGTTAATCGTAAATTTCATTAAATTATTATTATAGACTTAAAAAAATGTCAAGCCTTTTTTAATCTAAATTTGTTACTCAAATTAGGCAAGAGTGGTTAGAGGTAACTAAGAAATTTTGTGCTAGACGCTGCACCTTTGTTGGAATCCACATCGGCTTGGGCATTATCCAATTTTTGGAGCTCTGCCTTCAGTTCTGTGCAAGACAGTTTGTGATCGCCAGGTTGAACAATATCAACTTTCTTGGATGTCGCACAGCCTGCCGTTGCTAACGCAGTCAGGAGCAAAAGTGAAACACCCGTTTTATTGAGCATTGAATTTCTCCTTGTAAACATGTTATCAGTTATCTGTGATCGAACTCAGGTGCTTTGCCAAGCAAACTGATCCCAACAATGGCAACACACGAGAGTCCAAAAGCCGGTACCATTTCATAGAGTTCAAAAGGAATTATGCCACGCACAGTGAGTTCTTTCCAGATAACCACTGTGACTGCACCTATAATCATACCCGCCAAAGCACCGTTGCGCGTCATCCTTGACCAAAATAGGCTAAAAATGATAACGGGGCCGAACGAACTGCCAAAGCCGGCCCACGCATAACTAACGAGTTCTAAAACCGTGCTTTTGGGATTAGTGGCAATCAGCAGCGCAATCACTGCAATGACAACGACTGATATCCGTCCAACCCACATTAATTCGGTTTGGCTGGCATTAGGACGCAAAAACGCTTGGTAAAAATCTTCGGTGATGGCCGTGGATGAGACTAATAATTGTGAGTCAATGGTACTCATAATAGCGGCTAAAATGGCCGCTAATAAAAAACCGGCAACCCAAGGATTAAATAAGACTTGGCTGAGTTCGATAAAGACTTTTTCTTTATCAGCCAATGGGTTATCAGCAAAAAAGGCGATGCCGACAAAGCCGGTTAAAACGGCCCCGGCGGTCGAAACAATCATCCAAGACATGCCAATCCGACGTGCTTTGGGCATTTCTTGCACCGATTTAACGGCCATAAAACGGACGAGAATATGCGGTTGCCCAAAATAACCCAGTCCCCATGCCATGAGCGAAATAATACTTAACAGGGACATGTCTTTTAACACATCTAACCGTGTCTGATCAATATCACTGATGCGCGTTATCATCGCATCCCAGCCGCCGACTTCATAGATAGTGACGATAGGCACGATAATCAATGCCAACAACATCAAAATCCCTTGCAAAACGTCAGTCCAACTGACGGCCAAAAAACCGCCGAGAAAGGTATATGCCATAATGACGGCCGCCCCAATCCACAAGGCGGTGGTGTAATCCAAATCAAAACTGCCTTCAAACAATCTCGCGCCGCTCACCAATCCTGATGAAGTATAAAAAGTAAAAAACAAGAGAATTAGCAGTGCGGAAATAATGCGTAATAGGTTAGAATTATCGAAAAAGCGGTGGTGCAAAAAATCGGGCAAGGTTAATGCATTATTGGCCTTTTCGGTGTAAACACGCAATCGACTGGCGACAAAAAGCCAATTTAAATACGCCCCAATAATCAAGCCGACGGCAATCCAGATTTGATTAAGGCCGCTGGCATATAACGCGCCCGGTAAACCCAACAATAGCCAGCCGCTCATATCAGAAGCCCCGGCGCTGAGTGCGGCCACACCGCCGCCCAATCGTCGCCCACCTAACACATAGTCAGCGAGATTATGGGTTTGTCGATAGGCGATGAGGCCTAAAATCATCACGCCGAGAAGATAAACGATAAAAGTAATTAATGTTGCAGTATTCATTTATTAATGCCGTCGTTAAAACCAGGGGCGTTGCCCCTGGCTATATTAATGTCGCCCCGTTGGGGCTTTTCGGTAGTTACTTAAGTGTCCGGTGCAAAGTTTGAACTATTAAAAACGGTTTTATGGCCCACAAACCAGTGCCAATAGCCATACTAATGAAAAATGAAAAATGAAAAATGATTCAATCATTGATAAGTCTATAATTTTTTAGAGTAATTTTATTAAAAGTTCATTTTGTCATTTTCACCGATTTGAAGTACGTTCCGTATAACGACTTCTATTTCTTCTTACAGGCAGGAAATTTAAATTGTCCGGTGCAAAGTTTGAACTATTAAAAACGGTTTTATGGCCCACAAACCAGTGCCAATAGCCATACAAAAATCAGGGTAAAAATGAGTCCAAATAACGACTTCGATTTCTTATTTTGGGATTTAAATTGTCCGGTGCAAAGTTTGAACTATTAAAAACGGTTTTATGGCCCACAAACCAGTGCCAATAGCCATACTAATGAAAACTGAAAACTGAAAACTGATTCAATCAATGGTCAAATATATTACTGAAAAATGAAAACTGAAAAATGATTCAATCTTTCCACAATTAATGACTTAGCAAAGTTTGAACGTTTGTGAATTAAACAGTTTCACCTCGTTGATCTTCTCGCCTTCCTGACGGTATTTTGCAGAAAATAACACAAATTGTCTCATAAAACGCATTGCATTGATAAGATTACTTTTGCCAGCAGCATTAGCCCCGTAGATAACGGCCGACTTGAGCAAGCGCGGTAATTGTGCCATTTTGGTAGAAAAGGTATTTTCGGCTTGCAAGTCTTTGGCAGATGTCGCCGCCATGCTAAGTTTTTGAGTCTCTTGAAAAGAGCGAAAATTTGTCACGTTAAATTCGATGAGCATAACATTGGTAATTGGCAGTGGGTAATTGGTAATTTAGCTTTAAAATGATAGACTTATGTAACAGTTTCATTTTTCATTAGTATAGATATGAATATGAAAAATTTTGCACTTTTTTTAATTATCGTCATGCTAACCACATCATGTACACAAGTGGGGCACAAAACACCTAAAAACCAAGAGGCGATGACGACACCAAAGGATGCAGTCGCCCAAGGTATGGCTGCCATTCAACCTCCCTCTCAATCATCAAGCCATCACACCGAAAAGAGTGTCGTAGATTCTCTCATACCGACATGGGCACAACGTGATGGTAATGTCTATCCACTCTCTGAAAAGGGTTTATTAGTGAATTGTGAGAGTCGCATACAAGACATTATCAATGTTTTGGGAAAGCCAAGCTTTGTGAATATCAAAAAATTTCCTAATCGACATGTTGAGTCGCAGATAGATGAAATACATGAACTTTTTTTTGAGGGTTTGAGTGTTTTTGTTTACTATTTTGATAACAGTCATTTTGTAGACGACACGAGCCTAATAATTGGCTTTACGCTCACCGGAAAACAGTACAAGTTACCGGGGAACATTAGGATTGGTTCACCAGTGAGTCAAGTTAAAAACTATATAAGGCCTCTAAAGCGCTCCAAAGAGTTTTTTCTCTACTCTAACAGTTATGAAGAGGGCTACTATGAAGAAGTTCGTTTCTACTTTTCAGGTAATAAGCTGCTTCAGGTGATTTGGAACTGCTCCCTAAATTAATGATTAATGATTAATGATTAATGATTAATCATTAATGATTAATTTTGGACACTTGTGGGTAAAGGTAAGTCTTCAAGAGGGGTAGGGGTGTGTTTTCAAAAACGCTTCGCTCTGAAACTTTCGTTCCGAGCGGAGCGAAATCAACTTTCGTTCCGAGCGGAGCGATATAACGAAGTTTCCGATTATTCCTGCGTTCAGTCTACTCTTTTCCTAGGTGACAGTTCCTTTGGGAATTTGTGCAGAATAAACGAAACAAATCACGCGGCCGACCTTTTGCCTATTTTTTTAAAGAGCGGATATGGGAGGGTTAACTGATGTTTTCGCTCCGTCTAATAAATACCAAGATTGCTTCACAAAAATAATATGCAGCCGTCGAGGCCCATGCGCTCCCAATTGAATTGTCTGCTCAATATCGGCCGTGCGCGAAGGGCCGGTGATGATATTTACGGTACGCGGCATTGGCCGTGTACGCAGACGTGTCCAAACCTTTTCAATATGTGTCACCATATCATCTTTGTACAAAACCACAATATGATTATCAGGTAAAAAATTCAGCGTGGTAGGGCTGTCAGGACTAGACAACAATACAAGGCTACCCGTTTCAACAATTCCCGCAAACGCTTTACTCACACTGACGACATCTTTTGCTTCCGCGGCGCGGTAAACGGGACGCAATTGATTCGGCCAAGGTAACTCTTTCAAACGAGTGTCCACCACGATTTCTTGGGGTAAGTTGTGCTTTTGCAAAAATTCTAAAACGGCAAAAGGAATATCCTTGGCATTAGGAATGGATTCTAATGTGCCGGCGACTTTTTTCAACTGATTGATAAATCTATCAATTAAACCGGTTCCTAAGTAGGGCAGCTCATGCACTTTCGGGTTGGCTAAACGCTCTTTTAATGTTTTGAGCGTGTCTTCGTCTAATTCATTACGGCCTAATGATTTGTGGATGTTATTAAAAATCGTGTTACGTGCTTGATTCATCAGATTATATATAACCCTCAATATTTGTCCAAACTTACGCTTTAATTAAAAAAACGTCGGCTTTTCGTCACTATTTGGGGAGGAGTCCAAGATTTATCTTGGACGTCATTGAGAATCTTGAATTATAGATTTTCATAAAAATAACCCCTAAGCTAGGGTGTTGAGTTTGAGCTTTTTTAGCCGAAATTAATTCATGCAAGATATGTGTACGGGTTTTTCATTAGCTCAAGGGCCGAAGGTTCACAATTAGCTCAAAGACCGAAGGTTCACAATTCACAATTTAAAAGACACGAAACCAGCATGAAACGAAATCGACTTCCAAGATAAATCTTGGACTCCGGACTTAATTGACTTCCAAGATAAATCTTGGACTCCGGACTTAATGAAGGCTTGCACTCCTTGCCTTAATTTTTCTTTGACTGTTTTTTCCAAGCTTCCATAAAAGTTTCGCCTTGCGGCGCTGGCATATCACGGGCTTTCGTCCAACCACCGGCAAATGGTAAATAGCGAAACCTTCCCCGACGATTAGCTAATTTGCCTAAAAAACGTATTTTCATGGCCGCAAAGCGGTGATAAAGGCGTGGACGTTTGGCAAAAAAGGCCCATAACTTTAAGGCCCAACGGCCACGGGCGGGAGACAGTTTAGTTTGATATTCTCTAACGCGGTGGTGGCGCAACAGTTTGGGCAAAGGAATTTGCATTGGGCACACTTCTTCGCAGCGCCCACATAAAGTTGACGCATTGGGCAAATTCCTCGCCTCTTTTAGGCCGAGCATGAGCGGTGTCAACACGGCCCCCATTGGGCCGGGATAAACCCACCCATAAGCATGTCCGCCCACCGCGCCATAGACGGGGCAGTGATTTAAACACGCGCCACAGCGGATGCAGCGCAACATGTCGTGAAATTCATTGCCGAGCATTTCTGAGCGCCCATTATCAACTAGCACGACATGGAATGCCTCAGGGCCGTCCAAATCGTTTTGACGGCGCGGCCCCGTAGAGAAGGTGGTATAAGACGTGATTTCCTGCCCGGTTGCGCTCCGTGCCAGCAATCGCAGCAATGTCGTGGCATCTTCCAAGGTAGGCACAACTTTTTCTATACTCGCTACCACGATATGCACACGCGGCAACGTATTGGTTAAATCGCCATTGCCCTCATTAGTAACAATAACGGTTGAGCCGGTTTGAGCAATGAGAAAATTCGCGCCAGTAATGCCAACATCGGCACTCAAAAACTTAGCGCGCAATACTTGACGCGCCTCATTGACTAAACCAGGAATATCGGTTAGGCGTTTTGTAAGGCCCTCTTTTTGATGATGTTGATGGAATAAATCAGCCACTTGTTCACGGGTTTTATGTACGGCCGGGGCAATAATATGGCTAGGCGGTTCTTTGGCGAGTTGAATGATATATTCCCCTAAATCGGTTTCTATTACTTCAAAGCCGGCTTTTTCTAGGGCGCTATTGAGGGCAATTTCTTCGCTAATCATGGATTTGCCTTTAGTCACACGCTGCGCTTTAGCGGTTTGGCAAATCGAGACAATGTGTTCACAGGCCGCTTGCGGCGTATCGGCCCAGTGTAGTTGGCCGCCGCTGGCAACGACTTGTTTTTCAAAGTGTTCTAAATAAAAATCTAAATGTGCTAATGTGTCTTCTTTAATCTCACGGGCGCATTGTCGCAGGGTGTCAAACTCTGGCAAGGCCTTAACAGCTTCGCGACGTTTATCAATAAAATGACTTTTAGTTCTCGCAAGCGCTTTTTGCAAACTGGCATTTTTGAGGGCTTTAGTGGCTTGCGATTTAAAGGCATGGGCGGTGGATTTCACGGTTTGTCGACTCTTTTTAATGTAAACTCAAGATGGGAACAAATTTTCAGGCAAAAGTTTCGCGGAGCGAAACTTTTGCCTGAAAAGGACTTTTTGAAAAACCTCCAAGGGCGTTGCCCTTGGCTTTAATAATACATACCGAAGGGGCTAATAGAGGTTTTAAAGTCAGCCCCAGGCAAGCGTCAATGCCATTAAGTTAAGTTTTTGGGTGAGGGCAACCATTTCGTTCGGGCAACCATTTCGTTCGGGCAACCATTTCGTTCGGGCAACCATTTCGTTCGGGCAACCATAAAGGATTGCCCCTACACGACATGACGGTTTGTAGGGCAACCACAAGGGATTGCCCCTACACGACATGGCATTGAGGCAAGCGTATACTAATGAAAAATGAAAAATGAAAAATGAAAAATGAAGAGGTTATAAGTGGATAATTTTACTATGAATTTGATAAGCTGGGTTTGATGTCATTTTCACGGATTTTTCGTTAAGTTCCGTATAGGTTAATGGATAGCGCAATCTCCAAAAATAAAGACGAGTGTTATCATAAGAGTTGTTGCGACTTTTTGGAAAATCCAAGGGCCATTTTTTCCCGTTAATCCCTTCAATTTCAAACACATCTGTAAAAACACCCCGTTTCACTCGATAATCTCAAAGCTGATCTGTGCTGCGAATTAAAGGGGGGGCGCTTGTATGCAAAAACCTTATCTTTGCGGAACCTCTCGCTTCGCTTATCCTTAAGGTTTAGCCGAATGGAAAAAACCATAAGAACCTGCTTTCCCGATACGTGAATTGAACCGTGAGCGATCACATTTGCTCACATATCAAGTAGCAGGTGAATGCATTCAAAAAAGCGTAACTTATGTGCAGTATAGCAACAACTATCAATCAACAGATGTCATGGATAAGGGCAAAGGGAGAATTGACAATAAAAATCAAGCCATTAGTTGGTCTTCTAAAGACTTGTGTATAAGGATGAGAACTCGCGGTGGGCTACTTGGTAGCCCGTGTTGTAAGGACAGATTTCATACGATGCTGTATTCCAGCTGCGACTCATATAAATCCTCTAAAAGCCTCAACCAGATTTTTTTATATATCTCAAATTGACACACGTCGTCTACCAACTTCTCTTTGGTAGCACTATTTTTTTCCAGAAATTGAACCCCCACCTCAAAGTGTTCGTCATGTTTACGGCACCAGACTACTTTGCCAGTGAAATCACAGGGCGGGTTGAGCAGTACGCGGAAAGTAATGATTGATCCCGGTTTCCAACAGGTATCAGATTCAAACGCCACTCCTCCCAAACTCACATTATTCAACTGATCCAAATGATGTGTAGATTCTCTCTCTTGCCAGACTTCAATCGGTACGTGAGCGGGATGTCGGTAAAATCGTCGGTTTTCAGGCATGATATAGCCTCCTTTATTTTTGACACTACCGTTTCTTTTAATTATAAGCTAAGTAACTGTCCATAAATAACTTAGTCAACTAAGTTATTTTAAAGTTACCCGCCTAAGTTCTTCGAGAACTACGTTAGGGATGAAAACATAGGTACTCTCGCGATGCTTCTCCAGTCCGAGACTCTACGGGGAACTATTAAACAGGTCCGATGGAAAGGCCAGTGTAGTTTCCATTCAAAACCGTCCTATAACATTGGCTAGGAGACTATTACCCGCGTCAGCGGAGCTAGGTAACAATTTATGCAAAGAGTATTTGTCTTAGATCATAATAAACAACCGTTGATGCCTTGCCACCCGGCAAGAGCACGCAAACTCTTAAAAAAGGGAAAGGCTGCTGTTTACCGACGCTACCCTTTCGCAATTATTATGACACACCGCGTAGGTGGTGATTTGCAAACGGTGGAAATTAAATTTGACCCAGGTAGCCGCACAACTGGCATCGCTTTGGTTGGGGATTTTGACCGTGGCAAAGAAGTTATCTGGGCTGGCAACTTAAACCATCGTGGGCATCAGATAAAAAGCAATCTCAATTCAAGACGAGCAATACGCAGAGCACGGCGAAATAGAAAGACTCGTTATCGTCAGGCACGGTTTAATAACCGACGGCGGCCAAAAGGTTGGCTTCCACCATCATTACGGTCACGAGTTGATAATACCAAGAATTGGATGCATAAGCTGGCACGGTTGGCACCACTCACTCAAATAGCAGTTGAAACGGTTAGGTTTGATACTCAGAAACTGCAAAAACCGGAAATATCGGGGGTTGAATATCAACAAGGCGAGCTTGCCGGCTATGAGTTACGGGAATATTTGCTAGAAAAATGGGGTCGTGAATGTGCTTATTGTGGTGCCAAAAATATACCGCTTGAAATTGAACACATCCAAGCTCGTAGCAAAGGAGGGTCCGATCGAGTATCCAACCTAACCTTAGCTTGCACTCCATGTAATATCGATAAGGGCAATAAGGATATTAAAGAGTTTCTTTCGCTAAAGCCGAAACGTTTAAAGAAAATCCAAGCGACTGCTACGGCACCTTTAAAAGATGCAGCAGCAGTCAATGCTACCCGCTACGCGACTGGCAATGTCCTAAAATGTTTCAGTTTACCGATTACTTTCTCAAGTGGTGGGCGAACCAAATTTAACCGTGTCAAGCTAGGCTACTTAAAAGACCATTGGATTGACGCAGCCTGTGTCGGCGAAAGTGGTAGTCAAGTTGTTATTCCTAAAGCGATAACACCCCTAATTATCACATCTAAGGGACGTGGGTCAAGACAGAAGTGTCGTATGAATCAATACGGTTTTCCGAGAACTGGCCCTAAAAAACAGAAGCAGGTCAAGGGTTTTCAAACCGGCGATATTGTAAAAGCCATCGTGACTAAAGGGAAAAAGATAGGCACGTATATTGGGCGTGTTGTGGTGCGATCCCGGGGAAGCTTTGATATTGGTAGTGGCGAAAAGAAAGTGGGCAGCATTTCATATAAATATTGCCAATTGCTCCAAAGGGCAGATGGTTACGAGTACACATAAATAAACCAAGTTTTCAAAAACTTGGATATTTAACAATTAAATAAGTTATTTCATGCACGTTCCTAAACGGCATTGTGTCGCCGGGTGTTCGCTTGCTCCTTAGCACCTATCAGGAAAGTAAAAATCATTATTTTTCACCGAGTACTACTTCAGTCACACAAAGTCATCTCTTAACGGAAATCTACATATGAAACTCCGTATGGCTCCGTGTTCTGAAGTGTTGAGGATTTGAAAACTGCTAGGTGGTAAGCAAATTGCTCCAAAACACTTAACGGCTTTGGAGGCAAATTGACACTTGGCTTTGAGGGTGGACTAATGAAAAATGAAAAATGTAAAGTGTAAAATGAAAAATGAATAGCAATGCGAATGACGGGTTGAATTGAATAATATCAATGAGTTATAAAAACGTCTTGATTGAAAGTGATTTTCTAAGTCTTTTTTAGGCTAAAGTTTTGCTCGGAAAAACTTTGGCCTAAAATGTTCATTCTTCATTTTTCATTTTTATATCGATATTCGCATTTATACTGTGCTATATTCCAACGGCCCACACTCAAACTCTTCTGGAAACAATACGACTTTTAATATCTCCAATTGACGCACTTCGTTTACCAAATCCTCCTTGATAGGACAGTCTGTTTGCAGAAATTTAACCCCTATTTTAAAGCGATTGTTGTGTTTACGACACCAGACCACTTCGCCAGTGGCTTCACAGGAGGGCCAGTTAAGCAGTTGTAGGTGGAGAATAATGATTGAGCCTGGTTTCCAATAAGTATCAGATTCAAACGCCACCCCCCCCGAACTCACATCTTGCAAATGCTCCAAACGATGTACAGATTCTTCTTGGCAAGATTCTTCTTGCCAAACTTCAATCGGGACATTAGTGGAATATCGGGGATATTGTCTTTGCTCAGGCTGTTTTGTTTTTGACATGATGTAGCCTCCTTTACTTTTTACAGCACAGTCTCTCTTAATTATAAGCTAAACTGCATTGTGTCGCCGGGTGTTCGCAAATTGCTCCAAAACATTTAACTGCTTTGGATGCAAATTGACACTTGGCCTTTTTAGCTTGACAAATTCAACGGCCTCCTTAACATCATTCACAATGCCACGCTTGATGAGGAAGGCCGCAACCACAGTCGCACTCCGCCCATGTCCCAACGCACAATGCGCAAAAACAGGGCCGTCTGAGAGACGAGCGTTTATCCACGATACCGCCTCATCCAACTGATTGAGCGTTGGGGCTTTGGTATCCAGAACTGGAATACATAAATAATTCTGTTTAGTCTGAATAAACCCTACTTCGCCAAATTCACAAGTCAAATCAAGCGTACTCTTGATACCTTTTGAGACAAATCGCTTATAATCTATAATCCAAAGCTGACATCCAAGATATAAATTTTGGACGATTTCGTCAAGCGCGTTTTGTTGATAAAACACACGAAATAAGCCAAGGCTAATCGTGTTCAATGTCAAATAAGGCCAAAAAATCAGATAGCTCAGTAATGACAATGAGCCTGAGGTTTTCTTGAGGAATATGTTGGGCTTTTCTAGCCAAAAAGCACAACCGACACCTATAAATGCGATGGCTACATTAATTATTAATGTAAATGTAACTATATCCATCATTGCTAATGCGATATCGGTAAAATCATTTTGATCCTTGATAAACAGTATATACCAAATTTGAGTTAAAATTCTTATGATGGTTTTCTGTCTTACGGCATAAGTTGTGACTTATGGTGCCTATTTATAAAAGGTGTTTCAATCCAAAATTGGTATTACTACTTGGGAAACGTTTCAAAAAAACGCGATGTGGATGTCCAGACACCTTTTCGCTCCATGTCATTGGTGATACGTAACAGGTACAAAAATGTGCCAAAATGTGCCAAAATGTGCCAAAATAACCGATTAGCAATTACCAAAAGGAGAACATTAATCATGGGATTTTTAGCCGGCAAACGTGCCCTGATTGTCGGGTTGGCGAGTAATCGCTCAATTGCTTGGGGGATTGCACAAGCCATGCACCGTGAAGGGGCCGAATTAGCTTTCACCTATCAAAACGATAAACTCCGTGAGCGAGTCATGAAAATGGCGGCCGATTGCGGCTCAAACATCACCCTACCCTGTGATGTCAGCAGCGATGAACAAATTCAAGCCGTTTTCGATGAATTAAAAAAATCTTGGGATGGCCTAGATATTATTATTCACTCGGTAGCCTTTGCGCCGCGAACGGAATTAGATGGGGCATATTTAGAAAATGCCACTCGTGAAGGTTTTAAAACTGCCCACGACATCAGTTCTTATAGCTTTTCCGCCTTGGCAATGGCCGGGCGCGACATGATGCAGGGCCGCAACGCCGCGTTGTTGACCTTGACTTATCTCGGTGCAAAACGTGCTATACCCAATTACAATGTAATGGGCTTAGCCAAAGCCAGCTTAGAAGCCAATGTACGCTACATGGCTTATAGCTTAGGCCCCGAAGGCATTCGTGTCAATGGCATTTCTGCCGGGCCCATACGCACTTTGGCCGCTTCTGGTATTGCCGATTTTCGCAATCTGCTAGATACCTTTGAAAAAAATGCCCCGTTGCGGCGCAATGTAACCGCTGAAGAAGTCGGCAACACGGCCGCTTTTCTGTGTTCCGACTTAGCCTCCGCGATTACAGGCGAAATCCTATACGTTGATTGTGGATTTAACACCATTGCTATGGCTATTCAGTGATCAGTTTTTCAGTGCTCAGTGATCAGTTATCAGTTTTTCAGTTATCAGTTATCACTTACACTTCTCACTCAAAAACTGAGAACGATCACTTTTCACTGAAAAATTGATAACTGAAAAATTGATAAGTACCTTGGCATATATTTTCGAGTATTTGACCAATGTTCAATAGTTGTAGCGTCAAAGAAATCCCACTGGTATAAAAAAATAAATACCCGCGAATTTTTGCCAAGGTACTTAACTGAAAAACTGATAACTGAACACTGATAACTGAACACTGATGAACAAAGGAGAATAAATTTTGACCCCAGATGAAAAAAAGCAACAAGTCGCAAAAGCGGCTTTAGAACACGTTGTAGAAGATACTATTATCGGTATCGGCACCGGCAGCACAGCGAATTACTTTGTTGACGCACTCGCCGCCATCAAACACAAGATTGAAGGTGCCGTTGCCAGTTCTAATGCCACCGCTGAACGGCTCAAATCTCACGGTATTCCCGTACTAGAGCTCAATAGCGTGGACGAAATCTCTGTCTATATAGATGGTGCCGATGAATCTAACCGCTATTTGCACCTGATTAAAGGCGGCGGTGGTGCGCTAACCCGTGAAAAGATTGTCGCGGCAGTCAGCAAACGCTTTGTGTGCATCGCCGATGATAGCAAATTAGTCGATATCCTTGGCAAATTTCCACTGCCCATTGAAGTGATTCCGATGGCACGAAGTTATGTCGCCCGTCAAATAGTCAAAATGGGCGGAAAACCGGTATGGCGAGAAGGCTTTACCACAGACAACGGCAACGTCATTTTAGACGTGCATAATTTAAAAATCATGGAGCCGGTTAAACTCGAAACCCAACTCAACGAAATCACCGGTGTTGTCACCAATGGTTTATTTGCCTCTCGTTCAGCAGATGTATTGCTGTTGGGCAGCGATAAGGGCGTTAAGGTGTTAGATTAAATCCAAGAGATAAGTACCTAGGAGTCCAAACTTTAGTTTGGACGGATTACCGAGAAGTTAGTAGGCGCTTTAGCGCCTTGCGTTTGTAGTAGGCGCTTTAGCGCCTTGCGTTAGTAGTAAGCGCTTTAGCGCCTTGCGTTAGTAGTAGGTGCTTTAGCCACACAAAAAAACTTTTTTTCTCTATGGGTATATTATTTTCACGCTCCTCCCTTACCCGTCAAAACAATATTGACAGACTACTAGCTGCTTTTGTCATTTATTTTATAAATGTTTATCTTACCATTTGCTTAATAAAATCATAAACACGTTCATTTACTTAAGTGCGGCTCGGTAGTTCTCCCAAAGGTGCCGACTCTATCTGACCCCTCACCCGAAATTCCTTACCTGGAGTGGGCCAGGGTGAGGCCGAACACTGTAAAGATTTTGGCGTTTATATACCTTAAGCCGAAAAGATTTGGCACGACTATCGACTTGATTTTTCGGCAATGTCTATAGGACTTAGGATACGCGAACCTTAGGATCGTTCCGCTTATTCAAACGGATACCGTTCAATTGACATGAAGTGTTATCGATCTCTCTAGTACTTAGGAGACGCGAACATTAGGTTAGCAAAGCTTATTCAAACGGATAGCTATAAACGCCAAAATGTTGAGCCTTACCCTGGCCCCCTTCCAGTAAGGGATTTGGGGTGAGGGGTCAGATAAAGTCGGCGCCTTTGGGAAAGCTATCGAACCGCACTGTTAGAAATTCACGTTGTTATGATTTTCTTAGGCGAATGGTAAGATGTTATCGCTCTATCGAGTTGTTATCGACATCTCTAGTACTTAGGATATGCGAACCATAAGTTCGCTTTGCAAACAGAAACGGATAGCTATAAACGCCAAAATGTTGAGCCTTACCCTGGCCCCCTTCCAGTAAGGGATTTGGGGTGAGGGGTCAGATAAAGTCGGCACCTTTGGGAAAGCTACCGAATCGCACGGTTAGAAATTCACGTTGTTATGATTTTCTTAGGCGAATGGTAAGATGTTATCGCTCTATCAAGTTGTTATCGACATCTCTAGTACTTAGGATATGCGAACCATAAGTTCGCTTTGCAAACCGAAACGGATAGCTATAAACGCCAAAATGTTGAGCCTTACCCTGGCCCACTTCCGGTAAGGAATTTGGGGGTGAGGGGTCAGATAAAGTCGGCACCTTTGGGAAAGCTACCGAATCGCACGGTTAGAAATTCACGTTGTTATGATTTTCTTAGGCGAATGGTAAGGTTTATGTATAGACAACTGGGAATTTTTAATTGCTTGAACCGACTTATAGTTGCAAAACATATAGAAGAATATAGATTCCGCTTGTCGTTGCCTGATTGATTGGGTTACCAACCTATTTCTCGAAGCACAGCCCTAACTTGCACACAGATTCCGCTTGTCGTTGCCTGATTGATTGGGTTGCCAACCTATCTCTCGAAGCACAGCCCTAACTTGCACACAAGTTGCGTTTTTGCCAGAGAAGTCATGGGCGGAGCGAGATTAACCTTGGAGGTTTTTAGATTGAAAGGAAAAATACGCATCATTGCCGGACAATGGCGAGGACGCAAACTACAAGTGCCCGATAAACCGGGGCTACGTCCAACGCCAGATCGTGTGCGTGAAACCTTATTTAACTGGTTAGCCATGCAGTTACCCAGCAGCCGCTGTTTGGACTTATTTGCTGGCTCAGGCGCTTTAGGCGTAGAAGCCGCTTCACGCGGCGCAAAGCAAGTGCTATTAATAGAAAAAGAGCGCGACATCGTGCAAAGTCTAAAGCAACAAGTGGCAACATTTGCCGCCGACAACCTAGAAATTATTTGCGCCGATGCCATCCAATTTCTCAAAAAAAACACACCTTCCGCTTTCGATATTGTTTTTTTAGATCCGCCTTACGAGCCCGATTTACTCAGCCCCTGTTGTACTCTGTTAGAACAACGCGGCTGGCTTAATCCACACACACACAAAAACCACATTTATTTGGAAACGAAGCGCAGCCTTGGAGAACCAAACTTACCGAACGGTTGGCAAATTATTCGCAGCCAAACGGCGGGACAAGTCGCGGGTTTTTTAGCGGTGCGTGAAAATCTTGTTGATTCGTTTATTAGTTTCCATTGATGAGTTGATATCTAATTGATAGTACAACCACATAAGCGCGGATAAACGAATTCTCGGTGTTTTTAGTCCAGCAGAATCAATCTAAGCTTTGTTGCCTTTTTTGTTGAAGGCCTTTTATTGTTTTTAAAGGTTTTTTTATAATTCACTTATATTTTATAAGTATTTAAGCCGCTTTTTCGGTTTGGGGGCCAGCTTGTCGTTTTCTATGTTTCGGTATTTTTGGCGAGTATTTGCTAAAAAGACTCACTCTGCCAATTGTTGGTTTTGTTGGCTAGTGATGACTTTTCCAATAGCTTGTTGCTTCTATCGTCGAAGCATGACTTGTTGTTGGTGATTGAGTACAACGTGATGAGTACAACGGATAGGCGAAAAAAACGGCTAAACCAACAAATACCAGTGAATCAATCCGTTCATTTCGTGTATCCGTTGTACTAGATTTCGTTGTACTACCTTCGGAACCAACCCAAACCCCACCGTTTGAAAGTTGAGGTGTTACTTGTTTTTGATGATTGAGTACAACAGATGAGACTAGACAGATAAACATGAATGAATTGGAATAGACATACGTGAGCAATACTAGACTGAACGCCTAGTAAACCAGCCGAACCAACTTAAACCTTGCCGCTTTCGTCTAAGCATGACAGTTTTTTTGTGATTGAGTACAACCTATGAGTACAACGGATACGCGAAAAAAACGGATAAACCAAAAAATACCAATGACTCACCAAAACATGCCAATGACTCAATCCGTTTATTTCGTGTATCCGTTGTACTAGATTTCGTTGTACTATATTTTTTGGTACTGCCTTCGTAACAAACCTTGCTACTAAATCGATTAGCGAATCGCTTTAAATATGATCGCCGTTGTCATTGATGATATATTCAAGTAGCTCAGTGAAGGAATGTGCAATGACTTTTCTTTTACTTTCTGGCAAATTCCGTTGATAACAAATAATTGGGTAAACATGCCCACGTTTTTTATCAACAGAACCATAAAGACTTATTGCAAAAAAACGGCCGTCTTCCAGTTGGCAAAGCTTGAAAAACGGCTCGAAAAAGCCGGGTATTGGTTCAATTTCTTCCAATCGAAGAATGCGATATCGATAACCCTTATCACTTGGATAAAAGCCGGCACCATTGGTGGCACGGTAAAATTTCCAGAGATCACTTGGAAAACGACGAAACTTATCAAAATTGCCAGAATAAGGTCGATTGGAATCATGATCACATTTTATTTTGTGAATCAACTGATCAAGTAATGAGACTTCCCGCACGGCCCAACCTAGCTTGGGACGTAGAGCAAAATTATCAGGTGACTGCGTTATCCCTGTGAACCCAGCAATTAATTCCAGAAGTTTCGAGGTTTTGGTTTCCCTATCCTTCCAAATAAAAGGAACGATTGAAAGGCCATTAGACAAATTCCAAGAAGTGACTTCATCTTTGCCCATGAAGACCGGGTTGATAACATTAAAATCCCCATTATGCGTCCTTCTGACATAAGCGATTAACTTGATAATCCACCCATTAATGATAGGTTCACCATACCGATCTTTGAGTTTGCATAAGTTTTGCCAATGCTCTAAATCAACATCACCTTGAGAAGCTCGAATAAACTGATCACAGATGGCCAACAACTGCTTCATCCACCACTTAAGCCCAAAGAGTTTAATCGCTTCCACTTTATTCTTAAGCAGTATCCAATCCTTGGTAGTGCCTTCCAATGTCACGGAAGGAATACCACAAATGTCGGTAACCAGATAGTCAAAATAACGCTTAAAAGCGTCCATCATAACCACTTCGCTCACCGTCCGCTCAATCTCGCCAGTCGTACTGAAGTTGGCGACGAATAACTCGTACAATCCCGCATTTGTATGCCGTTTTATCTGATTGCCAAACGAGTGAACAATTTTAGCCCAATCCTTTCTAAGTGTCTGAACCTCTATTTGGAGCTTAGCTTCATGGGATACACAAAAATATCTGAATTTTTCTGGATGGAGATTGATATGTTGAGCCAAGCCTTGGGCAATGGTAATCCACACCATATCAGGCGAAAGAACAAGCGGACGGTGTTCGCTAAATGCCATAAATGCGGCCGCGATCAAAGGATGGTAACCAACTGTTTTTAACGGTTGACTCCATTCCACCACGACTTGTTCCTTAGCACCGCTACACGCTTCAATAGTACTCCCAATGACATCGCCTAAGACTTCTTTTATAGGACATTCGCTAAGTCGCCTTTTGGCAAGCGCGACATTATCCACCGGGAATGTAATAGAAACCGTTTCTTCGTCAACCAAATTCATTGTCAATACTCCAATCGTTTGTAGTGTTTGTAGTAGGCGATTTATCGCCTTAACGAGATTAAGTCGTTAAAGCGACTACTACAAACTTAGGCGCTAAAGCGCTTACTATTAACTACTTAGGCGCTAAAGCACCTACTACAAACGCAAGGCGCTAAAGCACCTACTACAAACGCAAGGCGCTAAAGCGCCTACTACAAACGCAAGGCGCTAAAGTGCCTACTACAAACGCAAGGCGCTAAAGCGCCTACTACTAACGCAAGGCGCTAAAGCGCTTATTACAAACGCAAGGCGTTAAAGCGCCTACTACTAACTTAGGCGCTAAAGCACCTACTACAAACTTAGGCGCTAAAGCACCTACTACAAACTTAGGCGCTAAAGCGCCTACTACAAACTTAGGCGCTAAAGCACCTACTACAAACTTAGGCGCTAAAGCGCCTACTACAAACTTAGGCGCTATCATCATCGCTCAGAATTTGAATATCGTATCCAACGTATCAGGATTGAGGACTTCCACTTCAATTGACTTTCCATGAACATGGAAAAAAACCACCGCGTTTTGGGTAGTGAAGCTTTGCACATGCTCACTCCAAGGCGTTTTTTCTTGGGCATAATACGGGGCCCCTGCCGCACCATTGTTAACTTGAAAAAGGACACGAAATTCTGGCCGCTTTCTAATATCTTCTTTATCCCAGCCATCAGGATAAATATTGGCCTCCTTGCTAATGGGGAGCCAATTGAAGTTATGTTCATCCCCGGTCAAAAAACCGAAGACTTTTTTGCTTTTCAGCAAAATTTTAAGATACTTATCCCGCTGCTCAATGATGCCCCGTAGCACCAAGTTCTTACCATCCGCAGTATGTTTAACTACCGCCCGTGGCTTATTATTGCCACGATACCACATATCATCTCCAACGTGCCCACCGTTGGGAAAAGCCGGCGTATGATGAGTGACAAAGACAAAATCAATATTGTTATCAGCCTCCAAGCTGGCGAGAGTGGCTTCTAACCATTCCAACTGTTTATCCATCAGATAACCATGAAGATTGCCACCTGAATCAGGGTAACTCTTAAGTGAAGGCGCATACCAGTAATCGGAATTTAACACAATCATGGCAACGTTATCATAAACGTAGTAAAAAACGTTTTCCTTGTAGCTGGGAAAGTCCTGCTGATTGGGATTAGGATCATATTCCGCGCCGTCTTCACTCTCTAGGCCATTAGTTGGGTTGACAAATTGGCCGGCAAAGACGGCCTCAGCCGAATCGGTTTCATAAGGAAACCGATCCACGCTAAAGCGACTCGGTGCCCTTGTCAACAGCCTCAATAAATTGTTGCCCGACGCACTAAACGTGTGCGTGACAGCCTCGTGATTGCCCATCGCGGCAACAACCGGCATATAGTGCGCGAACGGCTCAATGGCCCTCTTCCAATTGCGGTATTCCACCTTAGTTTGTTCGACACTATTCAGATAGCCATCAATCATGTCGCCAGTGAACTGCATAAAAGCGGCCTCTTTGAAGCTAATCAGGGCCGCAATTCTTTTCATGATATAAGCATTAGTTCCCTCAATGCGTCGCTCACCACCGCCCAGTGCCGCGCGTGAGTCGCTGGCGTAGGCGAAAACAAAAGGCTTTCGGCTTCCAGGAGCGGGGGCCGTTTTAAAAGAATAGCTTTCGCTATAAACATGATTACCGTGATTGGTTTCCACCGTATATAAGTAAACGGTATCCTGCTGCAAACCCGTTAGCGTGATTTCGTGATGAGTGGCGGGCATATCGTCCTTGAAAATGTGGACTTGAGTTTTGTCTTTGGTATTAGTGGCAGTAACGGTAGCCGTCGTTTCCTTCAGACTCTCAAAAGAAAGACGGACAGTGTGATGGAAACTACCATCTTCAGCAAGATTGACAAACGGCCCTTCAACAATAGAAGCAGAGTTAATTTGGAAAGGGCTTTTACCAGTGAAGGCAATCTTGCCGTCATAAAGAATAGTGCCATCGCTGCTCACCACCCGATAACCGAGAGTACCCCGCCCCGTTTCTTCCCAACCAATCATGTCGTACTTGCCGCCCAGATGGCCTAAAATATCAAGACTGGCTTCACCTTTTTTGATGGTGGCCGAGCGAGGGGAAAAAACAGGTTGCGGATAACGGCCATCTCCCGGTTTGATAAAACCATAATAAAGTTTGCCATTGAGGTTGCCAAACTGGAATTTAAGCCCGCTGTCAGTTCCGGTAGGACTACCTACCAACTGCTTAAGCGTGTATTTTGTAGTTACCGGCTTTAAGGGATATTTGTTGTTGCCATCTACGAAAACAAGGTTGCCTTTTTCAGCAACAACAATGTTCGGGTGAACAGCGGGAATGCCAATGGCGTGGCTGTTAGAAAATACCAACAGTAAAGCAATGGAAAAGGTGGTTTTTTTCATATTAACCTCTGATTGGGAAAATAGGTATTTTCCTATTATGAGGAGCAAAAAACGTGCCTAACCTAAATATAATACAACCAACACTCTGGGAGATTGGAGTACAAAGCTTTAGCTTTATACTCCTCCACAGTTCACCCTCAGAAGCTAAAGCTGATGACGACAGCATGATAACCCGTTCAAAAAAAATTGCACATTGGGTGAATACAAAGTCCAGCAATAAAAAGCGTTTATGCATCTTAAACGCTTATTTAAGCATGTTTCATTAAACAGAGCGGTTGTTTACCTACTTCCTGCAACATCAGAGTTATCTCTTCCACCGAGAGAGGTGGACTGAAGAAAAATCCCTGAATGAATTCGCATTGCTGAGTCTGCAAAAATGCTAATTGTTCCGAAGTCTCCACACCTTCAGCAACAACAGACAGGCGCAAACTATGCGCCATTGCGATAATCGCGCTGGTAATGGCCGCATCATCATCGCCAGTGCCAATATCCTTAACAAAGGAACGATCAATCTTCAAAGTATTGACGGGAAAACGTTTTAAATAGCTCAAGGAAGAGTAGCCTGTTCCAAAATCATCAATAGCAATTTGTACACCCATGCCTTGTAATTCACGGAGCAGAGCAAAAATGCTATTTCTTTTATCATTGTCTTCATCTATGAGCAGACTTTCAGTTAATTCTAACTCCAGATAAACCGGATTAAGGCCGCTGTCTGTCAAGGCATTTTCAATTGTTTGCAATAAGTTAGAAGCCTGAAACTGCCGACTTGAGACATTAACTGACACACGTAAGGGGGGAAAACCGGCACGTTGCCAAGCCCTATTTTGTTGACAAGCTGTCCGCAATACCCATTCTCCAATAGGGATGATCAGCCCCATTTCTTCAGTAACCTGCACAAACTGGCCGGGCGAGAGCAACCCCAATTTAGGGTGTTGCCAACGTAACAACGCTTCCACGCCAACGAGCTGTCCACTACTCACTTCTATCTGCGGTTGATAGTACAAACGCAATTCATTTTTTGCCAAAACTTTACGCAGTTGGTTTTCCAAAACCAACCGCTTTAAAGCGACTTTATTCATTTCAGCGGTAAAAAATTGGTAACCATTTTTACCGGCCGCTTTGGCACGCGACATGGCCGTATCAGCATTTTTGAGCAAAACAGCCGCGTCTTTGCCATCGCTGGGATAAACACTGATACCAATGCTGGCGGTAATGACCATTTCGTGATTATCAATTGTCACCGGGAGGCTGATGTCGTCCAACAAACGTTGTGCCATCTCACTGACATCTTTAACGAGATTATTAGTGTCAAACATGACCACAAATTCATCACCACCCAATCGGGCGACTGTTGCCTCCTCAGGAGACACCTGATGAGTCAAGCGTTGTGCGACTTCGCGCAACATATTATCGCCGGCTTCTTGGCCTAGCGAATCGTTAATCATTTTAAAATGATCTAAATCGAGTGCCAATATCGCCACATTTTGATGACTTCGGCTGGCACGCCCCAAAGTTTGGCGCAGTCGCTCAAGCAGCAAATTACGGTTGGGCAAGCCAGTCAGCATATCGTAGTTGGCTAAATAGGCCAGTTGTTCTTCGGTTTCTATTAAACGACGATAGCGGTTGAGACGGGTAATAGTGCGAACACGGGCACGTAATTCGGCGCGATCAAAAGGTTTACTCATAAAATCATCGGCCCCCGCCTCAATGCCGCGCAAGCGTGACTCGCGGTCATCAAGTGCCGTCACCATCACAATAGGTAATTCCGCTAAACGCGGATTAGCCCGCAAGCGCCGACACAGCTCAAAGCCATCCATGCCCGGCATCATCACATCAAGTAGCATTAAATCGGGGATTAATTCGACGACTTTTTTTAATGCATCTTCCCCGCTTTCGGCAAACACCAAGGTATAGCCTTCTTGAGCGAGTAAGACTTCAACCGTATAGCGAGAAACCAGCTCGTCATCTACAATCAAAATGGTACTTTTTTCTGGCATGGTTTTTTTGCCAACAATTAGGCGCTTAGTATTTTAAATTCAGAAGTCTGACGTTTTTAAGTACAGCAATCATGAATTTTCTGGTATTTCGACTCCGAAATACCACGAGATTCTTGCACAGGTACTTAGTTTATATTTTCCCAATTGATAAGGCCATAAATGGCGAGATCAAGTGCCCCAATAAGTCGTGGAGAGAAAGCCAAAAAACGCCCCGCAGAACCGCATCTACTCGATGATCAAGTTCCCGCCATTCGCTAAAGCGAATGGCTAAAAGCTAAAGTACCCTAAAGGGTACTAGCGCTCAGCCCTTTTGAGCGAGTCGAATGATGGAGAGTTGAGAGCGATGCTTAGTGATTTATCTCTATAGATTTTCAGATAAATAATTTCAAAACAGCGATAGGGTTGACACGCAGGTCAACCCCTACAACAACGAACGGAATCTTGTAGGGGCTTTCTTTAGTGTTCGCCCTCTTAAGAAAATAATTCTCTGAAAAACTATAGGCTAACGTGGCTCAATAAACTTTCTCCCTCAAAAACATGAGCATCGATATCTACCACTTCCCGGTGGGGCACTACCGAATTTATCTATGACTTACTGAACTTGCAATTTTGGCTGGAAAACTTGAGTCAGATTGTGTACGAGGGCATGTAACTCAGTACGATTAAACGGTTTACAAACGACTTCTGTGGCACCGATTTCCAAACAACGCGCACGGGCAACAGGATCATCCCAAGCGGTTACCATCACCACCGGCAAATTGGCCAGATCTGGATTAGCACGCAAGCGCCGACACACCTCAAAACCATTCATGTTCGGCATCATCACATCCAACAAGACTAAATCTGGGGGCATTGTTTGAGCTTTTTCCAAGCCCTGCCTACCATCTTCAGCAAAGACTAACGTATAATCGTCTTCTTCTAGGAGTGCTTCTATGCTATAGCGAGAAACAATTTCATCATCTATAATCAAAATAGTTATTTTATCCGTCATAGTTGTTACAGTGATCTGTGATCAGTTATCAGTTATTAGTTATCATCAGCTATCAGTTATCAGTTATTAGTTATCAGTTATCAGTTATCAGTTATCAGTTATCAGCTATCAGTTATCAGTTATCATTTATCATTTACCCGTTATCAGTTATCAGTTATCACTAATGACTGATCATTGACGACTGATCACTGCTAAACTGATCACTGAGCACTGAGCACTGATCACAGATTAGTGCATACCACCATTGATGGCAATATTGGCACCGGTGATAAAGCCAGATTCGTCAGCAGCCAAAAAGGCTACCACTCTCGCAATTTCTTCAGGTTTACCCAAACGCCCAACGGGAATTTGGTCAATCATTTTCTTAACGGTTTTTTCGCCCATAGCGGCAACCATGCTCGTAGCAATATAACCGGGCGATACCGTGTTAACGGTGATACCTTTACGGGCCGATTCTTGAGCCAGCGCCATCGTAAAACCGTGCATACCCGCTTTGGCTGCGGAATAATTGGTTTGTCCAATTTGACCCTTTTGCCCGTTGACTGAGGAAATATTGATAATTCGCCCAAATCCTCGGCCTCTCATACCCTTTATCACTTGCTTTGTAACATTAAATACGCTATCAAGATTGATGCGAAGCACAGCATCCCATTGGTCTTTTTCCATTTTATGCAAAAAACAATCCTTAGTGATACCCGCACAATTAACCAAAATATCAATTGGGCCGAGTTTCGCCTCTGCCTCTTTAACCATCGCAGCTGCCGCTTCAAAATCAGAGACATCGCCTTCGGCAATGGCAAAGTCAAAGCCCTCTTCTTTGAGTTTAGCTTGCCAACCTTCGCCATCATCAACACCCGCCAACCAAGATGCGGCTACACGACAACCGTTATTAGCAAGTGCCTTACAGATTTCTGTGCCTATTCCACCGGTGCCACCGGTTACCAATGCGACTCTACTTGTCATTAATTATTCTCCTATCATTTTTGGTAATGGGTAATAGGTAATTGGGTAATTGGTACAGCCCATCATATACTCTTACTTAAAAACGCCAAAACCACCAAATAGTGGTTCGGTTATGTTTAAGGGGTAAGCTCCCTGGGGTGATAAACCATCTATCACCTTGGTTAAAAACCGAATCAAAATATTTCTGGCACCATGTATATCTTGGTTCACTCTTTTACCTTGGAAAAGAATTGAAGCTTTCCCCGCCAAGTTTTTGAGAATTGAACCATCCCAATATGATTCATTAACATCGATCACCGTTTTGCCATACTTCTTAGCCTTCCACGAAAAGGTTTGTTTAAACTTATAGTGTGCCCTACCTGCGCTTGCCTCTAACCGTTTTACGTCTTAAAAATCGTTTACGAGTTTCATGACTTTTTTGTACCATCTTCTTAGTTTCAAAGGTAGGCAATAAAATCACCTCATAATTTGAAACCAGATCATAAGCCACACGTCTATGCAAGTCGTCTACTAGGTTTTGTTGTCTCGCTCGAACCTTTGCAATTCTTCGGTTGAGATTTTTCAATCTATCTTTAACCCATTGTTTAGATTTATCTTCACGATGAAGCTTGTCGCGTGCAGATAAAAGAGCATCAAGTTCCAACATGAGGGGTACTAGCTGATCATTAACAAAGCCATCGCCATAACTAACCGCAGAATCGAAACTAAAGGCGGTTTGAAACGTTCTAATGCCAGGATCAAGAGCAACAATGGATAAAGTTTGAGCGACGGTGACGCAGGCTTTCCATTGACCATTTGTATAAGTCACGATAACCGTTTTGCCTACGGCTTCATTTGGCACATCCTCTGTCCAGTGAAACTCCAAAAGCCTCAAACAAATCCTACTTGAAAAAATAGGATTTCTCACCGTTTTCAAATTGAGCGAAATCCAAGTACGTTTCATATATATATTTAGGACTTACGCACTCATGCAAATAGACTTTGCACGGTTGAAAACCTAACAGTTTGCAGTATAACTGTTTTTAACAAGTTTTTGTGCCTAAAAACTTTAGGTGAAAATGGCAAACTGAACCTGTCATTAAATTCACTGTAAAATTATCGACTTGCTTACATAATCTCTTCATTTTTAATTTTTAATTTTTCATTGGTATTAGGACTTACGCATTGACAGATGAAAATTTTTATGCTTCCTTTTAAATACAAGGCATTACAAATTTCGTTTTTGGTCAATTTTGACAGATTTAGTCGGTTGTCAAATTTTTATAACCCGATGATATTTATCATGAAAAAAATTGAGTTTGTCAAGGCGTAAGTACTAGGTATATATTACCCATTCACAATTGCGCTCTTAGCGTTCTACAGCTAACGCAACTCCTTGCCCACCCCCAATACACAACGTCGCCAAGCCTTTATGTGCATCACGACGCACCATTTCGTACAATAAATCAACGAGTATCCGTGCGCCAGACGCGCCGATGGGATGGCCTAAAGCAATCGCACCGCCATTCACGTTGACTTTGGACAAATCCCAACCGAGTTCACGATTAACAGAAATCGCTTGGGCCGCAAACGCTTCGTTGGCCTCAATCAAATCAAGATCATCTACTATCCAACCGGCCTTTTCCAGACATTTGCGTGTCGCAGGAATGGGGCCAGTTCCCATGATTTTTGGATCGACTCCCGCACTGGCATAAGAAACAATACGCGCCATCGGAGTCAATCCCAACACTTTTGCTGAACGCTCCGTCATCAGCACCACAGCCGCGGCACCATCATTGATGCCAGAAGCATTGCCGGCCGTCACTGTGCCCTCTTTACTGAATGCGGGGAGCAATTTTGCCAACTGATCTGTAGCATGACGCGGGAACTCATCCACTTTAAACACAACCGGATCGCCTTTGCGCTGTGGCACGCTCAGGGGCACAATTTGCTCATCAAAACGGCCGGCTTTTTGGGCCGCCTCAGCCTTTTGTTGAGAACTGGCGGCAAAAGCATCCTGCTCTTCTCGACTAATGTTGTACTCCTCGGCAATGTTTTCAGCCGTGCGGCCCATCTGATAATCATTAAAGGCATCTATTAGACCATCAATCAATAGGCTATCTTCCATTTTCCAAGCCCCCATTTTCACACCTTGGCGAGACTCAGCTAAAATATGTGGTGCCATACTCATATTTTCCTGCCCACCCGCGACAATAATCTGAGCATCTTCACAACGAATAGCTTGCGCGGCGAGGTGGACGGCTTTCAAGCCACTACCGCAGAGCTTATTAATAGTCATTGCCGGCACTTCAACGGGTAAACCCGCGGAAATAGCCGCTTGGCGGGCCGGATTTTGACCAACGCCAGCGGTTAAAACTTGCCCCAAAATAACTTCATCGACTTGATTGGGTTGTAAACCCGTCCGTTCCAACAAATTTGCGATGACTTTAGCACCCAAGGTGGTGGCGGGAATATTTGCAAGTGTCCCATTAAAATTCCCGATGGCGGTGCGAGCCGCCGCCACAATAACAATATTTTTCACCCTTTACCTTTATCAGTTTTCAGTGATCATTTTTTCAGTGATCCTTTTTTCAGTTTTCAGTGATCCTTTTTTCAGTGATCCGTGAGCCGTTTTTCAGTGAAAAGTGTAAGTGCTCTTATCAATGATTAGTGCTCTTATCAATGATTAGTGTTCCGTGATCTTTTATACTGAGCACCGTCATCTCAATAGCGCTTTCTGTCATTTCTTTGATATGAGAAATCTTATCAGGTAGAAGAAATCTTACGGACTAGCTAGTAATGACAAAAGCGCAAATTGTGTAAAGTATATGTCGGTGGAAAAAATCGCACGAGCGTACAGATACCATCAATGATTAGTGAACAGTGATCTTTTATACTGAGCACCGTCATCTCAATAGCGCTTTCTGTCATTTCTTAAGAGGAGAAATCTTATCAGGTGGGAGAAATCTTATAGCAGAGCTATACTCAACGTGGCCGTAAGGCGGGATTTTTATGACGGGTTAATATATAAAAAAGGCGTATTATTAAAGCCAGGTAGTTACACTGGCTGGAGAGGGGCGTATTAGACTTGTCCGTAAATAAATAAGCCAGGGGCGTTGCCCTTGGCTTTAATAACGCATACCGAAGGGGCTAACAGAAAAGCACTGAAGGTGCGACATTAATATAGCCAGTGTATCTACCTGGATTTTATTTTCGGACAACTCTATTAATCTCGCTTGCCTGGGGCTGACTTTAAAACGTCTATGAGATCGGTCGGGGCGTATTATTAAAGCCAGGGGCAACGCCCCTGGAAATAATGTGCGACTTTTTTCAACTATTTTATTTTAAAAGTCCAAACCTAAAGGTTTGCAAAGAAAGCCCACCTTTTCGTGCCGATAAAATCAGATAGAAATAAAGTGTCACATAACGGTTAAATGTACAAACAGATATCAGACTCACCGGCAAACTCAAAAAAGGTTGCCGCACCACCGTACTCGATATCATCAATGAACTCACTGGTTTTGAAGTCAAACAAATCCACCGTCATTTGACAAGCAATCATTTTGACTTCGGCTTCAAAACACAAGTCGCGCAATTCCTCAATGCTGGCGACACCCTTTTTCTTCATCGTCTTCTTCATCATGCTTGACATCATGGATTGCATACCAGGCATGGCTTGCAAGAAGACTGGAATGGGCGCCGGCATAGGCATAGCCGGATTGCCCAGTGACGTGACTTGCAAATTGAGCTTTTTCTTCAGCAAGGCTAAACCATAAAAGGTAAAAAAGATTTGCGTATCATAACCCAATGCCGCAGCCGTTGAGGCAAGGATAAAAGGCGGATAAGCCCAATCAAGAGAGCCTTTGGTTGCGATAATCGCCAGTTTTTTTTCATCAGACATAGCAATGTCCCCTTGAGTTCAGTGAATTACTTCGTCTTGAGCAGGAAAAGGTATTTACCGCCTTCTTCCGAGGATTCCAGCAACTCATTGCCCGTCTGTTTGGCAAATGCCTCAAAATCCTTGACAGAACCGGGGTCAGTTGCAACGATACGCAGGATTTGACCACTTTCCATCCCTTTGAGCGTTTTTTTCGCCCGCAGAATGGGTAAGGGGCAATTGAGGCCACTGGCATCTAATTCTTGATCATATTCAGCCATATTTTATTCTCCTAAGAGTTGTCCGTAATTAAGTTGAACATTTGCATAAATCGTTACCTATCTCAGCTTGCGCTGGTAATGGTCTCCTAGCCAATGTTATAGGACGGTTTTGAATGGAAACGACACTGGCCGCGCCTAAAGACCTGTTTAATAGTTCCCCGTAGAGTTTATTCCTTACGAAGCATCACGAAAATACCTATATTTTCGTCCCTAACGGAGTTCTCGAAGAACTAAGGCGGGTAACTTTAAAATAACTTAAAATGGGCAAGTTATTTATGGACAGTTAAAGTCAAGTGTGGGTAAAAAAAATCATGAGTATGCGTTTTTATTTTTAATCGCACAATTGGGCACTAAATAACTTAGTAATCCACCGTTCTCCGATTTGGGCCGACAACATATCTCATTCCACGGTTCGGTTCCTGCTTCAACCAAGCTGGTTGTTTCCAGAATTCCAGAAACCGCAGGCGTTAGTTCCTTTGGTATCGCCGTACACATTAAACAGATATTCTTATTTTACTAAATAAAAAATCAGTAGTCAACTCTAATTTCAAGGATCAACATAAACAGACAAATTTGTCAATATTTGTCCATAAAATGGTGAACTGTTTTTAACCCTCTTTTTATATACTAATCTTTTCTTTTAAGCAAGTCTTACCAAAGGCAACGAGCAACCCGGTATAAAACCGCAAAAAAAATTACAATTACCAATTACTCATTACCAATTACCAATTACCCCTAATCAATGAGTACATTCAACAACTTATCATTATGAAATATCTACCAATTTTTTTAAATATCTGCGATAAAACAGGTTTAGTTGTCGGGGGTGGCGCGACTGCAACCAGAAAAGTCGAATTACTGTTGCGAGCCAATGCCAAAGTCACCGTAGTGGCACCACGCTTGACTGAACAACTCCAAAACTGGGTTGACGAAGGGCGCATCACTTACCGCGCCGATCACTTTGCGCCGACAGATTTACAGCACTGTCGCTTAGTGATAGCAGCTACCAATGATAAAGCAATTAATGAGCAAGTATCAATGCTGGCACAAGCGCAAGGTACACCCGTCAACGTGGTAGATCAACCGCAACTATGTAGTTTTATTATGCCCTCTATCATTGACCGTTCCCCGGTACAAATTGCCATTTCCACCGGCGGCGCGTCACCCGTGTTAGCGCGACTACTACGCGCCCGCTTAGAAACCCTGATTCCGGCCGCCTACGGAAAATTAGCCGAATTTGTAGCAAGCTTTCGCTTACTTGTCAAACAACGTTTGCCCTTTAATGAGCGCAAAAGTTTCTGGGAAACGGTTTTACAAGGCCCCATTGCTGAAATGTTACTGTCGGGACACACGCCGGCCGCTACCAAAGCCTTAGAAAACTTGATTGAAAAAACGGCCAGTTCTCCTAAAAAATACGGCGAAGTGTACCTCGTTGGCGGTGGGCCTGGCGATCCAGATTTGCTAACCTTTCGCGCTTTGCGTTTAATGCAGCAAGCCGATGTTGTCCTCCACGACCGTTTAGTGTCGCCGGGTGTACTAGATTTAGTGAGGCGCGACGCGGAGCTCATTTTTGTTGGCAAACAGCCTACCAATCATCCCGTCCCCCAAGGCAAAATTAACCAATTACTCATCCGTTTAGCCAAAGAAGGCAAACGAGTGTTGCGCCTAAAGGGTGGCGATCCCTTTCTATTTGGCCGAGGCGGAGAAGAAATCGAAACCTTAATGGACGAAGGCATTCCTTTCCAAGTCGTGCCCGGTATTACCGCCGCCGTTGGCACTTCCGCCTACGCCGGCATTCCCCTCACGCACCGCGATTACGCACAATCCTGTACTTTCGTCACTGGACATCTTAAAGATGACAGCACAGATTTGAATTGGGACGCGCTCGCTCAACCGCATCAAACTGTCGTGATTTACATGGGTTTGCGCTCGCTACCGGTTATCTCTCGTGAATTGATACGGCATGGAATGCCGCCTGACAAACCCGCAGCCCTCGTCCAAAAAGCAACGACTTCTGATCACCGCGTCTTAGTCGGTACTTTAGAAACCCTACCCGGCATAGTCGAAGCAGCGGATATAAAATTATCCAGCATTATTATTATCGGCGAAGTCGTCAAACTACATAAAAAACTGGCATGGTTTGCGCCACCCGTTGGTAATGAGTAATTGGCAGGAGTCCAAACTTTAGTTTGGACCGTCCAAGATAAATCTTGGACGCCCAGCCATTACCCATTCCGTACTTGCCAAGTCGGTTGATTGTTGTTATCAATTAAATGATGAACCAACAACCACTGACGTGCATCATCAGCGTCGCGTTCAAACCACGCCCGACTAGAGCCTAAACGAAAACTATATCCCCAAGCATCCATATCCGCCCACAAACGTTCTCGCCCCACGCCCGGCAAAAAATCAGCTAACAAAATTTGTAAATAGCACACACCGTTTTCTTCCATATAATCACCCCCGGCGTTAGTATGTAAAGTCATGCGCCGCGGCGCGTCCATGCAGATATAATGGCAAACCTCATGTAGCACAGAATGTATGGGCGTATCAGAGCGCAGATACACCACATTACCAATTAACCCCGCCTCCGGCTCGCCCCAAAAACTCCCGAGGATGGGACTATACTTATCTACTTGTACAATTGTCAAACCAAAACGCGACAACAAGGTTTGCAAAGGTTTGAGAGTCAGTTGGGCACAAATCATTACCGTATCTGGGGAAAACGATTGACTCGTTTCCAAAGGCGTTTTTGGGTATGGTAGAATAATCATAACAATTTAATTTTTATATATTTTTCACCCTCACCCTGGGGTGGTGAAAATTGTGACGTAAACGAATTGTGACGAGAACCAAGTAAACGAATGAAAAGCATATCGGTAACTGATTGTTTTTTCTACATTTTAAACGATTGAATCAAAATTGGATCAAGTTTTAATACCAAATGGAACCTCATTTTCACCGGGTGTGGTGAAAATAATTAATAATTAACCGTTAATTATTAATTATTAATTATTAATTATTAATTGTGTCCCTTTCCCTTCTGGGGATAGGAAGAGGGGATATAATATACTGAATGCCGTCATAACTTTTCTGTTATTTCGTTTCGATTTCGATTTCGATTTCGACGAGAGGAGAAATCTTGAGAAATCTTGAGAAATCTTGAGAAATCTTCTTGGATGGACTACAAATTCCTCACATTCTTAAGGAATGACAAAAGCGCAAATTGTGTAAACCTTAAAGAATGACAAAAGCGCAAATTGTGTAAAGTCTAGCTTTATACTCAGCATGGGAACTTTTTGATAAAACAAAATAACTCAATAACTATTTGAATTAAAACGCCGTTTTTTCTCTGTGTTCCTCTGTGTCAACTCTGTTCGTGTGTGTAATAATGCACTTTGAAGCGAAGAGCCTGTTATGAAAAAATTAGTTTTAATCATTTTAGCGTTGGGCCTGATGTCTGAAAAGACACTCAGCACCACCCAAACCGAAATCGAATTACTCCGCCAAGCGGCCGAACTTGGCTATGTCGCCGCTCAATTTCAGTTAGGCACGGCCTATTATACCGGCCAAGGTGTGCCCCAAGACTTTCAAGAAGCCGTTAAGTGGTATCGCAAAGTTGCTGAACAAGGATTTGCTGTCGCTCAACACAATTTAGGTGTAGCGTATAGCAAAGGAGAAGGAGTACCTCAAAATTATGAAAAAGCCTTCGGGTGGTATCGCAAAGCCGCTGAACAAGGAGATAGCAGCGCCCAAAATAATTTGGGTAACATGTTTAGAAGAGGTCAAGGCGTACCCAAAGATTACGTCGAGGCGGTCAAATGGTATCGAAAAGCCGCCGAACAAGAAAATGCTATCGCTCAATATAACTTAGGGGTGGCGTATAGCCGGGGTGAAGGTGTTTCCCAAGATGACAATGAGGCCCTCAAATGGTATCAACAGGCCGCCTCGCTCGGACATGCTAAGGCACAAAGAGAATTAGATCAAAAAGAAATACCAACCCGCTTAGCAGAAAACCGTCCAACGGCCGAACCTCTCAATACCGGCGGCGCAAAAAAACCACCCAAAACCAATGATCGCGTGGCCGAAAACCGCCCTATTGAACCGCCGCCTATCGAGACAATCGCTCAAAATAAACGGGTGTTGGAGCCACCAAAGACTTTACCAAACTTGGCCGAGAACCGCCCTTGGGCAGAACCGGCAAAAAGACACGCTCCCACGCCATCGGCGTTGACAGAGCCACTTGAAACAGAACCAGCATATGCCGTATATACAGAAAAGCTTGCGCTTAGCAAATACACCATCACGCTAAACTATGCGCGTCAAGAAGACAAGCAGTTCGTCAATCAACTGGCTCGCTATCTGAAAGAAAAAGGCTATACCGTCGATAGTAAAGGTAAAGTCAACATAAAGATTTACAAACCACAATGGGATATTCGTTACTACTATGACCGAGACAGCGCCGAGGAATTAAGAGAATATATCAGGGATTTCATGCTAAACGTTGACGGGGGCGATGACATTAAAATTCGGGTCAGAAACTTCAGCTTTATGCTAGGCCACAAACAGATCAGAAAAGGGCGGATCGAACTCTGGATACTCAATCCGGCATCGGCGAAGAAGTTGATATACCAACCCGAAACCTTCTCAAGATTAGCAGAGAACCGCCCAACGGTTGAAGTTGTAGAGGAATACGCGCCGGCTCCCCCGACGTTGACAGAACCACAGGAAATACCAGCGTATGACGCGACTACCAAGCGGGCACTTCGCAAACACCGCATAGCATTGGGCTATGCGCGTAGAGGAGATAGGCCCTTGATAAATCGACTGGCTCGATATCTGAAAAATAAGGGCTATACCGTCGATAAGATCGGTCAAGTAAAAACCAACAAAATTTATAAACCACAGTGGGATATTCGTTACTACTACGACCGAAATGCCGCGAATGTGTTAAAAGAGCATCTCAACGAATTCATGCAAAATACCGGTGCCGGGGATAATATTAAAATTAGGGTCAAAAACTTCAGCTTTATGTTAGGCGGCCAGAATAAAATCAGGAAAGGCCGGATCGAAGTATGGATACTCAATCCGTAACCATCTCCGTTCGCCCTCGTCCTACCCTTTTCCCAGTCGTCCAAACTAACGTTTGGCAGTCGTTTAGCAGTCGTCCAAACTAACGTTTGGCAGGAATCCAATCGTTGCTCCCGTTTTTTGAAGCAAAAACTTTTGCATATATTTTAGTTTAGTTTGGCAGTACCAGAGAGTTAATGCCCGTGCCAAGTTAAAACGGTTACCCGTCAATAGAACATTGACAGAGCACTAGATTGGCTGCCCTCAGTCTGGCCGAATCGAATCCCGTTTGTAGTGACTTTAGTTACTAGGCGGCATTGGATGAATCGCCTACGGAAAACGCTGTCAACTACAAGGAAAAAGAGGTATCAACAGGGCCATGAGTTGAAATACCTTGAGCCATTATAAGAGTTGGCCCACAATTGACGGCCATCAGCCTGGCCGAATCCCGTTTGTAGTGACTTTAGTTACTAGATATTTTCATATAATTATTTTCACAGAAGGGCGAACACGTAGGTTATCTCCTACAGAAATCTCGTGATTGTAGGGGTTGACTTACGTGTCAACCCCCTGCTGTTTTGAAATGATTTTTCTGAAAATCTATAGGCCGTATTTGAGAATCGCCTACGGAAAACGCTGTCAACTACAAGGAAAAAGAGGTATCAATAGGGCCATGAGTTGAAATACCTTGAGCCATTATAAGAGTTGGCCCACAATTGACGGCCATCAGTCTGGCCGAATCCCGTTTGTAGTGACTTTAGTTTGTAGGTGGGTTTCGCGTAGCGAAGGGTGGCTACGCGGCATTGGATGAATCGCCTACGGAAAACGCCATCAACTACAAGGAAAAAGAGGTATCAACAGGGCCATGATTTGAAATTCCTTGAGCCATTATAAGAGTTGGCCCACAATTGACGGCCATCAGTCTGGCCGAATCCCGTTTGTAGTGACTTTAGTTACTAGTACTTTGTCAATGTTCTATTGACGGGTAACCGTTTTAACTTGGCACTGCCAAACTAAAGTTTGGACGGATGGAAAGCCGCCTTAGAGAATCCTTCCTGACAGAAACAAAGTGTTTTTAGATGGACAGTCTTTCAAAACTTGCTGAGGTTTTAGCCAAAATCATTAATCTGATATACTACAAGCGGTTAGGATTTGGCTCCCTTGACACTCTCTCTGGAGAGGTGTTGGGAGAAGCGTTTTTAGTCCAATGGAAAACCGTGCAAACTATAGCTCTACTAAACTCATTATGCTCAATTACATATTATGCCTACCATTTTGCATCAGCCTGTTGCTGGTAAACTCGGTAGCAATTCGACAAAGTCCTGACAATGACCCGTTGAAATCGGCCAAAGAGGTAACTCATCATGCTTGATTGGCTACCCCCAGAAATTCAAGACCACGTTTTAAAAAGCCTACCGCTTTTGGAAGCAGCAACCCTGCTTGGTGGGCTGGTAATACTGTTCTTCTTGTACCTTCTCTATAAAATGCTTCGCCTAAGCCTTCGCCTAAGCAACCGGCGCAGAGCCATCGAAAATCCTCTCAAAAAAAATCCATTCATGGAACATATTGAGGTGACCACAAAATGGTTAGGGGCTGCTATACACATTTCTGGTTTTCGCCACCGCTACAATCAACACGTCTACTCATGGCACCGTGTTTTTAATGTCCGTGGACTGCGTACCAGCGGTACCTTTGCCCTTGAACTTAAGCAAGTCTTTGTAGAATTATGCATTGCTCCCTATCATAATCCACAACAAGCTAATTTTTACAAAGTTTATGCTCAAGAACTGCATGGCAACAATCGACCTGTCTGGAATTTTTTACGTTTTGGCAAGATGCGCCATGACACGCTAGTATTAGCCATTCTCGGCGCCCCGGGGAGTGGTAAAACGACGCTATTACAACATATTGCCGTAACATTCGCGGCCAACAAACAACGCCAGTACCATTTGCTCCCTTTGGTGCCAATTTTGTTGTTTTTGCCAAATCACGTCCAACAAATCATTGCGGATGAATATTCAACGAGAAATACACCGCCAATGCTGCACAAATTAGTCTATAAGCATTTTAATAACACCGAAAAATACCCCTATTTAAATCCACCGCCACGGTGGTTTGCACAACAATTAAAAAAGGGCAAATGTTTGGTACTGTTAGATGGACTTTCTGAAGTCGCTGACTTAAAACAGCGGCAAACCGTGTCGGCTTGGATAGAAAAACAAATCCACCTCTATCCACGTTGTCAATTTATCATCACGGCACGACCTCAAGGCTATCTCAGCGCCCCAGTGAAAGGTGCCCATATCCTAGAAGTGCAACCTTTCAATGCCGCGCAAGTGCAGCAATTCGTCGAAGCTTGGTATTTAGCCAACGAACTCAGCGCCAAAGGGGGCAAAATAGATAACGATGTACGGCACCGTGCCAAACAGGGAGCTAGGGAATTATTGGAACGCTTGCCAAAAATGCCGACTTTGAGCGCAGTCGCGGAGAATCCGTTATTGCTCACTCTGATTGCGATGCTACATCGCTATCACGAGCAATTACCAGGGCGGTGGGTGGAATTGTATGCCGAGATTTGCGAACTCTTGCTTGGCTCTTGGCAACAAGGTAAAAAAAGACCGGAAGCGTTGACAGCCGCCCAAAAGCGTGTGGCTTTACAACCGCTTGCCGCCGAAATGATGTTCAAAAAAATCCGCGACATCCACACAGATGACGCGCTGCGTCTTATCACTGAACCTTTGCAACGCGTTGGATTAGTGGGCGAATCTGTCGCCTATTTTCTAAAGCATCTGCAAGACAGTAGTGGTTTGTTATTGGAACATGAGACGGGACGGTGGCGTTTTGCCCATTTAACCTTCCAAGAATATTTTGCCGCGGCCCACTTTTTAGAACCAAAAACCAATCAAGATTGGAACGAATTAGTTAATGACAGTTGGTGGCATGAAACCTTAGGCCTGTATGCAGCACAACGCGACGCGACACCCTTAGTGCAAGCTTGTCTTACCAATGACAGCACAACGGCCTTAATGTTGGCGGCCTCTTGTTTAGAGGAACCTCTTGAACTTGACGGGGAGGTGCGTCGCCAAGTAGAAACTCGCCTCATTGATAACCTTGAATCCAGCGACCCACAACTTCGCCAATTAGCGGCTGAAGTCAAGCTCAATCAAAGGCTTAGAAGTCTAAAGCGCCTAGATGAACAGCGCGAGATTGACCTCTCGTATATCACTTGTGCAGAATACCAACTGTTTCTGGATGAATCGCGCGCCCAAGAGAAATATTATCAGCCTGACCATTGGACAGAATACAGTTTTCCTAACGGAACCGCCCAACAACCCATTTGTGGGGTACGCGCTGAAGATGCCGAAGCCTTTTGTGAATGGTTGACTGAGCGACAAGGCGGTAATGTGCGTTATCGTTTGCCACAACCGGCTGAAGCCAAAGCTTATCCGGCCGCTACAGCAACATATGCAACGTGGTGTCAACTCAAATATGAAAAAAATGATATTTACAGCTTGATTTGGCTGACAAAAACCGATGAACAACGTATCTACGGCCTTCTGAAAAATGTCTCTAATTTGCCATTCTCGTCGGGCTATGCACTTGCCAACGTCCATACGCTTGACAGCGCCATCAACCTGGCCCTGACCAAACTCCGCGTTTACCAAGCCCTCGGCTTGGCGCTTAATCTCGACCTTGAGATCGCCTCTCACCTCTTATCAGAGATCGATCTCGCCTTCGCACACGAGATCGCATACAGTCGTGCGCCCGTCAGTGCCCACACCCGTTTTCAGGCCGGCGCCATCGCTGTCACCAGCGTTCTCGCCCTCGGCCTTGCCCTCAACTACGCCCACGTCCAGAATAATTATTTTATCTATGCAGCCATTCTAGAAACTGATTTTTTGACAGTACAACAACATGTTCAAGCTATGCAAGCTGAATCTAACCCGGTTTATCAACAATTATTAGGTGCATTACTAAGTGATCTAATGGCCTGTGTTACGGCTACACATTCACTGGAACTGCGACAAGCATGGCGAAAATACACAGCACGAGTCGCAGAAACTTTATGGAGGGGCTATGACAAATTAGAACAACAGTATTATGCACGCTCATGGCTACAACGCTTGTTGCACCGTCGCCCCAATTATGGTCAAGAGAAAAAATTCATGTTAAACCTTCACAGATGGCTACGGATTGTCGTTGCGCGTGAAGAATGCCAGTTGCCGGCGTGGGAAGGTATTCGTATTGTGCGACAACGCAAACTTTAGGAAACGCAACTACAAGGATTCGTTATAATAAAGCAACTACAAGGATTCGTTATAATAAAGCAACTACAAGGATTCGTTATAATAAAGCAACTACAAGGATTCGTTATAATAAAGGATTAAAAAAACGCAACTACAAGGATTCGTTATAATAACGGATTAAAAACCGCAACTACAAGGATTCGTTATAATAACGGATTAAAAACCGCAACTACAAGGATTCGTTATAATAACGGATTAAAAAAACGCAACTACAAGGATTGGTTATAATAAAGCAACTACAAGGATTGGTTATAATAAAGCAACTACAAGGATTCGTTATAATAACGGATTAAAAACAGCAACTACAAGGATTCGTTATAATAACGGATTAAAAACAGCAATTACAAGGATTACTTGCGTAATGATTGGATTGATTAATGGGGATGTTTTTGAACTATAAAACCCAAACACCGCCACGCTTTTTTAATCCGTTATTATAACGAATCCCTGTAGTTGCTTTCCAAACACCGCCACGCTTTAATCCGTTATTATAACGAAACGGAGTTCAGCATAGCTAATCTAGGAGATTGCTTTCCAAACACCGCCACGAAATAATCTGTTATTATAACGAAACGGAGTTCAGCGTAGCTAATCTAGGAGATTGCTTTCCAAACACCGCCACGCTTTTTTAATCCGTTATTATAACGAAACGGAGTTCAGCGTAGCTAATCTAGGAGATTGCTTTCCAAACACCGCCACGAGATAATCCGTTATCTTAGCTCTTGGCTATTCGCTATTACCAATTACCAATTACCAATTACCAATTACCAATTAAAAAAAATGCCTCACGAAGTTAACCCTAGTGACAACCACCTCGAATTTTTACACCGCAAAATAATGAAGGCTATTGATGAGGTGATTAGCCACAATAGTCCTTTCAGACATAAAGAAAACGCTCGTGCCTTAGGACTTGATTGCGTCAATATCGCCAAAGATGTTTATGGCATTCTTTCTTCTCAGATGTCAAGTGTAGATGGAATGGTTAAGGGCAAAAAGGGAGAGTTCGATACATTTGGCGCTTTTCCGATTAAGGACAAAAAATTGGCTGAATCCGTTGAAAATATTTATGCCAAACTCCTTGAACATCTCGACAATCTATCCCCGGCACTTTTAGCGCGTCTTCTAAAATCTAGCGCACAAATGGACAACCATAACCGGGATAATATCTTTTCAATCATCAATCAATATCCGCCCTTTCAGAGCAAAGGCGGTGCTTTGCAACCGGTTTCTACTGGCGATAAAAAATCGGGAGAGAAATTGTTTCGCGCCCATTTGTGCAAAGTACAGATGAAAGCGGTGGGCAAAGTGCATGATGATCTTCAACAGGCTATCTCTAATCACTATGACAGTCTTGTTCGTGCAAGTGATGAGATAGAGGATAAAGAGGAAGCCTTATCTGAAATTAATCTAAAAATCAAAAAGTTATTTGATGACGATGAAAATATCGCCATTATTGGTTTGCGTGAGTTGCTGGACAAAGAAACGTCTGGGCTTATCAGACGCGAAGTAGGAATTGCCTATCTTGAATATCTGCTGGGAAATGCCAAAAAACAATCACTCCAGACGGCAGCGCTGGAAAAAATAATCAACAACATCCGGCAGGTTGAGGATTATATTCATGATCCTAGCCGAAGCAATAGTGATTGCATGTACCAAGTGACGGATGAACATGCTTGTGATTTACGCGAAGTGCTTGGTAATGCGGATGCGTGTACTAATTTGCCCGTCATTGGTTTAGTTGATGGCAGTCTTGAGGAGAGAAGCAGTCAAGAAGAGCGAGTATTTGTGTTTGGTATCCGGTTTAAAGCCAATAATCCGGTAACAACGCCAGATAGGGATTTCCCTGAGCTTAAAAGTGGGATGAGTGTTTATGCTCGCCACTTGGCAAAAGCGATTAAGGTTTTAGAATTGGCAAAGCAATTTAATACGGCGCGAGGTGGTGAAAAAACAGATTACAAAAAATTACGTCTCCTCGGCAGAAGCATCAAAACGGTTTTTTTGTATTACATGATCTTCAGTGATCACCCAGAAAAGCTCAAATGGTGGCAACAGACGGCTATTGGGCTTCATAATCGTGAACAGAACGCGTTAGATAGGCTTTTGGCGTTAGCCAACACCATGCTCAAGGCTGAGGAAAAGGCGACTAGAGAAACAATAGCGCCTGCCATTGCTACCCTAAAAGAAGTTCTCACCAACAAAAGCGTAGCAAGTTTTACCGGTAAAAGAAGGTGTCATGTTTTACTCGGAAAACAGTTAGTCAATGACGATATCCACGATGCCGCCGAGGGTGACATTTTTATTAAAGACTTGCACAAGTCGGCGCGTCAAGACATGAATCCGTTAAAAAAGTGTCTGCGCTACGTTCACATCGTTAAAGCACAAAATGCTCCGCCCGATGCCTTGTATTCTATTTCGTTTGACTTGTCTTTTTATGACAGCTTTTTTTATGCCGACAGAAAGGAGAAACGTGCCGTCAATGTAAGCACTCAGCCACAAGCGTGGCACTTTTTACCGGTGTTAGTGCAGCCTCAAATCACCAAGGCAAATGATATTTACCACAAACCACTCACTCAAACAGCTGGGCTAATGGTGCAAATCATGCCCGGCATTAAGCCGGATAAATCAAATACCTTTGAGTTTTTTGTCTACAAAGTCACAGCAGCCGTTGTTTTTTTACTGGGTTTATCGGCTTTATGTCAAAAGCTATCGGTTCAGCAAAAGTTAAAGTTAGCTATCCCGTTGTTAAGGCTGCACAAAGGTGACGAAACGGATATCATAGAAGAATATTTACATTCCGTCTGTGCCGCTGTCACGTTTTTGCTTAATGAAAAATACACAATGGGAACGCAAGGCATTCAACTGTTGAATCTGAATGCAAACCAACAAAAATCTCTCCGTTATAAGATAACGAATGCCAGAAGCTCGCTTTACGCTTTTCTGCCCAAGACGTTTACCGCCTCCGGCTTTGCCCCGGCGTTTGGCAAACTTGCCATTGTTATTGTCACCCAGCGTGTTGCCGGCAAGCGCCGTCATGAAGACAAGGATGATTTTCGGATAGTCAACTTGTTTGGGCGCGTGGTGATGCTTGAGCAACTGGACGATAAAACTATCCAATTAAGCCAAAATTTCTTGACGTTTGCGGATAACTTCTACAAGCACGAGATTGATACTTACCCAAAACTCCTGATAGATACTATTCATCGTTTATATGATGAATATGGAGTACGCGATGTTTTGTATATTGCCAAAACGCCGTTTACCAGTAACTTGAATCTGACGCAAAAAGACTCACAGAAAGCATTGTATTTCCTATCGGAACCGGTTTTACAACAGATGATGAAAAAACGTGCTGACTTAAATATTTATCCTGCTTTTTGTGATAAATATCCGGCGCGGATGTTTGGTGGTGCTAAGTTGAATGCGGTTTATATTGATGATGTGCCTTCTATTCAAAAGCACGTACAAATGGATCGTAACCGTGAAAGCCAAATTGTCACTTTTCTGAATATCGCTAATGGTATGAAAGTTAAGGGCAAAGAAGCGGAGAAAAATTTCTTCAACAATGTCATGTCTTATGCGACTTTAGACAATCTCTACACGGATATCACACTCCACTCACGCATTCTGGATCGTCTGATTGCACCCGACACGGCACCGCGACAAACGCTGATTGATTTTATCTGTTTGCTACACGCTGCCGCTTATGAAAAAGTCGAAGGCGGAGATTTAACCCTGAAACTTAATCCGTATCAAGACATTTTGGAAGATGATAATGTCAATCGTCTCAACACCTTTCCCGCCTTTTCTAACGGCAAACCTGATTTTAATTTGTTTGCTTTTATGACGAAAATACAGCGGGTTATCTATCGGTTGGATGAAGAGAAGTACAACTAATTACGCGTAAGTACAAAGAATTGCGCGTAAGTACAACGAATTGCGCGGATAAACGAATTATAGTAAGTAAGTACAACGAATTGCGCGGATAAACGAATTACTGTAAGTACAACGAATTATGCGTAAGTACAACGAATTACGCGGATAAACGAATTACTGTATTACTGTAAGTACAACGAATTATGCGTAAGTACAACGAATTACGCGGATAAATGAATTACTGTAAGTACAACGAAACGATGTAAGCGTAGCTAATATTGCTCCTAAACGAATTGAGGTGTGTCGTTCATTCCTAGTCAGGACTCCAAACTTGAGTTTGGCAGTCGTTTGGCAGTCGTCCAAAGTTTGGCAGTGCCAGAGAGTGTCAATAGAATATTGACAGAGTACTAGGCTAAGTCCAAAATTGACCAACGGTTGGCCGCGAAAAGTGGGCCGCGAATTCAACTGAATCAATTCGGCAACCTGGCCCACAAATCACTGGCTCTTCGATAACGCTTGGACTTTTCTGAAAGATTCTAAGTTGACTAACGGTTGGCCGCGAAAACTGGGCCATTCGCGAATTCAACTGAATCAATTCGGCAACATGGCCCACAAATCACACTGATCAGTTATCAGTTATCAGTTATCAGGAGTCCAAACTTGAATTTGGCAGTCAGGAGCCCAAACTTGAGTTTGGCAATCAGGAGTCCAAACTTGAGTTTGGCAATCAGGAGCCCAAACTTGAGTTTGGCAGTCAGGAGTCCAAACTTGAGTTTGGCAGGACTATAGGTATTCAGATAATGATTTAGTCCCCTTTAGGGGACTTTAGCTTTTAGACAACTGCTTAAGCTGTTGGCTATTAAAACTATTATTTTTATGAAACGCTATAGGAGTCCAAACTTGAGTTTGGCAGTGCCAGAGAGTGTCAATAGAATATTGACAGAGTACTAGGCTAAGTCCAAAATTGACTAACGGTTGGCCGCGAAAAGTGGGCCAGTTGCGAATTCAACTGAATCAATTCGGCAACCTGGCCCACAAATCACTGGCTCATCGATAACGCTTGGACTTTTCTGAAAGACTCTAAGTTGACTAACGGTTAGCCGCGAAAAGTGGGCCATTCGCAAATTCAACTGAATCAATTCGGCAACATGGCCCACAAATAACAGTTATCAGTTATCAGGAGTTCAAACTTTAGTTTGGCACTCAGGAGTCCAAACTTTAGTTTGGCAGATTTCCTCAAAATCCCTTCTTAAAAATCCTTTCTTATATACAATCCTTGTAGTTATGGTTGGAAGACTAAAAACTTGATCATCGAGTGATACAAAACGTGGAAACCAAAAACGAATTTCAGCGGACTGTGCGAGCCAAGCCCTAGATAGAATAGCCCAATCAAGTTTATATCCGTGGACGTGAAAAATTTCAGTCATCACTAGGACTTACGCACTCAGCACACTAACCAATTGATTTTATTAAAAAACTTTCCAAATAACGGCCTAGGCCTTTTAGACGTAACTGATTGAAAACTAAATAAATTAATTTTGTCAATGCGTAAGTCCTAACTCCAACCGATAAAAAAATTTTCTTATCGTATGGCAAAAAAAGCGAGTTGCCCGGCATATATATATAAAGCGGTTAAGTCGCTCGTCACTCAACACCAAAGCGAGCCGCGCAATGAGTTGTACTCAACTCAAATCAAACAATGGCCCCCAGTCGCGCCTAATATTGATACTTTTTGTAGGTTTTGGGCACGAGACGTTTAAAGGCGGGAACGCTCCAAGTAATCGCTTAGTAAGTCTTTAAATTATTTTTTGATATTATCAGAGCTGCGCTTTTTTGAATGAAGATATTTTGCTTGAGACTGAGTAAATAAAAATATTTTCTGCGGACAGTCCGAATAAACCATCGGATATACTTTCCGCCTTCAGTGTTTTATCACCCAAACCTTTGGGTGCCACGCTCTTTAACAAAAAGAAAACAGATTTTATACAACAGGCGCATTCCCATTTTTAGGGAGAGTCATTTTAAAAACCATAACATAACTACAAGGATTGTATTTTATAAGGGATTTCTAAAAAAGGATTGTTGAACTGTTTAGAGTTTGTAGTAGGCGATTTATCGCCTGAAACCGTTAAAAGTTTCTAAATGTATAACTTGTTGAAGTTTATTGATTATATAAATAAAATAGTAACTAACATTCAACCCATTTGGGGTTAGCGCGTTGGTGGCACATTTTCCACAGGTTATTATCTCGCGTAGCGAATTACTGCGTTTCATATTCAACCCCTTCGGGGTTGGTGTTATTCACTATTGGCTTTTTTGAAATTATTATTCTGAACATCTATAGACATTATCGGAAATAATCCAATGTAGAGTCAAGCCCCAACGGGGCGATATTAATAAAGCCTGGGGCACCGCCCAGGCAAGCACCGCCCCAGGCAAGCCCCGCCCCAGGCAAGCCCCAACGGGGCGATATTAATATAGCCAGTGTACCTACCTGGCTTTGGTACGAGATTAATCTAAAAACGGGCACCGCCCCTGGCTCGGATGTCATCAGCCGAATTCAAACAACAAATAACAATCATGCAATATAAAAAAGTGATTTGGCGAGATGGCCAAGCTATTAATCCTGGGTATTTACAGCAACAGAATAAGTATTTTGAAACCTTAATTTCTCACCAAAATCCCAGTCTTTATAATTGGGGATTTTGGGCGCTTGAGTTTGATCAGGATAATTTAAGACAAGGAGAAATCCGCTTAATCAACGGGCGCGGTATTTTTCCAGATGGCACTTTGTTTGATATCAGTGACTTGCCTCAGCCGTTGTCCCTTAATTTAGCGGTTCAGGAAATACCGTCAATAACAAGAGTTTATCTTGGAATCCCGCTTTCTAATGAGCAAGAAATTGATTTTAACTTGGAAACCCAGAAAGAGAATACTGATAACTTATGTCGTTATCAGGTAGTACCCTATTCGTGCCAAGACATTACACATCCCCCAAACACTCAGTCGGAATTTGACTTAAAACTAGCCATTCCAAATATTCAGATTTTGTTGGAAACCGACTTAGAAACACAACATGTTCAATGGTTAACGATGCCTATTGCCCAAATCAAGTTAGACAATGCTCAGGTGGTACTTGACCAAACTTACTGGCCGCCCTGTCTGAATAGTTTTTCTGAGTCAACGTTAACCGGGCAACAATTAAAACGCATCAACAATAATGTGCTTGAGAAACTGGCCCAACTTAGAGGCCATCTTCAAGCCAATCTGACGGATAACTCATTCGGTGCTTTTACCGTCAACCACTTTTTGCTACATCTTGTTAACAAATATCAGGCAGTACTTACTCATTTAGCAACGCTACCTCAAGTTCACCCTGAGGCGTTTTTTCGTTATCTATTATCCCTTGTCACGGAGTTAACGGCTTTAACGGCTGAATATCCAAAGGTGCGTTATGAACATGACGAGATGTCCAACGGGTTTACAAACTTACATCAACGATTGGTAAGTTTTATTGAACAACATCTGAACCAAAAAGAATCTTTAATTTTAACATTGTCTGGTAAACCTTATCCGGGCGTGGTGCAATTCAAAAGCGCAGATAAAATTGAGATGAAACCCAATGTTCGCTTAATATTGGAAATAGCTCAGCATTTGAAAGTGCTTATGGTGGCCCAAGACCGTTTTATTCAAAATTTGTACCAAAGCCTGTCTGAAGGTCTGCAACTCCGTCAATTGGATAAACAACTGCCTGAAAAATTGCGAAAACGTCAAGGTTATTGCTATTATGAATTAGAATTGACAAACGATAAAAAGGCAGATTATCTTTCCGTCTATGTTCAAGACGAACAACGAGGAGAAAATAATGAACTTACCCTCTGGTTTGCTTGATTTGCTGGTGATGGGCCGCTTGTTTTCCCAAGTGAATACTGGTGAGGCGGCAACAACGGTGAGAAACTTATGCACTGAGACATTGAACTCAATTGATCAAGATGAACATCACTTGTTAGGAAAAATTATTGCGATCTATTTGGATGAAAAAGCCCAACAAGCGGGTTGGTTTGAACAAGGTTACTGGACACAACCGTTGTCCAGAGAACGCTATCCTGAAATCCGTGCCGTTAGTGTCATATTTGACGACTGGCTCAATCGCCTAGATCAACTGGAAATATTGGTGTTGCGTTTTTGCATTTTGCAAGGGTTTAAAGGGCCGTTTAAAGATCCACAAAATCCAAAACATTTTCGAGATGAACCGGCACAAAGTCAGTTACTTGAAAAATTTCACGACTTAACCAGAAAATTGCTGCCTTCAAATCTTGAGACGTGCTTTTTTATAACTCACTAAATGACGCACACAGGAGTCCAAACTTTAGTTTGGCAAACTTTAGTTTTGCAATCGTCGTTTGCCAGGAGTCGTTTTTAGTTTGGCTGGACTAGGAGTCCAATCTTGGGCGAGCACTCGTCCAAAATCAATTTTGGACTCCATTTTAAATAGTTATCACAGCTTCTGAGATTTTGTGACGATGGAACCCCGAAGGGTGCGGGTGCCGAGGAGAGTGATAAATGACCTTAATTGAATTACAACAAATCTTGGCGAGAGGTAAGGATAGTCAATATCAGTTCAAACAAAATATCACCAATGCCGACTCGATCAAAGCAGAAATCGTCGCAATGGCGAATGCCGTCGGGGGAAAAATTCTTATCGGGGTCAATGATAATGGCGAAATAACAGGTTTAAGCTCAAAAGATATTCGACGCTTAAATCAATTAATTTCCAATGCCAATTGTGCTGGGCTTGCGCGGAAATTGCCCATACAAACCGTAGTGTCATGTAGGCCAATCCATTGTGGCGGCTCCCTTTAGTTTGTATGGGCTATCAGAAATCCGAGTAAAAAATCGGAGCGTTCGTTGCGTCTAACATCTTGTTGACGACTACATTATTTTTCAATAGTATATATCTAATCGTTCAGAAAAGTTTTGTACCGATGCAAAAACCTTATCAGTTTGTAAACGGTTGGAATCCAAAGCTTTAGCTTTTGGGGGGGGCATATTGGAGTCCAAAGCTTTA
>Ga0190315_1000128_pt1 | contig 45954 bp, 51 predicted proteins | sample 48701101_MG_FD_161673 | JGI IMG/M metagenome (GOLD analysis project Ga0190315, IMG submission 161673) | Hydrothermal vent sediment bacterial communities from Southern Trench, Guaymas Basin, Mexico - 4870-11-0-1_MG | ecosystem: Environmental > Aquatic > Marine > Hydrothermal vents > Sediment ...
TCGTCTCGTCTCGTCTCGTCTCGTCTCGTCTCGTCTCGTCTCGTCTCGTCTCGTCTCGTCTCGTCTCGTCTCGTCTCGTCTCGTCTCGTCTCGTCTCGTCTCGTCTCGTCTCGTCTCGTCTCGTCTCTGGAGTCAATTTGATAAGACAGAAGAAAGCAGTCTTTTGGATCGTTTATTAAAGAGCTGTACTTGAGCGACTTTGCTCGACAGCCTGTCAACAGCAAAGATCCTGCTAGGTTATTATGGGGCGTTTCAATGAGCGACTTTGCTCGACAGCCTGTCAACCCTAGACGAAAAATTTCTCCTTTATTTTCAATAACTTACAGGGCATAAAAGGGTGTGATTTTTGCATCAAAATTCTCGTCTCTTTTGGCATAGTTATTGCGTCCCTCATTTCTTTAAAAATCAATCAGTTATAAACTCAATTTCTTGAAGAAAACCCCGTTTTTGGCCTACCCCTAAAAAACTCAACACGTTGCTGATTTTAAAGGTTTTTGTAAAAACAAGGCCTTGCAAAAACGCGATCTCATTTTTGATTAATGAGCATAGACGCGAAGCATCGCGTCTCTACCTCTCATTAATCGCATTTTTTAAATTTTATATCCATAAAATCAACAACAAACCGAATCGTTAATTTAACTTTTTAATACCCTTATTGAGTAAGACTATTAAAATAAGTTATTGAAATTTCAGTCTTTTTTGTGTTGTTGGCCTATTTCGATAGCTGCTCTTTTTAAGGGGCGAAAAATCGGCTTTTTGAGGCTGCGATCTCGGTTTTTAAGGGCTGTATTAATACTGATAACGGGTTACGGCATCTGTTAAATGAATCTGTGCACATTACATCATATCATTTTATATTGCAACCCCTTTGATTCTAGGTGCGATAAAACAGCCCTTACACCCTTAAGGTTAAAGCCTTATCGGCATGAGACGAGGATCTAAAGGCGTAATCGCGACCTTATAACGGTGGACAGTATATACTTCTGACGTTCAGATTATTGGTATTGGTTGCCCCTTTGAAAAATCGTGGATAACCCTGTTATTGTTATGGCCAACTTGGGTAATGGCGGCTTTCAGGGTCGATTTTGCCACGGAAAAACACGGAAAAACACGGAAATATTCCGTGCATTGAAGTGTCATTCCATGGCTTTTAATCATCCAAAAAATAAATTTTGTTTGAAAATCTCGCTAGAAACCTATAAAAATGAAGATCAATGTACCCCCCATAAAATCCCAAGGTATCAAAACAAAATTGGTGCCTTGGATAAAACGCATTATGCCAGAAAAATTTGAAGGTTTATGGATTGAACCCTTTATGGGCACAGGCGTTGTTGCGTTTAATCTTGCGCCTCAACATGCGCTACTCTGTGACACGAATCCTCATTTAATTCATTTTTATCACTCAATAGCTTCAGGCAAAATAACGCCAGAGATTGTCAGGCAGTTTCTAAATGATGAGGGCGCAAAACTCTTAGAACAAGGCGAATCTCACTATTACACAATAAGAGAGCGATTTAACAAAGAAGCGGCCCCTTTGGATTTTTTATTTCTCAATCGGGCAGGCTTTAATGGGATGATTCGTTTTAATCGGAAAGGGCAGTTTAACATCCCTTTTTGCAGGAAACCTCAGCGATTTGCACAAGCGTATGTTACCAAAATCGTGAACCAGATAAGCTATGTTAGTCATTTATTGAAAGTCAAAGACTTTGTGTTTAAGTGTCAGCCTTTTGAAGAAACCATACCAAATGGAAAAAGCGGAGACTTGATCTATTGTGATCCCCCTTATATTGATAGACACGTTGATTATTATAATGGCTGGAACGGTGAACATGAGAAAATGCTTTACAATGCTTTGTTTGATACACCAAGCCAATTTATATTATCCACATGGCATCATAATGATTACCGTGAAAACGACTATATTAAATCGCTGTGGAATCACTTTAATATTTTAACCCATGAACACTTTTATCATGTTGGCGGCAGTGTGGAAAATCGAAAGCCAATGATTGAAGCGATTGTTATTAATTACGAACCCTGATTATTTAATAGTGAAATGTCAGCCGAACCTAGTAAGTACTGAACCACAAATAAACAGGTATTTTACCGCAAAGAGACGCGAGGCATCGCGTCTCTACGAAACCGCGAATTGTAGAGACGCGATCGCGAAGCGTCTCTAATTACAAATAAACATTGCTTCTATTAAAATACCTGGAAATTTATGCTTCAGTACTTACATCTGCTCATAAATTCTTCCCCCTTCAAACTTGTAAATGAAAGAAAATAGCTGTCAAGAGGGGGGGAAACAAGAAAATCAGGTCAATTGAGAGGAATCGTGGGTTTTGCAGTAGCGAAACCTTTGACATAGCTCGCTATCAAAAACCCTGGTCAGCAGAAGTAATTGTATACGCTTGTCGGTAAATAGACTTTAAAATAGCGGTCAGGTGAAAGCGGTTATCATCTTGTTCTGAATAGAATTTTGCTATATTTAATGATAATCGTTCTATTTCTTTCTCAGATAAATGATCTTTCGTTTTCGACTCTATAGTATGAATATTTTCCCAATAAGGTTTAACTTTTCTTATCAAGAACAGAGTCTTTATTAATTTATCATCCAAATGGCCATTAAATTGTTCTCTAAAAGCGTTTTTTAACTCATTGATATTGGAATAATTTAATCCTAAAAAACCAATTCTATTACAAGCAACATTAAAATTCTGTTCTAAATCTTTATCTTCACTAATCTCTTCTATTATATCTGAATAGATTTGATTTAGGAATATCAAAAAAATAAATTATCCCGCAGGGCTACTCTATGCACACAAATAATTTGTAACAAACTGTCGGCTCACGCAGAGCCGCAGAGAATGAGAGAAATTAAACAAACCGGCTTGAATTGCCTTTTGGGATAATTATTTTTTTGGAACTTCCTTAAATCTAGTTTTTCATTCCTATACAAATGATAGTCTCTATCAAAAATAGGTTCTAAGCATTTCAGTAAAAAATAGGCTTCTTTATGAATTAAGCCGGTAGTCAATATTGTATGACTATCTATTTTGTTAGAATTTATTTCTAGCTCGTTGTATAAATCATTAAAAATTTCTTCTGTATTTTCAAATCTATAATTATCTATTTTTGCTTTTTGAATATCCAAATCTATGATTACAAATAGTTTATTGATATCAAGATAGCTATCATTTCGATTTTCTACATGTAACTCTTTAAGCATTAAATAGGCTTTAATTACATTAGCCCTATCAGTCGATGTTCACCGTCGATTACTTCTTGCCCAATAACCCGATAACCCGACTTTAAAGCTTCAGGTTTTCCTAAACCTTCGACAGGCTCTCTTTGAATATCTTTGATAAGCGTATTAATTTTCTTTAACAATTTACGTTCATTAGCTTGAAACCAAAGATAATCTTCCCAACCACGTTCGGTGAAAGTTAATTTCATGTTTCAATCAACTCCCTTTCTTGGGTTTTCCCCATTTTAGCTTGGGCAATTGATTCACGTAAATGTTCAGCATTCGCCGGATTAGATAACAAGTAAAGTGTTTCCTGCCATGAATTAAATTCATCCAACGACATTGAATAAGGCTCTTTCGCCTTTATCATTACAAATAATAGTCGGTTCAACATTAGAAATGACTTGTCTTATTAGATGATTTAGGTTTTGTGTCGCGTGATTAACTGTTACTGCATCCATAAAATACTCCTTCAAATTGTAGTCAGTCAATAAAAATTATTCGCCCAAGCAATCGGAAACCTAAAAAATTTGATAAGATTCAAAAACTTTGTATCTATTACTTACTTTATTGACGTTTAAATATCATTAATAGGTGGTGTAATAAAAAAGCTGAAGTCAGCAATGATTACTGATGACAGCCTTGATAAATTTTTGAAAGTGTATGGGTTTTTTTGATGAATGGTGGGTTATAGCGAAGCTGCTACCCACCCTACACGTAACCCATGCAACGCTCGCTAATTATCCTGTTTTTTAGGCTAGTTCTTAATATCTTCAGTTGAGCTTTTATCACAACTTTGCTTGCTCTCAGACAAATTCTTATTTTCTTCAGTTAAGATTTTGTTTTGTTTTTTCAAATTATCACAACTTTGCTTGCTCTCAGACAAATTCTTATTTTCTTCAGTTAAGATTTTGTTTTTGTTTTTCAAATTATCACAACTTTGCTTGCTCTCAAGCAATTTAACATTAAAACCAATACTTATTAGCAGTAGTATTACCATCACTATAGTCGAGAAATGTACAACTTGCAATTTCTTACTTGTAATAATTCCTGACTTCTCTTCTGGTGACTCTTCTAGTAATAGTAACTCTTTTCGTGATGGTAAATCATAGTCACTATCACGGGGATCTCGCCAATTATTCATTCGTTTTTCTACCTAGAAATATCATTATTAAAAACAGAATAAGCCATCATCTTTGTCTCAACAATATTCATCGATGTTCCATTTTTTGCGGATCCCAATATCACATCAAATTGAGCTTTACCGCATCTTTTTCTAATTCGTTCAGACAATTCATCAAAAACTTGCTTGTAGCTTTCGTCAGCTTTTTCTGTCCTGTTAGCCATTAAATCAACTTTATTTATGAAAAGAACAACATATTTTAGTTCACTTGTAAGCAAACCAAAAACGGCGTCTAATGCAGTGTCATTCCATTCTTTGCTGTGTAACTTTACTCGCTCAATATCAAGTTTGTTTTGTGGTGTTAAGTCTTTATCATTTTTATTTTTGGGAGGCGGCAATAAATCAACCAAAAAGACAAGAGAGTTAATATAGGTATATGCAAATGGCGAATACGGTCTTTTTTGTTGAACAAGAAACGAGCTAATCAATTGTCCAATCTTTTGTCCTTTATAGTCAGCTATATAAAACCAATAAGAAGTACATTCTGAACTAACATTTTTGTTTTCTTTGTTTGATCTTCTCATACCATGATATATTTCAAATTTTTCTGTCCTTTCATCTGGATTTGCTTGCCCATTTGCCAGCAGACTACTAATGAATGATGTTTTTCCGCTTCCACCCAACCCCACTAAAAGAACAGAGTTTCGTTTATCTTTTGAAGGAACTTGAACTGGCAGCGTAAAACCGTTTTTCAATTCTTCCAATTTTTTTTCCATTTCATCCATTTTCTGTTTTTCAAACAAACTATCTACTACTTTTGTAGCAACCGCACTAAGAATAGCAATGATTAGGGCTATTATAAATTCCATATAAATATTATTCCTCTTTGTTAAGTAATCAAGATGTAAAGATCGACAACATGTTTTACCAAGTTTGATTGTACGACACAGAGCATCGCGATGCACATTCCCAACGAAGACGTTGGGAACGATGGAACCTTTGTTGGTCAAATATTATGTATGAATTACCTTCTCACTTTTTATGTTTTGGAAAATACGAACCATTTGCCCAAGCTTCCCATTCATTGACTTTCGTACCGAAAATTACAAGATTATGATAATGATGCCCTTGCTCACCATGAACCCCTGGGATATATATGCCATCCCATTCATATTTTTTGAATAAAGATGATAGTAATTGACTAACTAAATACCTAGATTTGTTGTGCTTCTCCAATTCATTTTCAAAACAATATCCAGCAGAAGTTCTACCACTTTCTGCCATATCAAAAGCTAATGCGAGATTATTATGGAGGCTACTATTATTGGAAGATAAATCAGCTATTTTAAGTGTATCTATTGGTATATCGAATCGTTGGACAAGGACGGATGACGATTTCAGTTCTGAGTATATGGAATCGATACTATCAGTTAGGTAAATACATTTTTCACCCTGAACATTATACCGCCCATTGCCTGGGTTAGGAGCAGGACCAATTTGCTTTGAAGTAAGTATTACTGAAATATTAACACCTCTAAAAAAAATGTGATTTTCTAAGTCTAAATCACTATTGAATTTCTTTACCAAAAGCTCAATGTACAAGGGTAGATCATTTGTCTCATTTTTAACATAGCTGAATATATGCTTTTGAATTTCATCTGTACCTGTTGGATTACGGCTATCAGCATGGATGGTTTCTCTATTTGTTTTTCCGCTTGTTGATTTAACTACAAACTCATCTTTCATTCCTATTGTATCCTTTATAACTACATGGTTTTCTTTTTCAGTTTTCATTCCTATTGTATCCTTTATAACTACATGGATTTCTTTTTCAGTCTTCCCACAATTATGGCAAGGTTGACTATCTTTGGAGATAAAAAAATGATTATCATATTAATTAGAGAAAATGTGGGTTTCGCTATTGTTCTACCTACTTTAACTACATTTCACAAAATTATTACATTATAGTATAAGAACACAAATAAAAAAAGATAGCAAACTTTTAATCATAATTAGCAATTGATAAGTACATTTTCAAATTAACAATCAAAACAATAATCACACAGAGTGTGTAGAGTCAATAAAGCATAAGCCATCATCCACCTTACCAAATTTGTTCATGGTGTGTGACGCGCAGCGATACACCCTACGTGTTAGGTTTAATTTTATAATAAACATAGATATTCTACCCTAAATACTAGGTCCTGTTGACATTTGCTACAAAAAATCTATTTTTCAATGGGTTATAAAAATATCAACTTGATGAGAAATCAATGACTTATCGTGAAATGTCAACAAAACGAGACTAAAAAATACGTCCCAATCCAAATCAATTTGAACACCATAACTCAATACGAGTACTCAATAAAATACGAATTACCAGAGGGAATGGTGGGCAACCCGTTACCCACCATTTTGATTTATTTTTAAATGGTGGGCAACAAAAACCCGTTACCCACCCTACAAATACACACTGGGATAATTTATTTTTTGCCTATTCCTAAAGCTTATGCCTAACATCAAAAACTTGAAGTTCGAGTATGATAGAAATTCTAATCTTATTTTTCCGGCATTGCAAAGTTTTGTTGAAGCAATTGAATATGAATATTTTTCACAAATCATAGCACGGAGATGAACGACTCTATAATAAAATTGAATTAATAGTGCCGATAAATGGCTTTTTACCTGCCTGTTTTTTTTGAGTAATACTCCCCCCACACTTAATCTAATATAAAGTGCTTATACGCAATTTTATGAGGCATCATATATACGCCCTAGTTTGCGCTGTATGGCATTATTTCATATTTAATTATTGGATACACAATGAATAGCTGAGTTTGTCGCTTGTACACCATTTTAGACTGTAAATTTAACGCGCTCTAATTTGCGCTGTATGGCATTATTTTAGAGTAGGTGGGGTGTTTAGTTGGGTACTAGCCTAAAATCGTCGCTTGTCGGCTATTTTTTTTTAGTCGCTTTTTTAAAGGCTGTGCGTTGTACTGCTTTCAGGGTTAATTTTATACTGCACATGGGCATAGCTTTTCACTTAAGAAGTTTTGCGCGCAAAACTGTATTTCACGCAAAAGTTGCGCGCAACTTTTGCGTGAGCCTTCGGTGCGCGAAGCTAAATGTGAAAAACTTTTTCAGATCGATTTGGTGGGTAACAATCTTTAGCCACCCTTAAAAATAAGCACATACTGCAACACAAACACGATGATAATTTAACTTTCGTATTATATCAGTGCTGCGTATCTCATTCAGAATCATAATCAAGTCCCAGTGGTTGGATAAACGATTTTTCCAATTCAATCAAAGTCTTTCGCCGCTCTGAAAGAAATTGATCAAAATTGCTCTGCTTCAGTGCTTGTGCGGCTGTTTTAGAAATGGCATGGCTGCGTAAAAAATCGTTATCCCAATACTCTAAGGAAGGAAATAAATCGTGATTAAGACGATTATTTAACAAATAATTCCTAAATTGAGACGCCTCTTTTAGCGCAAAGATAAAACAATTTTCTGGGATGGATGGGTAGTCACTATTAAGGCGTGTTATAGCATTGTTACCATGTAATCCTAATAATTCTCCTGCTTTTAAAAGTTTTCCATCAATATGTCGTGGTTTGAGTTTAGCCAATCTCAAGGCGAGTAATTTTGCACGCGATGATTTAAAATGAAATTGTTTTGGAAAGGGCGCAATTTTTTCCTTGAGTGTGCCAATTTCGTAAATTTCTCCATTGGCAAGAGATAAAATATCCTCAAGTGCTCTTTGCATATTCGCTTCATTGATACCACTAAATTCTTCAGTATAAGCCGTTCGCCATAACCAATTTTTGAGTTCTTGATAAATAATCTCATTGGGAAGAGGGTTAGCTCGAATCGCTTCTGCTAAAAGGACACTTTGATAACCATAAGGTAATATTTTTGGCGAGTAGATATCGCAACTTTTAAGAAATTGAGCCACTTGAATAAAATTGTCAGCAACCTCATCAAGCATTTTAGGATTTTGAGAGATTTTTTGGCTAGTTATATCAGCATTCGCTTTATAAATTTCTAATCCTAAAATCGCTTTGCAAGCCGATAAAATTAATTTTTCATTCAATTCTTCCCAATCCTCCTTGGCTAATTTTTCTTGGACTTCTCGTATTTTTTCCTTTAAATCAAAATCTTCACGCCAACTCAGAGCGGCTACCATATCAACATGACTCATCGATGTACCCGTGCTATTAATTCTTTGAAAAGCTGTGGTTGCATGTTCTAAGTCATCCGTTTCAACAACAACAAGTGGTATTTTATAACTTATAAACGTTTTTGAAAGCCGATCCGCTGGCTGAATTAATTCATCGTCTTTTAATCGACGCAAAAACTTCAGCAATGCAAGGCTATCTAACAAAACGTTAGCTGGCATCCAATGAGATTGAGGTATGTCACGCATTTTTAATAAAAGAAAATCTTCTTCTACTAAATCATAATAGATTCTCCAATTGATATCATCCACGATATTGGCTTTATCTTCTAAAGCCTCATTCACAGAGCGTTTAAGCGTACCAAAAAGTGTTGATAGCCTTTGATGCCCATCTAACAAATAAGCGCGTGGTATATGAGAGTTTGCTTTGGGGGGGGAAGGTACAGAAAGGCCCCCAATTTTGTCAAAAGTGTTCAGATCATATTGAGTTGTTTCCCAAAGGAGAAGACTGCCTACCGGAATACCTGATTTAATACTCCGTAAAAGGTTTAAACGTTGCTCATCTTTCCAAACAAAACCACGTTGAAATTTAGGCACGAAAAGTTTACCCTTTTCAATTTGATCAAGTAGTTGATATAGATATTTAATTTGGGGTTCTGATATAGACGTTTGAATACTCATTGTTTCTTATCCTGATTACACTAATGACAACAGTTTTTCTAACATAGGCTCCAATTCTAAAATTAAACTTTCATCGTCATGTAACCACTTTTCTTTTATTAAAAATTGTTCTTCTTTAAAGAGTTCAGCAATATCTGTGCCGAAACCTTGAGCTAAGATCATTCTTCTTTCGAGAGAAATATTCTGGTAAAAATGACCGACAAGCCGATGTTCTTTTTCTTGTTCTGTTTCTTTTTCATCCGACTTCGTTTTGAAATCGCCTTTAAAACCTTTTTTCAGATTAAAATGATGACGCTGTTCATCCGAAAGTTGTTGAAAAGCTTCAACTAAATGTCGTCTTGATACGCATATCTTCTTTGGTTTATGAATTTTTGTCCATTCCCATAATGCTGCAAGTGGTAAATAATTTTCAATGGCTCTTCGCCTTAAGCGATGAAAATAAACTGATTGCCCACAATTTGTCACGACAGATTCAGATTGTTGACTTGGTTTATCTGGTTCAAGCGCATCACTGTCAAATAACACAAAATGACGCTGGTATTTTTCGGGTTGTTTTGAAATTTCTTTAACATATTTTAATATTTCACCCAAACCACCACCCGCTTCAAATTTAATCCAATCTTGATTTAATAATTGTTCTAATTTTTGTTTTCGCCAACCAGTCGCAGTCGCTCTCAGAAATGCTGAATCATTACGCCTATTTTCAACAAAAATAGTAAAAGGTTGAGATAAAAATTTTAAGGCAATATCTAAAGGTAATAGTGGTTCGTTTTGATACCATTGCGCTTTATCAACACGAGCAACTTGTATAGTAAACGGCGAAAATTGAGCATATTCATCACTGTCTAAACGATATCCGAAGTCAAACGCTAATTGACATTCTTCACGAATATTTTCACTTTGTTTATCAAGCCAATCATGTACTTCATCGGCATCGGGTGGTTCTACTTGTATTAAATGACGTTCATCAACACCGAATTTGATTAACGCAATGAGATCAAGATGCTTCATAAGCTTTGACGCAAACACTTCTGCTTTTAAAATGACTCTCATGACTGTTTACGCCTTTCTTGAACCAATTGTCTGGATAATTCTATATCGCTATAAAAAACATCTCTAGGCCATTCACCTTGTGGTCGCCCTTTGCGATCAAAAACGACAGGCTCTGCAATACTGCGACCATCATCTAATTGGCGCACCCAATAAACCATCACTAATTCTGGATCAAGTTTCCCTCGTGCAATTTCAAGTTGAGTGCGTAATAGAAAATTCTCTGAGTGCGTTTCAAGCAAAATTTTTGGAGGCTCATCTTGTCTAGCTAGTTCAAAAAAATGCTCTGCCAATGCGGCATGTAATCGAGGATGGAGATGTGATTCGGGTTCTTCTATCGCTAACATATTTGTGTAACCTTCACTTGCCATTGCACAAGCAACAAGCACAGGTAAGACTTGAATCAATCCTTCACCAACATCAACAATATTCACTTTGCACGGTGATTTGGTCAGACGTTGTAATTTAATCTGAAAATGTTCTCCCATTTCTTCTACAACAATTTTTTGTTGTAAGTATTTTTCGTACCAACTAGACACTTTAGGCAATATCTGTAATTCTTCCAAAATGCTGTCATAAGCCAAAATGTCAGCCGTTCCACGCCCATCAGGTTCTAAATATTTTGGTGCTGCACCTTTAAATGGGTTATTCCTCAATGCTGGTTTACGGACAGAAGTGAGCCATTGTACATGGGTATTTTCATTGCGCATTTCATCTTCTATTTCTGCCTTGAACTCCCTGATTGTTGAATAGTCATTCGCCAATAAACCATCAAAATAGAGTTTGTTTGTATAAATATTACCCTGATTTATTTGAACCTCATATTCTTCTTTTTGCTTCAAAGGTTTAGCTAGCCATTGAGCCTTTATAATCCAAGAATCTGTTCGGAAAAAATCATAATGGGAAACAACATGGGTTTTTAATTCTGGTAAATGACGAATAGTCCATTTCAAATTATACTCAAAAATTGACAGTGCTAGATCAAATTCCTGTGTTCCGCTGATATGAGATAATAAATCACTAAAATGACTCCCCCGTATAGCTGGACTATCTAATGCCAATGGGGTACGGGATTCTCCTTTGAGTGAATCCATAATCAATGGCAAAGCACGCAACAACGCACTTTTACCAGAATTGTTATAGCCAAACAACAGTGTTAGAGGACGTAATTCAATAGTAGTGCGATCTACAAAGGAACGGTAATTTTTTAATGTAAATGATTGAATAGACATAGATTATACTGAAAAACAGGCCTTATAATTTAAATAGATTGAGCTTAGCAAAATTTTTATCGTTCCCAATGTTATTAAAGGGAATGCCTTTTCGACGCTCCGCGTTTTTTTGTAAACCCATGCTGTAATAGTGAGAATGCGTACCATGACGCGGGAGCGTCAAGTGAAAACGAAATACGAAAGACATCATAACAAATACTCGACGCTAGAGCAGGCGTAGGGTGCGCCCCAAAGCCCCTTAAGTTGTTTCATTCACCAAGAATTTCTTCACGTCAAAATGAATACCACCCCCAATGAACGGAATAAATACTCGCTTTGACATTTTGGTGAAAAGTGAAATACAGTCAATGACTTGTTTGACATAACCTGTTTAACCGGGTTGTAGTGGATATAACCAACACGAACACGAAATTTGATATATATCTACCACAGTTGTAAACACACACCATCTCTTTATCATTTAAAAATCATTAATGCTGCCTGTTCAATGAATGGTGTGATGGAGGCACATACGCTTGCTTTTGGTGGTTAGCTGGATGCCATTGTTATATTTTATTAGCTTTCTTCAATGGTTCTACCTTGCTCATCAAAAGTAAACGGTAATTCAATTTGACCATGCTGCCTACATTGTAATTTTTCAAATTGTTGCCACATATGTTTCATATTATCTGATAATCGAAATAATGTAATTATCTGATTTATTTGGGCAGTCAAATGTGGATTTCCAATATCATCAGTCAGTAATTGGTGCAATCTAGCTGTTTTGTTTCCAAATTTGCTTTTAGGAACATTCTCTTCTAATTCTTTAAGCACACCTTCTGGAAGTTGCTCATAGATCAGTCGCTTAGTCCATTTGCCAACACCTGGTCTTTTTTTGATACCTTTTACTGTGAAGTCCCATCCATTTAGCCTGAATAGTTCTTTGTAGAAAACGTCAGGAAATTTCTTTTGCCAAGGTAATAACTCTTCAGCTATGTATGCTTTTAATATTTTTTGAAGCGCATCATTTTCTCTCTCATATTGATAGCCAGTAGCCTCATCTACAAGAGCTGTTATACCCACTTTAGCAAAGGCGATAATAAGCATTTCACACCTATGAGCGACTATCATTTGTCGATTACCTAATGGAATTCCGCTCTTTTTTGCCTCAAGCATTGCAATACAAATATCAACAAGAACTGTCGCTTCATAGCCGTTTATTTTTTTGTTACCCTTATAGCAAATAATTGGTTCAAAATGATCCGCTTCTTTATCCTTATAAATAAAGGGTTCGAGAGATTTTTGCCCTAATAGTCGTAATATTCTGCTTCCGCCTTTCTTGTTTTTATTGAGATCATCATTCACAAGATTTAGTGCGTCTCGCATTCCATGCCCAGAGAGTACTCTTGTACTATCTTTTAGGATATAACAATTAATGAGATATCCATTAAGGTTCAATTCCCCTTCATGTGTTATTTCATTTTTCATTTGGCTTATAGTCCTTATAGCGTTTCCAGATTGAATCAAGTACACCATTATACTTATAATTATCAATTAGTTAATATAAGTGCCATTTACTCAATCGAGTAACGCTATAATACTTCTATTGGAGCATTGACGATATGTTCATGCCTTCTTTTTTCGTTCCCAGCACGCCTGCGTGGAAATGCGTAGCATGATACTCCTGTCTCAAGTAAAAACAAAGTACAAAACTCATCATAACAAATACTCAACACTGGCGCGTCTCAATACGCATTCCAAAATGGGATGTTGGGAACGAGACTAAATAACAATAAATGCCATTAATCTATGTAATGTATTTTACCCTCTTCACGGCATCAAAAATAATCAGCCATTAATAAAATGTCAAAATCAATTAATTATTAAAAACCAACGAATTTAAGGAAGCTGCATCTAAATTATTTCAAAATTGTTGAATAAAACCTGTCAGGTTTCGTCGCTGGCCAGGGCACGGGCCCTGTGTGTCCTTCGATCACTGTGTTAGCATAGTTAGGTTATAAAGCGACAAGTCTAATATTGACATCAACTTCTGAACTTCTGAACTCCTAACCACTAAAAGCAAAAACTGGGGGGGAAAAAATCATGACAATCAGCGTTTTATCTATCGGTGGGCTTTAAAAACCCGTTACCGGCCCCCTACATTTTGATTTATGTATAACGATGAGTAATCCGATAATGCTTATCAAATCAACTTAATGAGTTAAAATAATTCAAAGAAAAGGCATTTTTTATCAAGCCTTGTTTCACAAAAAATTCATTCTTAATGCTAATTATTTATTACCTATTTATCAATTCATAATGAATGGCTTCAGCGAATTTTTAATTATTCTTTTAGAAACGGTGCGGGATGTTCTCCCAATAATCGTGATTATTTTCGGTTTTCAGTTTTTGGTGATACGTCGTCCCATTCCTCAACTTAAAGAGGTGTTATTGGGATTGGTTTACGTCATTTTAGGTTTGGCGCTATTTCTCCAAGGATTAAAACAAGCTTTGTTTCCATTGGGGGAATTGATGGCTGAACAATTGACGAATCCGGCTTTTATTTATGGCGGAATTGAACAAGTTAGCCAGTCTTTACATTGGACAGATTATAAATGGGTTTATCTCTTTGCAGCCGCAATTGGTTTTGCCACCACTATTGCTGAACCCGCATTGTTAGCGGTTGCGATTAAAGCCAAAGAAGTCTCAGGTGGCACCATTACGATTTGGGGCTTACGCATTGCCGTTGCCATTGGTGTTGCGATGGGTATTGCTTTAGGGACTTTTCGGATTGTGACAGGCACCCCACTACACTATTATATAATTATTGGTTATATCATCGTCATCATACAAACTTTTTACGCCCCCCGTATAATCATAGCCTTAGCTTATGATTCAGGAGGGGTTACCACGTCCACCGTTACTGTGCCCTTAGTCACGGCGCTGGGTTTAGGGCTCGCAGCCACCATTCCAGGGCGCAGTCCATTAATGGACGGTTTTGGCTTAATTGCTTTTGCCAGTTTGTTTCCCATGATGACGGTGATGGGCTATGCTCAGTTATCAGCCAGCAGAAATCAATGAACACATCAGTTATCAGTTATCAGTTATCAATGAACACATCAGTTATCAATGCGGTTATTTGAGAGAGGATAGAACGCTGATTTAACTGATTAACTTGATTAATGCTGATTAATTGAATAAGTGGATAAACAAAAATAAATAAATTCATATTTAACCTATAAATGGCAATTATATTTTAGTTTTAATTTATTAATCAATGACTTAATTAATATTTGAGTTCACCATTTGATGAATAATAAATAAAAAGAATTTTTTTTAAATTATGAATTAAATTCAATCGGTTAAAAATAGTCAACTTTTTGAATTGCCATTTTTAGGTTTAATTCAAAATAGAATTTATTATGATTGTTACTGATTAAAAAAAATGTTTAATCCGTTAAATCAGCGTTCTATAAAATCTTCCCAACACAGGGGGAGAACAGATAATTGAAAAAGGGAGATTGGTGTGCATTTTAAATTGATTATTGCTTTTATTACTGAAGATAAAACGAATAAGGTACTCAATGCGTCTCGTGAAGCGGGGGCGACGGGGGCTACTGTGATTAACCATGCGCGTGGTGAAGGTTTGGAGCTGCCTAAAACCTTTTTTGGTTTACAGTTGGAAACACAACGTGATGTATTATTACTTCTAGTGGAGGAACATTTGTCTCGAAAAATTTTAGAAACCATTGCTAAAGTGGCTGAATTTGAAGAAAGTCTCGGTGCTGGGATAGCGTTTCAAATTGATGTGGAAGATGCGGTTGGGATTTCCCATCAGATGAGAAAATTGACGGCAGTGGTGGAGGAAACAATATGAGTCCGAACAAACTGGTACGGGTGCAGGATGTGATGAAAACGGAGTTTGATAGAGTGGACGGTTTGATCACCGTTGCTGAGGCACTGCGTAAGATGAAGCATCCTGAAGTGAGATCTTTAATTGTCAATAAGCGGCATGCTGATGATGAGTTTGGTATGCTTTTTTTGATGGATATTGCGCGTCATATTCTGGCTAAAGATCGTTCTCCTGAGCGAGTCAATGTTTATGAAATTATGGTTAAACCGGTGCTGACTATTCCCCCTAAAATGGATATTCGCTACTGTGCCCGTTTGTTTGATCGTTTTAATGTGTTACGTGCGCCAGTGATTGAAAATGATGATGTGATTGGTATTGTTGGGTTTTCCGATATTGTGTTGCAGGGTATGGTGGATTATTATAAGAATCAATAATTTCAATGAAATAGGCATACATCACGCCCGTAGGCAAAGCGTGTTCGCCCTTAGTCGAGTGATTACATCACGCCCGTAGGGACGAAGCTTTGTTATCGCCCCCTGGTGTGAAATTATTTTTCTGAACTTCTTATATATAACAAAAACATGAAAAGTTCAGACATTATTAGTCGACTGATTAGTGAAGGTTGGTTTAAAGTAGCTGGTAAGGGTGATCATGAAAAATTCAAACATCCTGATAAATCAGGTCATGTAGTCGTACCACATCCACGTAAGGACATGCCTATTGGTACTTTGCGTCATATCTATCGTCAAGCTGGTTGGGATTGGAGGTGATTGACATGCTTTATCCCGTTTATGTTCATCAAGGTGATACAAAACACGCTCATGCTGTGACTATTCCTGATTTTCCGGGGTGTTTTTCGGCAGCTGATAACTGGGATGAATTGCCCAGGATGGTTCAGGAATCTATTGAACTTTATTGTGAAGGTGAAGATATGGTATTGCCGATGCCGAGTTCTTTGGAGCAACTTATGAAGGATGAAGAATATCATGGCGGAATCTGGATGATGTTGGATATTGATATTGCCAAGTTAAATCTAAATACCATGCGACTTGATATTTTTCTCCCTTCTAAACTCGTTTCACGTATTGATGCGTATAGTCGTCAGTATCAAATGACTCGTAGTGCTTTTTTTGGACTGGCAGCGCAGGAAATCATGAACCGAAATCACTTTTTTGGGGCCACTCTGAAATGATAACATTAACAAGCCACTTTTTGGCGTTTTGCAAGTTCTTCTAATGTCAACACATTTTCCGCTGCTGTCGGCAGAATCTCTTAAAATTCAACGAGGTGAAGGTGAAGGGGCTAAATTGATTTTAAAGGGTAGCTCTGATTGCACGTTTGTTATTGAATCTGGGCGGTTTTATCATTTGACAGGGCCTTCGGGCGTGGGTAAGAGTACTTTGTTGTGGGGGTTGGCACGTTTACATCCCTTGATTGCGGGTAGATTACAGTTGAATGGTGAATCGCATACGGCAGTGCCGATGGCTCGCTGGCGTGCTGAAGTGGCTTTGTTGCCACAACAGCCGGTTATCTTGTCAGGAACGGTTGCTGATAATTTGCTGTATCCGTTACAACAGTTTGAGATACAAAAGGCACGTTTAAATGAACGAGGTGAATCCTTGCCAGCGACTGAAGTGTTGTTGAAGGAATTGGAGTCGGTGGGCCTTCAGGAGATTCCTTTGGAACGTGAGGCCATTTCGCTGTCAGGTGGGCAGCAAGCGCGGTTAGCTTTGCTCAGGTTATTGTTGACGCGGCCTCAATTGATTTTAGCGGATGAACCGACGGCCGGGGTTGATGAGGTTGCGACGGTTCAAGTGTTTTATCGGTTACAGCGGTTTTGTGATCAAGGTGGGGCGGTTATGTTCACCAGTCATCTGAAGGATGGGGTGAATGGAGTGCGAATTGAGTTTAAGGGTGATGGGGGATTGAAAATCAGCTAATCAATTCAAGGGCAACCACAAGAGATTGCCCCTACATTAATCAATCAAGGGCAACCACAAGGGATTGCCCCTACATTAATCAATCATTATGACTGTTGGTGCTATCAATATCGGTTGGCTAGAACTCTCTCTGGCCACCTTGTTTATTATGGCAGCGGGAGCGGTTTCCGTTGCGATGTCATTGGGATTGTTACAAACGCTGGCTATTGCGACATTGCGTACCTATTTGCAATTGATGGCGCTCGGTTTTGTCCTCACTTGGATATTTGAAGTGGATTCGGTTTGGATCGTGCTCGGGGTATTTTTATTGATGATGCTGATGACAGCGCAAATACTCCTCCAGCGCGTGAAGCATAAACCGCCGAATCTCTATTTAAGCACATTAACGGCTGTTGTGTTGTCTGGCATCGTGGTAACCTTTTCAGTCACGGGATTCGTTGTACAGGTTGAACCTTGGTACGATCCGCGTTATGTACTCACTATTGGCGGTATGGTGTTAGGTAATTCAATGAATGGCATTGCATTAACATTAGAACGTTTCTTTGATGATTTGAAAAAACGCACGGCTGAAGTCAATCAAGCCCTCGCCTTTGGTGCCACCCCTTGGGAAGCGTCGAAGCCTAGTATTCGTACTGCGCTCAATGCTGGCCTGACACCCACTATCAATTCAATGAGTGCCGTTGGATTGGTAGCGATTCCAGGTATGATGACAGGGCAATTGTTAGCGGGTGCTGATCCGGTTGAAGCGACTAAATATCAGATTGTGGTGATGTTGATGATTTCAGCCGCGACGGCTTTAGGTGCGATGTGTAGTGTCTATTTGGTTTATAAACGCGCTTTTGATCGAGAATGGCGATTTTATTTTTGATACTTGATGTTAAAATTTTTCCATCTCTGCTTAACTAGACAGATTGCACATCAAAGGATAATAAATTGGATATAAATTGGGTATAACCACAATCTAATCCTTTCTTATAAACAATCCTTGTAGTTATAATCCTTGTCGTTATAATCCTTGTCGTTATAATTGCTGACCGACTGATTGAGCTGATGAACACTGATTTTAAGGCCCATTTTGTTATATAACTTATTGAAAAATAAAGAACATGTTAGACTACGATCCCTTGCTCCATCCCTTAGAATTGCCTGTTCAAAAATTACTCGTTCAGTGCGTCACAGATCGTCCATTATTTTTTCCACCGCGCCAAGGTAGTACACCTGGAACCAGTTTAGCGGGTGCTTATGGAACGGCCTTATGGGCAGCCGTTTGTTCGTGTTTGAAAACGGAAGCGGGTTCATGTAATAAATCATCTTCTAAAGAACCGCGTTGTCAAGTTCCCGATCAATGTGTTGTACCTTGGTTATATAAACCTTATTCTACTGTACATCGTCGCAATTTTGCACGTCCGGTATTATTGCGTTCTGCCGAGTTAGAAAACATGGAACCGCTTAACGCTTTCACTTTAGAAGTCACCCTCTGGGGACGGCATGCGATATCCGCTTTGGAAGCCGTGAAAGAAACTCTCAAAAAAATGGGAGAATTAGGGCTCAGTACAGAAGGGATGATCGTACACTTTATGGTAACCCAGGTTCAAGAAGGCCCGATTTTAACTTTAGCAGAACAGCTTCAGGCTCTGCCCCCAGCATCCTCAATTTTGTTAGAATTTCAAACCCCTTTTTTACATCAAGAAAAAGACGAGGAGGGTAAACGTTATTTTTATACCCAGGGGCCCTTACCGATTGTCAATATTTTAGGCAATATCGCCTATAATCTAGTCGCTTGGGATATAGAAGATCGGAAAGTGGGAGAACAGATTGACGGTAAAATGCGACATGCTTTAGCACGAGATGCCAGAGATGTCGCTTCAGCCGCCGCAGAGAAGCTGTTGATGGTACGCACCCATTTATCGCCCGTAAAAATGGGGGAACGCTATTCACGCGGCAATAAAAAAATGATGTCATTAGAAGGGTTTGTCGGCCTAGTCGAATTATCAGGCGATTTAGCATCAGCCTGGCCCTGGTTACTCACACTGGCACTGGCCGGCGGGGGGCAAAAACGAGCGATGGGTTTTGGAACGTTGCGAATGTGGTTAAATTCTTTTTAAGTTCCAACTTGAGTTTGCGACTTTTCGTTCCAACTTGAGTTTGCGAAAAGTTTAGTAAACTGGAGAAATAAGCGGTTGATATGTCGGGAACATTGTTGGGCAAAAGCTAGCTATATTAACCTCTCATCATTTGACCTTATTTTTTAATTCATTACCCCTTTTTTGAATATACTGGTCAACCGGATGTCAAACGAAAAATCAGTCTTTATCAAAATTAATACGACCACCATCTCGATACTCTTAAAAAAATCAGGGCTCAACACCTCAACTCGTAAACGCTTGAATCATGAAATCTTTAGCCCATTATGAGCCGCTTATCATCCTGATTCCGGCCAAAAATGAAGCCAAAACGGTAGGCCAAATTGTCTCTGAAGTTAAAGCCCGTTTTGCCATCACAGTCGTCGTGATTGATGATGCCAGTACCGATGATACGGCCAAAGTAGCGCGTGCCGCGGGTGCCATCGTTTTACCCTTGCCTTTTTCATTAGGGGCCTGGGGAGCGATACAAACCGGTTTATGCTATGCATCAAAACACGGTTTTAACACCGCTCTGACAATGGATGCCGATGGACAACATGAGGCAAAATCTATTCATGCGTTATTAGCACCACTCGCATCGCTCCAATGCGATGTTGTTGTAGGCGCTTATCCGCAACGCGGTAGTTTATTAAGACGCTTCGCATGGTCTTTTTTTCGCAAAGTATCTGGTATTGCCTTAGAAGATTTGACTTCCGGTTTACGGGCCTATAACCGGCCTGCTATCACCTTATTGGCATCAAAAGCAGCCACTTTACTGGATTATCAAGATATGGGTGTACTCATCTTATTACATAAAGCCGGGCTGCATGTCATGGAAACCCCGATTTTAATGTATCCCAGAATTGCGGGCCATTCGCGTATTTTTAGTTCCTGGTGGGCGGTGAGTCAATATATGCTGCACACAGGCATTTTATGTCTAGCACGATTCAAACAGAGTAAAAAATTGCCATGTCATACCAAGTGACTTCTGCTACTATCGGCTTATTATTAGCCGGCATCATATTATGGTTGATTCGTCGCGATCACCTGCATTCCCGCCATGCGTTATGGTGGTTACTGGTCGCCTTGAGTGTCATGATCTTGGGCATTTTTCCCACCTTGATCGATCAGGTTGCGATTCAACTTGGTATCAATTATCCACCCACATTAGTTTTTATTTTAGGGATGGCTATGATTCTAGTTAAAGTCATTAGCATCGATCTCCATCAATCTGATTTAGAACGAAAAATGCGTCGTTTAGCACAACGGTTAGCGATTTTGGAAGGGGAAAAAAATGAAGAAGAAATGGGAGAGCGAAAAGGGGAAAAAGTGTAACCACAATGTATTAACCCTACAAAGATAATGATTAAATCACACTATTTGCGCTAACTAAAAGTGAGGCCAGATGAAACCCAATAATCCGCTTTCTCCAGTAGAAACCAAAACGGGCGACTATATTCCTGCCCTTGAAGTCAATCCACCCCCACCGCCCAAAATTCGCCGAAAACGCGGCTGTTTGTTTAGATTATTTTCGTCCATCTTATGGATGTTCATCATCATCGTATTAGTTTTTTTGGCTTTAATGTTTGGACGACAATGGTATGATAGTCTGCTAGTACACATCGACTATAATAAGGCCGTTCATTCTGATGAATCCGTCGTTAAAACGGGCATACATTCCCAAGTTCGTCCAACCGTTACCTTAGTGTATAAAAATCAAAATGGTAAACAAGTCCGCGTCATTGCCGATGCCCAAGACTATTCTGATTTTGTCAATGAACAAACCGCGCATTTAGATAAAGAGAGAACGCAATTACTGACACTAACAGACAAGCAATTGCATGATGCGCTGACAACAGTGTTTGATGGCATGCGTCAACGTATTGATCGATTTGCTGATTGGTATTTTGCCTACACCACAACTTATAAAATATTGTGGGAAGCGACAACCTCAGCAACACGACATACCTTGAGCGCCGAAGCCACAACGATCTCAGAGGCCGTATCTTATGATCTAGAGAAATATTTGCACAAACATTATGAAAATATCGTACTGCGCCCTGAAGTCACCGACCCGCAATTACAAACGACTTATAGGACAATATTGCAAGCGGCCCATAAAAACTATGTTAATGTATTATCAAAGATGCAAACCGATTTTCAGGCCTTTGTGTCAAAATATACCACGCATCTTGATAGGCCCTCGACAGAAAATACGGTACTAAGCCTTGATTGGGACAGCCAATTTAATAAAATTAATATGGCAGAATATGAAAAAGGCCCCAAAGGGGCGGTCATGGGTGCTGCGCTAGCAGCAGGTGGCGCTGCGACAGGCAAAGTCGTTGCCGGTGCCGTTGGAAAAGGGCTTGCCGAAACCGCCATTGCCGGAGCCGCCAGTAAAGGCATTTTTGCCAAATTATCGGCCCCCTTCGTCTCTAAAGCGGTATTGGCTGGTACTGGCGGCGCGGTGGGCACATTAGGTGGCCCCATAGGCACTGCCATCGGCCTCCTGGGTGGACTTGGGATTGATTATCTCATCAATGAAGGCATGGAATTGACACAACGAGATACATTTATTACTGATGTCGATCAGGCCGTCGTTGCAACCCAAAAAGAATGGGAAAAACAGATGTTACACGCCTTGCACGAAGGCATTAATATTTGGATGGATGACACCATTCAACTACTACCGCGTTATCAGTAATTTTTACGGTAGAGACGCGATGCCTCGCGTCTCTGATGCCTCGCGTCTCTACAGACAATGAGTTAGTTTCGATGCGAGACATTGCGTCGAAACCTCGCACAGAGCAGAGACGCGAGGCATCGCGTCGAAACAGACATACAATGAGTTAGTTTCGATGCGAGACATTGCGTCGAAACCTCGCACAGAGCAGAGACGCGAGGCATCGCGTCGAAACAGACAATGAGTTAGAGAAAACGGATAGGTGATAAGCCCATAAGAGTTTTGGGATTGACACTTATGGGCCCGCGCCATAAGCTATTAACCTATTAAGAAGCATTAAGAACAATTAACAATTAACCATTAAAAATTAACCACGCTATGGAATTAAAATGTATTGTAGTCGGCGTAGGCTCCGCTATTGCCGGGGCCGCCGCGCATTATGTCTATTCAACTTATTTATGGCCCAACCGTCATAAAACCTATACTTGGATATATGTACTTCGAGATCACAAAAAACTCGGTGAGCCTTGTAAAACGGATATCGTGCTTGATCGCGACGGCTATAGCCTTGGCTACAGCTACAAGTACAAATGCGCTGCCTGGGCATCTTACGTGATTTCCAAAGGTTCTATCGGGATTGATGTCGAAAGAAGCGACGAATTTTATGCCGATCCTGATCTGCCAGAAGAACACCGCGTTCAACCAGAAGCCTTTAGGAATACCGGTTATGATAAAGGCCATTTAGCCCCAAGTGCCGCCATTGATTTTAGTCGCGTCGCCAATCACCAAACCTTTGCAATGTCAAATATTGCACTACAAGCGCCTAAATTGAATCGTCAAGCCTGGGGCAGTCTCGAAAGCACCATCCGAGGATGGACACACACCAAAGGAGGCAAATTATATATTGTCACCGGCCCCCTATATGATGACAATCCAGAACATATTAACGATATTCCACTGCCCAAAAGTTTTTACAAAGTCGTCTATTCCTTCAAACACCAACGGTGTCTCGGCTTTATTTTGCCCAACGAAAGTACCAAAGCCAGTCAACTTTGGGACTATGCCATGTCAGTCAAAGACGTAGAAAAAGAAACCGGCTACACCTTTTTTAACGCACTGAGCAAAAATGAGCAAAAAACAATCAAAGCCGATTTAGATATCCCATGGTGGAAAGGGTAATCAAGTGGGCAACAGGGTGACGCTTGTCGAGGCAAACCCGTAGCCCTGTATTTAACCCAATCGAAAAATGCTATAGATTTAATTGTTATAAATCCGTTTATTTAGCCTCCCCCCGAAGGTTCGCTGAACGGGTTAATCTGTTGTACTACAGTGGAACTGACAGTTCCTAATTCGTTGTACTATAACAAAGTTCACCAAACCATACTTATTAAGATATAATACCGATTTCGTTTAAGCGTTTCTCACCAAAAACATAAAAAACGCGCTTGAAAAATCATTATAAATTATTTGTGTTCAATGACTTACGGATAAAAGAATGAAAAAACTCACACTCGCTTTCTGTGTTTTAACTTTAGGTAGTTCAACTGTTTACGCCTCAGCCAGTGCTGATTTAACCGGCAATGCAACTGCCGGCAAAGCGAAATCTGCCTTATGTGGCACTTGTCACGGTGCCCAGGGTCAAAGTGCCAATCCATTATGGCCTAATCTCGCTGGACAACATGCCAGTTATATTGTCCAACAATTAAAAGGATTTCAATCTGGGGCCCGTGCAGACCAAACCATGTCACCTATGGCCGCGCCACTGACTGAACAAGACATGTTTGATCTCGGAGCCTATTTTGAAAGCCAACCCCCCAAAATCGGAACGGCCAGTCAAGACTCGCTAGAATTGGGCGAAAAGATTTATCGTGGCGGTAATCAAGAAACGGGTGTCTCAGCCTGTATAAGCTGTCATGGGCCGCAAGGCAAAGGTAATCCCGCAGCCAAATATCCCAAAATCAGCGGACAACATGCGGATTACACCCTCAAGCAATTGAAGGATTACAAAAGCGGTGTCCGCAAACCCGAAGGTAATGCTGCCATGATGCGTGATATTGTCGTCAAAATGTCCGAAGACGAAATGAAAGCAGTAACCAATTACATGCAAGGCGTGTATTAAATTTTGACAGGGGAATGAGCGAATTGGGAATGGAAACGGGAACAAACTGTCCATTCCCTTTTCCCTTTCCCTTGCTTGATAAAATCACGCTTTTCACAACACCTTAAGAAAGGAGTAAATTAATCAGTGATGAAAAACACACTTAAAAAGGGGCTAATACTTGTTTGCCTCACCGCAAGCAGTTTGTTTTTGACAGTAGCTGTTCATGCCGACAAATATGTTAAGATAGATCCGCCACAACCCACTGACAATCCAAGGAAAGTGGAAGTCGTTGAATTGTTTTGGTACACCTGCCCCCATTGCAACTACTTTGACAAGTACTATTTGCAAAACTGGCTCAAAAGGCAGCCAGATTACGTCGTCTTCCGGCAAATGCCGGCCGTGTTTGACAATGATCCACGAATACCTTTGGCAAAAGCCTATTACGTAGCAGATGCCTTGGGTATTTTAGAACAAATCCATACCCCTCTTTTTGAAGCTATCCATGACAAAAAAAGCGACATGAATAGTCAAAGCAAACTCCAAAAATTCTTTTTGGACAAAGCGGGTATTAGCAAAGAGGAGTTTGACGGCACTTATAACTCCTTTAGCCTGAACGAAAGCAAAATCCCTCGTGCCAAATATATGACTAGCAGATATGGTGTCGATAGCGTACCCACGATCATTGTCAACGGCAAATATCGCCTAACCAGCGACAAAGCAGATGGCTATATCGCGATGATGAAAATCATTGACGATTTGATCGAGAAAGAACGTAAAGCGATGGGTTTCTAAAGCCACTGGCCGTTAAATTTGTCGGCGGTATTTTACCGCAAAGAGACGCGATGCTTCGCGTCTCTAATTACAAATAAACATTGCTTCTATTAAAATACCTGAAAATTTTTGGCGAAAGTACTTACTCCATTCGACTCGTTACCCAAAACTGAACAAAATGGGTAGAGTTAAGGGCAAATTTAACCCCCCCAACCACTAACCCAATTCCTCTCAGATCAGAATCAAAATGCTGGGTGTCCACCTTGGTGAGCCAATCCAGCCTACAAATCAAAACCGACTCCCTAAAGGTAAAAATAATGCCTCACTTGATCTGTCTTATATTTTCCCTCACCACATTCCCCCTCATGGCAAGCGATTTAGCCATCCAACAAACCGATGAAAACCTTAACCAGCCACACTGGGAAACCCTCACTGGCATCCTTATCAACAAACCTTGGCGAAAATAGTATGACAGCCACTGTGCAAGCGAGTATTTTGTCTTACAACAAGCTAACGCATCCACAATCACCTTAAAATAGACACCGCCAAAAGGCGATAAAACCCTGATTGATTTTATCAATCAACAAATCATCATCACCGGCCACTTTCAAACAGAATCCGTTTCCCCCAGTGATCGAGCAGCAGGTAATGGCTTCATTTCGCAAACACTGTCAGACACCGTTTTTTGTACCCGCTTTATAATTGAACACATTAAATTAAATCAATAATGGATTAAAAAAGTAACCCCTTAGCGAATGAAAATAACACAACACACCCCAACTCAACTCACACTCCGACACACCCCTATCCCACTCTGGATCATAGGCAGTGTCTTCACAATCATAGGCGTAATCACCCTCATCTTGTTCAGCAAAGCCTCAACGTTTAGCTGTGAACGCGTGCAACCCAACCAAGGAAATTGTGAACTCATACACGCACATTTTGTCATTTCAAAAACCATTATTATATCCCTCCACGAATTAAAAAACGCAGAAGTTGTCATGACGCGCAGCCGGCAAATAGACAGCTTTTTTATTCTCAAACCGCACTACCGAGTCACCCTGCTCACCTCCACCCAGAGAATGCCTTTAAGCTTCTACGGCAGCACAAACCGTGAAAAGCAAGATATCAGAGCCGCTAAAATCAATGCCTTCCTGAAAAATGCTGAAGAAACCTCACTGTTCATCAAACAAGACAACCGCTGGCTGATTTATTTAATAAGCGGATTACTGATCATAATCGGATTATTTGCAGAACTCAGCAAAATCCTCACCATCACATTTGACAAAACGCAAGACAGCTTAAAGATAGAACGACACGGTTTATTAGGCACACAAACCATTGAATATAGCCTTCAAGACATAGCCAAAGTCAAACTCAACACCTCATTTGCCTTCAATTCCAGAACCGTCTTTTATCAAGTCGTTTTACTCTTAAGATCAGGTGAAGGCATCCCACTGACACCCAGTAGCAGTTTAGGCAAAACAAAGAAACAAAACAGAGTCGATCAAATCACCCAATTTCTCCAATAGTTATTCGTATCTTAGCGTCTTAGCGTGAGATCAATCTCACGCTTTGCGCGAAGTCGCAAAGATGAATGGGTAATTGGATGGGGAGGGTGGGGTAGCTGTGGAATCATTTTTTATAACTTTTGCGTGAAAAAGAGGCGCAAGAGACGCAAGAGAGATTTTTTCAAAGAACTTCTTTAGCGCCTTTAGCTCGAAAGCGTCTTTAGCGTTTATTAATATCGATATCAATCGCGACTACTACCAGAAAACTTGAGCATCAAAACAGATTAAATAGCTTAGTCCATTTCACCATAATTCAATCTCTTTTTTGAAATCCTTAATATCTATAACGTCGTCATTGGCAATCGCATCTTGAGCTTGACTAATTTTATCCAACACATAAAGTCTATACATCATGTCATCAATACTCGCCGTCTCAGGTAAGGTTGATATAGCACCAAGAGCTTGTTGCTTGAGTGTTTCCATAGTAAAAACCTGTAAGTGACTAACCTAACTTTTAATTATCAATCATCCCTTGTTTCAAATCGTTTGTCAAAATCACGAGAGTGTGGATAAAGGATAGCCTAATGAGTTGAGAAACGATAGCGATTTTTGTTCATTGATCAAACCAATTTCTATAACTTCATCACTACCGGTTCCAACCAGAATTTCTTCAAATTTTAAGTTAAAACAAGGCCATTTTCCGCAAGACAAAACTGCTCACCAGTTTCATCACAAACCCAAATATTTTTCTCTGATTGTCGTAAAGGTTTAGCAGAACACCCAACCCAACCTACAGGCTTTCCAGGGCTTCCTTTGATTAACTGATGATCTTTTACATTTTTGGTGACTACTGCACCAGCGGCAATTAAAGCATAACTACCTATGACAACACCCGGCGTAAGAATGGTTCCTGCCCCAATAGTTGCACCATACTTGACATACGTTTTTTTCAACCAAGATTCTTTGGTACTATACCGTTTTGAAATGTTTAAATCATTAAGTCTAGGACTACGAGGATAACTATCATTGGTAAAGATAACGCCCGGGCCAATAAATACACCCTCTTCAATAATAATACCTTCCCATATCATGACTTGATTTTTTACAGTGACACCATTCCCAATAATAGCCCCTGATTCAATAAAGCTGTGTCCACCAATATTACAATTATCTCCAATAATAGCCCCATCCATTACATGGGCAAAAGCCCATATCTTTGTATTAGCCCCTATCTGTTCACTTTCACATAATGCTTGTGGGTGAACAAAATGATTCTTATTTTGCATAAAACGCCTTTACAGTTCTCACCACCTCATCCAATTGCTCTGAAGTGAGATCAGGATACATGGGTAAAGAAAGAATTTCGTTTGCCAACTGTTCCGTATTAGGAAAATCACCGCGTTGCCAAGCATAATCTTCATAAGCCTCTTGTAAATGAATCGGAATCGGATAATGGATAATGTTGCCAATTCCTTTTTCATTGAGGTATTGCGCTAAATCATCACGCCATTTAGTTCTGATGACATAAAGATGGAAAACGTGTTCACTCTCTTGAACGATTTTAGGCGTAATAATATCACCTATCCCTGACAATTTATCGTTATAAACCCGAGCAACCTCTCCGCGCTTTTCATTCCAACTATCCAATTGAGGTAATTTTACATTTAAAACAGCCGCTTGAAGTGTATCAAGGCGACTATTTTCACCTAAAACGTCATGGTAATATTTTTTAGCAGAGCCGTAATTTCTATAACTTTTTAACTTCTCAGCTAAAACACGATTGTTCGTCGTCACAATCCCACCATCACCATAAGCGCCTAAATTTTTACCAGGATAAAGGCTAAAAGCACCCAAATCTCCAAAACTGCCCACCCGTTTACCCTTGTATTTTGCCCCATGTGCCTGAGAGGCATCTTCAATAATAGACAAATTATATTTCTTGGCTATTCTCATTATTTCATCTAGGTTAACCGGTTGTCCATAAAGATGAACCGGCATAATGGCCCGAGTTTTGGCGTTAATGGCTGATTCAAGTTTGTTAGGATCCATATTAAAGGAATCAAGCTCAACATCTACCAATACTGGAATCGCCCCTACCGCATTAATAGCCAAAGTACTGGCAATAAAAGTATTAGCAGTCGTGATAACCTGATCACCTTGACCAACGCCAAGTACCTTTAAGCCTAATTTAAGTGCATCTAATCCGGAAGCAACACCCACAGCATACTGACATTCTACATAAGATGCGAAATGGTTTTCAAATTCGCTGACTTGATAACCTAATATAAAATTAGCTTTAGACATCACCTCAGTCATGCCACTAAGCACATCGTCTTTAATCGCATGATATTGCGAGACTAAGTCTAAAAAAGGAACGGCCATAAATTCTCCAATTGAGTTGAAATGATTGAATACTACAAAATTGTTATTTTAGCACTCCGTTTTTTGAAAAAAGGGTATTTGTAAAATCGTCATTTTTTGTTTGGCACAAATAATAAGTACTGAAGCACAAATAAACCGGTATTTTACAGCAAAGGGGCAATCCCTTGTGGTTGCCCCGATCCACCTTTTTAGGATTTCACGCGCGCGGCCCTCTTGTTTTTTGTAGAGACGCGATGCTTCGCGTCTCTTGTTTTTTTTGTAGAGACGCGATGCTTCGCGTCTCTTGTTTTTTGCAGATTCGCGAAGCATCGCGTCTCTTGTTTTTTTGTAGAGACGCGATGCTTCGCGTCTCTTGTTTTTTGCAGATTCGCGAAGCATCGCGTCTCTTGTTTTTTGCAGAGACGTGAAGCATCGCGTCTCTTGTTTTTTGCAGAGACGTGAAGCATCGCGTCTCTTGTTTTTTGCAGAGACGCGAAGCATCGCGTCTCTACAGGCATTATAGATAAAATACCTGAAAATTTATGGTTCAGTACTTACTATTACAACATACCATCCCAAGGTACCCATAAAAATAAGGGCAATTGATAATAACAAAATTTGCGCGATTATCAGTGGGGTGTCATGGAAAAAGTAGATGAGCGAGTATAATAATCCCACACCGCCGGCTAAAAACCACAGAAAACCATAACGAAAGTGGGCGAGGTTATAAGTAAAAAGAACATTAGATAGTGCTAATAACGCCATTGCAATACTGATTATTTGTAATAATGGGGCTGATTCAACATATTGCCTACCAAATAAAAGGGCAATAATCCATTCAGGAAACAAATTACAAATCAAAGCCACACCGCCGCCAAGTAGGGCAGTTCCCCACAACGTTATCCATAAAAATCGTGGGTTTTCTTCACCTTCCTCTTGATTTTTAGCGGCTTCTGGGAATAATACCATTACCAATACAGCCGGCACAAAAAAAGCAATTTTGCCTAAAATCGTCGCAGTCGCATAAAATCCCGAATCTTCAGGCAAATAATGTTGAACGAGAACTAAGTCAATATTATTGGCATACGAACTGAATATCGTAAAGAGAGCAACCGGTACCGCATATCGCGCCATTTCTCGAAAAATACCCGGCGGCAACGGTGCCAAGGGTTGTCGTAACACATCGCGCAATAACCATAAACACCATCCAAGTACTATAATTGTCGTCATTAAACCCGTTAGTAACGCGCCATTAATTCCCCAACCTAGCCAAGTCACTAGGATTAATGTCAGCATCACTCGTATTATTGTTGAACTCGTTCCTACCCAACTGCTCACAATTATTCGGTGTAAACCTTGTAACGTCGCACCCAGTATAGGTGCAAATAAGCTAACTACCGCAGTAATGATGGCAATTAAAAGGGGTGTATTTGAATGGATATGTAAGTAGGATTTTAACCAAGGCAGTGCCAACAAACCGATAATGAGAAGGGCTATGCCAATTATTAATAATCCTTGGAAAAATTTCCACATCAGCATTTTCACTTGATCAAGTTGGTTTGCATTCAGGCGAACAGTATAACGGGTGATGATGAAAGGTATGACACCGAGTGGTGCCAGCACCATCATTTTAAAAGAAACAAGAGCATTAAAACTGCCATAGTCGGTAGTGGAAAGTGAACGCGCAATGATAAGCTGGAATAAATAGCTGAAAAAATTACCGGAGTTTAAAATGATTACGATCAGAAAATTGGTTTGTAAAAAACTCACCATTTTTTGACTTGGATTTAATCTTAACCAGAATTGTTTAATTATTGACAACTTTATTTTCCATTTAATTTAAAAGTGCCGGAAAGTATGTTAACTTTTTTTAAAATACGATTTCTTAAAGAAATCGTATTTTTAGCCAATTTAAAAATCACGTTTTTTAGCTATTAGCAAAGATTGTGTGGGTTTATTTGCGACAATGTCGAATCCACAATCTTTCATCATCCTTTGAATTTTGACAGGATTTGATAACCATGCCGCATCATCATCAGATTCCAATAGCGGTTTATCGGAATCAACTTGTGGATCCAAATAAGTGAGTTTTCTTGAAAAAGTAGCCCAAGAAACGAGTTCTTTCAGAATAGTTCCAACATCAGCCCTGAATATTAGATGCGGATAAACTAAATATAAATAGCCATTAGGCTTCAATATACGGTAAGCTTCTTTTATCATGTCATCAGGATAGACGACATGTTCTATCACGTATTTCGAGATAACTTAGATGCGGATAAACTAAATATAAATAGCCATTAGGCTTCAATATACGATGAGCTTCTTTTATCATGTCATCAGGATAGACGACATGTTCTATCACGTATTTTGAGATAACCAAATCAAACGAAGCGATATCAAATTGTGAATTGAGTACGCTGGCTTTTTTAAAGGTAAAATTTTTGGGTATGGGTTCCTTCAACAGACAACCGGCACTTTTACCAATATCATTTGCAAAAATGGGTTTGGAAGGAAAATGATTAGACAAGGCTAAAGCCAAATTGCCTGCACCACAACCAAAATCTAGAATTATCTCTGCTTGCTCACACAGTTCAAGAAATCTGTGTCGCCTTTTCATATCATAAAAATGAGATAACTCTTCCCCCGCAGATAATGCCAAGAGTTCTTCATAATAGTGATCAGATGCTGAAGATTGATAAAAAGCTCTTAATTTACTTTCAATTGATTGTAAATTTTCTCCCTTATAACTAACCAGTTTTGATTGTTGGAAAATAGCCAATATAGCTTTTAATACTCGAATCAGTTCTTTCATAAATAAATGTACTCAAACAGAGTGGCTAAAGGGCGAACACGCAAGGGCTGCCCCTACGAGCCTATATGTTGTAGGGGCGAACCTGCGTGTTCGCCCAGATGAAATTCTGAAGCAATAAATGTCCAATTTGTGACGATTCCTAAATATCACTGTCAACAGGAACCACAATAATCCCAATTCCCCTTCCAGCCCATTTTGTTATCCGAAATAGACGCACAGCATCCTGATTCCAGTAACCTATTGTTTTTAAAGACTTTTTACCCCCCCCGAATTTTCCACGAGATCGCAAAGTGATCTGGGAGTGAAACTGCGTATATGCCCGGCTGGTTTTAAATCAGCGACATGTTTCTTGAAATGGGGAAGCCACAAACCATAAGTAATTGAGTTTGCTCCCATTTCACAACCTAAAGGCTGAATCGAAAAGAGCAAAAACAAACGATTTATCCAAGCACTCAAGTTGGGTACACTGATAATACCTAGCCCTGTCGGTTTTAAAATCCTTTTAATTTCTTGTACCAAATTTTCGGTGTAAAAAATATGCTCTAACACATGGTTGCAAGTCACTAAATCAAAGCTGTTATCATCAAACGGTAGCTTCGTACCATCAAAATCACATTGCACAAATTCCATTTTCCTAATATTTTCAAATACATTTTTGGGCGCTTTGACAAAATCAACGCCTAACAGCTTACCAAAATCAATATCCCATTTTTGAGATATTCTATCAGTAAAATCCTTTAAAAATCTACCTTCACCACAACCAATATCAGCAATATTGATCGTTGAAGTTTTATGTTTTAACAGCCATGATTGAAGCCCCTTAATTGAACAAAGCCGATTTAGATCATATTCACTATTTGCATATCCGATCTTACTGTTGTACGATTTGTTATAGAACCGTTCCATACTAATCATAATAATTCATTGATATTCCCATCTCCATTGATATCCTAGCCAATTAACACCTGTGCAACATCACTTAACCTCAATAAAAGACTTCTTTGAGAAGAATTATCCAATAATTTTTTGGTATATTGCCAAGCAATATCACTGAGTAATGAAATATTAATCGTACCATTGAATAATTGTGCTTTTGTCGCAAAAGCATGGACAGTATCTTGAGGATCGCTGTATTCCCCAAGTTTCACTTTAACCAGTAATAATTCATTATCATCTCTACCAGCTAAAGCATCATCTACACCAAAATAACCATTTTCGTCAATCAAAGTGACAAAGATAGCGTTTTCTAAATTATTGGGTTGGAAAATTTCGACAACAGAACCGCCTAATAAAGCACGATGAGGTCGATGTAGCGCGAGTGGTGGTGGCGGTTGAAGCAATGCTGGTTTGTTTGGCGCTTCCCAATAGATTTCCCGCGTACCGTCCTCATGTTGGTAATAAACTTCCATATACGGTTGTGCTGATCCGAACTCACCAAAACTCTCACCAAATAACAGTAAAAAATCAACCACTGTTGGCGAGTCTATTAAAAACGCGCCATAACCAACTCCTGTAGACGAATCAAGATAACCCCCCACAACGCCACCATAAAGGCTATTGCCCTCTAAAGCTAAACCTTGGTAAGTTCTTGGAGAATCAAGTTGACTTAAGAAATCCGCAATATAAAAACCAGGATTAAGGGGTGGCGTGGTGTACGTTTGAGCCGGATTCATTAAAGTGGGGCCATACACAGACTGAAGCAGTCGCCTCCCTATATCTTGGTGAATTTGAACGGTCAATGGTGAGCCATCTCCTATCCACTGATAAGGGGTGACATCAATAGATTCCCTTTGCAACAAAGAAAAGCCTACCCAATTGGGTAACTCTTGCTGTTCTTTGAGGACAGAACCTGCCCAAAATCCATTGAGATATTGTGGGAAAACACGACTAGGATTGAGGGTCAAGCTCCAGACACCTTCTGGTTGTCCGCTTGGTAATGTGACAGTCGCAATATAAGTACCTCTTTTCTCAAGTGATACGGTATAGCGACAGTCTCCCAAGCGACAATTGTCATCAGCCCACAATGAAGGGGCTAATAGTACTAGCAGTAATAATGCTAGCCATCGCTTGATAAACATTTTATTTCCTCTTAAAGTGATGATTGATTTTGATTGAGCAATCGTTTGCCTGTGAACACTGATTACTGATAATCATCGCACAGGCCCCTAAATGACGGTGGCTTATGATGCTAAATTGAGTTTTATTCGTGTCAGTTTTTTGAGTCGAGCCGTGAAGGTGACAAAAAAACACCACCGTTTCCTTTAGCCAAAAATAGAGAGCGCGTATTATGACCGATTTTTAAAATGAGGACAAGGGGCCGAGATCAATAGCCAAACAGTTATCAGTTATCAACTGTTACGTCCAGCGGCTTGTTTAACGAACCCTATGGGAGGGCGTCGCCATGTTCTGTTAGCCTATATTACGAGTCATATCCCTTTTCATTTACAGGAAACAGATATAAAGTTAGAGGCTAACAATCCAGATTTTGAGGTAACGGGTTTACATCAATCATCTATTATTAGATTACATCAACTTGTTACCGTTTCAAGCATCGTTATCCAACGTGAATTGGGTGAATTACCCTCAGATATACAAGCTCAAATTACGGAAAAGTTGTGCCACTTTTTAAGTGAGCGAACGGCTTGAGTAAATCAAGGCATTTCTGCTTAATGTTTTATACTTAGCATCGTTATAAATTGCGTTTTATCAAACCCTCGCAAAATCAATTTTGCACTCCAAGAAAATCGCAAATTTGGAACGAAAGTAACCTGCAAAATCAATTTGGAACGAAAATCTTAAAAGCGCAATTTATGACGATGCTAAGTATATGTCAATATCACCCGCAAGATATCTAATCTGTTATCACCAGTCTGAGATATCATAAACGATTATTTGTCATGGCAAGTGCTGACAAACTGGCCAGAGATTATTTTATTGGCTTCAGAAATTCAGGGGCGTAATCTGTTATCTTTTTGGGAGGCCTTGATTATCGCGGCCGCTTCGCTCGGTGGCGCAAAAACGATTTTGGGAGCGCGTATTCTGACAATTTTTTAAAATAAGGACAAGAGGCCAAGACCACAAACAGTTATCAGTTATCAATAACCTTGGACGTTGATTTTATCAGTGATGGGATAAAGGCGTGAGGGCAACCCTACAGATTGCCCCAATGCCACCTTCGTTAAGCCATTTTTAAATAAAATGCCTACATTTTCAATCATTTAGCGAAGCAATCCTTTCTTATATCTAATCCTTGTCGTTATCGGTTTGAGTATATTGATTCATAAAAGTATCACCTGTTGGGGCTGGCATATCACGCGCTGTTGTCCAACCGCTCGCGAAGGGTAAATAACGAAATGTGCCGCGACGACGGCCTAATTTGCTTAATAATCGTATTTTGAAGCCCGCAAAAAGCTGATAAAGACGAGGCCTTTTGGCAAAAAAGGCCCATAATTTCAAGGCCCAACGGCTACGAGTTGGCGATAATTTGGTTTGATGGGCTTTGATACGATGTTGGCGTAATAATCTCGGTAACGGAATATGCATCGGGCAGACTGTTTCGCAACGGCCGCACAATGTGGAGGCATTGGGTAAATCTTGAGCCTCTTTTAAACCTAACATCAAGGGTGTCAATACGGAACCCATTGGCCCAGGATAAACCCAACCATAAGCATGTCCACCGATTGCGCCATAGACGGGACAATGATTTAAACACGCGCCGCAACGAATGCAGCGTAACATATCGTGAAATTCATTGCCTAGCATGTCTGATCGCCCATTATCGACTAAGACGACGTGAAACGCTGTTGGGCCGTCTAAATCTTCAGAACGGCGTGGGCCGGTGGAAAAAGTAGTATAAGACGTGATTTCTTGCCCCGTCGCGCTACGGGCCAATAAGCGCAAAAAGGTGCTGGCATCTTCTAAAGTCGGCACCACTTTCTCAATACTCGCCACAACAATATGCACTGCCGGTAAAGTGTTGGTTAAATCACCATTCCCTTCATTCGTCACGATAACCGTTGAACCCGTTTCCGCTATGAGAAAATTAGCGCCCGTGATACCCACATCCGCACTTAAAAATTGCTCGCGCAACACGCGACGCGCTTCATTGACTAATCCAGGAATATCAGTTAAATGGGCAGTCTGCGTTTTATGATGTTTCTCAAATAAATCAGCCACTTGTTGACGTGTTTTATGCACCGCAGGCGCAATGATATGACTCGGTGGCTCCTTTGCCAATTGAATAATATACTCTCCCAAATCCGTTTCAATCACCTTAAACCCAGCCCGTTCTAAGGCGCTATTGAGCGCAATTTCCTCACTGATCATGGACTTGCCTTTCGTCACCCGCTGCGCTTTCGCCGCTTGACAAATCGAAACAATCTGCTCACAAGCCACTTGTGGCGTATCGGCCCAATGAACCTCCCCCCCATTAGCCTGAACTTGCTTCTCAAAATGTTCCAAATAAAAATCCAAATGCGCCAAAGTATGTTCTTTAATCTCAACAGCGCGTTGTCGCAAGGTATCAAATATCGGCAAAGCCTCAACAGCAGCCCGACGTTTATCAATAAAATGGCTTTTAGTTCTAGCCAAAGCACTCTGCAAAGTGGTATTTTTTAAGGCCACCGAGGCCTGTGATTTAAAAGCATGAGCAGTGGATTTCACGTTTTTTTTGATCCTTTGATTGGCGTAGAAACTTTAGTTTGTCAACGTAACTCATCGTTATACATAAGTATTTAAATATTTTATTTAAAATTAAAGGTCATTTTTTGTAGGGTGGGTAGAGCGGAGCGAAACCCACCATTTCGGCCACCATTTCAGAACCCCAGCATTTCAGAACCCCAGCATTTCAGAACCCCAGCATTTCAGAACCCCAGCATTTCAGAACCCCACCATTTCAGAACCCCACCATTTCGGCCACCATTTCAGAACCCCAGCATTTCAGAACCCCACCATTTCAGAGGTGGGTTTTCGCTACGCTCCTACCCACCCTACTTTTGGCGATTTTTGACTTATTTTTTCTATTAAAAATCAAAGCGTTATGTTAATGTGAGAGCGTATAAGAGAAGAGTTCGTGCAATAAAATCCTTTATTATATACAATCCTTGTCGTTATGTTGTGTATTAGGAGAAATTGTTATGTTAACCCCCGTTATTTTATCAGGTGGTGTAGGCAGCCGTTTATGGCCCCTATCCCGCGAATATTATCCGAAACAATTATTAGCGTTAGTGGGTAATAATACTTTATTACAAGACACCGTATTGCGGTTAAAAGGATTACCTGAACAATCTCCGCCGCTTATGCTGTGTAATGAAACGCATCGTTTTTTAGTGGCAGAACAATTACGCCGTATTGGAGTCTCTCCCGCTAATATTATTCTTGAACCAGTCGGACGTAATACCGCGCCCGCTGTAGCCGTAGCCGCTTTAGCGGCCGTTGATCCCAATGCGCTGTTATTAGTCTTACCGGCTGATCATATGATCGCCGATACGGCGGCATTCCGTGAAGCCGTCACGGCCGGCATACCCTTGGCACAGGCGAATTATTTAGTGACTTTTGGGATTGTGCCGAATTGTCCAGAAACCGGTTATGGTTATATCAATGCCACAGATGCGATTGAAGATACCGTCGCATTATCTGTAGAACGTTTTGTCGAAAAACCGGATATGGAAACCGCGCAACAGTATATTGATTCCGGCAACTATTATTGGAATAGCGGCATGTTTTTATTTAAAGCGTCTCAATACTTAAAAGAATTAGAGATGTTTAATCCAGATATTGTAGGCACTTGTCGCATCGCGATGGAGAATGCCTTGGAAGATCAAGATTTTCTACGTTTAGATGCCGCCTCATTTAAAGCCTGCCCCAGCGATTCTATCGACTACGCCGTGATGGAAAAAACAAACGCGGCTGTTGTCATACCATTAGAGGCAGGTTGGAATGATATCGGCGCTTGGTCATCATTATGGACCATCAGCGATCAGGATGATGAAGGTAATGTGGTTATCGGTGATGTACTGACGCAGAATGTACACAAGAGTTATTTACGGGCAGAACACCGTTTATTAACGGCAATCGGTGTCGAAGATTTAGTCATTGTAGAAACGGCTGATGCCGTATTAGTCGCGCATAAAGATCAAGTTCAAGATGTCAAAGACATTGTTTCTCGCTTGAAAGCCATGAAACGCAATGAAGCCTATTTACATCGCAAAGTTTACAGGCCCTGGGGATATTACGAAAGTCTTGATATTGAAAGCCGGTATCAGGTTAAGCATATCACCGTGAATCCGGGAGCCAGTTTGTCTTTACAACTACACTACCATCGTTCTGAACATTGGGTAGTGGTAAAAGGCACAGCGCGGATAACGCGGGATGACGAAACGTTTATTTTAACGGAAAATCAATCCACCTATATTTCAGTTGGTGTCAAACATCGTTTAGAAAATCCGGGTAAATTGCCTTTAGAAATGATTGAAGTGCAATCGGGTAGTTATTTAGGCGAAGATGATATCGTCCGTTATGAAGATGTTTATGGGCGAGAATGATCGAACGCTTTAGATTATATCGGTATTCAGTATAATGATTTAGTCCCCTGAGGGGGACTTTAACTTTCAGACAACTGCTTTTGGTAATTCTTCTTAGAGCCTGTTCAATATCTATTTTAACACATATAAAAGATTTTGAACAGGTTCTTAACAAACTTCAGTTTTCCAGAAAATAAATAAAACAGTAATAGCGCGATAAAAAAGCCGGTATGCACTGGCAGTGAAATAAATAAAAGTATACTAAAGTTATTAAGAATCGTATTCAATTCTCCAACTAGATACCATTCAAGTTTTTGTGGTGAATATTCGCCAGTTGCAGCACCAACATAATGATAAATCTGTGTACTATCACAAAAATAAATATTCCAAAACCTCGTTTAGTTCCATCTATAATGATTTGTCTGTCAATCCATTTTTAGCTAATAAAAACAAACCGTTAAATTCACAATATCTTTATTGTTGGACAACTCTATAAATTATGTTGTTATATTTTCCATAGAGCTTATCCAATCATTAAAGTGATTACATCGTTGTCTCATTTTTTCAATACCTATTTTTTTGCATATTAATAGGCCGTCTGTTACCTTTTGATATTTAGGATAGATTTTTAATATTCTTTTTGAAGGGGCCGTTTCTTTATTATCATTTATCTCTTCGGGATTAGTGAATTGTCTAAAAATACTTTGTATGGCATCCGTTTTTTTTAAGACTGATGTAAAATCCTTTTGATCAGAAAATAATAAAGTTTCAAATTCATGTAGTTGATAATGGGGACGAAATTTTTCGTATTTGATTTCGTTGCTAAAGCGGGTTTCTAAAAATTGTATTTTTTCATAGATATTGCTCGGAATATTGGTATCACTTTTACCCGGAAAAGAATTATCAAGTCCATAATAATCAATCATAGTGGTTACCATACTGGCACTAGAGTCTTTTAGAAGTTTTAACAGTTCGCTTTTAACTTGCCCAAAACTCACAACACCTCCTTTATATTTTGAGCCACTTTTTCTTCTTGAAGTGCTAACAATTATCGGAATAATGTATATTGATTTGTTTTCAAAGTAAGGCACTAAAAGTTCTTTAATAAATTTCTCTTCAGTTTGCCCTTCAACCAATATCAAAATTTTCTTCATGGCCTACCACCAATAATGTTCTTTTCCCAAATTTCTCCCATAGCATATTCTGCAATCCATTCTTTAAGTTCATGGCTTGATAATCTTTTGAAAACGGAAGTCTTCTCTTGTTTATCAGCAACTATGATATCGACCGGTTCAAAGTAATCAAGTAAAGTAACGGATTGGGTTGAGGCAATGATTTGCTTATCGTTTGAAAAAGCTTTGATTAAGGAAGCTAACACAGAAATAGCATACGGATGCAAACCTAATTCTGGTTCATCTATTATAAGGGTATCTGGCGGATTGGGCTGTAAAAGCAAGGTCGCTAGACAGATAAATCTAAGTGTTCCATCAGATAAGCTAAAGGCATCAAAGTAATTGTCACTTCCCTTTTCTTGCCATTCTAATTTTATTTTTTCCGGATTAAGTGCATTCGGCTCTAAAATAAATTTGTCAAAATACGGCGCAACCAGTTTGATTATTTCCTCTATGCGATTAAAGCTAAATTCATCCGTTTGCTTCAGCTTGTATAAAAAGGCGGCTAAATTACCCGCATCAAAGGTTAACTTTCTATTATTATTGATATGACAATATTGTTTCACAGCGGCAGTTGAACTGGTGTCATGGAAATGATAAATCTGCCATAATTTTAAGGCTTCTATGAGAGAATCAGAAACCTCTTTGCTATCATACAATTTGGTTTCTTCATTAGCTCTGCCTATGGCGTGCCAATGGTTAAAATAACTTTCTTCTTCTTCAAGAAATAAAAATCCTTCATTGGCTGGCTTAAGTTTGAAACGATATTTGTTATCTCCAAAGTCAAGTTCTCCGAAAATAAATTGCGATTGTTTAAGTCCAAAGTACAGCAATTTATCAATGCTTTGTTCAACACTATAGGATTTCAGTTGTTTTTCAATGATTTTATTAAGCAGTTTAAAAAAAGAAATCAAATTTGATTTCCCTGCACCATTAGAACCAACCATAATATTGAGATTGGTTAAAGGTAATTGATCTAACTTTTTGATAGATTTATAGTTTTCTATGGTTAAAGTGTTAATTTTCATAAAAATCAGCCGGGTAGGGCTCCCCACGTGTTTTTGTGTGCAACGGCATTCATACCGTCAATGTTAAATAACTGATGTTACGCACCCAGATTTTTGATAAAAAACGGGCTCAAAAGTTAATCTGCCAGTCGGCGTCGCAATGCAAATCAATGCCAGATTTGTTCTGTGTAGATTTGCGCCGCAAAGCGTCTCCTGCCTCGCGTTTCTGGCATTGATTTGCTATGCATCGCGTCTCTACAGCGCGTTAATTCAGATTTAATCATAATAAAGACATTTCACGATTAAAATCATCTTGTGAAGGGGGCCGCGATAAATCGTGCCATGTTGAGGGCGGTTTAAGTTGCCCAAGTTGCCCAAGGCCAAAAATCTAAAAATTAGGGACACCTGAACTTTTGAACAAAGCTATAAAAATGAACAGCTAATGTTCATGCCAGTTTTGAGTTTTACAAACTCTATTTTAAACTAAATTTTCATACCAATAATTAAAATTAAAAATCCTCAACAATTTAAATTGATTGTCTACCTTTCCAGCAAGATGATCTTGAAACAGTGATTGTACCATCGTATTTTCAAAATACCCATTATCTAAAAACAAATATTCGGCAAACAATGCCTTGAGTTCATTTTTACGCTCGCTATTGCAGTCGTAATTTTTTGCCCAAATCAAAATCTAGTTTTCTTGGTGTGAATGGCTCAAGCCCTCCACCTGGAGTATTTGTTAACTCTCCAAAATAAACTTTATCTTCCAAAATATATAAATCAACTCTTATAAAATCAAACTCCAACGATAATTGCTCCGCTATCTTTTTTGCTTGATCGAATAATTTTGGTTTATCTATATCATAACCTAATGGAAACTTCAAAGTAGCATCAATTTTATTAAAACTTCTATCATATAAGTTTAATGTGTGGTTACCAAATCGGTTCAACTCAACTTGAACCAATTCAACTTTCCCATTAAAACAAAAAAACTTAAAATCAGGAGGAACATCACCTTGAAATTCTAAAAATTCCTCAATGATTAAATATCTATCTAAATTTGTATAAAACCATTCCAACCCTTTCGGATGACTGTCAGTTTGCAGATATTCTTGAGTAATTAAAAACAATTTTTCATAACAATCTATATTCTTATTAGCAATATAAACCATACCAGAGCCATGACTTGCTTTTATTACAAATCTATTTGGCATATTTTTATAAACATCACTCGTAAAAATTTTACCATGCCATAAGATTTTTACTAAATTGCAAGAGGGTGATTTTAACAAAACATATTCTCTAACTTTTAATCTATCTGTAGCCATACACCTTAAATAATAGTTGTTTGTCTTATTTAACTTGATGAAATTTAGTTTTTCATTGAAACTTCTAGGATCCCTTAAATTGGGAATATACTTTAATTTTTTTATGAATACTATAGATATAAATAAATTATCAGGCAATATATTTGACAATTTTACGATCAAAAGGATTAAATATTTTTTTATTAAAAAGTTTAAATGACGCATTTTATTTTTCCAGTTATTTATATGTAAGATTGATTTTGTTATCAGTATTAATCTAAAACGGTTATAAACCGAGGCTTTCCTATATGACAGTTGTCTGGTGATTTTATTAATTCTAATTGTGTTATCAGTTCTGGTTGAGTTAAGGGTAGATGGTATTGTCACGGGCCAAACCTGTCAGGTTTTTACAAGTTATTTTTCATAGTCAAGTTAATAAGTCAATGTCGGGTTACGTTATCACTAACCCTACCTACTTGACTTATTTATTTTTTAAGTGAATTTTTGAGTTTGCCCGTAAAAAAATACCTAACCCCATCCAAATAACCTAACCAATAAAGTTTTACTAAATCCCACCGATTCTCACGTAAAACCAACATTGAATATATCAAGGGCCAAAACCAAGAAAACATCACAATATAGATCAATCTTTGATACCATTTCCCATAACGGGCTACCATAACCGTTCTATTACGAATTAAACAATAAGCCTTTTGGGAAAATTGTCCTCCTAAACTGCGTGAGGTATAATTTTCACCGCCAATATTATGATAAGTGATTGCCTTTTTGACTATTCCACATTTATAGCCAAAATTTCTTGCGGTAAACGCTAAATCTGGTTCAGTATAGGTTTGAATAATGCTTTCATCAAAATAACCGCATTTTTCAAAAACTTCTCTATAAATTAAAAACACATTTGGAATGCCATCGCTATTACAAACTTCACAGGTTGTGTTATCTATATAACCATAAGTCTTACCCGTTAATAGGCTAATATATTGATAATATAAGTATTTTTCTTTATTAGCCCTATGCATGGATGGCCCAATAATACCATAATCTTTATGATTATTAGCAAAATTGACTAAAATGCTAATCATGTCATGTTCAATAATATTATCGTCATCAATATACAGCAGATATTTTCCGATGGCATTCTTGGCTCCAATATTACGAGATTTAACCATCATCTGCTGTTCAGTATTGTGAATGATTTTACAGTTGTCTAATTGTAAATCATTAGAAACCAGTAATTCCGTGCCATCATTTGAGCCATCATCAACAATAATCAATTCCCAAGTTGAGATGCTTTTCAAATCAGAATTTTTAATGGAATTGACGCAGCTTAATAAATCATTCTTTCGATTTCTAGTGGTAATAATGATAGATAATTCCATGATTAAATAGTTCCTTCAACAATAAAAAGCTTCATAGTGTCTTCCAAGTACAGGCTTGGGCATTTAAGAAATACCCTTTTTTGAAAAAAGGGTACTTCTACCGGAACCATACGCCATTTTTAAATGCTCTTTAAAGCCTCTTGAAAAATGTCGCGCCAATGAAAACGCTTGATATATTCAAGCGCATTATTTCTATAACGTTTCAATGTCTCTTCATCGCCCATAATCTCAATGACACCTGCTGCAATGGTTTCAGGAGAAGTGTCAATGATTTTTCCACATTCGTTTTGTTCTATCTTAATCGCGTCACTTGGAACATCACTTAGTAAAATCGGCAATCCAGCAGACATATAATCGTTTAATTTCCCAGGATTTGCCGTAAAGTAGGTAAAATTAATATTACCAAATTCATCATACTTATTATACATGGCTATCGCCAACGCACAGTCAACCATCATTTTATCAAGTTGATCCCTATCTTTATCTTTAATCCATCCTGCAAAAGAAACCTGTTTTTCAATCCCAAGCTCATCAACTATTTTTCTAAGAAATGGTTCATATTCGCCGCCACCAACAATCATAAAATGAAATTCAGGAAGATGCTTAATAATTTCTGGTATTGCACGAAGTACATGTTGTACGCCCTGCTTTTTCCGCAGATGACCAACAAATAGCAATTTATGCTTATCAATCTGATCAAAGGGCTTTATTTTGACCTTTTCTAGCCAGACACCAAGAGGTACAACTTTTTGCCTGTTGTAAACGCTTTGTTTCAGGCCATAGTATTTTTCTCGTCCTTCAGCCATTCCTTGAGATAGATTCCAAGTCTCATCGGCAAACTTAACACAAAAACGATCTAGCCAATGATAAACACGATTCATTAGCCTATTCTGAAAACGATATGGCACATAATCTATCGTATAGAATACCACTTTTTCAACCACTCCAAACCATTTCAGCATAATACCCGCAAAGGCGTTCAGGCAATCTGCGCCCACATACAAAGCGATTTTTTTCCTTTGACGTTTAACGGTTAGCATGTTGGTTAAAATCTCCCAAAAATAATCCACCGTTTTAATGGATTTGCGAGGAGATAATATCGTTTTATTGACTAAACAGCCCTGTTCAAACAATTCAGAATAAGAGCCTTCGCTTTCTTCTGAAATCAATGGGTGTCCTATAAACAATAGAGATTTAACCTTTTCAGCATTCAAAAAATCACGCAAAGCTTGCGGTGCGCCATAAGTCAAATAGTGGGTAACGATGACAACATGAGTTTCTTTCAATTGCATACTTTCTCCGTGTAAATAAAACCTGACAGGTTTTCAAAAACCTGTCAGGTTTGAGGCACTATAACACAACAGTCTGGTTTTCTTTCAACGACTTTTCTACTGCATTAAGTACCCTCACCACTTTCATACCGTTAATGCCATCCGTCAAAGGCGTGCTTTGTTGAATGATGCAATCTAAAAAGTGCTTGATTTCACTCTTCAAAGGCTCTTTATTTGGGATTGAAGGGATAGAAATATCCCCCGATTTTAACGCAATTTGGTATTCAGGAAAACTGACATCCCTTGTCTCTTTAATGATCTGGGCATTTTTATCAAAAATCTTGATTTTCTCACTCGGTTGAACATCGTCAAACAAAATCATTTTTTTCTCACCAACAATCGTGACATCGCGTATTTTGACGGGATCGATCCAACTCAAAATGATGTTGACTAACACATCGTTGGCAAATTTCATGGAAATACTGACGACATCTTCAAGCTTCTCTTGTAAATAATCAGCACCTGAAGCATTCACAGAAAGTGGAGAATCGCCAATAAAATAAAGGGCCATAGAAATATCATGGGGAGCCAAATCCCATAACACATTGATGTCTTTCCGAATAGGCCCTAGATTTCTTCTTTGAAAATGCAAATGTCTTAAGGCACCTATTTGACCAGAATCAATATATTCCTTTATCATCAAGACGGCCTGATTAAATAAAAAGACATGCCCTACCATTAACCGCAAATCCTTAGCCTCTGCTATCTTTACAAGTTCTGACGCTTCTTTCACATCACTTGTCAAGGGCTTTTCAATGAATGTGTGTTTGCCAGCCTCTAAACATTCACGCGCTATTTTAAAATGCGTATTCGTTGGGGTGACAACAAAAACCGCATCAACATTAGCCAGAGCCTCTTCTAATCTAATAGTCGTTATAACCCCTGGATACTTACTTTTGACTTGGTTGAGTTGTTCGGAACTTTTATCGACACAGTATTTGAAATCAACACCCTCTAACTCATTCAATACTCTCGCTAAATTGGGCCCCCAGTAACCGTAACCGATTAAGGCGACTTTTATTTTTTCCATAGTTTAACCTTTGCATAGTTAAAAAGGATGTAGTAACACAATGTAAAACAAGCGATTGGATGCAGCAAAACATGCTGTTCTCTCACCTTCATCCACCAAGTAATTGATTTGATAAAAGGCAAAATCAGACTGAATCCATAAGGCAAAAATAAATACTTCTTCAGTTTTCGAGAGACCGAATTGTATTTAGCCCTTGTATCATAAGAACTGGTTTGGATAGAATTATAAATTCTATGGTTAAACTTGTTTTTGAAACTCGCAAAACCCTTTAACGAGTAATGATAAATGCCCGTATCTTGAACATAAGCAATATCATGCTCTTGTTCTATCAATGAAATGAGGGGCAATATGTCATCGTATTCACTACTTTCAGGGCGTTTAATGCCCGCCTTCAACACGGTACATTGTGCCAACGCAATTAGGGGATAATCAATCGTTGTATATTGATAGAGGACATAGTTATCCCCTTGTTTTTTAACAGGATATTGTTTTGCAAATTTATCTGGATGCGAAGCATTACCAAAAACAAAGGCATTAAATGG
>Ga0190315_1000129_pt1 | contig 45742 bp, 32 predicted proteins | sample 48701101_MG_FD_161673 | JGI IMG/M metagenome (GOLD analysis project Ga0190315, IMG submission 161673) | Hydrothermal vent sediment bacterial communities from Southern Trench, Guaymas Basin, Mexico - 4870-11-0-1_MG | ecosystem: Environmental > Aquatic > Marine > Hydrothermal vents > Sediment ...
GGGGGCTAACCGGGAATTGACGCACGGGGACAAGACGGCTCTGTCACCTTCCGCATGGAAGGTGGCAACCAGCTTGGATGAATCGTGAACTAAGCCGTGATTTCTATGATCACATTTTAGATAGCAGAAATAAACGAATGGGGCGATGAACGAGGTGGAAATAGTCGTTGAATTCGTTCATTCGTTGTTGAACAATGATAACTGATAACATAAGTGATAACTTATGAGTTATGACTTATGACTGATAACTGATCACTGAGAACTGATCACTGAAATCAATGAAGCAATCATTTCCGAAACAACGGCCATTCTGCTAAAATAACTACGTTTTCTTTTTCCTTGCTATAAATAAAAAAGGCACGAGAAAAAGGACAAACTCACTCCACTCATAAAAGGAGAATGAAAAAAATGAGCATAGAAGTCAATGGCAAAACCATTGAAACCGATGAAGAAGGTTATTTGGTCAACCGCGCCGATTGGACTCAAGACGTAGCCGCTGCTATCGCCAAGGCCGACAATCTCGAAATGACGGATAGCCATTGGGGCTTGATAGATGCCGTTCGTGAACATTACCGCAAACATCAACAACGTCTCAAGTGCAATGACTTGGTGCATCTATTAGGCACGCACCTCAAAAAAACGCCCCATGAAGTGCGCCATGATGTCAACAAGCATCTGTATCAACTTTTCCCGCACAGCCCCGAAAAGCAAATAGCCAAAATCGGCGGCTTGCCAAAACTGTTGCCGGCTGATACGGAATAGGTTTGTAGTAGTCGCTTTAGCGACTATTACCGTCCCAAAACGCTAGCCCGTCTGGGCTTTGTTCTCTAAGCACGACGGCCCAACGCTTCGTGCTTTTTTATCTTCACCCATGCACATTGACTTAATTTGTATTGGACAAAAAATGCCCTCGTGGGTAAAAAGCGGATTTAACGAATACGCCAAACGCTTGCCCCCCAGTTGCCGATTAAATTTGATTGAAATCCCGCTACGCAAACGCACCAAAAACGCCAATTTAGCCCGTTTGCAACATCAAGAGGGTGAACAAATGTTAGCGGCGATTGCACAAGGCGCGTATGTGATAGCCCTTGATGAGCGTGGGCAAATGTCTAATAGTCCGCAATTAGCAGAGCAGTTAGCGCACTGGATGCAAGAACATTCGACGGTGGCATTACTTGTCGGCGGCCCCGAAGGTTTATCAGCAGCCTGTTTGCAACGGGCACAACAACGTTGGTCATTATCCGCCTTAACTTTACCTCATCAACTCGTGCGAATTGTCGTAGCCGAACAAGTGTATCGGGCGTGGAGTTTATTAAATAATCATCCTTATCATCGAGCCTTTCAAAATTAAAAATTAAAAATGATAAGTAGGTACGCATAAATCTAATGAAAAATGATAAATGATAAATGATAAATGATAAATGATAAATCCTTTTTGGTAACGGTTTGTAGTAACGGTTTGTAGTAACGGTTTGTAGTAGTCGCTTTAGCGACTATTGCCGCGCTTAAAAATGATAAATGAAAAATGGCAAAGGGCTACTTTTGATGTGCGAATGGCGAATGGGCTGAGCCTTTTTGATTATAAAAAATTGAGTTGAAATATTATTTTTATTACCTATTCGCGCATCAAAACTCAAAATTCGCCCCAAAGCTATTCGCAGCCATCGCTGCGTCCCTCAATTACCAATTACCAATTACCAATTACCAATTACCAATTATTACAAAAAAAATGATTTATCTGGCATCCCTTTCACCACGTCGATGCGAACTACTTGACCAAATTAAAATCAAATATCAACAAGTGGCAGTCACCGTTGATGAAACGCCACACCCCCAAGAAACGCCTCAAGATTATGTCAGCCGCTTGGCTTTAGCAAAAGCCCGTGCGGGGCGCTTGGCTGTGCAAACGACACACCCGGTATTGGGTGCCGACACAGCGATAGTGTGTGATGGGCTTTTGTTTGGTAAACCTGCGGACAAAGACGATGCAAAACAAATGCTTAGGCAATTGTCTGGGCGCGATCATCAAGTCATGACGGCAGTCGCTTTGGTGACAGCGACGCAAGAAAGGAGGCGTTTGAATATCAGTAACGTCTATTTTAGATCGTTGAGTGAGGCGGACATACAAGCCTATATCGCCACCGGTGAACCCGTGGATAAAGCCGGTAGTTATGCCATTCAAGGACTTGCCAGTATTTTTATAGAACGTATTGAAGGCAGTTATTCTGGGGTGATGGGCTTACCATTACATGAAACGGCGACACTATTGGCTGAAATTGGCATGAATATTCTCTAGCCACGCGGTAAAATCGCCTTTTAAGTGCCTAGACTTTGCCCCACTAATAAGTCCCCCCCCCTGCTCACTATGACCCATAACTGAAGTATATTATTGAATATTATTCGTTTGACAAGGGGTTAATGAAGGCCCTCTTTGCATTTAAGTGACTGTTATCATTAATAATCATGTCAAATCATTAATGATTAATTTGTGGGGGCGAAGGGGATTTATGTCTGGGCGGTTAATGTTACCGTCCCTCATAGGAAAAGATGATGGCAAACAAGGAACATCTAGCGATTCTCAAGCATGGCGTCTCAACGTGGAACAAATGGAGAGAAAAAGCAAGTGGTGTTTGGCCGGATTTGTCGAGGGCCAATTTGGCCGGAATAAACCTCAGCAATGCAGATCTGTTTCGTGCCAATCTCAGTCAAGCGGACTTGAGCAATGCCAATTTATCGGGGGCCAATTTATCGGCGGCCAATCTCACTGAAGCCAACCTCAGCAAAACCAATCTGAGCAAAGCGAACTTGAGCGAAGCCAATCTCTGTGAATCCTATCTCGCCAAAACCAACCTCACGGGGGCCAATCTGTCAGAGGCGAATTTGGCAAAGGCCTATTTGATTGAATCCTATTTATCAGGGGCTAACTTATCGCAGGCTAATTTATTTAGGACTAATTTATTTGAATCTGATTTATTTCGTGCTAACCTAAACGGTGCTAATTTGTTTAAAGCCAATCTGACAGATGCCAACTTAATTGAAGCCTATTTGACGGGAGCGAATTTGTTTGGGGCCAATTTGACAGAGACTGACTTCAGTGGCGCGAAGCTCGACGATGTCTGTATTGACAACAATCGTGGGCCAGAAATTGAAAATAAAGAATGGGCAAGAGGGAATGAGTAATGGGGTATAGTCGGCCCAAAAATATTGATAACTATTGATATTGGCTGGACATTATCTTAAAAAACGTTTTCAGTTTAAATTATCAATGAAATTGTTATCTAAGATGGGAAATGACATAAAAATACTCAATAAAAAATGCCATAACCATAAGCGATTACAAAATCGCTTATCAAAAAGAGTGTTTTATAACTCACTGATTTACTGATTTTATATAACTCCATTCAACCAGACCGTCGCATTACAGATTACCAATTACCAATTACCAATTACCAATTACCAATTACCAATTACCAATTCGCTTAAGAAACGGGTTGTTAAGTGTTAAAGCTTGATACAAGCCAATGTGGCCCTCATTATTTAAAAGGCGCTCCAAAGGGAGGCGTTTTAACCCAGTCTCAAATCAACATCAAGGAAAATACTGATGAAAAAATATGTGTTACCCACCCTAGTCTCATTAGCACTCAGTGGCTATGCTTTAGCGGAGGAAACCCCAGCCCCGGCCCCAGAAACGGCCCCACCGGCGGCAGTCACGCAACCGTCCGAATCGGCCCCGTCCGAATCGGCCAAGAATCCCTGTCAAGAAATGATGGCAAAACAAAAGGCGCACCAACAAGAAATGAATGCGCTGTGGGACAAATTCCGCCAAGCCACTGATCCAGAAGAACGGCAACGTTTGAATAACGAGATGCGGCAGAGTCAGCAACAGATGCATGAGATGATGCGGAAACAAGGCCGCATGATGCACTGCATGCACTCAGATCGCGGCCCGGGCTGGGGTAGCCGAGGCCCAGGTTGGGGTAGCCGAGGCCCCAGTCGGAGTGATGGCCCCAGTTGGGGCGGGCACCGTGGTGGGCCTAGAGGGGGTTACTACGACAGACCTTACGGCAACCGAGGCCCGATGCCCTTTGATAAAGGGCCGGGTGGTTTTGATAAAAAAAGGCATGGTGGACATTTCGCGACGGTGGAAAAACGCTTGGAAAACATCGAAAATCGCATGGAATCAATCGAAAACCTGCTCAAACAAGTCGTAGAGTTATTGAAAGAGTTGCCAAAAGAGAAGTAAGTCTATTAACGCTGGGGCATCGCCCCAGGTAAGCCCCAACGGGGATAAATTAATATAGCCTAGGGCATCGCCCCAATGCCATTAAGTGTAGGGGCAATCCCTTGTGGTTGCCCTACAAATCGTCATGTCGTGTAGGGGCAATCCTTTATGGTTGCCCTCACCGAAAAGCGGTACGATATGGCATTGAGGGCATCGCCCCAGGTAAGCCCCTTTGGTGCGAAATTAATATAGCCTGTGTATCTACCAGGTAAGCCCCTTTGGTGCGAAATTAATATAGCCTGTGTATCTACCAGGAAATCCAATATTAACGAAAGAGAAATAAAATGACAAGAGATGAAGTAAGAGAAAATATGCTGACTGGCAACACTTGGCTACGCGGATTTTTTATATTGCTCTACGCCTTCGTTTGTTATGTTGCCATTTGGATTGTTGGTGCCCTAGCACTTTTTCAGTTTGGTATCGTACTCCTGTCGGGCAAGCCCAATGAACGCCTACTCTATTTTGGGCACAGTCTCGGCATCTTTATTTATCAGATACTACTTTATATCACTTATAGTAGCGATGAAAAACCCTTCCCATTTAGCAATTGGCCTAACCCGAGCGAATACAATACCGAGCCGGTAGTCAACCTACCAAAAGAATCAGAACCACCCCCAAAAAACTAAATTCAGAATGAAAAATGAAAAATGAAAATTGAAAATTGAAAATTGAAAATTGAAAATTGAAAATTGAAAATTGAAAATTGAAAATTGAATTAAATTACCCATTTTTCACTTTTCATGACAATTTTTTAATTTTTCAGTTGAATTACAACTTTTTCATGACCCTTTTTTAAGTTTTCAATTGAATTACCCCTTTTTCATTTTTCATGACCCTTTTTTAAGTTTTCAATTAAATTACCCCTTTTTCATTTTTCCTTTTCATTTTTCATTATGTCGCACTTTGTTCATCTACATTTACACACAGAATACTCACTTGTCGATAGCCTCATCCGCATTAAACCGTTAGCAAAAGCAGTGCGGGAGGCCGGAATGCCGGCTTGTGCTGTCACTGACCAAAATAATCTCTTTGCCCTCGTCAAATTCTACCGCGCCGCACAATCGGAAGGAATTAAACCTATTATTGGTGTCGATGTGCGGATCCATGATGGCACTGATTCCGCTACCCGTCTCGTCTTATTGTGTCAAAATGACACCGGCTATCGCAATCTTACCCGTCTCGTTTCCCGCAGTTACACCAAAGGACAAATAAACGCTATCCCTTACTTGCGCCGGGCATGGTTAAGCGGCGCGACGGAAGGCCTCATTGCCCTCTCAGGTGGACGCGAAGGCGATATAGGACAAGCCTTGTTAGCAGCGGGACAAACCCACTTAGCACGGCAACGGTTGGATGAATGGAACGCGTTGTTTCCAAAGCGTTTTTATCTGGAATTGCAACGCACCGGTCGGCCCAGTGAAGAAGACTATATCCACGCCGCGGTTGAACTCGCCTTAGAAACCGGCATTCCCGTTGTTGCCACCAACGATGTCTGTTTTCTTAAGCCAGACGACTTTGAACCCCATGAAGTCCGCGTATGTATTTACGACGGCAAAATCCTCGCGGATAAAAATCGCCCTCGCCACCACAGTTCACAACAATATTTGCGAACACCGCCAGAAATGGCGGAACTGTTTGCCGACATTCCAGAAGCCCTAGAAAATACTTGGCTGATTGCTCAGCGTTGCAATTTAGAATTAACGCTTGGCAAAAACTTCCTACCCGACTTTCCCATCCCCGAAGGGCAAACCGTTGAAGAATATTTCCGTCAAAAAGCCCGTGTAGGATTAGAACAACGTTTAGCCGCCCTATTTGACAAAACCAGCGAAGACTTTCAAAACCAACGCCGCCCTTATGATGAGCGATTAGCACTCGAACTGGATGTCATTGTGCAAATGGGCTTTCCCGGCTATTTTCTCATCGTAGCCGATTTTATCCAATGGGCTAAAGAAAATGACATTCCAGTCGGCCCCGGGCGTGGCTCAGGTGCTGGCTCATTAGTCGCTTACGCACTCGGCATCACCGATTTAGATCCGATTCGCTATAACCTACTGTTTGAACGCTTCCTGAACCCTGAACGTGTCTCCATGCCCGACTTTGACATAGACTTCTGCATGGAACGCCGCGACGAAGTCATTAACTATGTTGCTGAAACTTATGGGCGTGAGCGCGTCTCGCAAATCATCACTTATGGTTCAATGGCCGCTAAAGCCGTCGTGCGCGATGTTGGGCGCGTTTTAAACCATCCCTACGGTTTTGTCGACAAAATTGCCAAACTCATTCCGTTTGAACTCGGCATTACCCTTGATAAAGCTTTAGAAAAAGAAGAAGCCTTAGGCGCCCGCTACAAAGAAGAAGAAGACGTGCGGACATTGATAAACATGGCGCGTCAGTTGGAAGGCCTCACACGCAATTCGGGCAAACATGCCGGCGGTGTCGTCATTGCGCCCACCGTTCTCACCGATTTTACACCCCTCTACTGTGAACAAGACAGCCCCGATATAATGACCCAATTTGACAAAGGCGACGTAGAAGCCGTCGGCTTAGTCAAATTCGACTTTTTAGGGTTGCGAACTCTCACCATCATCAAATGGGCTTTAGAAACTATCAACCGTTTTGCTGAGCAACCCATCGAGATTTTAAAGATACCCCTGGATGATCCACAAACTTATGACTTACTCAAAAAAGGCAATACCACCGCGGTTTTCCAACTAGAATCGTCGGGTATCAAAAAACTGATTAGACAGTTGCAACCAGACTGTTTTGAAGATATTGTCGCGTTAGTGGCCTTATATCGTCCCGGCCCGTTACAATCGGGCATGGTGGATGACTTTATTAAGCGTAAACAGGGACGTGCCAAGATTGAATATCCACACCCCGATCTCGCGCCGATTCTAAAATCAACCTATGGTGTTATTGTTTACCAAGAACAAGTGATGCAAATCGCTCAAGTATTGGCAGGTTATAGCTTGGGCGGTGCCGACATCCTGCGTCGCTGTTTAAGTGGCTCAACCGAAATAGTGGATGCCACAACCGGGCGTTTAGTGACTTTGAGTGAAATGGCGACAAATCCTGAGTATTGGCTAGGAAGAAAGGTTTTTTGCCTGAACCTAGAGACGCAAAAAATAACTCAGCAACCGATTACGGCAATTTATCCCAATGGGATTCGGGACGTATGGGAAATAACCACCAAAACTCGCCGCAAAATCAGAGCCACATGTGATCATCTTTTCTACACGTTGTTAGGATGGAAACCTCTAAATGCTTTTAAGGTTGGAGATCACATTGGTTTAGCTAAAACGCTCCCTATCACTCACACCGGCGATATTTCAGAGGCTCAAATTAAATTAACGGCTTATTTGATTGGCGATGGACATCTTTCTACCAGAAAGCCGTCTTCTAGCTATTTTTGCAACAGCAATCAGGAATTGATTGCTGATTTCAATCGTTGTGCTGAAGAACTTTTTGGTTCTCCAGCCCCGGTGGATTATCAACAACACTCTGGGCGTAAAACCGTGGCATACGCCAGAATTGGTTTTGTTTCAGCATTCAATAGTTGGATTGATTACCATATAAAACGCGCTCATTCAAGAGACAAAGAAATTCCGAACTGGGTATTTTCCTTATCGAAGCGTCAACTACAATTATTTTTGGCAACGTTATGGTCAACGGATGGTAGCTTTGACACCAAGATTGGACATACTGATTACACATCAACCTCTGAATTTCTCGTTATACAAATTCAGCATTTATTACTGCGAATCGGTATTATTGCCCTATTCAACGTTAAAAAGAGCCAGTATCGAGGTAAACCTTACATCTCTTATCGGGCACAAGTCACCGGCCGTGAGGACATGCTTAAATTTTGTGAACGGATTCAACCATTACTGAGTAATGACAAACGGCAAAAAGCGCAAGCTTGCTATTTTGTCATTGAGAAGAAATCAACGAATCAGTCTAAACATACGATTCCACCAGAAATAATTAAGCTAATTGCGTCCGCCAAATACCAAAGTGGCATGACTTGGGCAGAGATTGATCAGGCGGTTGGTGCGGCAAAGGGAACGATGTCCTCCGGTTTGAACTTCCAAAAGCCTCCCACTCGGCGTTTAGCACGTCACCGAGTCCGTAATTTTGCAATCGCTTTACAAAATAAAAAATTAATGCAAATTGCCCATTCGGAGGTTTTCTGGGACGAGATTGTTTCTATTGACTATGTTGGTAAAGAAGAGGTTTTTGATTTAAGCATTCCAGAAACTCATAACTTTGTCGCCAATGACTTTTTTGCACACAACTGCATGGGTAAAAAAATCCCTAAAGAAATGGCCGAACAAAGAACCGTGTTCATGGAAGGGGCCGTTGCACGGGGAGTTAAAGAAGATAATGCGACTAATATCTTTGATTTAATGGAAAAATTTGCGGCATACGGTTTCAATCGAAGTCACAGCGCGGGCTACGCCCTCCTCTCCTACCAAACCGCTTGGCTCAAAGCCCACTACCCGGCAGCATTCATGGCGGCCGTGTTATCTTCTGATATGGATAACACAGATAAAGTGGTACCAATGATTGAAGAATGTCGCCGCGCCATGAAACTTAATATATTGCCGCCTGACATCAATACTTCTTATTACAAATTCACCGTCACTGACGACCAAAATGAATCCATTCATTACGGCTTAGGCGCGATAAAAGGTGCCGGAGAGGCCGCGCTTGAAAGCATTGTCGCAGAACGAGAGAAAAAAAACCGCTTTACCGACTTATTTGACTTTTGCCGCCGCGTTGATTTACGCAAAGTCAGCCGGCGCGTCTTAGAACCTCTTATTAAATCAGGCGCATTAGACGAATTAGGGCCAAATAGAGATGAATTGGGGCTTAATCGAGCAGTGATGATGGCTTCATTAGACAATGCCATCAAAATGGCAGAACGCAATTCTAATGATATGGCCGCTGGGCAAAACGATATGTTTGCTCTGTTTAATGGCAAACAAAAATCGGCCGAAGAAGAAGAAGCCCCACCGTTTGCCAAAGATGTGAAATCGTGGAACCAAACCGAACAATTAAATAGCGAAAAAGAGAGCTTAGGCTATTACTTAAGTGGGCATCCCATTAAACCGTACTTATCGGAACTAAAACAATTCATTCGTACCCAACTCATCAAAGTCAGGCCTACCGAAATGAAACAAACCGTGCGCGTTGCTGGCTGGGTAACTGATTTGCGTATCAGCAGCACCAAACGCGGACGCATGGCCTTTATCACCCTAGACGACAGCACGGCACGAATGGAAGTCAAAGTCTATTCAGAATTATACGCAACGGTGCAAGACATTTTAGCCAAAGACACTTTATTAGTGGTGGAAGGAGAAGTGCGTGTAGATGACTACAATGGCGGCTATACCATGACGGCCCAGAAAATTGTCACCCTAGAATCCGCTCGCGAAACTTACGCCAACCGTCTGGAAATGACTATTTATGCACCACCCGACGATTTAGCCGAAAAATTAGTAACCACGCTCACCCCCCATCGCCAAGGCCGCTGTCTCGTCTTAATTCATTACCACCGTCAAGAAGCACAAGTAGAATTAGAACTCGGTGACAATTGGCGAATCAAACCCAATGCTGCCCTGCTTGGGCAACTAAAAGCATTGGTGGGAGAAGACAAAGTCAAGGTGATTTATTAACCGTTTGTAGTAGGCGATTTATCGCCTATTTCTGACGCTCGCAAGCTTTCTTTTATTACCAAATTTGTTTAAAGGTCAAATTTTGAATATCAAGATTTTTCTAAAAAAAATCCTCCAAGAGAGCGATTCAAAACTGGGCCGGTATTTTTCGTTTTTTATCCAGTCATTAATTGTTCTTTCTATAATTACTTTTTCTGTAGAAACGTTACCAGACTTATCGGAAAGGAGCAAAGAAATACTGAACCTTCTTGAAGCGATAATGGTCGGCATTTTTACCATTGAGTATTTACTTCGAGTTTTTGTGGCGGATAAAAAAACCGAGTATGTCTTCAGCTTCTACGGCATTATTGATTTCTTAGCCATTCTGCCGTTTTATTTATCCACTGGCTTAGATTTAAGAGCCATTCGAATATTTCGTCTCTTGCGTTTAGTACAAATACTTAAGTTATTTCGATATAACCAAGCTATTAGGCGTTTTCAAATTGCCTTCTCCATTGCAAAAGAGGAATTAATTCTTTTCGGTTTTGTGGCATTAATTTTGTTGTACTTATCAGCAGTCGGCATATACTATTTTGAAAACGACGCGCAACCTGAGCAGTTTAAATCAGTATTTCATAGTCTTTGGTGGGCGGTAACAACCTTAACGACTGTTGGATATGGCGACATGTATCCGATAACTGTTGGTGGGCGTTTATTCACCTTTTTCGTCTTAATGTTAGGTTTGGGGATAGTGGCTATCCCAACCGGTTTACTTTCCTCGGCACTGACTCAAGCCAGAAATGAAGAAAAAAACATTCCCACTACGCCTGAGTCGGCGGATAAACAATGAGATAACTGGATACAACAAGACGTCCAGAAGAAGGACAATCGCCTGGGGCGTTGCCCCAGGCTTTATTAATGTCGCCCCTTTGGGGCTTGCCTGGGCGTTGCCCCAGGCTTTAATAATGTCGCCCCTTTGGGGCTTGCCTGGGCGTTGCCCCAACTACTAAAAGCTAACGTACCCGAAACAGGGCACTTTAAAATTCACCTTCATCGTAAGGAGATAATATCAATGGCTAGCGCAAATGAGTGCATTGTTTTTTTAAATTTTGTATATTATGCACTCGGAGAAACTTTCTCCAAAAGCACTTTCTGCCCTTAGACAAGCTGCTAACCAACTGGAATTTTTATGAATGTTATAACAACAAGTAGGGCAGGTACAAAACTTCCCTACCTGATAAATGAAGTTGCTGATTCTCATAAACCCATTTTAATTACTGGACAACATGTTAATGCCGTCCTCCAGCAGAAGAAGATTGGTCCGCTATTCAGGAAACGCTTTATTTGTTATCAATACCGGGGATGCGAGAATCTATTAGAGAAGGCTTACAAACACCTATTGAAGAATGTTCTAAGGAATTAAAGTGGTGAATTGGCAAATTAATCGCATTACTGGAAAGGTCAATATTTATTATTACAATTTGACTTGAGGTATAATTTCAAAAAAAAAATTATTTAGGATAACGTCTACGAAAACTTGACTGCGTGAAGTATAAACTGGAGGATCAATTATGACGATAGAGTTAGTTCGAGATGTACTTGGCTGGTGTACACTAATCAATCTGGGGGTGCTGCTATGGTGGTTCTTGTTTTTATCACTGGCACATGACTGGACATATCGTTTACACAGTAAATGGTTGCGATTGACAGTTGAACAATTTAATGCTATTCACTATGCCGGTATGGCCCTATTCAAGATAGGAATTTTGTTCTTTAATTTGGTGCCGTACTTAGCACTGCGGATTGTCGGATAGCCTAGCATATAATGCGAATTAAAAATGACAAATGACAAATGAAGAATGAACAAAGATGTCATTTCGTTTCGATTTCGGTTTCTTTGATCGGAGAAAGCTTGATAAATCTTGATAAACCTTGGGAAACCTTATAAAATCACTTTCTTAAAAGACGTTTTTATAAGTCATTGATTTTTTATGATTCAATTCAACCCTTAATTCGCATATATACTTAGCACGGCTACAAACTACGTTATCTCGCTCCGCTCGGTAACGAACGAAAGGTACGCGAGATCAATTTTTACACACCCCCATCTCAAGAGGCAATGCCATTAAGTTAAGAGCATGTAGGGTGGGTAGAGCGAGCTAGGCAAAAGTTTCGGCTAAACTTTTGTCTAACGAAGCGAAACCCACCACATTTGAAATAAATAAATGGTGGGTGTTCGTAAGTTCTGGGTGGCTACAAAAGAACGTTTTTTGTCAAAGGGCATTGATCTCAAGAGGGGATCGGAAAGTCCCCTTACGTCATGGGATGAACGGGGTGTGTTTTTAATGATATCGCACAGCGAAGAAACTTCGTTACCGAGCGAAGCGAGATAAGTTTCTGTTATTAGCCGCGCAAAGTGTGAGGTATGGAGATGAAAAATGAGTTATAGTGATTTCACAATTGAAACGCTTAAAGAACAATTCGAGATAGAGATGATTGAGGACTGTAATCTGTTTTCTCAAACACTTATCAAAAAGGTGCCGAAATTGTTAACGGAGTTGTTAGAACGATACGTCCCTCTGGCGATTACAATCAGTACCGAAAAAGCCCGTTCTGAATGGATTATTGCCCCAATCCTCGCCGAATTTAAACTGCAATTCAAAGATCAGACGAGTTTATTTTCTGGAATCGAGTTTAATATTGATAAGAGCAAAGGATTAAACGGACGCTGTGACTATATTCTTTCCAAATCAAAAGAGCAACTAACGCTCACAGCGCCAATCCTCGTCATGGTTGAAGCCAAAAATGACAAGATTACCGGCGGTATTCCACAATGTATTGCTGAGATGATTGCCGCTCGCCTCTTTAATGAGCAGAAACATCAGCACATAAAAACAATTTACGGTGTTGTTACCACCGGCAGCTTATGGAGATTTCTCAAATTGGTTAATAACACCGCTTATGTCGATATCATCGAATATCCTCTTCAACAACTCGATAAAATTATAGGAATATTAACGGAAATTGTGACAACATAACTATAGCTTTCCAGAAAAGAGGAGTCCAAGATTTATCGGAATCCAAGATTTATCTTGAGGAGTCCAAGATTTATCTTGGACATCCAGAAAAGAGGAGTCCAAGATTTATCTTGGACAATCGGCTATTTGTTATTTTTACGTTTAAAAATAATCAGTTATGAATTATTTAAGGCCGTCATAAAAGAGGAATCCAAGATTTATCGATGACGTCCAAGATAAATCTTGGACGGATTGCCAGCAAAAATGCGAACCCGCCCAAAATCAATCCAACCTTAGACGTCCAAGATAAATCTTGGGCGGATTGTCGGCAAAAAAAATTCTCGCTTGATCTTGATCTACTGATATCACCACCCCAGTATGTCATTATAAGCGCCCGTTTAAAACTTGGATATGACGAGTATCGGCTTTGCCACGCCCTGTCGTTAATTTCGTCGGCAAAAAAAATTCTCGCTTGATCTTGATCTTCTGATATCACCACCCAAGTATGTTATTATAAGCGCCCGTTTAAAACTTGCGTTATTTTGAAATGTTAATTGATAGAAAAAATATAACGCTTGCATGCGCAAGTGACGCATAGTTAGATCATGTTTGAAAATACAGGAGTTTTTAATGAACAAAAAACGACTCTCCCGACTCATCACTGCCGGACTCCTCTGCTCCTACCCATTCACCGGAGCAACAGATCCAGCCATAAATGCTAACGAACCCGCAGGTGTAGCCAAAACCACCACGATTGAAATCACCAATGAGGTGATAGTACCCGATACTATCCCTCTAGGAATCAATCTCGGTGGGGATACCTATTATGGGCCAAACGTTATGTTAAAAGTCCGCGATGCCGAAAACTTTGAAGGCACTTCCTATCGCCAAGCCCACGAAGGTACCCTCTTTGAAGACGGCTTTGCCTCTTGCTGGGGCCGATTACCAAGATACGAAGAAACCGGCTGGGCAGACCTCATGCGTCATGGCGGTCAATACACCCTCATTTCTGGCCCCGCCAAATGGACCACCGGCAAAATCACTGCCGTTTCCTCCCGCACCATAACCTGCTGGAGAAGAGAGGTAGAAGCGCTCTTTTTTGCCTTTGATACCGAAATTTCCCTCCCAGACCAAACCCCAATACCCGGAATGGGTCTTTTGGTAGAAAACCTTGAGCCCGTCAAACACGGCCATACCGGCGAACTGGGAACCTACTGGGCACCTTCCAAAAACTGTTCTCTAATAGAAGGTGATATCCCGCCTAACTCGTATGGCTATACCTCGCTCGCCATGGACGGTACCGAAGAACCCGCCACCTTCCGCTTATCTACCCACAAACAACGATATGCCAACCTCAATGGCCTCTGGAAATACAGCTTCTGGGCCAAAGTCGAAGAAGGAAACCCCAAAGTCATTATTTCTTCTGGGAAGTATGGCGATGCACAAGAAGTGGCAGACATTTCTGAAAGTGCCGGCCTAAACGACAATGAATTTGTCGGACTCAGTGGGTTGTTTGGAGAAGGACCAAATGAGTTTGCCGGACTCAGTGGGTTGTTTGAAGAAGAACTACTACTCAGTCAGCCATTGGAGTTGATCGAAGAAGGAATCAGTCAACCCGTAGAAATGACGGATCGTCAATGGAAAAAATATGAAGTCACCTTCCAAATTGACGATGTTCCAGAACTTGCTCAAAACGGCAAAAGTCCTTCCTTAGTTTTCCTCATCACCGTTAAGAACGGCATTATTCTGGTTGATGATCTGCAAGTCGAAATGGAAGGCGATAACAATCCCACGCCCTTCCGTGATGAAATTGTCGCCGCTCTGAAAAGCTATAATCCCGGCGTCATAAGAAAACTTCAGGTGGGAGGAAATACCGTCAGAAGTAGCATTCTGCCCAAGATCAAATCCCATCGAGGCACCAATAGCTTTTATACACAGGTGAGTGCCAATACCAATCGCTCTTTAAGTTCTTATGGGCTGCATGAATTTTATGAGCTGGCCGAATACATTCGTTCTGAACCGTGGTTTAGCCTGCCTGGCACCCTGAATAAAACAGAAATGGAACAGTTTCTGGAATACCTGGGTGCGCCTGCTGATGTTGGCTGGGGAAAACTGCGTGCCGAACTCGGCCATCCCCAACCCTGGACAGAAACCCTGAGAAAAATTCATATTGAAATTGGCAACGAAGCCTGGAATCTCTTTGGAGGTTTTTCAGGGGGTGGGTTTAATGGCCCTGATTATTGGCACGATTTGTTTGCCACCGCCAAAAATTCCCCCTATTATCGCAACAACATCATTCTGCATGCGGCCGGACAGAACTATTCCAGTTGGATGTCCAATCGCATACTGGAATTTACCCCTAATGCCGACCGGTACGCCATTGCCCCCTATCAGCTACACACCCTCAACCAGAGAGATGTAGATATTTTTCAGAATGATGATGCCAAACTCTTCAGTTGGCTCTTTGCCCGCAGTGTCTATGAGATAGACAATAGTATGCGGGGACACCAAGAAGTGATGGCCAAAACCGGCGTGGAATTTTCGATTTACGAAGTGAATTATCATACCCTAAAAGGGGATGTGGAACATGAAGTGCGTAACCATATTGTGGCCTCTCTGGGAGCGGGGCTGAATATTTCCAATTACATGCTACAGCAGTTGAAGAAATATGGCATCCGCACGCAAGCCTTTTTCAACTTTTCCCAGTTTTCCTTTAACATGGCATTCTATGGCTATGATGATTTCGGTGTTCGTTTATGGGGGGCTGGCATCAACTTTCGTCAAGGTTATGAACGATTTCGGCCCACCTGGCTGGCTAATGAACTCGTCAATCAAGTGCTTGCCGGAAAGCTATTAAAGACCATCCATACGGGTGCCGACCCCACTTACGCCGTCACTGGCTCCTTCCGGTACAATGGTGATCCCGAAACCAAAGAGGGATTTCCAGAGATTTTGAGTTATGCTTTTGCTAAGGGTAAAAAGCGTGGTCTCATTTTATACAATCTCTCAACAACAACGCCCCATACCGTGTCTCTTGAATTGGGTCAAAGCCATGAGCCTTTCGAGGCGACAGCAGAATCATGGTTGCTGACTGCTGATTCGATAGCGGCCAACAATGAACCGGAAAATGAAATACCCCCGGTGCAAGTTGCCACGACTACCCTAGATAACTTCCGCACCGGGAGAAAAATAACGCTTCCGCAACACTCGTTGCAGGTCATTTCTTGGAAAAGTAGCGAACCACTGTTAGTAGAACTGACCGACTTTCAAGCAGTTACAGTTACAGAAACCGGTAACATCCGTCTATCGTGGACGACAGGTGCTGAAACCGACACTGCGGGTTTTCGGCTCTGGCGAGCGATTGAAGACGGTCATGGTGGATACACCAATATCCACCTGCTTAAAGAACGAACCTCTTCAGAATCTAATTGTCAAGAGGGCGAACTGATTGCGACTACCGCTCGGAGTCAACCCATTCCAGCCGTAGGCAACTCAGTCACTGGCGCTTGCTACTCTTTTGTGGATACCCTATCTGGGGCCGCTGGTACTTATTATTACGTGCTAGAAGAAGTTGATACTAGCGGAAAGAGGACTTTCTATTGTGATAACATCGCAACGGCCACTGTTGCTCAAGGCCCGGCCGTTAATTTAGAAGCCGCCATAAATTACTGCCAGCAAATGACGACTAGCGAAAAGTAAGTAATATGTAAACCACGCTGGAGTCCAAAGCTTCAGCTTTGGAAAATTTGGAGTCCAAAGCTTTAGCTTTGGCGTTTGAGGGCCATAAAAGATTTTGGAGGTTTCCAAATGAAAGTATGGCCCTTTTTCGCGCCAAAAAGTCAGACTTTTTATAAGTAGATGAGTGGGAAAGTCTCGGACTAAACCTGTCAGGTTTGGCTTTTTTATTTATCATTCCCACTGCTTCAGGCCGGGGAAACGAGAAACATTAAAACAAGAAAGAGGTACATTATGCAAGAACTAAAAGCTGTACACTCTGGAAAAGTAGAAATAATTCCCGGCACTATTTGCGACGGGTATGTATTGAATGATGGTACGGCGGTTATGAGTGAACGTGGGACTGCTGACTTATTGGGAATGAACCATAAAGCTTTGCAAAGCATGGCGACTACTGGTGTCCCAAAGACGCTTAAACCATTAATTAATAAGGATTTTAGCATGGCGACTACTTTGGTAAAAGTAACCGCAAAAAATAGCCCATATAAGGGTAGAAAAATTGCGGTTTACGACTGGCCCTCTGTCGTACAAAAAGTACTATAATTTGTAGTGTTATTTGGGCAGTCTTGTTTGAGGGCCATCAAATCTTTTGGAGGTTTCCAAATGAAAGTATGGCCCTCTGTCGCGTCCAAAAGTCATACTTTTTATCTCATCATGGCTTACTTACCACAATCAACTATTTTAGGACGCTTAAAAACCATTGAAGTGTACGAATTTTACGATATACCAAGGTTATTTTCTTGTCGAAATGCGGCCGGCCAACATTATCTGGTTTTATCTATAGATGAAGATGACTTTTCACAGACGTGGCTGTACGTTGCCATGTCTCAACAGCGGTTTCAAGAATTGCGCCGAGGCCGATTAGAATTACGCGAGGCCTATCTAAAAGCTGAAGATAACATTGTATTGAAAGTTATCACTCATCAAGACGGTTACGACACGGTTGATCTGGTTTATTGTCAGGCGCTTCCAGAAGATTGGTTGCCCTGTGCCGGTGAATTTTTGTCACCGTCTGATACGACTGTTACACAGAATGAAGATATGTACTTGTTAGCACAATATCATTAGTTGTCTCTGTTAAAATTTAAACCTAGAAAGTCTGGCCCTCTGTCGTACAAAAAATCATAAACCCATATAATTTTTAGTGTTATTTGGACAGTCTTGTTTGAGGGCCATCAAAGATTTTGGAGGTTTCCAAATGAAAGTCTGGCCCTCTGTCGTACCAAAAGTCATAAACACATATAGTTTGTAGTGTTATTTGGACAGTCTTGTTTGAGGGCCATCAAAGATTTTGGAGGTTTCCAAATGAAAGTCTGGCCCTCTGTCGTACCAAAAGTCATAAACACATATAGTTTGTAGTGTTATTTGGACAGTCTTGTTTGAGGGCCATCAAAGATTTTGGAGGTTTCCAAATGAAAGTCTGGCCCTCTGTCGTACCTGTCGTACCAAAAGTCATATAATTTGTAGTGTTATTTGGACAGTCTTGTTTGAGGGCCATCAAATCTTTTGGAGGTTTCCAAATGAAAGTATGGCCCTCTGTCGCGTCAAAAGTCATAAACACATATAGTTTGTAGTGTTATTTGGACAGTCTTGTTTGAGGGCCATCAAAGATTTTGAATGTATTCAACTGAAAGTATGGCCCTCTGTCGCGCTCTGGAGTCCAAAGCTTCAGCTTTGGACAATTCCCTCATGACATCATTATGCAAAAAAAAATCCACCACCTATCAATCCGATTTACTCAACATTCAAGATCGTGTTTCTACCGCCCCTTGTGTACCGGCATTGCGTGAAGCGGTGCAAACTTGGCAAAAAAGTCATTATAAGGGAGCCACTCAAACCACCCGTGAATTGTTGAATTTTTGGTTTGAAACGGATCATGTTTTGCCAAATGGTGAACAATTTCGTTATCACCCAGCCCAACGAACCGCCATTGAAACGTTGATTTACGTGTATGAAGTCATTAAAATTCGGCGACGTAAAACGCTTTTAGAACAATTTGCTTTTAATACCAAAGACTTACGTTTACCCGTTTATGATGAATTTGCCCGTTATTGTCTCAAAATGGCGACTGGCAGCGGTAAAACCAAAGTCATGGCTTTAGCCATTGTTTGGCAATACTTAAATGCCGTGTGTGAAGATGACAAACATTATGCCAAAACGTTTTTAATCTTAGCTCCCAATGTCATTGTTTTTGAACGCTTAAAAGCAGATTTTTCAAATAACAGCATTTTCATAACTGATCCGTTATTGCCTCGCCATTTTAAGTTATTTTGGGATATGGAATGCTACATGCGCGGCGATGTTCAACGGACTTATAGCGATGGTGCTTTATATTTAACCAATATTCAACAATTTTATGAACGGAATGTTGTCTCAAAAGCAGAAGAATCCGCCGAAATCACCGCGATATTAGGGCATAAACCCCAACAAAAAAAATTAGAAGTGACTGATTTTGCAGAACGAATTGCACAACGTCACGATTTGCTCCTCGTTTTAAATGATGAAGCCCATCATACCCATGATGAAGATAATGAATGGAATCAAGTTATTAGGCGTTTACATACTCAAAGTTCAATCACAGCCCAATTAGATTTTTCGGCAACGCCGCGTTATACCAAAGGCGGTTTATTTGCCTGGACGATTTACGATTATCCCTTAAAACAAGCCATTCTTGATAATATCGTCAAACGTCCGATTAAAGGCATTTCTAAAATTGACGAAGCCAAATCAGCATTAGCCAGCGTGAAATATGAAGGATTTTTAGTGGCTGGCGTAGAACGTTGGAAAGAATATCAACAACAACTGCTCTCGCTCCAAAAAAAGCCTATTTTATTTATCATGCTCAACAGCACCAAAGAAGCCGATGATGTCGCCGAGTGGTTGCGGAGAAAATATACCACCGACTTTGGTGATCAAAAAACCTTGGTGATTCATACCGATAAAAAAGGCGATGTCAGTAAAAAAGATTTGGAGTCCGCTCGAAAACTGGCGCGTGAAGTCGATAATCCCGATTGCCCGGTGAATGCCATTGTCAGTGTATTAATGTTGCGAGAAGGCTGGGATGTGCAAAATGTTACCGTGGTTGTTGGCTTACGTCCTTATACCGCCAAAGCCAATATTTTGCCAGAACAAACCATTGGGCGTGGTTTACGTTTGATGTTCCGTGGTAGTAGTGCTATCAATCATTATCGGGAACGCGTCGATATTATTGGCAATCAAGCGTTTTTAAAATTTGTCGAAGCGTTAGAAAAATTGGAAGGGTTGAAACTGGATACCTTTCAAATTGGTAAAGACAAACTCAAAATAAATACCATCATGCCGGTGGCTGAAAAACAAGCCGTTGATATTGCTATTCCAGAATTAAGTCCGACATTAGAGAGAAAAACATCGCTTGCTGATGTCGTTGCCGCTATTGATGTCATGGATTTTAACACGCCCATCTTGCCCATTAACGCCAATGAAATAACGGCTAAACGTTTTATTTATGAAGGCATTGATGCGTTAGATCAGCAAAAATTATTTGAGCGCGTTTATGAAATTCCAGCCGCGCAAACGCCGGAGGAAGTCATTGGCTATTATGCGCGTTTGATTGCTCAACACCTCAAATTGCCCTCCCAATTTGCCGCCATCGCGCCAAAAATTCAAGCTTTTTTTCAGAATAAAGCCTTTGGCAAAACCGTTGATTTATACGAACCAGCGATAATTCAAGCCATGTCAACCAATCTCGCCAGTTTTCTCGTCACCAACGAATTTGAAAAAGTCTTACGTCAACAAATTATTGAAGAAATCCAGCCAAGTTTATTAAACGAAGCCAAACGGCTTTCCAGTACAGCAGCGTTTCCATTTTCTCGTTTATTATTAGCCTCGGATAAAACCGTGTTCAATTATGTTGCCTGTGACAATGAATTTGAACGCGACTTTGCCCAATTCTTAAATCGGGTTGACGAAGTGACGGCTTTTGCTAAACTACCCGCGCAATTTGGTTTTAGCATTCAATACACCGATTCCCGCACCAATATTCGGCACTATTATCCTGATTTTGTCGTAAAGTTAGCAACTGGACAACATTGGTTAATTGAAACCAAAGGGCGCGAAGATATTGATGTCGCTTTAAAAGATGAAGCGGCACGGTATTGGTGTGACAATGCGACTGAATTAACGGGTACCGATTGGCACTATTTAAAAGTGCGACAATCCACGTTTGAACAATTGCAACCGGCTGATTTTCAAGAATTGAAGATTGGTTTACAATGCTAATTAAGAAGTACAGCGAATTGCGCGGATTGAGTACAGCGAATTGCGCGGATAAACGAATTTTGGCAGAGGAGTCCGAATTTTCAACACTGAGATATAGAGTTACACAGAGTTACACAGAATGATCATCGAGTATAAGGAGAACCGAATGTATATAAAAACGGATTTTTTCGCTAATTCTGATAATGATGTACAAATTAGCAAATGCTTATTCAAAGTTGACTGACGTGATTTGAGGCTGTAACCCAAAATCCCTTATTATATACAATCCTTGTAGTTATAGTTATGGCCCCCAATTGCGCCTCATTAGCCATACTTTTTATAGGTGAATTGCATGGATAAGCGAGTACAACGAATTGCGCGGATTGAGTACAGCGAATTGCGCGGATAAACGAATTTTGGCAGAGGAGTCCGAATTTTCAACGCAGAGGCACAGAGTGACACAGAGTGACACAGAGTGACATTGAGTATAAGGAGAACAGAATGACTGAAATCTCTTGGCAAGGCAAATACGATAAAAACGGCCATAAAAAAGCTCCGCTTCGTATCGCGTTGCCTTTTCAAACTATTGAAACGGTGAATGAATCCGCGCAGGAACGTCTCCGAACCTTGGATTTATTTGCCCAAGGCAAACCGACTGAATGGCGCAATCGTCTGATTTGGGGCGATAAAAAATATGTGTTACCAGCACTGTTGCCAGAATTTGCTGGCAAAGTCAATTTAATCTATATCGATCCACCGTTTGATACTGGCGCGGATTTTTCGTTTACGGCTAAAATTCCACCACACAATCCCACCGAAAAAGCCAATACCACCAGCTTTGTTAAACAACCCAGCATTATTGAACAAAAAGCTTATCGGGATACGTGGGGCAAAGGGCTTGATTCCTATTTACAATGGTTTTATGAAACCGCGTTGTTATTGCGAGAATTGTTGGCAGAGGATGGCAGTATTTATGTGCATTTGGATTGGCATGTGGGGCATTACGCAAAATGTGTGTTGGATGAAGTATTTGGGTATGAGAATTTTCGGAATGAAATTTTTGTGAAACGTGTCAAAAAGAACATAAGAGAAAGAGAATTTGTGAAATCTCTGAATGTCGCAGTGGATATTGTTTTATTCTACGCAAAATCAGAGACAACCAAAATATTTCCTCCTACAAAAGCCGCAGAAAAAAAAGCACGTTGGCATTCGTTTGATGCTCCAGAGGTGCGTACTGGTATGGATTATGACATTTTTGATAACAAGCCACCAACAGGACGTCATTGGATGCGAAGAAAAGAAATTGCCGATCAATGGATTAAAGAAGGTAAATTAAGAAAAAATCTACGAACCGGTAAACCGGAATATTTAATTGATGCTACGGACGAAACTTTATGTGATTCACTCTGGAATGATATACAAGCATATACATTTAAGTATGATTATCCCACTGAAAAGAACGAAATGATGTTAGAACGCATCATCAAAGCCTCTTCCAACGAAGGCGATTTAGTTTTAGATTGTTTTTGTGGCAGTGGCACGACGGCAGCCGTTGCGGAAAGACTCAATCGCCGCTGGATTACTTGCGATTTGGGCCGTTTTGCGATTCATACCACTCGTAAACGCCTATTAAGCAATCCCGATGTTAAGCCATTTATCGTGCAAAACTTAGGCAAATATGAACGCCAACATTGGATGAACCATGAATTTGACAGGCCGCAAGATCGCCTCATCCAAGAAAAAAGTTATCGCCATTTTATTTTAAACTTCTATAATGCCGATAAAATTGATGGCTACACTTGGTTGCATGGGGTTAAAAAAGGACGCATGGTGCATATTGGTTCCGTTGACGCGCCCGTTTCTCTCGGTGACGTTCGCGCCATCATTCAAGAACTGTGGAAAAAAGGCGGTAATAACGGCTTGGACATTTTAGGCTGGGAATTTGCGTTTGAACTCAACGAAACGGCTAAGCAACTCGCTGCTGAAAATCAAGTCGATTTAAAATTCCGCAAAATTCCGCGAGAAGTGCTTGACAAACGCGCCGTTGAACAAGGCGATATCAGCTTTTTTGAACTAGCTGCCCTAGATGTGAGTGCTAAAGTGACTCAAAAAGCGCAACGTTTAACGCTGACACTCAACAACTTCATCATTCAACCGGATGATGTTCCCAAAGACGTGATGCAAGCCATTACGCACTGGAGCCAATGGATTGACTACTGGGCAGTGGATTTTAATTATCACGACGACACCTTTCATAATGAATGGCAAAGCTATCGCACCAAAAAAGCCCCCGATTTAGAATTAAGCGTTGCCCATTATTACTCACAAAAACGCACGTATACCGTGTTAGTCAAAGTCATTGATATTTTAGGTAATGATACCACTAAGTTGTTGGATATTGTGGTGGCGTAGTTGAAGAAAACGCAATTTGTCCGATTTTTTTGAAAAATATGATTTCTTAGAAATCCGTCCACAATCCCATTACCCATTACCACTTTCGCGTTGACTCTAACGAGCAAAACCGATAAAATGCCTTTTTTTTCTTCATTTCAATTCAGACGAGGAAAGCTTAAGTATGATCGGTAAAAATATCGCTGAAGAACTCAACAAACAAGTCAACCGCGAGTTCTACTCCGCTTACTTTTATTTATCCATGTCCGCCTACAGTGACTTTTTAGGACTGAAAGGCTTTGCTAGTTGGTTTCTGATGAAAAATCAGGAAGAAACGCAGCATGCGATGAGGGTTTACAAGTACATTCTTGATCAAGGCGCACAAATCGCGCTGTTACCGATAAAACAGCCCCCTTCAACGTTTGACAGCCCATTGGCTATGTTTGAGGAAACGCTGGCGCATGAACAAGCTGTCACTCAGCGGTTCAATGAGTTAGTTGATATCGCGATGGCTGAAAAGGATCATGCCACTCATATTTTCTTGCAGTGGTTTATCACCGAACAGATTGAGGAAGAAGCCACGGTTTCTGAAATTATCAATAAAATCAAGTTGGTAGGTGGTAAAGGTGACGGCCTGTTTATGATCGATAATCAATTGGGGCAACTGGCTTCAACTCAATCGGTGGCTGCCGTGTAACTCCAACGTGGTTTGTAGTAGTTGCTTTAGCTGAGGCGATAAATCGCCTACTACAAACACTACAAACTACAAACTACAAACTTATCCTCTATTTTTATGTGGTTATTTGGCACTGTTTGAGGGCCATAAAAGACTTTGAATGTTTTCAAATGAAAGTATGGCCCTATATCGCGCCCAAGTACAACTAAGTACAACTAATTACGCGGATAATCTAAGTACAACTAATTACGCGGATAATCTAAGTACAGCTAATTACGCGGATAATCGAATTAAAGCCTAAGTTAGTACAACTAATTACGCGGATAATCGAATTAAAGCCTAAGTTAGTACAACTAATTACGCGGATAATCGCTGATTCTAACGGATTTTGTTGATACCTTATCAAAGTGCCAACCCTGTAAGGGTTGAATGTGAATAGCCACAGGTGCAACCTGTGGAAAATATGCCCCCAACGCGCCAACCCCGTAGGGGTTGAATGTTAATAATTGTGAATTGTGAATTGTGAATTGTTAATGAAAATAGGTTATTTAAGTGACTATTTTTAGATAATTTTTTTTCAATGCGGAATAAAAACGGGATCAGTTTTTGGGCAAAAATAACCTGATTTTCACCACCCCAGGGTAGGGGCAATGCCATTAAGTTAAGGGCTTTGCACGTGGGATTGCCCCTACAAACCGTTATGTAATGTAGGGGCAATCCTTTATGGTTGCCCTCACCCAAAAGCTTAACTTAATGGCATTGAGGGTAGGGGGCAATGCCATTAAGTTAAGATATAACCTATTGATTTTTAATCACTTTTTGTGTGTATTAGGGTGGGGTACCCGATTTTTTACTTTCAATAAAAACAATGACTTACGACCCCACCCCTCTATAAAAATATGGCACGACGGCTCGTTTTTTAATAAAAATATATAAAAATCAAATAGTTCCTTAACTTAATGGCATTGAGGGTAGGGGGGTGTGCAAAAAGTGATCTGAGATAACGAAACGAAGTCATTCGCTTGCGCGTGATACGTTTCTGAGCCTAACCGTTTGCAGTAAAATTCAGTCCACTTTTTCAAATATCCCTACACGAATCAGTTCATTAACAACTTCTTCATAACTAGAAAAAGAGGTGGACACATCTTTATCCACTAATTTTTGGAGCCGCTTAAGGTATATTCCAACAAATGTTCTTAAATCCTCTTCAGGACAGTAGGAACGATTATGTAGTTCCTGAAAGATTTCTTGATAGGTATCGCCTTCCAACAAGGAATCTTGATTTTTGATGTTGATGCGTAACATAGTTACAAATTAAAAAAGTACCAGTAGTTGTTTCTTACCGAGAAATGTAATATTCCACAATCAATTAAGGCCATCGTGCGTACAACGATACAAGCGCGGATAATCTAAGTACAGCTAATATTGCTCCTAATCTAAGTACAACTAATTACGCGGATAATCGAATTAAGGCCTAAGTTAGTACAACGAATTACGCGGATAATCGAATTAAGGCCTAAGTTAGTACAACGAATTACGCTGATAATCGAATTAAGGCCTAAGTTAGTACAACGAATTACGCGGATAATCGAATTAAAGCCTAAGTTAGTACAACTAATTACGCGGATAATCGAATTAAGGCCTAAGTCAGTACAACTAATTACGCGGATAATCGAATTAAAGCCTAAGTTAGTACAGCGAATTACGCGGATAATCGAATTAAGGCCTAAGTTAGTACAACGAATTACGCGGATAATCGAATTAAAGCCTAAGTTAGTACAACTAATTACGCGGATAATCGAATTAAAGCCTAAGTTAGTACAACTAATTACGCGGATAAACGAATTAAAGCCGAAATAAGTACAACTAATTGCGCGGATAAACGAATTAAAGCCTAAGTACAACTAATTACGCACGCGGATAAACGAATTAAAGCCTAAGTACAACTAATTACGCGGATAAACGAATTAAAGCCTAAGTACAACTAATTACGCGGATAAACGAATTAAAGCCTAAGTTAGTACAACTAATTACGCGGATAATCGAATTAAAGCCGAAATAAGTACAACTAATATTGCGGATAATCGAATTGAAGCCATCGTGCGTACAGCAGGAGTCCAAATTGTCGTCCAAATTAACGTTTGGCAGGACTCCAAACTTTGGCAGGACTCCAAATTGGCAGTGCCCAGTCGTCCAAACTATAACTAACGTTTGGCAGGTTTGGCAGTGCCAAAGACGGTTTGGCACTGCCAAGTTAAAGTCGGCCGACGACTAAAACCCGTCAATAGAACATTGACAGAGTAGTCGGTTTGGACAAACTGGACGCGCTGTCGTCCAAACAGAGGTTTGGATGAGTTGGACTAAAGTTTGTACTTTTTTTGATTTGAGGGCCATAAAAAAATTTGAATGTTTTCAACTGAAAGTATGGCCCTATAACGCGCCCAAGTACAACTACTCATATTGTGGATAATCGAATTAAAGCCAAGTACAACTAATTACGCGGATAAACGAATTAAGGCCTACTAAGTACAACTAATTACGCGGATAATCGAATTAAGCCCTAAGTACAACTAATTACGCGGATAATCGAATTAAAGCCAAGTACAACTAATGACGCGGATAAACGAATTAAGCCCTAAGTACAACTAATTACGCGGATAAACGAATTAAGCCCTAAGTACAACTAATTACGCGGATAATCGAATTAAAGCCAAGTACAACTAATGACGCGGATAAACGGATAAAGCTCCTTGATTATTTGGCGCAGTTGTTTGTCGAGAAAAGACGCACGGTTTCAAGCGTTAACATGGCCCTCAATTGACGTGGGTTGCTCTAATCCAGTCTTTGTCGAAAGCTTATAGGACTTACGCATTGAAAAAATAATTTGATTGACTATTCAATCAGTTACCTCAAAAAGACCATAGCCTTTATTTTAACAGTTTTAAAAAAAAAAATCAATTAGTTACGTGGTATCGTAAGTTCTGGCTTATCCAGCCGAGACTTTTGGCACAGTTGTTTGTCGGGAAAAGACGTGCGGTTTCAATTATAAATTCACGTTGTTTTGGTTTTACTGTGAAAATACTCATAACGAGTGCTGGAAAGCGGAAGTTTCCATACCACCTCAGCCAACGGCTTTAGCTGTTGGCTGGGCTGGATGTCTGGAGATTTCTGCTGTACTAGCGGCAACCAATTCGTTTATCCGCGTAATTAGTTGTACTAGCGGCAACAACCAATTCGCTTATCCGCGTAATTAGTTGTACTAAGGGAGGAGCGTTCCAATAATATACCCATAGAGAAAAAAAGTTTTTGGTGTGGGTATTTAGCCACAACTCCCTTAGTACTGTTTGTAGTGTTTATAGTCGGCTTGTAATCGCCTTAACGAGATTAAGGCGCTAAAGCGCCTACTACAAACTTAGGCGCTAAAGCGCCTACTACAAACTTAGACATAACTTCATCCCATTTGCAAAATGCAAATAGCTTTTGTAAACCGCTTTGCAATTGGCTCTATAACCCAAAAATCGTTATGGAAATTATTGATTAAATATCATATAAAACAATACTTTATATATAAATTGACTCAATTGGCCCATATTCTGCTTTCGTTTGATTAATTCTTTAGTAAATTAGTCTGGAATTAAAACAGGAGAACGAGCTATGTATGGTATTTTTGGTATTCTCAACGACAAGAATGTGAATTCCACCTTATTGCAAGGATTGCAGCGGATGGAAAACGGGGGCTATGATGCTATTAGCGTTGCTACTGTCGCAGACGGGCGTATACAATGGCAAGAAGCGAAGGATTTGCACAGTTTGCTACCAGAACTGTCCACAGGCGGTCGTTTTGGCATTGCCTACACTTCTAAGGGTTGCCAGACGAATCAGAGGTACAGTATGCCCGTTTCTACGCGACGGAGCATCTTGCCATCGTTCATAATGGCGTTATCGAAAACAACCCTGAATTAAGAGAAGAACTGATGAGTCTCGGATACGAGTTTGAAAGTAAAACTGACAGTGAGCTTATCCTACGTCTTCTTGGCCGTTATTTGGACATAGGGCTATCGCCAAAGGAAGCGATTTCGGTTACTATTATACGATTGCATGGTTTTTTTGCGATGATAGCACTCTTTGCCGGTGAAGAAGAGCAGTTAATCGCCGCACGCCGAGGTAATCCACTTGCCATTGGTTTAGGCGAAGAAGCTCTCTACGTGTCTTCTGATGCGAACACCTTGGAACCGCTCTCTCGCCAAGTCATACAATTGGAAGAGGGCAGCCCGGCGGTGTTAAGCTCAGTGAACAGTGAAAAGTGTCAGTGATCAGTTATCAGTGAAATACCTGAACATTGGTGCCGGTTGAAGGAAACTTTTTTTTACGAGAGTTTTTCATAAAAATCACCATTGTATTTAGGGTGTTGCCAGGTATTTTATTCGAGGTGACACTGGCGTTTTTTCAAACAATACTGTGGGTTTATGAATACCCGATTATTTATGCACAGGTACTTAGTAGGCTTGTAATCGCCTTAACGAGATTAAGGCGCTAAAGCGCCTACTACAAACTCAGGCGCTAAAGCGCCTACTACATACGCAAGGCGCTAAAGCGCCTACTACAAACTTAGCACAATAACTCCCGCTCCCGCACAATACGAATACCTTCCCACGCGGGCAATTGTCCTTCTTCTCGTGCCATGACAATCTGTAGCCACCAATAGAGATTTAAGATGGCTTGTCTGCTTTTACCATAATCAGACTTTGTTATTTTTTTTTCTAGCTCATTATAACCAATCCAAATAAAGTCGGCGAGTTTTGCGGTATATTTTCGCCAGGCTTGCCGTGCTTCCAAAGCGGTTGTAGCAGTTGCACAAACTAACAACCTATAAAGTAACGCGCCTAATCGTTGCTGTGCCGGATTAGATTCATTTTGCATAGCTTGAGCAAGTTGTTTTGCCGCTTGGAAGTTATTCTCTTCCATTGCCCTAGAGATATCATAATCAAGGTGGTCGAGGACATGGACATCGACGCGGAGGATGGCGCGGGCGAAGTCGCGGGCGAAGTCGCGGGCGAAGTCGCGGGCAAAATCGTGGACAATGCGGACGAGAGCAAAATCATGGACAACATCGAGAGCGAAGGCGCGATTGCGGATTAGATTGCGGACGCGCTGAAGGTATCGGGCGCGGTTGGAAGCACTGTCGATGTTGTTCTCGAAGTCGGAAGTGCGAATGAGGGCGAATTCGCCGGCAAGATCGCTGTCACGGTAGCAAGCGCGAGTCCGGTAGAATTCAAATGGCAAATTTGAAATTGTCTTCAGACTGGCATAAATGTTTGATTCTTCTGCTTTTGTCAAGCCATTCACGCTATAACCCTCATCTTCTTGACACCACGCTGCTAAGTTATTCGCAACGGTGATAGAAGGATAATCTCTGATCTCAGCATGGTATGGCAAACGATAATGTATTTGGCAGCCACTTTGTCTTTGACAGAGCCATTTACAAAATGCCTCAGCATCTTCGTCGCGTACTCCGCGTATCGGTTCTTGGGCGGTTCCGTTAGGAAACGTATATTCCGTCCAGTGATCAGGTTGATAATACTCACCTTCGGCACGTTTCTCATCCAAAAATAGTTGATATTCCGCACAAGTGATATACGCCAAATCAATTTCACGGTGTTCATCGACACGTTGTAATGATTTGAGACGTTGACTTAAACGCACTTCGGCCGCCAATTGGCGACGTTGAGGTTCATCAGATTCAAGGTTATCAATCAAATGAATTTCTACTTGGCTACGCACCATCGCATCCAATTCACGCGCTTCGTCTAAACAATCAGCGGCCAGTGTTAAAGCCGTTACGCGGTTATTATCAAGACAGGCTTGCACTAATGGCGTCGCATCAGCTTGTGCTGCATAAAGGCGTAAGGTTTCATGCCACCAACTATTATTGACGACTTCATTCCAATCCAATGCGGTTTGTTGTTCTACAAAATGGGCCGCGGCAAGATACTCTTGAAAGGTTAAATGAGCAAAACGCCAGACACCCTGTTCACTCTCTAATAATAAACCACTACTGGCTTGCACATCGCTTAGAAAAGTCTGAGCCGCTTCTTCATCTACCAACCCAACACGCTTTAACGGCCCATTGATGATTTGCATGGCCTCATTAATAGGAATATCACGGAGATTGCTGTACATCATTTGCCTCGCCAGCGGTTGCAAAACAACACGTTTTTGGGCCGCTGTCAGGTTATCTTGTATACCTTTCGCTTGTCGCCAATGCCCTAGCAACACATCGCAAATCTCCGCATATAATTCCACACGCCGCCCCGGTAATTGCCCACGATAGCGGTGTACCATCGCAATCATCGTGAGCAACAACGGATTAACCGTGAGTGCGCTCAAAGTGGGCGTTTTTCGTAAGCGTTGTAATAAATCATCGGCCTCTTGCTTGGCTTTATTGCGTACACCGTCATCTAATTTGCCACCGAAGCTAGTCACTTCATTCGCCAAATACCAAGCGTGGACAAACTGTTGCACTTGCTCAGCTTTAAAAGGCTGCACCTCTAACACATTGGCTTGTTCCAGCGGTGCTGTTAGATAGCCTTGGGGCCGTGACGTGAGAATAAAGCGGCAACGCGGATAATTGATAATTTGTTGCTCAACCCACCGCGACACGGCTTGCCGCTGTTCCAAATCGGCCACTTCATCCAATCCATCTAACAAAATCAAGCACTTGCCACTTTTTAATTGTTGGGCAAACCAACCGGGCGGCGGATTCAAATTAGGATATTTTTCTATATCACTAAAATGCGCGTGTGCCAAATCTGCCAAAGCCGGGGCTTGCTCCACAATGGTTTGGACATGATGACGCAAAAATAACAACAAGGGTATATTAGCAGACAAACCATAGCGGCGATGTTGCTGGCTGGCAAAGCTCAACGCAATATGCTGTAACAGCGTCGTTTTACCACAGCCCGGCGCACCGATAACGGCGAACACCCGCGTCTTATCATGATAAGACTTGTTATTAAAACGCAAAAACGCCCAAATCGGCCGATTGCCAGCTAATTCTTTAGCAGAAACGAGATCATTTGTGAGTTGATTGGGATTAGCAGCCGGAGCAATGCGTAATTCTACAAAAACTTGCTCCAATTCAAGCGTAAACGTACCCATAGTCCGTAATCCGCGTACATTAAAAACACGATGTTCATAAATAACATGCTGATTGTAACTGCGCTGAAAACCAGAAAAGAGTTCTTTTAATTTACCAAGAATTGTTTTAACCGGATTTTCCGCTTCAATCTCACCAAGCTCGCCAAGCTCGAAACTATAATCACGAATTGACCAAAGATCAGGAGAAATTTCCCTTAATTGTCGTTGATAACCACTAGGCAGAACAAAGATTAATGGGCGATGGAGATAATTACGTAATAACTCTCTACGCTCGTTAAGACGAGCAAACAAAATAGAAATGACATCAACGGCTTGTTTACTCGACAGGCCTCTATCCAATTCTACCCATATCGGCGCATGGGTGACTTCGCCGGTTTGAGAGAGTTCGTCAAGCCGTTTTCTGATCTGCAAAACTAAGCTTTCTTCAGATAAGTGACTGAATGTAGGAGAAATACGTTCTAGTTGCCCGGCCGATGGGCGAAAGTGATCGGCCAAGCGTTGTCGAAACACATCGACTCCCGTTGGTTTAGGAGAAAATAGAAAAATGAGACAAAAACCTTGGCTCCATTCAATATAACGAAGTAGGGTTTGCCAGAATTCTTCGCCTTTAGGAGTCAGGTTAGATTTTTGTGCTATTAATTTAGATAGTAATGACATAAAATTGAGTTATGTTTAAGTACAGCGAATTACGCGGATAATCGAATTAGAGCCTAAGTTAGTGCAGCTACGCGGATAATATAAGTACAACTAATTACGCGGATAATCGAATTAGAGCCTAAGTTAGTGCGGCTACGCGGATAGGATAATATAAGTACAACGAATTACGCGGATAATATAAGTACAACTAATTACGCGGATAATCGAATTAGAGCCTAAGTTAGTGCAGCTACACAAGCGCGGATAATCTAAGTAGCTTTTTTGCTCCTAATCTAAGTACAACGAATTACGCGGATAAACGAATTATAGCCTAAGTTAGTACAGCTACGCGGATAGTCTAAGTACAACGAATTACGCGGATAATCGAATTATAGCCTAAGTTAGTACAACTAATTACGCGGATAAACGAATTAAAGTCTAAATAAGTACAACTAATTACGCGGATAATCGAATTAAGGCTCACTAGCAGCCTGTCTGATACAACTAATTTATTGTTTTATAAAATATTTACCGTAAATAACAAGTTTAATAATCAATGAGTTAGTGGATTAATTAATCCGACAGGCTGCTAGACAATTCGTTTATCCGCCACCTCAGCCAATCTAAAAGCTAAAGTAGGCTAAAGCCTACTAACCTCTTGCAGTGCCCTTCGGGTACTAGCGGCAACCAATTCGCTTATCCGCGTAATTAGTTGTACTAAAGGCTTGTCATAAAATAACCTAGTCATTTTTGTAGAGCAAATTCTAATCAAATTGATTAAAATTTTTCAAGTTATTTTGTTACAGACACTAAAGTGCCTACTACAAACTTAGGCGCTAAAGCGCCTACTACAAACTTAGGCGCTAAAGTGCCTACTACAAACTTAGGCGCTAAAGCGCCTACTACAAACTTAGGCGCCAAAGCGTTGTACTAACGGCAACAACCAATTCTAGACAGTAATGACATCTTTCAATAATGGATGAAGATCGTACCAATCATCCCCGTTACGATAATTCTGTACCAGATTATTATCGAAAAAACGCGCCAAACGCGGTAATTCATCAATAGATGGTAATTTAGCTTCTTTGGTATCAGCAATTTTTATGAGCCAATCCATGTCTTGTTCAGCAATGGGTAATATATCCCTACGCAAATGATTTTTTGCGTTATTAATAATGTTATCCGCTACCGGTAACAACGGTTTGAAGCCTTCTCTCAAAGGAGCCGCTTTAATCAAAATGTTTCTGATGAGTCTAAAAAAATCCCTCAAATCGCCACCTGTTGCTAAAATCATATTCCGTAATTGTTCACGCGAAAAGATTTGTTGCCAATGAGAAAAACGCCGCTGAATAATATTCTCCATAACGGCTAAACCCGTTGGATCAGGTGTACCATCACGATGGAAAACATGCACATTATCTATGGAACGGATAATCGTGCTGTCCAAAAGTCTTCCCAAAGCCGGCGCCAGCGGCGGCAAATACGGTGGAACGGTATAAACTGTATGGAAGTTTGTCAGGTGCAATTTGTCAGAATGATAACCAAACAAATTACTCACACTGTCATGCACCGCTTTTGCGTTTTCGCCTACCCCGCGAATTTGTTCAACTGAATCAATCAATAGCACTATCTTGTCATCAGTTTGTTGCCTGACAAAGTTTACCATGTCTTGAGAAAACTCGTGGGCTTGTTGCACAATTTTAGTGACATGTCCACGTAACGCATTCTGCAAACGCTGCTTAATAGTCGGATCTTGTTTAAGTGCAACCTTAATGGGAGCCTCTCCATTTCCACCTGCGAAATCAATACCGCCAAACTCTATCTTGGTTTGGGTCATAAAATCCTTAAAACGCTCACCATAGCCCCGCTTAGTGAAATTTTTGCCATACTTTTCTCGGATGGCTTCACTTAAAGCAAGCATAATGGAAATCAGAAAATCCGTGATTTCTATCGGAAAGTGAAAGTTCATGTAGCCTTGCATATCGCAAAAAAATACCACATAACCTTTTTCCGTCAATAAGTGCCGCAAGCGGCGTAGTTCGGTACTTTTACCACTGCCCCGTTGCCCGGAAAGCAAATTAACACTATCCTGCTTCGCCCACGTTATATCGCGCACCAATTCCTTAATGGGATCATCAGGATTATTATCCAAATACGCTTCATAAAAAAGATCATCTGGCTCTAACGGCCGATTTTCTAGGTTTTGAAAAAACCTTTGTAAATCTGATTCTGACAGAGAGGACATCTGGTATTCTCCTCATTTATTGAAACCGATTTTTTGAAAAACTCGGCTTTCTTATTAAACTGTTTGATTTGGGGGCCATAAACGAATTTGAATGTTTTCAAATGAAAGTATGGCCCTATATTGCGCCCAAGTACAACTACTAATTATGCGGATAATCTAAGTACAACGAATTACGCGGATAAACGAATTAGAGCCTAGGTTAGCACAAGGAATTACGCGGATAATCGAATTTAAGCCTAAGTTAGTACAGCGAATTACGCGGATAAACGAATTAAAGTCTAAGTTAGTACAACTAATTATGCGGATAATCGAATTAAGGAAGGAGCGTGAAAATAAATAATATACCCATTGAGAAATAACGTTTTTCAAAAAAACTTGGGTGTGATCATTTTGTGTGGGTATTTTATTTACCAATACTCCCTAAAGCCTAAGTTAGTACAACTCATATTGCTCCTAAACGAATTAAAGCCTAAGTTAGTTGAGATATTTTTGCGCTTTATAGCATTTCCCGATTGACTGAAATACAAATCAATAACACTCAATATAAACAAACAATTCCTCAACCCCAAAGGGGTTGAATGTGAAACGCAGTAACTCGCTACGCGAGATATACTGTCCACCGTTACAATTTGCGCTTTTGCCCCTGGAAAAATCTCCGAGGTTAGTCACCTTTAGGTTCCTGAACGCTTTCAGACGACTGTTCAGGCTAAAGTTTCGCGGAGCGAAACTTTAGCCTGAATAGCTGTTGGCTGTTAAATTAAAAAAAAGCGCAATTTATGACTGTGCTAAGTATAATAGTATTTAACCAAATCTGGAAATGCGATAGTCTGCCAAACTCAAGTTTGGACTCCTGCCAAACTGGCTGGTTTTGTTGAAGGCAAACAGCTTTATTGGCCCTTTAAATTGATTGTTTCTAAATGCGGCCCTATATAACAAATCGTCATTCGGCACAAGTCTTTGTTGACTAACCAGTATAACCGATAACCCTCTGGTTGAATATTGCAATGCCATTCAAATACTTGTTTTTTTGGATGGTGTGGACAAGTGGCTTGACGCATTTCTTTCAGTCGTTTGTTTTTCATTGTTTGCCGACTTTCAGGACGAACATTCATCGGATAAATGGGCGTTGCATCGTTTTCTGTATCCCAGTGGTGACAAACTTCATCCAGTTGCCATAGTCTGTGCAAAACCGATTCGAGTGTTTTTTTGTTAGGCAAATGTGGCAACATTTTTTGTTCATACTCTTCGCACCAGTCCAAATGACTGAATACCGTTTCCCATTGTTCAATCAGCTCGCTGACATTCTTAATCTTTTGGCTTAAACTGTGTTGCCAATCCCGAATCGCAAAATCCACTTGATCTGGATGAGAAACTTGTCTGACTTTATGATTGATTTTATGAGGTTTTTCTGCGTCCGCCTCTTCGTAAAGCTTTTGTACTATCTCAATTTTGGATTGGCACCAACGCGGTTCGGAAGCTAAACTGATTGCAATACCGTCGTGAAGCAATGCAACGCCTAAGGCCGTGGCTTCTATTTTAGGCGTTTGTTTTAACACAAATTCTGAACCAAGGAACTCATCATACGCTTTAACCTCGGTTTTTAAGTCTTGCTCAACCGGACTTCGCGCATCAAGCTGATGAGCCAGTCGTTGCAAAACCTGATCAACCTGAGCATCTTCCAACCATTCAATATAACCATAGTCCTCGGTCAGATCAATGTCATAAAAATCTCGGTTTGTTCTTATCGCACGGTTGCAAATCGGCTTGCCATTAATTTCCTCATCAATCAAATCGGCAACGGCTTCCATCATGTCGGTTAACCACTTTCTAGCGATTTCTTCAGAAGGCGCGGTGGTGATGGACAGATCATTAAAAACCAATTCCGCCTCCATTATTGTCCTCCACTCATGGCTTTTCTACGTTCTCGGCGACGACGCGACGCTAAAGCCGCGAGATTATTGATCGATTCATCAAAAAAACCAGAAGGCCAATTATCAAGACGCCCTTGTTCATTGATTTTTGGCGTTGCCTTTTTAACCAGACCTTGTTCATCAAAATCAAAGTAATGGAAACAGGTTTGTTCTGGTTTAAGTTGGCCCTCAAAAACGGCCAATTGTATACCCTCAAGTATATGATCGCTGTGAGTTTCTACAATCACCTGCGTTCCTGCCGCGGCAACTTGTGCCATCAGTTTTCCCATCTGGGTTTGTCCTTTGGGGTGCAAATGCGCTTCTGGATTTTCCAGCAAAACTAACCCGTCTTTAGGAAGGGATAACAATGCCACGATAATGGGCAAAGTGTAACTTAAACCAAAACCGACATGGGTTGCTCTAAAGGTGGGGGAATCGATGCTTCCTTCTCTTTCAAATGAAAACCCTATTGTTCCAATATCCGCGTTTTTGATAGCTTGTATGGCAATACGTGTGCCCGGAGAAATTTCTCCTAGCCAAGACTGTACTTGGCGCAACAATGTTTTACCGGCTTGTTCTTCTCGCAACGGAATATCAGAATTTTGCAACGGTTGATTGCCATTTTCGATCAGATAATGGATCGTGTATCGGCCATCTTTCGCTAAATTTCCCTGACGAATAGCGTCATCGGACAATGGGGTAGTCAGGCGTGGCCCCCAACGATCAGCACTCAAGTAGTGAAAATGATGATTGAACAAGGCAAGTTCTTCTGTTGGTTCTGGCATTAAGACAGTCACAAAAGCGGATTTGTCTCCAGAAGACTCAAAGGCATATTCCCATGTCAACGGAGCATGGTCGTTTGTGTGCAGTTCAAAAACCATCTTCTCATCTTCGGCCTCTGCACAAAAGGCATCATAAGCTTGCCCAGCATCTGTTAGTTCACCTTTCAAACGAATGACTGGATGTTGATGGGACTGACGAAGTAATAGTAGAGATTGTAAAAGAGAACTTTTGCCCGTACTATTGATTCCAGAAAGTAACGTTAATGGCGCGAATTCAAGCGCTAATTTCTGAAAACATTTGAAATTATGAAGGTAAAGTTTTGTAATCATAACAATTCCTTGAGTATTTTGTGAATTAAGCCATTGATAATTGATATTTCGTTCATGAAGAAATAATTCTAGAAATTAAAATCCAACGTTTCGGGAATTTATTCGTCATGAACGAACCGGCACTGGGGCCGTTCAATGGGATAATCCTTACAAAAGTTATTCGTCAATGAACAAGTAATCAATGACTTAGAACCTTTGCCAAGCTCATTGTAAAAGATTGATTTTATAGCGTTCCCATTCAAGGGCCCCAGTGCCAACGAACCACAAATTTTTATGAATACCTATAGATTTTCAGAAAAATATGCAGCCAACAGCTTTTTACTGTTATCTCGCACAGCGAAGAACGAGAGTTATATCGCGTAAGCATTTACTGCATTTGTCTGAGAGCGTTTGTCTCCTAAAGGAGACTAAATTAATTATCTGAACATCTATATACTTCAAACGGACAAAATTTCGGATTTTCGAGAGTCCCGACAAACTAAAGAGGGCAATCACAAGGGATTTTCCCTACATGCGAAATAAGGTTTGTGGGCCATACACGCGCAAGCTCGGTACCAAAAAAACAGAAAAGTTGACCGTGTGCAGTCTATATTAATGATTTGTGAACTTTGGACCAATTTCAATGAATCGTATTTTGTCAGACTTTACGAATTTTACGAGTCATTTTTGTTCAAAATATCCTGAATGAGGCGGCTAATCACTTTAAAACGAAAATACACTCGATCACGGTTAAAGGTATGTTCTGAAATCGCTTGATCGAAGGTGAATTTTTCCTTTCTAACCCCGGTGGGTAGATAGTCTCCATTCATTAACCGAACAAAACGTTCTTTTACCACGGCACTATTTTCAATTAACGTGGCAATCTGTTTGTTGTTGCATTGGCTAAGTGCAACGCTCCATGTTTCAAATAATCCCCGATTGATAGGAAGAATACGATGCTGACGCGTTTTATAGCGTTTGCGAAAGGCGAGTGGCCCAAAAATATTGAAGGCGGCCCTCATGGATTTGTCAAAATCCTGTTGAAGTTGCTCAAAAAGGGTTGGTGGCGCTTGGTTAAGGGTTGCCATGATTTGTGATAAAAACGCATCCATATCACGGTGCTTGGCATAATGTGCTATCGGATTGATAACAAAAGCCACGTATCGCAAAATACATTCTTGATCCGTCATTCGATCATCAATAATGTCATCATTGGTCGCTTCTTTAAAGGGCTTGCTTTCCGCTAATTGTTTTAAAAAGTCTACCGATTTTCCTTGATAAAGGGCATGGCGAATTTCTTGGGGAGAGAGTGGTAAGCCGGTGGTATTAATACGTTTAAAAATCGTAGAGGTCACTTCTTTAGGTGCGCCCGGTTGAATGACATGAATCACAAATTCGGTTTCACTGATTCGCCTTTGTATATTGCGTTGTAATTGGGCAAAAGTTTTGCCATTAAATTGGGGAAGAAATTCAAGATGGGTTAGGACAAATTGTTGCAGACGGGTAAATCCATACAAGGTATGCAAACGTTGGAGTCCATCTACAATGATCCAATTATCGTTTGGATCGGCTGCGACGTAAAAAGCCGCAATTGGAATGCGTAACAGCAAGGATTCAATAAATTGGCTTTTTTGCGTCGAATCCCAAACACCGGCTTTACGCTGAAAACCGGGCTGTAAGTCAATTTCGTGACGCTCAATACGATTCATCAAGAGATCAACTGTATGATGCCGAGTCGTTATTTCGACTTCTGATGGCTTAAAAGGGGCCGTCATGTCAGATTGTTTGTTGGTATTTTCTTCTCTTTCGATACCGCTTGCTCTGCCATCAGAGGTGAGTTCTTGTGTTATATTGTTATGAGGTTGGGTTGGTTGAATCATGTTATCAGTCATTGTTTTATTGGTAGAGTTTTTTATGAAAGTTCAGACTTTTCATGAGTAATGAACCGATGGTTAGTGAAGTTAATCATTGTTCCTAATCTAAGTACAGCTAATTACGCGGATAATCGAATTATCTAAGTTAGTACAACTAATTACGCGGACTAAGTACAACGAATTACGCGGATAATCGAATTATCTAAGTTAGTACAACTAATTACGCGGACTAAGTAAGTACCCGTGCAAAAGTTTGTCAGTATTTTGTTTGACAACGAAAACGACTGTTTTTATTAAGTTTATTTTTTGAAAATATATGCACGGGTACTTACAACGAATTACGCGGATAATCGAATTTAAGCCTAAGTTAGTACAACTAATTACGCGGATAATCAAATTTAAGCCTAAGTTAGTACAGCTACACAAGCGCGGATAATCTAAGTACAACGAATTACGCGGATAATCTAAGTACAACGAATTACGCGGATAAACGAATTAAAGCCTAAGTTAGTGCAGTTACACAAGCGCGGATAATCTAAGTACAACTAATTACGCGGATAATATAAGTACAACGAATTACGCGGATAAACGAATTAAGGCCTAAGTTAGTACAGCTACGCGGATAATATAAGTACAACTAATTACGCGGATAAACGAATTAAGGCCCACTAGCTGCTTGTCGGAGATTTTGTAAAAATAGTTAGTGAAAATAACCCGTTTAATAATCAATGAGTTAGTGGATTAATCAATCCGACAGGCAGCTAGACAATTCGTTTGTCCACCACCTCAGCCAACCTAAAAGCTAAAGTAGGCTAAAGCCTACTAACCCTCTTGCAGTGCCCTTCAGGTACTAACGGCAACAACCAATTCGCTTATCCGCGTAATTCGTTGTACTCGCGGCAACCAATTCGCTTATCCGCGTAATTAGTTGTACTAAGGGCTTGTCATAAAATAACCTAGTCATTTTTGTAGAGCAAGTTTTAATCAAATTGATAAAATTTGTTCAAGTTATTTTGTTACATACACTAAAGCGCCTACTATAAACTTAGGCGCTAAAGCGCCTACTACAAACTTAGGCGCTAAAGCGTTGTACTAACGGCAACAACCAATCCGTTTATCGGCCCGTCATCCGTTGTACTCGCGTCATTCGTTGTACTCGCGTAATGAGTTGTACTAACGGCAACAACCAATTCGCTTATCCGCGTAATTAGTTGTACTAGACAATTAGTTGCACTAAACTCTTCCTATCAGCGACGCGTCGAAAGTACTACAATAACTCCCGCTCCCGCACAATACGAATACCTTCCCACGCGGACAACTTGCCCTCTTCTCGTGCCATGACAATTTGTAGCCACCAATAAAGATTTAAGATATCTTGTTTGTCTTCATTGTAATCGATCCTGCTGCGGCGTGACAGCCAACGTTGCCGCCAAGGACGATTATTTTTGGGTTTTTCCAATTCGTTATAGCTAATCCAAGCGTACTCTGCGATTTTTGCGGAGTATTTTCGCCATGCTTGCCGTGCTTTCAAAGGTGTTGTGGCAGTGGCACACTCTAACAAAAAATAGAGCCACGTACCTAATCGTTGTTGTTCAGGATTAGATTCCGTTTGTATAGCTTGAGCCAATTGTTTTGCGGCTTGTAAATTCCCTTCTTTTATTGCCCTATAAATGTCGTCACTCAAATAGGTGCCGACAAGGGCGAGGTCGCGGGCGAAGTCATGGGCGAAGTCGAGGGCGCGGGCGAAGTCGCGGGCAAGGGCGAGGTCGCGGGCAAGGGCGAAGGCGCGGGCGAGGCCGCGGGCTCGGTGGAAATCAAATGGCAACTCAGAAATTGCTTCCAGCTTGACATGGAGGTTGGCTTCCTCGTTTTTTGTCAAGCCATTCAAGCTATAATCACCATTTTCACTATTTTCTCGACACCACGCAGCTAAGTTATTCACAACGGTTATGCTGGGATAATTCCTGATTTCAGTAGGCCGTGGCAAACGATAATGTATTTCACCGCCCTGTCTTTGCGTGAGCCATTCACAAAATAGCTCGGCATCTTCTGCGCGTACTCCGCGTATCGGTTCTTGGGCGGTTCCGTTGGGAAACGTATATTCCGTCCAATGATCAGGTTGATAATACTCACCTTCGGCACGTTTATCATCCAAAAATAGCTGATATTCCGCACAACTGATATACTCCAAACCAATTTCACGCTGTTCATCGACGCGTTGTAATGAGTTGAGACGTTGACTTAAACGCACTTTAGCAGCCAATTGGCGACGTTGAGGCTCGTCAGATTCCAGATCATCAATCAAACGAGCTCTGACTTCGTTACGCACCGTAACATCTGAAAATGAACGGGCTTCTTCTAAACAATCGGCAGCCAGTGTTAACGCGGTGACGCTGTTATTATCAAGACAGGATCGCGCTAATCGCGTCGCATCACTTTGGGCCGCATAAAGACGTAAGGTTTCATGCCACCAACTGTTATTGACGACTTCATTCCAATCCAATGCGGTTTGCTGTTCTACAAAATGGGCCGCGGCCAGATATTCTTGAAAGGTTAAATGGGCAAAACGCCAGACACCCACTTCACTCTCTAACAATAAACCACTACTGGCTTGCACATCGCTTAGAAACTGTTGAACCGGTTCATCTACCAACCCAACACTGTTTAATGGCCCCTCAATGATTGGCCTCGCGTCATCAGTACAAATGTCACGGCATTTGCGCATCATCATCTCAGCAGCCAGCGGTTGTAAAACCACACGCTTTTGAAAGGCGGTTAGGGTATCCTGTATGCCCATCGCTTGTCGCCGGTGTCCAAGCAACACATCGCAAATCTCGGCATACAATTCCACCCGCCGCCCCGGTAATTGCCCCCGATAGCGGTGTACCATCGCAATCATCGTGAGTAACAACGGATTAACCGTGAGTGCGCTTAAAGTCGGCCTATTTCGGAGGCGTTGCAGTAAATCCTCCGCCTCTTGCTTGGCTTTATTGCGTACTCCGTCATCCTCACTCCCAAAACTGAGCACTTCATTCGCCAAATACCAAGCATGAACAAAACGCCGCACTTGTTCGGCCCTAAAAGGCTGTACTTCTAACACATTGGCGCGTTCCACCGGTGCCGTCAGATAACCTTGGGGCCGTGACGTGACAATAAAGCGGCAACGCGGATAATTGATAATTTGTTGATCAACCCACTCCGACACGGCTCGCCGCTGTTCCAAATCGGCCACTTCATCCAATCCATCCAATAAAATCATGCACTTGCCGTTGTTTAATTGTTGGGCAAACCAATTCGGCGGTGGATTCAACTCAGGATATTTTGTCGTCTCGCTAAAATGTGCATGTGCCAAGTCGGCCAATACGGGCGCTTCATTGACAATGGTTTGGACATGATGACGCAAAAATAACAACAACGGTATATAAGCAGACAAACCATAGCGACGCTGTTGTTTGCTGGCAAAAGTCAGGGCAATATGTTGTAACAACGTCGTTTTACCACAGCCCGGCGCACCGATAACAGCCAATACCAATGTCTCATCAGGATCACTGTTAATACGCAAAAAACGCCCAAATGGGGCGATTACCCGCTAACTCTTTCGCCAAAACCGGATTCACATTGGCTTGTTGTGGATTAGAATGCGCTATGCGTAACTCAACAAACACCTTTTCAAGCTTTAGCGTAAACGTGCCCTGAGTACGCAAACCACGTACATTAAAAACACGGTGCTCATAAATGATATGTTGGTTGTAGCGGCGCTGAAAACCAGAAAACCAGCGGCGTTTAGTAGCCGTTTCTTCTGTAGAGGGAATATTTTTCCGGGCTTTTTTAAAGAGGAAAGATAAAAAGCCCACGACTACAGCTATTCCTCCAATGAAAGTCGCAATCCTTTGAGTCCAGTCGTTTGCTATAATCTCCGTAATTGTAGTCATTAGCGATTCAAGCATAACGAATAATCTCCTGGTTGAATTTCTTAAAAGACACTAACAATTAAGGGTTGAATTAAAGTCTAAGTTAGTACAACGAAACGCCGTTTTGGCCCGCCTATTACGCGGATAATCGAATTAAAGCCTAAGTTAGTACAGCAGCTACACAAGCGCGGATAATCTAAGTACAACTAATTACGCGGATAAACGAATTATCTAAGTTAGTACAGCTAATTACGCGGACTAAGTACAACGAATTACGCGGATAAACGAATTATCTAAGTTAGTACAACTCATTACGCGGACTAAGTACAACGAATTACGCGGATAAACGAATTATCTAAGTTAGTACAACTCATTACGCGGATAATCGAATTTAAGCCTAAGTGAGTACAACTCATTACGGGCCGATAAACGAATTTAAGCCTAAGTTAGTACAGCTACACAAGCGCGGATAATCTAAGTATAACTAATATTGCTCCTAAAGGAATTAAAGTCATATGCGTACAGTAGTCGTCCAAACTAACGTTTGGCAGGACTCCAAATTTTGGCAGGACTCCAAACTTGAGTTTGGCAGTGCCCAGTCGTCCAAACTAACGTTTGGCAGGAGTGCCAAGTTAAAACCGGCCGACGACTAAAACCCGTCAATAGAACATTGACAAAGTACTCGGTTTGGACAAGCTGGACGCGCTGTCGTCCAAACCTAGGTTTGGACGAGTTGGACTAAAGTTTGTACTTCTTTTGATTTGAGGGCCATAAAATATTTTGAATGTTTTCAAATGAAAGTATGGCCCTCTGTCGAACAAAAAACCATAAATTTTGTAATGTTATTGGATAATCTGGTTTGAGGGCCATAAAAGAATTTGAATGTTTTCAAATGAAAGTATGGCTCTATATCGCGCCCAAGTACAATTAATAGTGTTGCGGATAATCGAATTAAAGTCAAGTACAGCTAATGACGCGGATAATCGAATTATAGCCTAAGTTAGTGCAGCTACGCGGATAATCTAAGTACAACTAATTACGCGGATAAACGAATTAAAGCCTAAGTTAGTTACAGCTACGCGGATAATCTAAGTACAACTAATTACGCGGATAAACGAATTAAAGCCTAAGTTAGTTACAGCTACGCGGATAATCTAAGTACAACTAATTACGCGGATAATCGAATTAAAGTCTAAGTTAGTACAACGAATTACGCGGATAAACGAATTAAAGCCTAAGTTAGTACAACTAATTATGCGGATAATCTAAGTACAACGAATTACGCGGATAAACGAATTAAAGCCTAAGTTAGTACAACTAATTACGCGGATAATCTAAGTACAACGAATTACGCGGATAAACGAATTAAAGCCTAAATAAGTACAACTACTAATATTAGGGCCGATTTAAATTGTTGAGCACCCAAGGCCGCAAAGTACGCTCAATCATAGCATGTATTTGTGGTGTTGGATGGCCGTCATATGCAATCACAATTTGGGACTCAAACGGCTTAAGTTCTGTAACCGCACGAGAAATCCTCGGCAGTAACGACAAAAACGGCAACCCTTCTTGTTTTGCCCACCGAGAAGCATTTTTATCCAATAACGAAGCATGCTCACGATAAGCTTTATTTAAGCCCGGCTCTTGCCCCGTCACCGAAAGGTTAGTAAACATAACCGAAATCCCGCGCTGGCGACACACCGACACAATATAATCCAAATAAGCTTGCGTCATCCACCACTGCTTGTCAAACACGGCCGGTGCCACCAGATGCTTCGGCCTCGGTTTTAACGTGTGAAGCGCAGCCTGTTCTTCTTCAAACGCCTTAATAGCCTCTTGTTCCTCCTTGGTATAAATAATGTCCCTATTCCAAACAATGATGTCCTCAACCGGCGAACGAACAAAATGTTGCCATCCTCTGTGCAACAACGTATAAAGCCGCGATTTAGACAAAAAAGCGCCAGTAGAGGTTTTCATCAACAACGCCTCAAACTCATCAAAAAAAGGCAAATTAAAAAACACCGACTCCCCAGTACGATCATCCGAGATATCATTCTCAAACAACACTATCAGCACAGCATCCGGCTGCACCGACAAATAGCGTTCCAAATTCGCCGCATAATAAATAGGACTGCCCCCTTGCACTCCCATATTAATCACTTCCCAACCCGATTGACGAATATTTTCGCCAAGCAGATAAGAAAAAGTTTCGGTAAACTTATTGCCATGCCCTTCGGTGATAGAATCTCCTATAATAATCAATCGCTTAAGGCCCGTCTGCGATTTATGAACAATTTCAGGGCCACGAAATCCCATCGAATTGATTTCGTAATTGACTTGATAGGAAGAACGCGCCTGTATATAACTTGAACTAGGTATATGAAAATAAATATAAGGACGCGCCTTGATGATGTAGGGATTCGCTTGATAAGGATCTATCGTACTGACAGGCGGTGGCTCTGGTAGACGCTGCGGTGTCACAAAAAAACGCGCCACTAATTCTCCAATTGCTAACAATAGCAAAAGAGTGATGAGAAGCATTAGGATATAAAATAATGCCTTTTTTCGGTTGTTAATATTGTTACTTGGTTGAAGTGTCTCCATTCGTACCTCATTTTTTTAACAACTACAGGCCGATTCGTTATAATAACGGATTTATAACGAAACGAAGCTCAGCGAAGCTAATCCTTGTATTTTAACAACAACTACAAGGATTCGTTATAAGAAAGGATTTTTTTCTAACGAAGTTCAGCGGAGCTAATCCTTGTAGATGCTTTTAACTTTCATCCGTTATTATAACGAAACCTTGTAGATGCTTTTGTCTTTCATCCGTTATTATAACGAATCCTTGTAGATGCTTTTAACTTTCATCCGTTATTATAACGAATCCTTGTAGATGCTTTTGTCTTTCATCCGTTATTATAAC
>Ga0190315_1000135_pt1 | contig 44934 bp, 37 predicted proteins | sample 48701101_MG_FD_161673 | JGI IMG/M metagenome (GOLD analysis project Ga0190315, IMG submission 161673) | Hydrothermal vent sediment bacterial communities from Southern Trench, Guaymas Basin, Mexico - 4870-11-0-1_MG | ecosystem: Environmental > Aquatic > Marine > Hydrothermal vents > Sediment ...
TATAAACAATCCTTGTAGTTATATGGATAGATATCGGGCATTTGATGAGATCATCAGTTTCAACCTCATTCATTTCTTGATGAAACTCAATGAGTTCAATCTTGACATAATCTAATCCTTTATTATATATAAACAATCCTTGTAGTTATATGGATAGATATCGGGCATTTGATGAGATCATCAGTTTCAACCTCATTCATTTCTTGATGAAACTCAATGAGTTCAATCTTGACATAATCTAATCCTTTATTATAAATAAATAAATAAACAATCCTTGTCGTTATATGGATAGATATCGGGCATTTGATGAGATCATCAGTCTCAACCTCATTCATTTCTTGATGAAACTCAATGAGTTCAATCTTGACATAATCTAATCCTTTATTATAAACAATCCTTGTCGTTATAGATTTTAAATCTCAACAAAATGCCCCGCTATCGCAGCGGCAGCTGCCATCGCGGGACTGACTAAATGTGTGCGGCCACCTTGCCCTTGCCGCCCTTCAAAATTGCGGTTAGAGGTGGATGCACACCGTTCTCCTGGTTCTAAACGATCCGCATTCATGGCTAAACACATTGAGCAGCCTGGGTTACGCCATTCAAAACCGGCTTCGGTAAAGATTTGATCGAGGCCTTCTTGTTCGGCTTGTATTTTAATGAGGCCTGAACCGGGAACAACTAAGGCTAGTTTGATATTGGAAGCGATTTTTTGGCCTTTAACCGTTTCAGCGGCGGCGCGTAAATCTTCAATCCGCGAGTTGGTACAGGAGCCGATAAAAATTTTATCTAAACTGATATCGGTGATGGGCGTACCGGCCTTTAAATCCATATAACTTAATGCGCGGCGCATACTTTCCGCTTTAACCCCATCTTCTACGTCGGCCGGATTGGGCACGACGCTGTCAATTGAGGCGACCATTTCTGGTGAAGTGCCCCAAGTCATTTGGGGTTTAAGGGTAGTCGCGTCTATATTCACAATGTGATCAAAGTGAGCATCTGGATCACTGTGTAAATCACGCCAAGCCGCTTTGGCTTGCTGCCATAATTCACCTTGCGGCGCGTAAGGCCTACCACGCATATATTCAATGGTTTTATCATCAACCGCAATCATCCCTGCCCGTGCGCCGGCTTCAATTGCCATATTGCACACTGTCATACGGCCTTCCACTGATAACGCTTGAATGGCACTGCCAGCAAATTCAATCGCATAGCCTGTGCCACCGGCCGTTCCTATTTCTCCTATAATATATAAGATGATATCTTTGGCCGTGATGCTGGGGCCCACGATGCCATTAATATTAATGAGCATATTTTTGGATTTTTTTTGCACTAAACATTGCGTGGCTAAAACATGCTCAACTTCGGAGGTGCCAATGCCAAAGGCTAATGCACCTAAAGCGCCATGTGTTGAGGTATGCGAATCGCCGCAAACGATAGTCATGCCTGGCAAGGTTGCGCCTTGTTCAGGCCCCATAACATGCACAATGCCTTGGCGAGGATCATTCATGGTAAATTCCGTGATACCATACGCTTGACAATTTTTATCCAAGGTTTCAATTTGCAAGCGCGATGTGAGATCAGTAATCGTCGACACGCCACCCTCACGGGCCGTGGTGGGCACATTATGATCGGGTACTGCAAGATTCGCAGAAATGCGCCTGGGTTTGCGATTGGCTAAACGCAATCCTTCAAAGGCTTGGGGTGAAGTCACTTCGTGAATCAAATGCCGATCAATATAAAGCAACGTTGCGCCGTTATCATCAACGCGCACAGTATGGGCATCCCATAATTTGTCATATAATGTTTTTGTAGACATGATGTTTTTTATAATTGTCAAATTGAGGGTAGGGGGCAATCCCTTGGTTGCCTATGGTTAATTGTTGTTAGGCAACTCCCAAAAAATAGTATACCCAGTAAGGGCAACCCTACGGATTGCCCCTACAATATTTAGACGGTATGTAGGGGCAATCCCTTGTGGTTGCCCTTACCGGGTATATTAATTTTTTGGAGTTACCTTAATGAAATAAATAGCGTATTAAATGACAAACCTATTAATTACATAAGAATTTATACCGATTTAAATACAATTTCATTGATTATAAAAAATTCTTATTTTAGTAAAAGTCATAAAATCAAGCACTTAACAAATTGATAGAATGTCTATTCTATAGACTTGTTCCTAAATAACGTATTTCAAAGAAATACGATTTCAGCGCGTTGTTTAGTTTAGCTTCGCACACCTTAGGTTCTCGAAGCTAATTTTGCGTGAAATTTAAAATCAATCCGATTTTTTTTGTTCGACAAAAAAGTGGGTATTTTGAAGCCTTTTTCTATATTTTTGCTTTGGACTGAAATCTGCCAAAATCGCTTTGATATCCCCGTCGTAAGAAGTTAACTAAGTTTCACATTTCACGCTTAAGTTTCGCTTCGCGAAACTTAAGCGTGAAATACAGTTTTTGCGCGCAAAAACTTTTGCGTGAAACATTGTTTTTTATCATTTTATTATTTTGACCTTTTCAACGACAATTTTTTGAAATATTAAAAAAAGGGGACATTTTAACAAACTTATCTTATCGAATTGAAGGGTGATAGATAAAAATTGGACCAAACGGTATTTATTAACAATTATCAACTTTCAATTTGGGGCAAAATTAGGGGTATCCAGCCCGTGAGAGAAGTTAATTAACTTATTAATTATTAACGATTTTTTGTTTTGTTCAATAGCGACATTTCGACAGGCTTTTTAGTCTAACAAAGTTTAAGGCACTGGCTAGGGCACGGGCCCTGTGTACCCTGTGTATTTTGAGCTTCTCTTAGGTTTGTCAGGTTATAAAAGGCAAGTCATATTAATTTATCGTTTATGCCCAGAGTTTTGATCGATGCTCTATACTATTAGATTTTTGGCTTATGAAAAAACACTTTATTTTGAATTTCTAAACTCCTAAACTCCTAAACGCTTATAAATTCTGAACTCCTGAACTTCTGAATTCCTTTTTCAATAGTAAAGGATAAAAATATGGGTAAACTACTTTCAAATCTTGAACTGGCTGAATTGTTTAAAATTCCCACATCTTATATTGATGAATTGTTGTACGCTGCTCATCTCATGGAGCGTGAATTTGATCACTATGGCTTTTGTCATCACTCTTTAACGGTATTAGGCCATAAGTTTGGACAATATCATGGTACAGAAGCTTATGATGTTGGGGAGTTGTTGGGCGATGGTGATCTTTCTGGTCAACACGTTGAATTTGATATTATTATTTGGTATAAACGTGTGATCCCGTATCTTAAAAGCTTGATAGAAAAAGAATTGTTGGATTATAACTGTTTAGACGAATATTACCAATATATAGGTGATCAACAATATCCGTCGGGTAGAACATTAAAAGCCATGTTAGAAATGCAACGCCCAGCGACGATGTCATTTCCTGAAATGATGGCAAGATTAAAATATAGAAATTATAAGGATTTTGATGACGGCCTACCGTTTTAATTTGATTGAGGAAGATTGATTATGCCACCCGATCCATTAGATACACCCTCCACTTCTCACCGCTTTTGTCTCTTAGCACGAACACATCACCTCACCCCGGAAGCCCTTGAATATGCTCTGCGGCAAATGGGTACCGTTCCTGATCGTCACGCTTGGCGGCGCTTTATTGATAGTTTATTATTATTACTGGGTACAGCCTTGACACTCGCGGGAATCATTTTTTTCTTCGCTTATAACTGGGCCGATATGACTCATTTTACGAAATTTGGCGTACTTCAAGCCGGTGTATTTAGTCTCGCTTTGTTCGCTTCATTGCGAGGACTTGAACAATTATCGGGTCAATCCGCTTTACTGGCGGCCGCGGTTTTGCTTGGCGCACTCTTAGCCGTTTATGGTCAAGTTTACCAGACGGGGGCCGACGTTTTTAGTTTATTTCTCACTTGGGCCATTTTGATTACCCCGTGGGTATTGCTCGGCGCTTTTGCGCCTTTGTGGTTATTGTTATTGGTACTGCTCAATCTCAGTCTGATTTTATACTGGGAACAAATTATTAATCCGCCAGGTTCTGATCCACGTACCGATTTGTTTTTATTACTGTTTTTGTTAAATGGTGTCGCCTTGATCGCCTGGGAGTCTGCTTACAGACAAGGTGTCGCTTGGCTACAAAGTCACTGGTTAGGCATATTGCTTTTCGTAGCCACCTTGACTTTTCTGATGATACCAACATTGATTACCATTATTGATTTTGCACATTGGCAAACCCATCCCTTGTTTTCGGTAGCCGTAGTACTGTATGTGGCTATGACGGCCTTCAGTTTATGGTATTACCGTTCTCAACAAAGACATGACTTATTGCTATTAGCCATAAGCCTTTTTGGCGTACTCATCGTTGTTACCACCTTAGTTGCTAGATTATTGCCACTGGGGAGAGAGGAAATCAGTTGGTTGGTATTAGCCCTTGTGGTTATAGGACAAGTGTCTTTAGCGACAAAATGGTTGCTATTAGTCAATCAAAAGTGGCAGGAGGCATAGCATGACTGAACAACTCACCATACGGAATATGCTTGACGAACTGATTGCACACAATCTGTTGCAACCTGATCAAAAAGCACCGATTGCCGACACGTTAAGCACCACTTCCCAAGAAAGCATCACACCTTGGTTTGTGAACGCCTTAATAGCAATAGGCGCTTGGCTATCTGTCATCCCCTTTCTGGTTTTTATCGCGCTGTTGGAAATCATTCATACCCCGGTTTCGGCCATTTTATTGGGGATAGTATTAATTATCGGCACCATTTTCTTGCATCAGGTTAACCAAAAGGGTTTGTTTCTCAATCAATTAGCCTTAGTCTTAAATTTAACCGGTCAAGTCTTGTTTATTTTGGGCATTGCAGGTGAAAAACATGATGTCGCCACGACAGCATTAGCCACCTGGTTTCTGGAAATTATACTCATTGGCGTTTATCAGAATAACATTCTGCGCTTTCTATCCGTTTTAATCGCCACAATAGCCGCCTTAGTGCTACTCTATGATTTTGAAATACACCAAGGTATTCATCTTCTGATTGTTTTACTGGCAAGCGGTGCCGTTTGGTATTGGATAGCTGAACCTCAGCACTTGACAGACAAAATGATGGCCACCTTGTATCAGCCTTTAGGATACGGTTTTGTCATTGCTTTACAAACAGTACTGATTTTATCCATCCTACCTCACTCTAATGCCATTCCCCCGCTAACCTGGTGGTTTTCAACAATCGGCTTAACGATGGTTTTACTCGCACTTGAATATTATTTACTGCGTAACAACGGTATTTCGATTACCGCTTTAAAAAGTTATGCCATTTTCGTCTGCACAATCTTGATTGGTTTATTACTGCATCAAAGCCCAGGCATCATAGCGGCGATTATTGTGCTATTATTAGGTTATCAGCGAGGCAACCGTGTCTTGATGGGATTGGCTATTGTTTTCCTCAGCGTCTTTTTTATCGCTTACTACTACCACCTGAATATCACCTTATTAATGAAATCAATCACATTAATGAGCGCAGGGGTAGGCTTGCTGGTTTTGCGTTTTGTGTTTAAACGGGTATTTCCCTTGTCAGAAAGAGGAGAGTGATCATGCGTAGTCTATTCGTCTTCATTATAGCAATCGTCGTACTCGCAGGCGTTAATTCTGAAATTTACAAGAAAGAACAACTGCTTACAGAAGGTACGACAATATTATTAGAACTCGCACCAATTGATCCGCGCTCCCTGATACAAGGGGATTATATGGTACTGCGTTATAAGATTGCCCGTTTACAGGCCTTATATGAGGCCAAAAAAGACGGTTATTTAGTCATAGAACGAAATGAACAAGACATTGCTCACTTCAAACGGATTTATGACGAAAATACGCCACTTGAAGCGGGTACGCTTCTGCTACGTTTTCGAAAACGAGGCAGCGAAATTCGACTCGGTGCAGAATCCTTTTTCTTTCAAGAAGGCCATGCAAAATACTATGAAAATGCGCGTTATGGCGAAGTCAAAGTCACCCCATCAGGAGAAAGTGTTTTAGTTGGACTACGTGATGCCGAACTGAAGGCCTTAGGGCCGCCCAGTTAGATAATTGGTGGGCAACAACATTTGATAATTGATTGGTGGGCAACAAAAACCCGTTACCCACCCTACATTGGATAACTGATAACTGAAAATGATGCAAAACTCATTCAATAAACACCAAGGTTTTACGCTCCTAGAAATGCTAGTTGTTTTAGTGATTATCGGCCTACTTGCTGGACTGGTAGGCCCTAGACTTTTAAAGAATGTTGATAAAGCCAATGTCAAAACAGCTCAAACTCAAATCAAAATGCTCAGAGGGGGTATAGGTACCCTGTATTTAGACATTGCCCGTTATCCGACTAATGAAGAAGGCCTCGCACTGCTTAACACACCACCCAGTGATGAACAAACTAAACCCTTTTGGAAAGGCCCTTACTTGGATGGCGATGTGCCCTTAGATCCCTGGAATCGCCCCTACCAATACAGTGTGCCCGGCAGTAAAAGCCAGCCTTTTGCGCTGTATTCATTTGGGGCAGATGGACAACCCGGTGGTGTCGAGTATAACGCCGATATTGGTTTGTTACCCCCAAGGGATTAAGTGCTGAGCTTGTTAGTCTACGTTCCAACTTTCGTTTGCTGGTAATAAACGCGCTTTGACGCTAAAGATGCGCTGTGTCACGATAAATATTGATTGCGTCTTTGCGCCTCTTGCGTCTCTTGCGTTAAGAAAGGTTTAAATAGCGATTATGCCATTAGCATTGAATCAACTCATTATTCCATCAGGGCATAGCGTTAATCATGACAATCAGCATCATCTGTGTTCTATCATCTAAAACGAAATGAATAAGGAATCTATCATAATGACACCTGTCAATACGGAAGAAGTCCAAGATACGTCAAAAAAAATGCAATACTTCTGGGTAGTCGTCTTACTGCTTATCAGTTTCTCCGCACTCCTCAAATTACCCACTTTCAATCTACCTCATAACGAAGGCGATGAAGTACGCTTTTGGTATTTAACGAAAAACTGGATTGAAACGGGCCATTACACGCTACAAGGCTCCCCTCTCCTTCGAGTGCCCGCTTATTTAGGTACTAACCGCAAAATGCCTGTTCATCCGCCCCTGTTTCCAACACTACTTCGCCCCTTTGCTCAGCATAATGCACTCAATAAAGCCGTTATGGCATCATGGTTAGGCCATTTTTTAGCCATTTTAGCGGTCGCTTTAATGGGGCGATATTTATTTCTCTATTACGGTTTAACCTTATCCGCCCTCTCTCCCTTATTTTGGTTACCCTTGCTAGGGATCGCAACCGATCCCATCATGACTTGGATATCGGGCATACTTTGGATTGATAACTTACACGCCGGTTTAGCCGCGCTATCTATCGCCTTAGCCATGATGGCTAATCAAGCTTATCGCCCCAAATTGATGTATTTTTTTTCCGGTGTCATTCTGGGATTAGCCTTGCTCTCAAAAGTCACGCCCGCAATAATCATACCGCTTCTCTTTTATATTATTGTCGTCGGTGAAACTGACAATAAAAAGCGTATTCAAGCCCTCTTATTAGGCGCCATACCCGCACTACTTTTAGCGTCACTGTGGTATGTTCCCCTTTATTTAACCATGGGCGAATTGATTTTTCCCAAAACACCAGTTGAAATTCAGGCAATGTTAGATAACCTGTCTCCTCAAGCATTACAGGCTTTTGAACAAGCATCATATTGCGGTTTTTGTCAAATGGCTATCAACAGCCCTTGGTACTATCAATGGCCAAAATTATCACTGATTTCGCCTCTATTTCTGGTTGGGATAAGCTTCTCTTTCTTATTTTATATCCTGTATATCAGAACACTGGAAGTCGTTAAAAGAGGCCATTTTTTAATTCCCCTGTTTTGGTGTCTAGGTGTCTTGTCCATTCTCACCTATTTACAGCTTATGATTATGCGTAGAACGACTCTACTGATTGCCAGTCTCTACGTCATGTTCTACATGCTGATAGTCTTCTCTGAAAAATACCAACCGCTGAAAAAATACCAACCCTTATTACTCCTACTGGGTGCCGTAAGCATTGTTTACTCCGCCATCGGTGGCGGATATTACCTCTTTAAAGGAAACTATGCCGAAATTTTCAGTATGCCAGAACTAGCAGGATTCATTAAATTATGGGGTGCTGAACAATGAACCCTATTCAAAAAATCATTGCCTTAATTGTACCCGTCTTCAATGAGGGAGAAGGATTAGCGGTTTTTTATCAAGAAGTCAAAAAAGTGTTATCCACACTCCCTGACTATCAATGGCAAATCATCTTTGTTGACGATGGCAGTGAAGATAATTCGTGGCAAGTGATCAGTGAATTAAGCGAACAACATCAAGACGTTAAAGGATTATTATTGTCACGTAATTTTGGCAAAGAAATCGCCCTAACGGCCGGCGTTCAATCAGTCGGTGAGGAAGTGGATGCCGTCATTTTTATAGATGCCGACTTACAACATCCCCCTGAATTGATTCCCCAATTACTGGCTGAATGGCAAAAAGGCTTTGAAATAGTCTCCTGCATTCGCAAAGACGTTGCCGATTATTCTCTCTTTAAACGAATGGGTTCCAAATTGTTTTACACATTAATGGCCTGGTTTTCAGATATAGAGATTATCCCCAATAATACCGATTATCGTCTCTTAGATAAAACCGTTGTATCCGTATTGTGTCAGTTTACAGAAAGAACGCGCATGTTTAGAGGCTTGATTGACTGGATGGGCTTTCATAAAAGCTATCTCACCTTCTCAGCCCCGGCCCGTAACACAGGTACACATCAATATTCTTTCATAAAACTGTTTCGTTTAGCAATAAACAGTTTAACCAGTTTTTCCTTATTACCATTACGCATAACCGGTTATATCGGCGTTTTTATTGTCCTGTCATCCGGGTTTCTGTTAACTTATATGCTCTTCACTCAGTTATTAGGGTGGATGTTTTACACGCATTTAGCTTTTTTCGTCGTCTTCAACACCTTTCTGCTAGGCATTCTACTTTCAGGCTTAGGTTTAGTCGCCCTGTATATTGGACATATCCATACCGAAGTCGTGCAACGGCCACTGTATATAATCCGTAAAACAATTTGTAACGACAAGGATTGTATCTAGTCTTATCTGATTTTTCCAAAATAGATGAGGAATTATGGTGTAATAGAAATATTAATGGATACGAATGCTTATAAAGAATTTAAACGCTAAAGACGCTAAAGACGCTAAAGACGCTAAAGACGTTAAGAGAAATCTTGCATCCTTGCGTCTCTTGCGTCTCTTGCGTTTATTTTTTAATCATTATTCATCAAACAATTGCTAATAAAAAATTATGAGGCAATCTTCGGTATTGCCCCAATAAACATTAATCAATTAAAATCATGCAATCAACCAGAAAACGTATCCTAATCACAGGTGGTGCCGGTTTTTTAGGCTCACATCTTTGCGAAAGACTGCTCAACGATGGACACGATGTCTTATGTGTTGACAACTTTTTTACCGGCACCAAAGACAATCTCATTCATCTGATGGATCACCATCATTTTGAAATCATGAGACATGATGTCACCTTTCCACTTTACGTCGAAATGGATGAAATTTACAATCTCGCCTGCCCCGCTTCTCCTATTCACTATCAATTTGATCCCGTGCAAACGACCAAAACCAGTGTACATGGCGCGATAAACATGCTCGGTTTAGCCAAACGCACTCATGCCAAAATTTTGCAAGCCTCCACCAGCGAAGTCTATGGTGATCCAGAAATCCATCCCCAAGAAGAAAGTTATTGGGGGCGAGTCAATCCAATAGGACTCCGATCCTGTTATGATGAAGGCAAACGCTGTGCTGAAACCTTATTTTTTGATTACCGTCGACAACACGGATTAAATATCAAAGTCGCACGGATATTTAACACCTATGGCCCCAGAATGCACCCCAACGATGGCCGTGTCGTCTCTAATTTTATAGTACAAGCCCTGAAAAACGAACCGATCTCCGTATATGGAGAGGGCTCACAAACCCGCTCATTTTGCTATGTCGATGATTTAATTGAAGGTTTCATCAGATTAATGAATACGCCCGATGACTTTACAGGGCCCGTCAATTTAGGGAATCCAGGCGAATTTACCATTTTAGAACTCGCCCAAAAAGTCATCAAAATGACCAACTCATCCAGCAAAATAGAGTTTAAACCGCTACCCAGCGATGATCCTAAACAACGTCAACCAGATATAAGCCTCGCTCAAAAAGCCCTCAACTGGAACGTCAAAATCAAATTGGAAGAAGGCCTTCCAAAAACCATTGAATATTTTCGAGCTATGTTGTAGGAAGATTGGAGTACAAATTTTAGTGTTAATGGCAAACTAAAGTTTGCACTCCAACCCAAAACAACCCAACAAAAAATAACCCATGAATGACATCATCCCTTTTTCTATCATAATCCCTTTCAAAATCTGGTCAACTGATTTAGACGAATGTCTCTCTCACATTGATCAAATGGCCTTTAAATCTTATGAAGTCATTCTGTTACCCGATGATGACATCACATTACCGACTGCCTACACTCACCTACCCATTCAAATCATCAGCACAGGCGCGGTGAGTCCAGCCATAAAACGCGATATCGGTGCCGAAAAAGCAAAAGGGCACTATTTAGCCTTTATAGATGATGATGCCTATCCCCAATCTGATTGGTTAGACGTGGCCCACCGTTTTTTATCAACCCAAAGCAACGTTGGCGCGATAGGCGGCCCAGCGATTACCCCAAAAAGCGATGCCTTTTGGGCCCGTGTTTCAGGGGCCGTCTTTTTAAGCAAAGTCTCAGGCGGATTTCCAGAACGTTATGTTTCAATAAGCCCTAGCAAAGAAGTCGATGATTGGCCCAGTGTCAATTTAATCGTTAAAAAGGAAGTCTTTCTTCAAGTAGGCGGTTATGATTCCGATTTTTGGCCAGGTGAAGACACCAAATTATGCCGAGATATTATCATGACAGGTTGGAAGATAATCTATATTCCAGAACTGATAGTACATCACCATAGACGCGCCAAATTACGCCAACATCTGCGCCAAATAGGAAATTATGGTTATCACCGAGGTTTTTTTGCCAAGCATTATCCCGAAAACTCCCGAAAATTAACCTATTTTATACCCACATTATTTGTCGTATTTATGATTATCGGTACATTAGGCAGCTTTTTTTCAAAAAGCATTCAACTGGTTTTTATGGCCGGATTATTAGCCTACGGCTTCGCTTTACTCAAAGCACTGTGGGATATCAAACGCCATGAAGATTGGCGCGTCACATTATCCAGTCCCTTTTACATCGTTCTAACCCATATTTGGTATGGCATCAGATTCATCAAAGGCTTTTTTGCCAAGCGCTATCATGGTTCATTAGGGCGGTAAAATGATCCTGGCTTCTTTGTTATTTTCGTTCCAAATTTATTTGGCTTCTTTTTTATCGAATACTATAGAGAGTCTATGCGTATTCTATGCGCGTTCTGTGCGTAATCTATACGTAATGACGCATAGGTTACGCATAGAATGGGAAAGTGTCATTTTATATCTTATTGAAATTAAAGCTAATTAAAGTATTAATAATATTGGTATGTATTTTGCCTATATAAAATTAAATTTATTAATATTATGCCGTATTAAATGTAAGTGTTTTATTTCATTACTTTTCTCAAAATAGGAATTTTAATAAAATCAATAAATCGGTATAAACTCTATTTGATAAACTTTTTTTCATAACAGTCGATTGTCAAGTTTTGTTTAATATACGATTTTTCTGTTTATCAATGACAGGAATGAATGATATTTTTATTTGTTTAATAGGTTTGAAAGTTTCTGTTAGAGTGTCTCGAACACGACTTATCCATCCAATTCATGACAGGATTTTATGATAAAACCTATAAACTGCTGGCGTTCAAAAAAAACACTATCAGAAGCACTCTATTTCAATGCCTGAACCATTGTTAGCAGCTCAATATGCTTGCAAAAGGTTGTTCAAAGACGATTTAATCAAAACTCGAACTATCCATCATTTTCCTTTGTTTTAAAATTCCAAGTATCAACAATGAATTAATGCATGAATTCATTATTTTAGTTTTTGATACTAATCTGTACCTACAATCTGTAAATCGACTCAATTCAAAAAAATCAACAAACAGTTGATAATCTCACTTAAGTATATTAGAATCCGTTTATTCTCTTAATTAGCTACGCTGAACTACGTTTCAAAGTACTCAAGACTTAAAAAGACTATGCCTCTATCCCAATCCCTCGCTTTCTATCAACAAATTGAAACGGCTGCCAACGATGCCTTTGCACAAGCGCGTTGGCATGATGCCGTTATGCATTATCAACAAGCCATTAATCTTAATCAGCAATACGCTGACTTACATTATCGTTTAGCACAATCATTATATGAACTAGACAATTTTGATAACGCGATATTAGCTTGTCAACAAGCCATTCAACTCGATGCTCAATTCGCTGATGCTCACAAGCTATTAGGTGATTTATACTTAAAAAACCAAAAACTGTTTGAAGCCAACCAAGCTTATCAAGAGGCACTGGCACTGAATCCCGATTTAGCCCTTGAAATAATAGACGCTTATCAAGCATTCGCTAATGTGCTTGCCCTAGCCGAAAAATGGACTGAAGCAGAGCAAGTTTATCAACTCATTCTACAAATTGCCCCAGAAGAGATAAAAGCCACTGTTTTTAGTAATATTGCTGATCTCTTCAGGCAACAAGATCGTTGGATAGAGGCGGCCAATGTTTATAAACAAGCCGCTCAATGTGACAACCCGCCATTGGATTTAACCCCAAAATTAGTCGATGCCTTGGCATTCGTTGCTAAAGAAGCTGAAAAAGAGGCGCAAATCCAACAGGCTGAACATCTGTACAACGCAAAACTCAAACCATTGCGGGCGAGGCATAAATGCTTAGAAGCGGCTAACTGCTGTCGAGAAATTATAGCCTTAAATCCAAAACATCAGCTCGCTCATTTTCAATTAGGCCTGATTTTATTAAAATTAAAACGAGTGAATGAGGCTTTAACGGCTTATGACACGGTGCTAACGCTAAATCCCAATCCCAAATTATCTCGAAAACTCAGTAAAAGCTATCATAAATTAGGAGATATTTTCAGCAAACAAGCACAAATTGATAAAGCGCTTCACGCTTACCAAACCGCTCTTAAACTCAATCCAAAGTTATCTGCCAAAATCAGTCGAGCTTACCAAAAGTGGGCTAATGAGTTAGTGCAACAAGCGCAATGGCAACAAGCCGAACGGATTTATTATGAAGCCTTAGACTTGACACCCGATCAAGCGACTCTCTTTATTGATCTAGGTGATCTCTTTGCAAAACAGCAGCTTTGGGATTTTGCCATTGATGCTTATCGTAATGCTGAACAAAGTCAATCTTTGCCGATTAATTGGCATACTAAATTAGCAATTGCCTTATCTCAATTTTCTCAGCAAGTGCAGCAAGAGCAAGCACTTTGGCAAAAGAAAGCACTTGAAGAACAACAAAATGTGGCATTGCAAATTGAAGACTTTAAGTTGCCCCCAATCGTGGGGGCCGGTAATGACTACAGTTTCATAGCAGCACAACGCAATCGTTTCATGACTGATAACCCCACATTTCATTTACCCGTTTCAGTCATTATTTCAGTCTATAATCGCAAAGACACTTTAGCGAAAACGCTGGCCGCCCTCACGCATCAAACCTATCCATTGGATTTGATAGAAATCGTTATTGCCGATGATGGCAGCACGGATGATATAGAGGAAGTCATTGAAAAATATGAACAATATTTCAATATCCTGCACGCTTGGCAACCGGATAAGGGCTATCAGATGGCCGCTATACGCAATATCGCCATTCAAGCGGCGAAGCACCAGCATTTAATCTTTTTAGAGTGCGAGATGCTGCCAACGCCTCAATTGATTGAACAGTTTATGGCTTATTTGCATATCACGGATAAGGCCGTTCTGATTGGCCATCACCGTTTTGTCTGTACGGATGAACTCAGTGATGATGCCATACACCAAGATATTCATTTGGCTTTAACTCTACCTGACACTGTTTCTCAAAATGAAGTACCCCTGTCTAAAGCCAGTGAAATATTTCCATTCACTCAATTTCGGGCCAACAACTGTGCCGTTACCAAGGCCGCTATCAATCAAGTCGGCCTATTTGATGAAGCATTTCAGGCTTATGGTTATGAATCTGAAGAATTGGGTTATCGTTTCTATAATGCCGGCTATTATTTTATGCCCGTTATCGAAGCCCTGGCTTTACGCCAAGAATCCCCTCATGACAAAATTGATAGTGTTGCTGAGCAAACCCGTAAAATAATAGAGCAGAAATGCCCCATTCCTGAATATAGAAATCATCAAAATCCTAATAGTGTCTATGAAATCCCTAAAGTCTCTCTCTATATGCCAGCTTACAATGCGGCCCCTTATATTAAAGAAGCCGTAGACAGCGCGTTAAATCAAAGCTATTCTGATTTGGAAATCTGTATTGTCGATGATGGCTCAACCGATAATACCTCACAAATATTAATGGATAATTACCCAGATCATCCAAAAGTCAGTTGGATAAGACAGCCACACGGGGGCATTGGTAAAGCTTCTAACCTAGCCGTGCGTATGTGCAAAGGCATGTACATTGGACAACTTGATGCTGATGATTTTTTAGAGCCCAATGCCGTTGAAACACTGGTCAAATTTTTAGAGACGCATGATGTGGCTTGTGTCTATGGGCGTTTTACCCTTCTAGATCAAAATAGCAAAATGCTTGAGCCCAGCCCGCAAACACTCGCTTTTTCTCGCGAGCAAATGATGCAAGGTATGATTGTTTCCGCTTTTCGTATGTTCCGTAAACGGGATTGGATGCGTACAGAGGGTTTTGATGAAAGCTTGAACAGTGCGGTTGATTATGATATGTTTATGAAGCTCAGTGAGGTAGGTTATATCCACCCTATTGATCAAATCATGTACACTTATCGTTGGCATGATGACAATGTCTCTCAGAATGTCGCGCCAAAATCCCAAAATGCATTATCAGTTGTTAATAAAGCATTAACCCGATTAAAGTTTGCTCAAGATTGGGAGGCTTATTATCCTGATTTAACCAAGCCAGAGGCAATTGAACTACGCAAAAAACATAAACCTCTTGAAAAACAACAAGATAAACTCCAAGTTCCCAGCCAAGCGAATTGGAAAGTGATAGCGGGACAAACCATCGAAGGCTTTCCCAGTGATTTGCGTTTACCCCCCATTATTGGCAATGGTAATGACTATACTTTTATTGACATGCAATTACGTCAATTTATTGCCACCGGGCAACCTTATACACTGCCAGTCTCCATTATCATTCCCGTTTACAATCGAAAAGCCATACTGGCAAAAACCTTAGCCGCGCTGACGCATCAAACTTATCCGGCTGAATTGATTGAAGTCATCGTAGCCGATGATGGCAGCAGTGACGGTGTCGAAGAGGTGATTGAAAAATACCAGCAACATCTGACACTTAATCATGTTTACCAAGAAGATTTAGGCTATCGCTTAGCCACAGTGCGTAATTTAGGCATAAAAACAGCGACACATGATTGCCTCATCATTTTAGATTGTGATATGTTGCCCGTGCCTAATTTAGTTGAATCGTTTATGCAGTATTTGCATATCACCGAACAAGCCGTTTTGATAGGGCATAGACGCTTTATCTGTACAGACGACATCAATGATGATGACATATTAGCGGATATTACCGTTGCCACTTCACTGCCCGATATCATCAGCAAAAACATTATATTTGATAATGTTCAAACAAAACAAACACTTGACTGGCGATTGAATATTTATCAAGACACAGATTATTTAAAGGCTGCCCTTTTTCCAACCAGTACTTGTGTTGGTTGCAATATCGCCTTGACAAAAAAAATCATCCATGATGCCAGTTATTTTGATGAAGATTTTCAAGCATGGGGTGGAGAAGATGAAGAATGGGGTTTTCGTGTTTATAATGCCGGTTATTATTTTATACCCGTTTTACGTGCCGTGGGTTTACACCAAGAACCACCGAGTGGAGAAAATGAAACGGATCGTCTATTAGGAAAGGCAAAAACCAATAAACTTTTGGAAGATAAGTGTCCAATTAGATATCGTCAATATCGAACCGGTATGATTTATAGCGTACCTAAAGTGTCGATTTATATTCCCGCTTACAATGCCGGAAAATATATCAAAGAAGCGGTTGATAGTGCATTAGCTCAAACTTACACCGATTTAGAGGTGTGTATTGTCAATGATGGTTCCACAGATAACACGCTTCGAGTGATAGAAAACCACTACCAAAATAACCCGCGTGTCCGTTGGCTAACTCAGCCAAATGGGGGCATTGGCAAAGCCTCAAATGCCGCAGTTCGTCTCTGTCGTGGCGTTTACATTGGGCAATTGGATGCGGATGATAGACTAAAACCCCATGCTGTAGAAACCATGGTTGACTACTTAGATAACCATAATGTGGGTTGTGTCTATGGTAGTTGTGAAAATATAGATGCAACCGGGCATTATATCCAAGATGGTTATAATTGGCCGTTTTTTTCACGCGAGAAATTAATGGGAACTATGATCGTTCACCATTTTAGGATGTTTAGAAAACGAGATTGGCTCAGAACGCCTGGTTTTAATGAGCAGATCAAAAATGCCGTTGATTTTGATATGTTTTTAAAACTCAGTGAAGTGTGTACAATCCATCATCTCGATCAAATCATGTATGCTTATCGCTGGCATGGTGACAATACCTCTATTGTTCATAAAACAGCACAGTTTGAAAATCACCTACAAGTCATACGGTTGGCATTCGAGAGATTGGGTTTAGATCAAGATTGGGAAGTGTATTCACCTCATCCAGAGAATATTCGCAAGGTTGAATTTAGGAAGAAAAATAAGGGGGGTTAAATTGTGGAAAAGTTAGATTGTTTTATAGGACTTTTTTGGGACGTTAATCTATCCATCCTAGATAAAAATCAACATAAGCGATTTTTTATCGAAAGTTTAACTAATTGAAATATAATATAGTACAGCGGATTGACGGAATAAACGGATTGACTCAATGTTACCCATAAACTAATCCGTTTATTCCGCAAATCCGCTGTACTAAACTGACTAAAAAAACCATGTCATACAGCAATTTCACCTTAAAAAGAGTCAAACAGGAATTAAAGATAAAAATCATTGAAGACAAAGACTTATTCTCTAAAATTAAAGAGATTCAAGTCAGTGATTACTTGCTAACCACCTTAAAATATAATATGCCATTAGCCTTAGCGGTTGGTACCGAAAAAGTACGCTCAGAACTGCTCATTGCCAATATCTTGTTAGAGGTGAGAAGATTACTCAATGATCAAATCAGCTTTTTTTCTGGCATAGCCTTAGATGTTGATAAAGACCGAGATTTGAATGGATTTTGTGATTTCATTATAAGCAAATCACCAGAACAATTCTATCTTAATGCCCCAATTATAACCATCGTTGAAGCCAAAAATGAAAATATCACCGGTGGTTTAGGCCAATGTATCGCCGAAATGTTTGCCTCAAATCTCTTTAATGAAAAAGAAGAGGCACCTTTACCTAAAATATATGGTGCCGTAACAACCGGTAATACATGGCGATTTCTCGAATATAAAGATAACAGTGCTTGTATTGATATAGTGGAATATCACATCACAAATGTGAATAAAATTGTGGGCATCTTGATGGAAATGGCAAGTGGTGGGCAACAAAAACACGTTGCTCACCCTACAACTTGTGTATAACGATGAGAAGCTACCATCGGGGCTTGCGCGGGGTGTTGCCCCTACAATATTCTTAAAGTAGGGGCAAGCCCCAAGCGTTCTAATCAGAAAAATAGCATTGATAGGGATAAAACAAAATGAGACTTGATCAACTTGTCGTCCAGAACTTCAAAGGCTTTGAACACAAAATCATTCATTTTTCACCACAATTTAACGTGCTAAGTGGCGATAATGCCACCGGAAAAACCGCAATTCTTGATGCGATAGCAGTAGGAATAGGCGCATTGTTTCAGGGTTTTGATAGCATATCTTCCCGTCCTATCAGAACCACTGAAATACGTCACACCGGATACCGATTGGGAGCAGAACTTAAACTTGAACCCTATCCCCCAGCCATCGTGCGTTGTAGCGGAGAAGTGGTTGATTCAGGCCTCATCACTTGGGAACGCCGTTTACATAAACCAAGCAGTAGAACGACACACCAAAATGCTAAAAATATCATTAATAAAGCAAAACAATTACAGGAAAGAGTGAGAGCCGGTGATAAATCTTTGATATTACCCGTAATCAGTTATTATGGCACGGGTAGATTATGGTTACAAAAATCAGCCAGATTAGTCGAAACAACTAAGCCAGACTCTCGTTTATCAAGCTATGAAGGTTGCCTCGAACCGGCTTCTGATGAAAAACAATTCTTACGCTGGCTAAAAACAATGGAAATCGCAGCGCTACAGCGAAAAGTGTCTATAGGTGTATTAGAATGCATACGAAAAGCAGTCAGAAATTGCTTAGAAAACTGTGAATCCGTCTACTTTGATATTCAGTATGATGAATTAATAACCACTTTATCAGATAAACAAAGCCTTCCAGCCCACATGCTCAGTGATGGACAACGTATTATTTTGGGAATGGTGGCTGATATTGCTTACAAAGCCGCTTCGCTCAACTCACAATTAGAAGAAAAAACCGCTTTAGAAACACCTGGCATTGTATTAATTGATGAAATTGATTTGCACTTACATCCTAATTGGCAACGAAAAATTGTCGATAGCTTAAAGACCACTTTTCCTAAAATTCAATTTATTGCCACAACGCATTCTCCTTTCATTATTCAGTCCTTACGTGAAGGTGAATTAATTGAACTTAATGAATATGAACCGGCTGAATACGCAGATCAAAGTATTGAAAACATAGCCGAATACAAGATGGGTATCGAAATACCGCAACGTAGCCAACGCTATTTAGACATGATGGCAGCCGCTAAAGAATATTACCGCGTTTTAGAGCAAGCTAAGAATGCTCCTTTGGAAAAAATAGAATCACTTAAAAATCGTTTAGATGAGTTATCCGCCCCTTTTAGCGACAATATTGCCTATCATGCCTTTTTGGAAATGCAACGTGAGGCAGCTGGACTTGGGAGAAATGCGGATGAGGCCCATTGAACGAGGTGAGGTACCGACTGATACCAAAGGCCAACCTAAACAGTACCGCCGTTATGATCAAGCTAAACCCGATTTAATCAAGCGCATGGGTGAATATTGTTCATTTTGTGAAAGATTTATCCCAACCAGTTTAGCCGTAGAGCATATCCAATCCAAACATTATCAACCACAGCTTGAACGATCATGGGATAACTTTTTATTGGGCTGTAGTAACTGCAATTCGACTAAAGGGAGTCGAGTTCAAGACGATGTAACCCAATCGAATTATTATTGGCCTCATTTAGATAATACGTTTCGTGCTTTCGTTTACAAACCGGGTGGTATTATTGACCTTAATCCGGCACTCAATGCAGATGAACAGGAGAAAGCACTCAAAACACTTGAATTAACCGGCTTAAATAAACATCCAAAAGCCAAAGTAAAACCAACCCCAAAAGATAAACGTTGGAATCACCGTCGAGAAGCTTGGGATTTAGCGCAACAGGCAAAAATGTTGTTAGCTACTTCTAATAATAGCCCATCAATGCGAGAATTCATCGTAACACAAGCTAAAAGAAATGGTTTTTGGTCAATCTGGATAACCGTTTTTCAGAATGATCTTGATATTTTGAATCGACTTATCCAAGGTTTTCCAAGCACTTGTCATCAATGTTTTGATTCAAATGGTCGACCAACTCCTCGTTGTGGGGGGGAATTATAAGCTGTATTAAAAAAAAATTGTGCCAGAAATAGTATACATACTTGATAAATACTATCCCCTCAAGCGTGCCTATTGCTGTTTTTGCGTCAGTTATTTACTGCTACATCCATTAAGAAAAATAACTCAATGAAGAATTTAACTTTTTTCACCATCCCCCAAGCTTTTGATAATCAATCTAACTTGATGCAATGGCAGGCCATTAAAAGCTGGACTTTATTAAACCCTAAACCCGACATTTTTTTATTGGGTAATGCGCCTGGTGTCGCGGCCATTGCCAATGAATTAGGTTTATACCATATACCCAATGTCGATCAAAATTCTTCAATCAGTGATATAGCCAAGTGGCTGGATAGAATAATCAATAACACGATTCTGGTTTATCTCAATCCAAGCGTGATTTTGACTGAAGGGTTTACCCAAACCATCCAAGACGTTGACAACGCGCATTTTTTGCTAACAGGCCAATATAGAACGCTCCAAATGGAAGGCCTCATAGATTTTAACGACACGCAATGGCCGCATCAATTGCGTATTACGGCTGATAAGCAAGCGATGCCACAAGGCCAACTACAAAATGTGTATTTGGTATTCACTAAACAGCTCTTGAAACAATTATTTGTGCTTGATCCTAATGTGGAATACAGTTTTGAAAAACAATTGTTTTATGCCGCATTGCGAAAATATTATCCCATTATTGATGGCAGTTCAATTATTACGCCGTTTTTGCAAACGAATAAACAGCCTATTCAAAAAGTTCCGACTATAACTCAGCAACGTGATTTGCAAATCAAAGCTCACCTTTCTTATGCCACCATCGCATACGACATTGTGCGTATGACTCAAGAAAAGTGTAAAACACAAACTGAATTTTCTAATGAAGACATTATCAATTACATTTCAGAACTTTTAAATCAAAGATTTCAACTCTCACTGGCAGAACAATATGAAACCATTTCTGTCTTGATCAAAAATCATGCTCAAAATAAATTCGTTTTTTTGTTCGCAGCAAAGTTGACTTACGAGCAAAACAAAATAGATGAAGCCTTTTCATATGCACAACAGGCAGTGGCTTTGAATGAACGCGACCTCTACGCTCAGCAACTTCTCAACCAGATCAGATTACGTCTGGGTTTGCCCAGTTGGTCAGAACAAGATGAAAAAGAGCTGAGTCAACGTTTTTGTATACAACCATTTAATCGTTTAGAAACACGCTATAATGGTCAGGTTTTTACCTGTTGTATGGGTTGGTTGAGCACACCAATAGGCAATATTAATCAGGATACGCCAGAAAATATCTGGAATTCTGAAATAGCACAAAAAATTAGACAGTCTATCCTAGACGGTAGTTTTGCCTATTGTAGCCGCAGTAAATGTCCGAAAATTATTAACAAAACGCTGCCTTTTAAAAAAGATATCCGCTCACAATTTGAACGAACGATTATAGATCAGCACATCACAGTGATGTCTATCAAACCGCAAGAACTCAAATTGAATCATGTTCGTTCATGTAACCTCGCTTGCCCTTCATGTCGATCACAGCCTTACAGAGCAAAAGGAGATGAGAGAACACATTTAGCTAAAATAGCAGATACCGTCATTTTACCGCTATTACAGGATGCGAATCTCGTTGAAATAACGGGCTCAGGGGATGCTTTTGGCAGTGAACATTTTAGAACTATTATGAAACAGATTAATGCAGAAGCTTTCCCCCACCTGAAAATAGATTTGTTTACCAATGGTGTGCTATTTGATGAAAAATCCTGGCATCAATTAGAACTACAAGGGCTGTGTCGGCGTGCCGTGATTTCTATTGATGCCACCCTTGAAAAAACCTACAATATTTTAAGAAAGGGGGGTGATTTTAAAAGGCTACTCCAAAACCTTGAATTTATTTCAGGATTGAGACAACAGGGGCAGTTGAGTCGTGTCGTTTTAGTTTTTGTGGTTCAAAAAGAAAACTTCTTGCAGATACCTGATTTCATCAGGCTAGTCAAAAAATTTAATTTTGACGAAGCCTTTTTTCAAATGATTGCACCCTGGAGTCAATCTATAGAAAAGTATGAAGATAAAAACGTTGGCTTCTCTAAACACCCACTACATCAAGATTTTTTACAAGTCTTGCGTGATCCCTTGCTGCAAGATAAAGTTGTTTTTCTGGGGACGATGAAACCCTTTTATGATCAAGCTTTACAATCGACATTCGATAAAAATGGGATTTGTTATCTCAGAACAGAATCTGATAATCCAAAACAATTGGATACCCCATCTCAACAATTGCAACAGACTTTGAGAAAAAAACGTACAGAAAGGCTGATGCCTTCTCCCTATCCATATGATGTGACTATCAGTGAAGCCAAGAAATTTATTTGGTTTCGAGTACCCAAAGTCGCCAGTCGTTCCATTTACTATCATCTAAGAGAACATCTGATGCCATTAGACTGTGAGCATCCTTATCGGATTTACTATCCAGTGAATCTATACAAAGACTATTTCAAATTTTCTTTTGTCAGAAATCCATGGGATAGATTAGTCTCTTGTTGGTATAATAAATGTGTTGACGATAATGCCTTTAAATTTAATGAGATAGAATATGAAAAAATGCAGCAATTTGAGTATTTTGTCAACTATGTTGCCAGTCTGAACATAGAAAATTGTGATCCGCATTTCAGATTGCAATCTCGCTTAATTGATCTCAGTAGTATTGACTACATCGGTCATTTTGAAAATCTTGAACAAGACTATCGTTTTGTTTGTCAAAAAATAGGGCTATCACAAAACACCTTGACCCATAGAAATCCGTCTTCAAAAACAAAAGATTATCAAGCATTTTACACCAAAGCATTGCGTGAAAAAGTACATCAGATTTATTTAAAAGATATTCAGATATTGGGATATCAGTTTTAAATCAGTGAGATGGGGAATCCATGATGAAAACCGTTTATATTCATATTGGCACGCCTAAGACCGGTAGTACCAATTTGCAAACTTTTTTTAAACTCAATAAAACACTTTTAAAACAAAAAGGCGTTTATTATCCTGCTGAAGGTTCTTATTACTATAATAATGCTCATCACATTCTAGCCCGTGCATTTAATGGTGACTATTATCATTGGATGGATCCACAACGTGAACCTAAATATAGTCAAGAATGGTGTACGACACAAATACGCGAGCATATCAATCAAACAGCATGTCAGAAGATTTTATTGTCAGCAGAGGGATTTTGGTATGTTTCTGCTAAAGAACTCAGAGGGATTTTCGATAACATGCCACTTGTGTGTAAAATTATCGTTTATTTACGACGGCAAGATCACCGTTTAGTATCTGTTTATAATCAGCGTGTTAAGCAATGTCGAAAAGAAAGATATCATGATCATTTTGAGAATTTTATTAAGATAGAAATAGAAAACAAAAACTCTTCATTTTATCATTATCCAAGAATAACAAAACTGGCTAAAGCCTTTGGAAAAGAAAATATTATTGTCAGGCCATTTGAAAAACAACAATGGTATTATCAAAGCTTGATTGAAGATTTTTTAAATATTTTAGGTTTATCCCTCAGTCAGGATTTTGAGAAAGCAAAGTACAAAAATGAATCGCTGCCTTATGAACTCATTAGTTTGATGGAACTGCTTAATCAACAATCTCATTTAGAGAGAGGAGAACAACTCAAATTTAGCGGGCGATTAAGACACTTGCCTTTAGAAATGGAACTACAAGACTACGATCCCCTGTCACCTCAGTTACGTCGAGAAATTATGGACTGTTTCCAAGCCGATAATGAGGGCGTTGCGCGTGAATTTTTAAATCGGGCAGACGGGCGATTATTTTATGAACCTTTACCAGATCAAGAGGCCGATTGGGAACGGTATCCTGGTTTATCTCAAGAAACCGTCGCTGACACAGCCATTAATATTTGGCAAAGGGAACAAGAGAAAAACCAAAAATTACTCGAAAAAGTAGAACAATTAAAGCAAGAATTACAAAATGTAAAAGAGAGGCATGATAAATTGGATATGGAAAACCGATTATTAATCAATATGATGGAGGGTTATTCAGCTTAACTGAAAATTGTAAAAAGCATAAAGGAGTGACGGATGAGTGATCGTTATGAACTTGAAAACAATGCCATTGATGGGGAAGATGAGATGGGTTCGTTAAATCATAGTACGGTACAAATTAATTTAGGGGGGTTGCTTAAATTCAAGTGTGACAAAAAACTGGCCGTCATGAGTGAGTTAAGCCTAGATATTAGCCAGTATGATTTGAGCGAGTATGAGCTGGGTGTTAAAGAGGAATTGAAACCCGATGTTTGTGCTTATCTAAAACGACCCCTCATCCCAAAAGGCAAAAATGATTTAGTCAGGGTATCTCAAATGCCTGATTTAGTCATTGAAATACTTTCGCCGCGACAAGCGATTGATTATCTTATCAGAAAAATTAACGCTTACTTTGAACTTGGCGTGAAATCATGTTGGTTAGTTATACCCTCTTTGGATGAGGTGCGCGTTTTTTCTCAGCCGCGTGCTTATAAAAGCTTTGACTTAAATCGTACCGAGATTGTTGATGAGGTGATGGATATTTCTATGCCTCTTGCAAATGTGTTTGCAGAATAAATAGATTAATTCAATCTAACAACAGGATTAAACGGATTTAAGGATTGACAGGATTTTATTAAAATTGATTTATCACTAACCGCAGGAATAATTGACAATGACAGAAAAAAACAAACCCTCCCATACTAAAGATTCGGCTACAACGACTGACAGCAGCATAGACGAGCTTTTAGAAACCCGTCGGGAAGCCCTCAAAAAAATGGGAAAATATTCTGCCTATACGGCACCCGCTGTGATTAGCTTGCTAACCGCCAAGTCTGTTATGGCGCAAAGTGGTAGTAGTTAAATAAAACAAGGGCAAATCAGCGTGTTTGCCTGTGTCTGAACATCAATATTTATGTTCAGTACAATCAGTACAACGAAGTTGTACTGATTAATGCATTAATCCTAAATCCGTTTATTTCGCTAATCCGTTGTACTAATCCGTTGTACTAAACATCAAGTGAATCATTCAAACTCCAACAACCTTTTCCACGCCTTCGATAGTTATAAACCCAAACCCAATCAAGACTGGCAATTGCATTCCTCTGATGAGCAAGATAAGTTAGTTTCTCAATCTCACGAGGAGAGCTATTTACTTAATCCAATGGCCGTCTTTATTTGGACATTTTGTGATGGCAAAACCGAGGTACGGGCAATCAGGGCAGCTTTACAAGCCATCTTTATCGAAAATAAAGCCGATATTGCCAAAGATTTATTCAATCTATTGAAACTTTGGCAAGAAAATGAATTTATAGCATTTGAGATACCGCGAAAAAAGAGACAACATCATAAACTCTGTATTGGTATGGCAACTTATGATGATTTTGATGGCGTGTATTTTTCAGTCCAAGCGATTCGTTGCTATCATCCTGAAGTGGCTGATGAAATCGGTATTGTGGTGGTTGATAATCATCCTCATGGGGCAATCGCTCAAGAACTCCAACAACTCGAAACGGCAATTCCTAATTATTATTATGTGCCCTATACTGAACAAACCGGTACGACGGTTAAGCATATCGTCTTTTGTGAAGCGGATGCGGATTATGTCTTATGTATCGATTCTCATGTGCTGATCATGCCAGGTGCCATACGCAAACTCATTGATTTTTTAGATGACAATCCAGACTGTTATGATCTATTACAAGGGCCCCTGGTTAGGGATGATCTCAGTACCTTATCGACGCACATGAACCCCGAATGGGATCGAGGTATGTATGGTATTTGGGAAACGGATGCGCGCGGCGAAAATATTGAGGGTGATGTTTTTGATATAGCCATGCAAGGTATGGGGCTTTTTGCTTGTCGCAAGGAGGCCTGGGTTGGTTTTAATCCGCGCTTTCGTGGATTCGCTTGTGAAGAAGGTTATATCCCTGAAAAATTTCGTCAACAGGGTAGACGCACTTTATGTTTACCCTTTTTACGCTGGTTGCATCGTTTCCCGCGCCCCTTAAAAATACCCTACGAAAAAAGCTGGGAAGATCGCATTTATAATTTTTTTGTCGCTTATGATGAATTAGGCTTAGAGTGTGCCCCAATAGAAAAACATTTTATAGAACAAATAGGTAGAGAACAAACTGAAGAAATTGTTAGCCAAGTCAAACAAGAACTGGAAAATCCATTCTACTTCTTTGATGCCATCTATTATATTAACTTAGATTCTCAAACGGCACATTGGGATAAAATGCAAGCGGGTTTTCAAAAGCTCGGTATTTTGCAAAGAGTACGTCGTTTCAGTGCCATTGAGACAAATCCAGAGGCGGGTTATACCTTATCACATCGTCATATTATTGAGCGAGCCAAACGGCAGGGATTGAAGAATGTGCTTATAATTGAAGATGAGGCGATTTTTCAGGATGACATTGAATTGCATTTACAAGGCCGTATTGAGAAATTAAAACAACAAGATTGGACATTTTTTGATCTGAATGAGGGTACTCAATTAGAAACCCGTTTCCAAGCCATTGCCTACCATCAATCCATTTTTGCCGAACTATTGGAAAATATGCCCTCGGATAGCGAATCAATAAAAGTATGGCTTCAAACTCATAGTAGTCTTCAACAATGGTTAACGCAACGCTATTCAATAACAGGATGACGCACCTCAATTAAATGAACATCTTAACCACATCTAATATAACTGAACACGTTTTTGAAGATCATCTGGTTTTATTAAACCACGCGACTAACCAATTATTGCTTTTAAATCCATCAGCTCAATTAGTTTGGCAATGGTTTGCTCAAGGGCACAGTGATCAACAAGTTATTGATAAACTGGCTGATTTTTTCAATATTCCACGAGCCACTGCCGAACAAGATGTTAAAAAGTTATGTGACATATGGTACCAGCATAAATTATTAGTCGACTCTGTAGAAAGTGAAACGCCCTTGATGCCAGAGGATGATAAGGCAGCTATTGTATCCACTCCCGCTCAATTTGATGCCCAATCACTGAATACCTACAAATGCTATTTACTAGCCAATACCCCATTCAGTTTGCGTTTTAACGATAAGAATGGTTTGGCTAACCAGATACATTCTCTATTTGCTCATATTGAAGTGCATGATCAACAACCCCTTAAAAACTTTACCTTAATTCAGGCAGCACACAAACACATTTTATGGGCAGATGGAATCGAACTTTTTCGCTCACCGTTATTTGAAAATGTTAAAGGCTATTTAGTGCATGAAATTTTAAAGCTGAGTTATCCAAACACAGAATGGCTTGCCATGATACATGCGATGGCCGTGGCGCATGGAGAAAAAGCGGTTGTCATGCCCGCCCCCTCTGGCTATGGAAAAAGTACTTTGACAGCAGCCTTATTGAAAGAAGGGTATAGTTATTTAGGCGATGATATGGTGCCAATACAACGTGCTACTCATCACATTACCCCATTACTCACCAGCTTGAGCATTAAAAAAGGCAGTTGGCACCTATTGGATACCCACTATCCTGAATTAAATGAGTTACCTGTTTATAATAGCCGAAAGCGTGATGTACGTTATCTGAATCCGTCACGATATATGAAAACCAATGCCCGTTTACCCGTCAGCGCACTCGTATTTCCACGCTATCAAGCTGGGCAAAGTGCCACACTGAAACCCATTTCGGCAATAGAGGCATTACAATGCCTGATTCAAAATGAAATCTGGTTAGGCAATCCCTTGGAAAACGAGATTGTGTCGGAATTTTTAACTTGGCTCAGTGCGATGCCCCGTTTTTCGTTTGAGTACAGTGAACTTGGGCAAGCGGTTCAAAAAATAGAGGCCTTATTTTCTGATTGCTTATAACGGTATTTCTTTGTAGGTGTTTTGAAAGTACAGCAAAAATCATTGGAACTAAAATAGTTGTCCACTTGGGCGCAAGAATTGGGGTTGGCTAATTTGTTAGAAAAGGCTTTTCATGATGCAGGGTTGTTAAGTACTGAAGCATAAATTTTCGTATATTATGATTTTTTGTAGTGGGCAAGGCCGTTTCGATCCCACCGAGATGGTGGGCAACAAAAAGACGTTACCCACCCTACAAAATACCTGATAATTTGTGCTTCAGTACAACGAATTACGGGGATAAACGAATAAACCATAATAATATCAATGAATTATTAGTTTAATCTCGTAATTCGTTGTACTAACAAAACTTTTTTTATAGTCACTTTATTTATAATTATGAATGAATATAAATCACAAATCGTTATTGGCTTGGGTACTGGACGTTGTGGAACAATGTCACTGGCTTATTTATTAAATTGGCAAGAAAATTCAGAGGTTTATCATGAAAAAGGCCGTTATACCATACCATGGCAAAGTGGCGAAAAAACCATTGAACAATTTTTACATTGGGCAAATGGAGTCGCCAAAAAAAAACAATTAGTGGGCGATGTTGCTTTTTACTACTTAAATTATGTTGAGTATTTATTGTCACTAAACCCTAATATAAAATTTGTTTGCTTACAAAGAGATCGTGCCAGCACTGTCGCAAGCTATATGAAGCGTACCAAAGATATGAATCATTGGATGCGGCATGAGGGTACTCTTTGGCAGAAAAGTTCATGGGACAATTGTTATCCAAAATATGAAGTTTTAAATAAAGAAAAGGCTATTGAACGGTATTGGGATGATTATTATTTAATCGCAAATGAACTTCAAACAACCTATCCGAATTCATTTCGTATTTTCCAAACATCTACACTGAACACAGAAGCCGGGCAGAGAGCTATTCTTGCTTTTATTGAGATTAAAAACCCGCGTTTGAGCGTTGGTATTCAGTTTAATTCTGATCGTGCTATCAAAACTTATTTAACACGCTTTAGTGTTATTATTTGTACCCATAATCACGCCGATTTACTGAAGCCAGTTTTAGCGGATGTTTGTCAACAAAACATTGATGATTCTGAATTTGAAGTCATTGTTATCGACAGTCATTCCACTGACGAAACTCGTTTTGTCACTGAGCCGTTTTGCCAGTATTATCCTAATGTACGCTATTTTTTTGAGGCAAGTCTTTCTCATGCACATCAGCGTGGATGGTACGAGGCACGGGGGCAATATGTCGTTTACATTGACGATGAGTGTCAAGTACCGACTCAATTGCTAACAGTTGCCAATGAAATTATCGAACAATATTCACCAACTCTGTTTGGTGTGCTGTCATCTCACACATTTTATAATCATTCAATAAAATATGAAGACGTTATGAAGGATTTTCATCCTTTAGATAATTACAAACCCATTCCAAATAACGATTGGCAATTACATTGGTTAGATGATCAACCGATGTTGTTTTCTAAATCTCATGAGGGTTTGCATTTACTAAACCCGGTTGCTGGATTTATTTGGACATGTTGTGATGGCAAAACGGATGTCAAGGCAATCAGGAAAGCTTTGCAAGCCGTTTTTGTAGAAAGTCAAAATGAGGTTACCAATGATTTGCCCAACGTATTGACACTTTGGCAAGAACAGAGGTTAATAGCCATGTCGAGTTCGCAAACATAAGCACTGACTTCATTAATATTTTATCAACAAGCGTTTACCCACCATCTACCTATAAATGAGTAATTTAAAATTAAACAACGACTTACACGCCCTAGATAATTACAAACCCAAACAAAACGAGGATTGGCAATTACATTGGTTAGATGATCAACCGCTGTTATTTTCAAAATCCCATGAGGGTTTGCATGTACTTAACCCGGTTGCCGGATTTATTTGGACATGCTGTGATGGAAAAACAGATGTAAAGGCAATCCGGAAAGCTTTGCAAGATGTTTTTGTAGATAGCCAAGATGAGGTTGCCAAGGATTTACCCGATACCTTAAAACTTTGGCAAGAACAAGGGTTAATTGATTTTGTTCGACCGTTCAAAAATAGGCAACATCATAAGCTTTATATCGGCATGGCGACTTATGATGATTTTGACGGTGTCTATTTTTCGGTACAAGCTATTCAGCTCTATCATCCTGAAGTGGCAGAAGAAATTGGTATTTTGGTGGTGGATAATAATCCTTATGGAGCAGTGGCTGAGGCACTCCAAAAACTTGAAAGTGTAATCCCCAATTATTATTATATGCCTTACACGGAAACCAATAGCACCGCCGTGCGTGATGTCCTCTTCCGTGAAGCCGATGCGGATTATGTTTTATGTATAGATTGCCATGTCCTTATTATGCCGGGGGCCATCCGCAAACTCATTGACTTTTTGGATGCCAATCCCGATTGTCATGATTTATTACAAGGGCCTATGCTGCAAGATGATATGAAATCGATATCGACGCACATGAATCCAGAATGGCGCGGGGGTATGTATGGTGCTTGGGGAACTGATGCGCGTGGGGAACATATTGATGCTGACCCTTTTGAAATACCATTGCAAGGCTTGGGATTATTCGGCTGTCGCAAAGACGCTTGGTTAGGTTTTAACCCGCGCTTTCGTGGATTTGGTGGCGAAGAAGGTTATATCCATGAAAAATTTCGTCAACAGGGCAACCGCACTTTATGTTTACCCTTTCTACGTTGGTTACATCGTTTTCAACGTCCGTTAAAAGTACCTTATAACATCAAATGGGAAGACCGTATTTATAATTATTTGATGGGTTTTGCTGAATTGAATTTGGATAGCACCGAAAAATTAGAAGAACATTTTGCAGAATTAATAGGCGAAAAAGCAACCCAAGAAATGATTACTCAAGTACAACAGGAACTTGATAGCCCTTTTCATTACTTTGATGCTATCTATTGCATTAACCTAGATTTTAAAACGGAACGCTGGCAAGCAATGCAAGAACGTTTTCGTCGGCTGAATATTGAAAAAAGGGTGCGTCGTTTCAGTGCCATTGAAACAATAAAAAATCAGCATATTGGTTGTGCATTATCCCATCGTCAGATTGTTGAAAAGGCAAAACGGCAAGGATTGAATCATGTACTCGTTTTAGAAGATGATGCACTGTTTCTTGATGATATTGTTCTGCATTTACAACGTAGTCTCAAGGAATTAAAATCGCAAGATTGGAAAGTATTTTATCTGGGTGGCACTAAATGGGGACAGACTTATCAAAAAATGTCAGGATGTCAATATTTAGAGCAGCCTAAAATGCTGACTTCTACCCATGCACTGGCTTATCATCACTCATTTTTTGACGAGATGCTGGAAAATATTCCGCATGATATAGACTCAATGAAAATTTGGCTTCAAACTCATAGAGCAATTGATCAATGGTTAGCAAAAAGCATACAACCTCAAGGCGGATGCCTTATATCGTCACCCGTTGTGGCAAGTCAGCCCGTTATATTGGGACAAGAATCTCCAGAACATGGGGATAAGTTTAGTTAAAAATGGGGGGCGTTATAAGCTAGGGCGAACACACAGGTTCGCCCCTACAATCACATAATACATTATGTTTTGTAGGGGCATACCTGCGTGTATGCCCTTAAATGCGTGTATGCCCTTAAATGCGTGTCTGCCCTTAAATGCGTGTATGCCCTTAAATGCGTGTCTGCCCTTAAATTAATGGCATTGACATAACATAAAGAAAGGCAATAAACAATGCGTAAAGAGTTTTTTCTATTAGAAAATATCATAAAAAATACCTGTGGAAATGATAAGGTATATTATTTACCGAGTTCGGGTAATTGGGGAGAGGCTTTGACTCGCTATGGCACGTTGAAATTTTTGCGTTCCATTGGTGGCGTTGAATACACGGAATTAAAAAGCTACCATGAAGCTGCTGAACTTATTCAATCAGAAAATATCCTAATATTGGGTGGCGGTGGAAACTGGCATAACGAAGGCGCCATCCAAATATTGAGAAATATACATCAGTATTTTCGTGCTATCATTGTCTTGCCTTCCACTTATCAAGCTAATCATTCGTTCCCAAACACGGTATTTTTTAGTCGAGATCGTTATGACAGTAAGGCAAGTATGCCAGATGCGCCTTTTTGCCATGACATGGCTTTTTATATTGAGCCGATATCGTCAGTTAAAAAGTCGGGTACCGGCTATTTTTTTAGCACTGATAGTCAAATCGAAATACCGGCTGAAAATGATGATATCATTCTAAAAGGTAGCCACTTATCCTCTATTTATCCTTTTATTGACACGATTTCACAGTATGGTATTGTACACACGGATAGATTACACGTTGCCATTGCTGGATGCTTGCTTGGGCAAGAGGTTCATTTGTATCCGGGTGTTGATTTCAAGAATCAGGCCGTGTATCTCTCCAGTATAGAGGGTTATTATGATAACGTGTATTTTCATGAAACTGCCAATAAGGGTTGACACATAGGTCAACCCCTACAAAATTTGGTGTTTGTAGGGGCGAACCTACGTGTTCGCCCATAAAATTTGGTGTTTGTAGGGGCGAACCTGCGTGTTCGCCCATAAAATTTGGTGTTTGTAGGGGCGAACCTACGTGTTCGCCCATCATTTTTTCACATAACGGAAAAACAAAATGACTGATAAAACTCAATCCTCCCAAGTCGAAACAGAGTCTCACAACGACGAGCCAATTTCACCTGAACGTCGTGAAGCCATGAAAAAGCTGGGTAAATATGGTGCTTATACAGCCCCGGCGGTAATAACATTATTGGCATCTAGGAAAGTGCCGGCTCAATCATGCGTCCCAGTAGGCACTGCCACTTGCCCCTAAAATGACAGCCAAGAATGCCGAATAATAGTGTTTCAATCAGCATATTGAGGTTGCCAGCCGACTTATATTTCACAAGGTCATTATTAAAGTTAGGGGGGGCTCTAAATTCGTTCAAATTTAACCCCCCAGCTTTGCCCCTAAGTCAAATCAATATTGTAGGGGCGAACCTTTATTATCACACTCCCCTTTCATCCGTCTGTTCACGTTCCCCTTTTATCTCTTATAATCAAGACTTATTTCAACATGAACGATTCAGACACTTTTTTATTAGTTTGCCGTTGTCTCGCCTTTGAAGATAATCGTGAATCTCTCCGTAAACCGTTTCAAGAAGAACACATTGCGTGGGAGAATGTTGTCAAAGTCTCTAGTGAACACTTAATGACACCGGCATTATATTGGGCATTATCTAAAAAAGGTTTGTTGGAGGCATTACCAGATGATGGCTTGGTTCCTTATTTGGAATGGATATGGGAGGCGAATCGAGATAGAAATCAAAGAATTCTCGATCAAGTGCAGACTATAGCCAGGCAACTCAATCAAGTCGATATCGAACCGCTATTAATGAAAGGTGTCGCCAGTTTAATAACGGGTATTTATGAAGAGATTGGCATTCGCATGATGACAGATATTGATTTACTGGTGCCGAAAGATAAGCTGATGACTTCAGTAGCCGCTTTAGAAAATATCGGTTATCAACCACTGCCAGGTTATACTTATGCCAGCTATCATCACCAATATATTCCGTTGGTTTGTGAAGGCACCGCCGCTTCTGTGGAATTACATCCACGCATGGTGAGAATTGGCACACAAATCTTGCCAACTGAAGCCGTTTGGCATGACGCGCAGCCCTTGTCATTTCGTGATAGCCTTGTCAGATTGCCCTCTCCAGCACATCGCATCCAACATAACATCATCCACACCTATATGTCGGATTCAAATTATAGTCTGGCGACAATCAATTTGATGCAGCTTTATGAATTTGCGATGTTGAGACAGTCTTTAGAAGAGCAATTGGATTGGCAAATAATAGCCAATCGTTTTAAACCGGAAACCAAGCTCTTTCATAGCTATGTCGCGATGGCACATTATCTTTTGGCTCAACCCTTGCCTGATGAAATCAGGCTTTTACCATCCGCTGTGCGACATTATCATCGTTTTCAATATCGTTTACGGCATCCCTGGTTTGCGAAAGTGCTGAACTTAAAAGGGCATTTTACCAATGCCTTGAGTTACCTATTGACTTCACCTAAGGTACTGTTAAAATTATTGCAACCATCATGGTATGTTGAACAATTTCAGTTATTCAAAAAACGGTGAACTCAAACTGATTTAACTTTACGAATAGGAATCATTAATGACAGACAAAACTCAACCCACTCAAACTGAAAAACAGGCCGATAAGGAACAAGAGCCGGTGCAAGATCGTCGAGAGGCCATGAAAAATATGTGGAAATATACCGCTTATACAGCCCCAGCACTGACAGCGTTGCTGACACCTAGGGGAAGTTCAGCAAAAGCATCGATGGGGCCGATGTAGGTTGCCGAGCAGAACAGCACCACTTATGTTGATGTAATCAATAGGCGAATTTTCTATTGTTTGGCAATACTAGATAAAACATTATTGACTATCGTTTTTATTAGTCAAAACAAAGACAGTTTATAGCCGTTGTATTATATCATCTCATGTCGGGGCAAACCGATGTGTTTGCCCTTTTTGCTAATTCGAGAAACTGTACATAATTTCACATTAAAATGCCTATTGAATACATCATATTAACAAGCTTGATATGCTTGATTGTGGTTGGCTTCATTTATTATCGCCTAAAAAGTTGGTGTGTAGAAGGTACACGGTACCTAAAAATGTACTACCCACTTAAAATAGCGACATTAGAAAATTTCCTCAATCAAGAAGAAATTGATTTTCTTATCAAAGCAAGCGAAGGTCATTTGCAACGTTCAAAGGTTGCGAATAGAAAAGGTGATTCTCATTATCACGAGGGCAGGACTTCTGAATCTTGTCATTTAGAAAAAACAATTGCCCTGGATCATCCCATTTTGAAAAATATCAGAGAAACAGCAGGTTGGATAACCAATTACCCAGCAGATAATGTCGAGCCGCTAGAAATCCTTCGGTATCAGGAAGGACAGGAATTTAAGAATCACCTAGATACTTTAAGCAATACAGAAGGTCAAAACAAACTGATAGCCTCTCGTGGAGAACGCATGGTGACCATTTTTGTTTGCTTGAAAAGTGCCGAGGAAGGTGGTGAAACCCATTTCCCAATCATTAAGAAGAAAATGAAACCCAAAGCGGGTGACGCGCTGATATGGGAAAATGCGAAAATGATAGGCAACGTTTGCCTCATAAATAAGACGGCCTTACATGCTGGGATGAAGGTCGTTCGTGGTGAAAAATATGGCATGCCTATCTGGATTCGTAATAAAAAACAAAGTTAGCACGTAGGTTATGTCATGTGGGCAAATCACTGATTTAATTAAGATTTACAATTTTGGGCCCACCATTTACTACAGCGAATATCGCTCTAAACGAATTAAAAACCGTCAGACAACGACAATTTACCCCTAATTCCATTCGTTTAGTTCGATATTCGTTGTTGTCTTTATTTACTTTACAATAGGAATCATTAATGACAGACAAAACTCAACCCACTCAAACTGAAAAACAGGCCGATAAGGAACAAGAGCCGGTGCAAGATCGTCGAAAGGCCATGAAAAAATTATGGAAATACACCGCTTATACAGCCCCAGCAGTGACAGCGTTGCTGATACCCACTAGAACAGCACGAGCGTCAGGACCTCCATCGCCTTCACCGCCTCCACCGCCTCCACCGCCTTCACCGTCTCCCTCATAGTGCAGGAAAGAGGTCGTTTCAATACCATGAGGGACTTGTAAAAATCCGATACTCGAAAAGAAATCAATAACTTATAAGTACGATTGAGCCTGTAAGTTATTGATTGTCTCCAAGGCTTTGCAAGAGGCTCCCATAGTTAGATGGTTTCTACAAGCCAATATAGCTCTTCAAACTATTGAATTGGTAATTGAGTTTCAAGACAAAGGCAACTCCAAAAATCGGGCACAAGGCGTTTTACTTTTCTTATTCAAATCCAAGAACATACAAAAATTTTTAAAAAACTTTAAAGAAATAATAGTTTGACGCATTTATTTCCTCATTCCTTGTACTGATTAGTGCATCAATCCTAAATTCGTTCATTCCCCTAAACGAAGCTTCGCTCGTTTATCCGTTGTACTAAACATCAAGTGAATCATTTAAACGCCAATAATCTTTTACACACCTTCGATAGTTATAAACCAAAACCCAATAAAGATTGGCAATTGCATTCCTCTGATGAGCAGAGCAAGATAAGTTAGTTTCTCAATCTCACGAGGAGAGCTATTTACTTAATCCTATGGCCGTCTTTATTTGGACATTTTGTGATGGCAAAACCGAGGTACGGGCAATCAGGGCAGCTTTACAAGCCATCTTTGTCGAAAATAAAGCAGATATTGCCAAAGATTTATTCAATCTATTGAAACTTTGGCAAGAAAATGAATTTATAGCATTTGAGATACCGCGAAAAAAGAGACAACATCATAAACTCTGTATTGGTATGGCAACTTATGATGATTTTGATGGCGTGTATTTTTCAGTCCAAGCGATTCGTTGCTATCATCCTGAAGTGGCTGATGAAATCGGTATTGTGGTGGTTGATAATCATCCTCATGGGGCAATCGCTCAAGAACTCCAACAACTCGAAACGGCAATTCCTAATTATTATTATGTGCCCTATACTGAACAAACCGGTACGACGGTTAAGCATATCGTCTTTTGTGAAGCGGATGCGGATTATGTCTTATGTATCGATTCTCATGTGCTGATCATGCCAGGTGCCATACGCAAACTCATTGATTTTTTAGATGACAATCCAGACTGTTAAGTACTGAACCAGAAATAAACCGGTATTTTACCGCAAAGAGACGCGAGGCATCGCGTCTCTACGAAACCGCGAATTGTAGAGACGCGATCGCGAAGCGTCTCTAATTACAAATAAACATTGCTTCTATTAAAATACCTGAAAATTTTTGGCGAAAGTACTTATGATCTATTAAGTACTGAACCACAAATAAACAGGTATTTTACCGCAAAGAGACGCGAGGCATCGCGTCTCTACAAAACCGCGAATTGTAGAGACGCGATGCCTCGCGTCTCTAATTACAAATAAACATTGCTTCTATTAAAATACCTGAAAATTTTTGGCGAAAGTACTTAGTACAATAAATAATAACCACAATTTTAGAAAGGGCGAGAACAAAGGCTCGCCCTCTCCAAAATCCGTTATAACCAGGAAATTCTCATCTCTCCCTATCATTATTTAAACGGCGTGAATTTTCCAAAAGGCATTGTTCTTTTTCGAGTCAAATCAACTTTGAAGGTACTGGGATTTTCAATTTCTTCCTGAGTACATTGTCTTAACTGTACTTCATCGATATAGCCACCCGGCAATACCACTAACATCGCATCCAAATCCACGGCAGGTGAGTCAATTTTCACTTCACCATCAATCCCTAATCTTGATGACGCACTGACTAAACTATCAGGAGAAGCGATAAATTGGTTAGATCGCATAATAATATTTCCGCCTTCTCCTTCCTCAGCTTGGGCTATAATTTGACCTTTATCCAAGACGAAAAAAGTGGGATGAGAAATCGTGATATTGCCACCATCACCAGTGCCACCTTTAACACTGGTTGTGATTTGCCCTTTTTGTGAATACAACAAATTAGGTGTGTTTATAGTGATATTACCCCCTCCGGCATTTTGGGTAGAGGTGCTAATGAAACCGCCTTTTATGAAAGTCATTGCGTTGGCACTGAGGATAATATTGCCTGCCATACCAGCATTGTCGGCAGTACTTTTTGAACTAGCAGAAATGCCGCTGATGGATAAATCACCCTTCGATTCTGGAAAATTTGTTTTAAAATTGTTCTGGGATTTTGCTGGTTCTCTTAGCACGAAGTGTACTGAGTCGCCTGAGATAGAAATATTACCATCAACTTCAATGTTGATCTGGCCACCTGCTGCATCGCTATTCGTCGTGCTAGCAATCACAGCACCATCAGTAATAGATAATGCCTGAGCTTCTATTTTTATGTTTCCAGCAGGGCCGGTATTATTGCCTTTAGCACGTACATAGATGCCGCTACCAAAGCCTTCGTCGTTTTCACCATAAAGATTGACACCCTCAAGTTTAATGAGGCCATGTACACGAAGGGTAATATTTCCGCCTTGTCCACTGATTTTATCGGGTTTAGAAATCGTACTGCTAGAAATCATGGCACCTTTTTCAATCACTAACGTCTTGGCTTCTAATACGATATTTCCAGCATCATTGGCAACGGCTTTGCTGGGGTTAGAATTAGAAAAGAGGCCACTCACCAAGCCACTTGTGTTCGCTTCTGACAGAGTCACTTTACCCTCTGCAAGAATAGTAATCTGTCCACCCTTGCCGGGGCCAAAAGTGGTTCCGCTTAGATAGGAACCCTTTGCCACTAGAACCTCTTCTGCTTCTATGAGAAGTCTACCGCCATTGCCACCAGTACTGGCACTGAAGGGTGAAATATAAATACTGCTATTTTTTTCAATATTGAATCGTTCGTCAGCACGAATAATAACCTCTCCAGCATTTCCGTTTCCAAGCGTACTATTTGAAATACCACTATCCTCTATAAAAGAGATATTTGAAGCTTCAATTAAAACCATTCCAGCATCGCCAGCACATTCCTCCTTGTCGTAAGTATTCATGTTAATGTTGCTACCGTCTGAGAAACTAACAGAATCATTCGCTTGGATTTTAACGAGGATATTTGTACCCTTTCCTGAAGTATGTGCGTCAATTTGACTTTTATGGAATGCTGACAGTTTTTCGACTTGAATATCCACCAAAGCCCCATTTTGATCGCCTAGTGTTTTAGCTTCAATAACACTGTTATTGAGAAAAACGTGCTTACCGCGGATAAAAACTTTACCATTGCCTTCACCACTGACTGCAATAACGGATTGATTGGTAATCTGTATATCATCGAATTGCGTCAATGAGGGCACACCCATAAACCCTTCCCCTAATATCACTTCAGCACTTGAGGCAACACTGGCCAGATTGATTTGCCCAGAAGGGGCTGACAGAGTGGGTAAACGGGTAATATTAGTCAATTCATTGCCCTCTTTATCAAGCGTTAGTGTTTCAAAAAAGCGGCCATTATTAATATCAAGAGAGCCACCAATCAAAGACAAGCTTTTGCCATCAGGCACTTGCAACAAGGCATTATGAGTTTCTGATTCATTTAAAACACGGCCGCCATTGACTTGAATGCTTCCGTGAGAATTATCCAAAAAGCCAAAACTTTCAATTGGGGCGACTGCCAATAAACTGTTATTTGGATAACGCGCAGAAAACAGTCCCCCCTCTCCCAAACGCAGATAATCAGCTGTGCTGGCATGAAAAGAGCCTTGTAAATCTAACCGTGCATTAGGCCCAAACATAATGCCGTAGGGATTCAGGAAATACAGGTTAGCATTGGGAATGGTTGAGCGGATGAGTCCGTCAATGTTGGAGGGATTGCCACCCGTCACGCGGCTGATAACGTTAATAACGCTATTAGGCCCGGAAAAAGTGGCACTTTCAGAGCTATTCAAGTTAAAGTCTTGAAAACTATGGAACAGGTTGCCACCCATTTGGTGGCCCAAGTCTGCCCCAATTTGATAATCAGGGCCAAGTAAATTGGCGCGGGAGCCGAGGGTACCGTCGGTGGTGATTTGAGCGTTGATGGGTAAACTGATGATGAGTAAACAAATTAAAAATAGGGAGGATAATGTCGTCATATCTAAACTTATTAAAATGAAAAAAAGGGCAAAATCGTTATCGGTGTATAAATGGAAGAATGAAAAATCAATCATAATTTATTTTGCGGTTCGATTTTCTTGATATAACTGTACGTCATGAGATCGGGAAACGCTATAGCAGATCATCGTAATGGGCAATTTGGTCAGCAAGTGTAGGCTGCAGCATCCCTACCCCCTATTCGTTTTCTCTAACAGTTGGGTAGAGACGCGATGCCTCGCGTCTCTGATATCCTCGCGTCTCTGATATGCGATAGTCTTTGAGACGCGATCTTTGAGACGTGATTTTTGAGACGCGATAGTCTATGAGACGCGAGCGTCTATGAGACGCGATTTTTGAGACGCGAAGCATCGCGTCTCTACTTGCTCTCAAAGCACCGGTTCGACGGGGGTATAAAGTACAATTGTTAGGGCGAGTAATGTGTTGTCCACCGGTACAACTGAAAAAAATAAAATCATTATGTTTTCCACGCAAAAACGTTTGCGTGGAAATTTCTCCTGTACATAGCACTAACACAAAGAACACACGCCAATCCAACAAAAATCATTGTCTAATATCTTTGAAAAATCGTTTTCTATCAGTTTTTCCTTTTCCCATAAAGAACGATGGTTTTCATAAGGATTGGCATTGGAGTCTTGCGGAATAAATGTCTTAGGGGTGCTGATTAAAGCCGCTTTCTTCGCGACTCTTTTGAGTTGTGAAAGAAATGTGAGCCCATCGCTTTGGGTAAAATGTTCAAGTATATCTATTGCTAAAATCAGTTCATAGCGCTTGTCTGGCAAAGTGGGTAATATTTTTAAGGCATCGCCTATCATGATCTCGTTGTAGCAGTAATCATGAACCGGTGTGAGATAGGCTTTGTAGCCTTCAATACCATCAATACGCACTCGCCATTCCTTTCGATCACGCGGCGTGATGTCGTTTTCACCGATGTGAAACAGATTGTGATGTTCAAGATGAAGACGTGTTAAAAACCCGTATTGCCCCATTCCAACACCGACATCAAGTATGGAAACGGGATTAAGGTGTTCAATATATTCAATGATTGTTGAAATTTGTGACGTTTTACTAAAAGGCATAGAGTTACTCAAAAAATGTGACGGCAATTTGATCTCGCTATTGAAAATGGTAAATAGTGAATAGCGAATAGCGAATCGAATCGGGCAAATCATAAAGGGCAACCCTACGGATTGCCCCAACAAAGAAAAACGATATTATAGGAGCAATCCCTGTTGCCCTTTCACTTACTTTCAGTAATGCGTTGTATTTAACGACAATATAGATTAACACGACTGATAGGTACAAAATCTTGACGTACCTTGGCATCAAAGTGCCTTTGTGGTAATAATAAATCAAATCAATCGGGGCAACCACAATGGATTGCCCCTACAAAATAAACGATATTATGGGGTAATCCCTTGTTTAATCTGGGCAACCACAAAGGATTGCCCCTACATTAAAGGAATATCAATACCATGTCTGATGTGCTGTTTATTTTTCCCACTGATAACGCTGAATACCATTTAGGCATTGCCACGCTTTCGGCTGTTCTGAAACGCGAAGGCTTTTCAGTCGCCTTATTTATGATCGATTTTCGTCATGATCAAGAAACTATTGATACTGAACTGCTGGCCAAAGTGCAAACTGAAAAACCGTCTTTGATCGCCGTTTCGGCCATGTCCTTTTATTGGACAATGATGGATCCTTGGTTACATCGTATGAAGGGCCTCTCTGACGCGCCCATCATTGTAGGCGGTTGGCAGCCGACACTGGCACCTGATGAAACAATACAACATGCTTGTGTTGATTATATCTGTTTAGGTGAAGGTGAATTTGCCATGCTTGAACTGGTTGAAAGCCTCAAAACGGGTAATGATACCACTCAGATCGAAAATATTTGGACAACGACGACAGGTGAACTTAAAAAAAATAAGCTTCGCTCACCGATTCCAGATTTAGATGTCTTGCCCACACCCGATTATGACTTGTTTGAATTTGCGGATGTGATGAAGCGGCATCAAATGCGAATACTAGGCGAACTAGGTGGCCCATTTCAAACGGCCAGCCACATGGTTGGACGCGGCTGCGCGTATCAATGCACCTATTGTTGTAATCATGCCTTCCAACAAGCTTATGGGTTATCAGCAAAGCCTTTCATTCGCAGACGCAGCGTTCCTGTAGCAATAAAAGATTTGGAAGAAATTGTGACGCGATATCAGCCAGAATGGTTAGAATTATGGGATGAAGATCTCACGCTTGACCGACAATGGTTACAAAACTTCAGCGTTGAATACCCGCGCAGCATTGGTTTACCGTTTTCAATCTGTGCCCACCCTCACAACGCACAAGGCGATAAATTTGAAATACTGGCAAAAGCCGGTTGTCGTCTCGTCATGATGGGGATTGAGTGCGGAAACGAAGAATATCGCAAAACCTATCTCCGTCGTAATATTTCTAACAAGAAAATCATGAATGCTTTTGCGCTGGCGCGTGAAAATGGGATTATGACATTATCATTCAATATGTTTGGTTTGCCCTTTGAAACCGCAGATCATATTCGCGAAACCCTCTCACTCAATGAGCAAATTGAGCCCGATTACTTCCTTATTTTTGTGTACAATCCGCTAACCGGCACGAAACTCGCCACTCAGGCAAAAGATGCGGGCCTGTTAGAGGGTATTAAATTGTCTAATTACGGTTATTCGGGCAGCGGCGGCGGGAATATCAAGGGCGTAGACGATGACACTTTTCAGCAACTACATACTGAAGCCATAGCACTGCAACAACGGTTAGATGAATTACGCAAACAACGTTATCCCGAAAACATGAATTGGGGGCCAAGCTTATCGCCAGGCTCTGAACAATTGAGCCAAATTCAGAGTTTATTGGGTAACTGAATACAACGAATGACGGAGATTGAGTACAACTCATGACGGGGATTGAGTACAACTCATGACGGGGATTGAATATTGTGTTGTTAGGGTAATTGGCCTCAATGTCACCTTCGCCTGAGCGAATACTTTCGGCTCGCCCCTACCTATTTGGCAAGGTATGTTAAACCCCAGACAAACTTATCCTTTCTTATAAGCAATCTTTGTAGTTATTATTATGAAAACGATTCTTGTTGTCGGCGGGGCCGGTTATATTGGCTCCCACATGGTTAAAATGCTACTTGCAGCAGATTATCAAGTTGTCACTTTGGACAATTTATCAGGCGGATATCGAGACGCTGTTTTAGGCGGCGATTTTGTTTTCGGTGAGACTCATGATCGTGCCAGCTTAGATCGCCTTTTTGCAGACGACACCTTTGACGGTGTCATGCACTTTGCCTCATTTATTCAAGTCGGCGAATCTGTGCAAAACCCTGGTAAATACTATCAAAATAATCTCGCTGCCAGCTTAAATTTATTAGATGCAATGGTTGCGCACGATGTCAAAGTCTGCATATTTTCCTCATCGGCCGCCATTTTTGGTGAACCTCAATACGTGCCCCTTGATGAAGCGCATCCTAAACAACCGATTAACCCTTACGGTTCAACAAAATGGATGGTTGAACAAATCTTATCCGATTATGATCACGCTTATGGGTTAAAATCAGTCTGCTTACGCTACTTCAACGCCGCAGGCGCTGATCCTGAGGGCCAACTCGGTGAACGCCATGTGCCCGAAACACATCTGATTCCGTTGGTTTTACAAGCCGCCTCTGGACGACGTGAATCTATCACGGTTTATGGAGAAGATTACGATACCCCTGATGGCACTTGTATTCGTGATTATGTGCATATCAATGACTTATGTCAGGCACATTTACTCGCCTTAGAACAGCTTTTAGCGGGGGCCGACAGTGCCGCCTACAATCTGGGCAATGGAGCCGGTTTCTCGATCAAACAAGTCATTGATATTGCTAAAGAAGTGACGGGGCAACCGATTCCTGTGGTGATGGGGGAACGTCGGGGAGGTGATGCTGCGCGTTTAGTCGCCGATTCAAAACGGGCACAAAAGCTATTAGGTTGGCAACCGCAATATGGTGACTTAGCCACCCTCATTGCTCATGCTTGGCAATGGGAGCAGAAAATGAAGGCTGAAAAGTGATGTAATTAATAGAAGTTCAGAATAAATAATTTCATCTGAAGGGCAAACGATAAGGGCGATAAGTACTGAACCACAAATAAACAGATATTTTACCGCGACGCGAAGCTTCGCGTCGAAACGAAACCGCGAATTGTAGAGACGCACGGCCGTGCGTCTCTACTTACAAATAAATATTGCTTCTATTAAAATACCTGAAAATTTATGCTTCACTACTTAACAAAGGTTCGCCCTTAAATAGACTAATTAATGAGAACTCAACATGGATTTAATCAACCGCGTTCATCAACACTTTTCTGCTGGTATCGAATTAAAAACCCAAGCTTTGCCTACCTTATCTCCCCTAATTGTGAAAGCAGGAGAAATGATGGCAAGTTGTTTACAACAGCAGCATAAAATTCTGACTTGTGGAAACGGCGGTTCAGCAGAACAAGCGCAACATTTTTCCTCAGAAATGCTCAACCGTTTTGAAAAAGAAAGACGCGGTTTAGCAGCAATTGCTTTAACCACCGATAGCTCAGCCCTGACTTCCATAGCCAATGATTATGCATTTTTACACGTTTTTTCTAGGCAAATCAATGCTTTAGGACAACACGACGATGTCTTACTGACAATCAGCACCAGTGGTGATTCGCCTAATATTATCAAAGCCATTGAAACAGCGCATAATCAAAACATGCCCGTCATCTTGCTCAGTGGACGAAACGGTGGAAAAGCGGCCTCTCAACTCAAATCATCAGATATAGAAATTCGCGTACCCAGCCAATCAACAGCGCGTATTCAGGAAATTCACCTCTTAGTCATTCATTGCTTGTGTGATTTGATTGATCATATATTATTTGGGTAGTTTACGTTGCTGAAGCAAAATAAATTTTGCAACGAAAATCGGGCTAAGTATTGAGACGCGAGGCATCGCGTCTCTACGAAACGTGAATCATTGATACGCGATCGCGAAGCCTCTCTAATTTAGGAATTGTAGAGACGCGATCGCGAAGCGTCTCTTTATAACGAAAATCGCACCGAAGCAAATAATTGAGACGCGAGGCATCGCGTCTCTACGAAACGTGAATCATTGATACGCGATCGCGAAGCCTCTCTAATTTAGGAATTGTAGAGACGCGATCGCGAAGCGTCTCTTTATAACGAAAATCGCACCGAAGCAAATA
>Ga0190315_1000136_pt1 | contig 44795 bp, 48 predicted proteins | sample 48701101_MG_FD_161673 | JGI IMG/M metagenome (GOLD analysis project Ga0190315, IMG submission 161673) | Hydrothermal vent sediment bacterial communities from Southern Trench, Guaymas Basin, Mexico - 4870-11-0-1_MG | ecosystem: Environmental > Aquatic > Marine > Hydrothermal vents > Sediment ...
TTGGCGGGGAGGTTTGCGGGCTCATCCTCATGAGGTTCAGCCCGCAGGCCCGGTCTTAAACCCATTACCCCTACCGCAGAGCGACTCGGGGTTATGGTTTAAAGGCCACCCTCCAGAGTTTTCAACTGCCGAGAGGCAGTTTTGAAAAGACGCCGTCAGGCGTCTTCCCTCCAATGGTGGAGGGTAACGTGAAACTCCTCATCTCATCGGGTTGCCCTTTGATGGCCTCTTCGAGGCCCTATTACGTTGTAAGAGATTAAAAGGGTTTCGGTCGTCCAAGGGTTGTTGGATGATTTACCGCATCCCCGCCCTGAAGGGGCGAGGCTTTCGAGAGGTAAAGGGTTGCTGTCGCATAAAAGGGATAGCTTAGTGAGAGCGAAAACAGCACACCCCAATATAATTCCCCAGCCTTCTCATAAATGTGGAAAAAGCTCCCCTGCCGCCGTTGCCTTCTCTTCGATTGTAAAGAACCCCATCATAAATGCATCGTTTATTGGCCACACTATATTCATAAGGATCGAGCGGATTATATAAACAAAAGCCGCCAAGAGGAAGAGCTCTAATGATGGAAAACTCCAAAGAGAAAAGCGGCAACACTCTGAAAGAGAGATTATTGTCTTTACTGGCCCAATTTTATCCACGAACTTTGGAAGAGCAAAAGAAGCAAACCCCATCACGAGCTGTTGAGCAAAGAAACCCCACTATAATGGGCAGTGTTTGTCTAAAGCGGAGATAAGTCTCCACAAAGAAATCTGAGGGCAAAACCAGCAATTAAGACTCCCAAAGCATTTAAAATTGTCCCAACACCAAAGCTTATAGAGAAATCCTCATCAACGAAGGTTCGGATTGAGAAGAAGATTCCCATTTCATCTATTCCATAACCCAAAGCCCTAAGATAAAAGGCATTATGAATATGGAAAACTGCAGGAATAACTGCCCGGCCGCATTGGCTGCTATTAGTAGCTTCGCATCTCTGTTGTAGCTTCCAAGCATAGTTGATTATACATCATAGCGTTTATAAGCTTATTGAAATGGAGCAGAAAAGCTTAAATATACTCTCGCCACGTCCAAAACGGATAAAATAAGAAGAGATATTCTAATCGGTGCTATAATCAGAGCACGGTAAAATAAGCACTCTTCAAAAATTAAGGGGAAATTAAGCTTTAGACATAAACTCATCCACAGCTTTCTTCGTGTGGATATAATCCTTCCCTGCTAGTATTATAACTTTAAAGTCCGGATTGCTTGGATTGTTTAAAATCACGAGCACATAACCTTTGTTCATTACCTCGTTTTTGAGACCCTCTATTGTTGCCGAATCGTAGTTTTGCTCTAAGACTTTCCAAGCTTTGTTGCTGACCCATCCCCCTATTATTATCACGTGTTTGTCATTTGGAAGGCTTGAGAGCTCCTCGTCCGTTATTATAAGGGAATTGACATCGCTTACAACATCGGCCTTTGTTGTTTCTACTGTGACCTTTTTCTTGACTGTTACGGTTCTTAAAAACCTATAGCCCGTTATTCCTGTTATAGCTCCATTATCATCTTTTTCAAATACTGGCAAGATGTCAAGATCGAACATAGGAAGGCTCAAAGCTTCTTCATCTCCCAAGATTACGACTGGGAAACCGTTGTCAGGGTCAACGTGAAGGTACAGCGTGAATATGTAATTTGAGGGATCAATATCCCAGACCCATTGTCCCTTATACACATCCGCATCTTGGTATTTTATTGTTTTTTCATAGTATTCATACTCATAGGTCACTTGCTTGGTGCCTCCAATACCTATGAAGAAGTCGGAAGGAGTAAACACAAGAACCTTTTGAGCACCATCTTCCAACAAAGTCTCAATCCTCCCACTCGGGTAGGCATCGTAAACCTCAAAATCCTCTTGGCCTTGCGAATCTACATACATGACGTAATACTTCTCTTTGTAAAGCGTTTGGGTCTTTTCTAGCCCGCTCGGATAAGTTATCTCCACAAGAGTTTTCTTCTGCTCAGTGTCAATATCATGAAAGTAAATCTTCCAGCCGTTTATCGTCACAGTGCTTTCAAGAGACTTCGAATCGCTTTTCTCTTCGTAGGAGTATATATAGAGGGTATCTTTCCCATCTTCAACTGTTGATACAAGTTTTGAGTTTTCTCCACCGAGACTTAGTGGGGTCGTGTTCTCATTGAATATTATCTCCACGCTTCTATCCCAAAATTGAGCTTTTTTTGACGTTGAATTGTAGGAGACCTTGGAGAAGTTCACTGCAATGACAATTTTATCTCCCTCCGGAGTTTCCCCAAGGATCAAGCCTACGTCAGGCATGTCGGTTTCACTTAGCTTATAATATTGGTCATTATCCGGAATAACGACACTTCTGTATGTCACAGGGACGCTGAGGTATGTGGAATATGTACTCGGTTTTATTCCCTTAAGAACTAGAAACGCACCAAGCCGTGCCCCTGCGATTGCATCTTCGTTTATGTGAAGAGGTTGATTGTTCACAACCTTGGTAGTGGGAAGCACGATAACGGCGTTTGTTGAGTCTATTGAAAAGCTGTACGCACTGACAATTCCTCCAATAGAGAGGAAAACCAACAATACAACTACAAAGCTTAAAGTCCTCTTCATATTTATCACCTCTCTATCTTCTCAACTTTGAATTTTATTAAGGTTTGCTTAGTCTATTCAAAAGATTAATCAGGGTTAGCAGAGAAATACCAACGAATATTCCTTTGAGATACTTGGGATCCATTTTAAGGGCAGTTTTAGCACCTAACCATGAACCTGCAATAACAGGAAAAATCAAGAGCATTCCAATGGAATAGTCGACGTTGCCATTTTCTGCATAGTTTACAAAGGCAACAAGGTTGTTAAAGAAAATTATAACCTTTGCCATCGCGTTTGCCTTTAAAAGATCCAGTCTAAAGAACATCCTTAAGAGAGAAATAACTACAAGTGTTGATGCTATTCCTAAAACACCTATGTAAATGCCAATTGCAAGCCCTATAATGGATTGATGCAATTTGCCTTTAAATATTGGTTTTCCTTGCGGCTCTTTTAACGTAAAATACGTCCCCATTATGAGAAACAGCATTACTACAAAGTTGGCGGTTTCTTCGGACATGCCCATCAGAAGAACACTTCCAATGTATGAACCAATTAGAGAAAAGACCACCATAGGCAAAGCCATTCTCAAATTTAAGATGCCCGCTTTAAGGTAGGTGAGAGAAGAGACAAGGGTTAATACTGCAATAACCATTTTTAATGTTCCCACAGCAGTTTTTGCGGGAATATTGAGGAGCGTAAGAATAAAAAAGGTCACCATACTCCCCCCACTCATCAAAGAACCTATGAAACCTCCAAGTCCCGCTATAAGTAAGAGAAGAACTTCTTCCATACTAACTCGCCATAGACACTTTTGGCGCAGAAAAAATAAAAAGCTTTATATGAGTTTTTATAACTCAAATAGTGCGATGATGAGTGAATCCAATGCTGAAGAGATGATTGACCCCAGAGTGGCTGAGCATGAAAAATGGAAAGTGAACCCAAAAGGCTAAATGAGAATATGACAAAGCTCTCCAAACAGATTGATGAGATATAGGCGAAGCTGGATAAGAAAAATAAGCCCGATAAACTTGGATGGGATGATGTGGTTCAGGAAATTATCGGTGCAATCTTCCGTTCCTCTTTACCGGGGAAATATGAGACATAGCAAAAGCAATAGACATATGCCAAACACTTGCCATCTTTCTAATCCCTCTTCATGGCTTACCCCTTTTGTTTCAAAGACAAGCTCCCCATTTTTCAGCTACAACAAAAGTAAGAAAGGCCTTAAAGTCGGAAAAACCGATAATCGGGACCAAGATAGAGCTCAGCCCATATGTGGGAGGGCAAAAGGTCAACTATCGAAGAGTTTATGCTGGCAGTTCTCGAAGGAGATAGAACATTCAAAAGGCTGGGGAGGGTTATCAACATCCTCTGCATAGACCTAAAACGAAAATTGGAACCAAAAGAAGTTATTTATTTGGACTATGGCAGCCAAAAGTTCTGGGAAACCTTGAGGGCTTTTATGAGATGAGCATAATGAGAACCCAAAGTGGAAGGCTGAGAAACTCCTAAAAGAAAGCAAAGTATATGAGAAAATGGAGCTTCACTCCCATTTCTCTAAAAGATAATCCTTCTCCTTCAAGAATGTCTCTGCTCTCTTTAGAACTAACTTTTCTGCCTCCTCTGTTGTCATGTCTTTTGTTTTTTCCACGAAGTCTGCAGTTTTTGCAAAGTAGAGCGGCACTAGGGGTTCAGCATTTTTGAGTATTCCTTTCTTATATGCCACAGCTCCATCAAAGAGAACATGACTCCAAAGGACGTCATCGAAGTCAAACGTCTTCAAGGCTTCTCTAACTTCCTCAAACGTTTCTTTTGAGAGTGCTTTCTCCAAAATCTTTTCATTTTCTTCAAAAAGCTTCCTTGCCTTCTCCTTTAGCAATTCCAAAGTGACTTTAACGGGTTCTGGTTCTCTAACTTCCATCTCCCCGAAAACAGGGACAGATTTTAGTTCTCTTGCATTTCTCCATTTATACTCATACTTCTGCATCAACATAAAGAGAGTTCCCACAACTTGATTGAACATAGGGCCCAATGAAGCTGCTGGATCCTTTGGATCGTGGATCTTAACTCCAAGCACCGTCTGGATTACCTTGAAACCTTCCGCTATTGCAGTAGTTGTTAGAAATATGTCCACTCCGAACCTCGCTACATCGCTTTTCCAAATTTCTTCATCGCCAAGATAGATGTCTATAAGCTCTGCACTGATTCCAAAGTCTCCTCCTATTGGCTGTCTAACGTTGTACCCATAGAGAGATGCCGTCATTGGATAAGCGATGTTATTTGTTATTGTACCATCATATTTGTGTCTTATGTAGAGCGGAGCAACAAAATCATATCCTTCCTCAATTGGCTTGGCGAATTTGTAGATCCACTCTGGGGTGATACTTCTTAGGTCGCTGTCAACAAACACTACTACCTCAGCACCCTCATCCCTTGCTATCTCTAGGACTTCTTTCATGGCACTGCCCTTTCCTGGTATTGGCCACCTGTAAACTACGCTCCTCACTTCAACTCCCTGGGGAACGGGAGTTTCCATGACAACTTTTCTCGTACCATCGGTGCTTCCGCCGTCTGAATTAATAATTAATCCTCCTCCAAAATACTTCTTTAGCCCTTCTGCAACCTGTTTAACAACATATCCAATTGTACTGGCGTTGTTATAGCTCGGAATGCCCACAATGACTTTCATCGCCCATCACCAAGATACAACTATTCATAGTGGTTTAAAATGAAAACGCTTAAATACCTTTTGGTGTGTAGTAACCACGAGGGATCCCAATGGGGAAGCTGAAAGTTGGGATAATAGGATGTGGAAATATATTCCACCTAGCCCATAAAAACGCCCTTAAAAATCTAAAAGAAGTAAAAGTTGTCGCTTGCATGGACATCAAAAAGAAAAAGGCAAAAGAAGCAGCAAAAGAGTTCAATGCAAAAGCCTACACTAATTTGGACGAATTTTTGGATTTGGATTTGGATGTTGTTGAAATTCTAACGCCTACGTACACTCACGCTGAACTTGCTATAAAGGCTCTAAAAAGCGGTAAACATGTAATTGTGGAAAAACCTATAGCTCTTACGAGTGAAGAGGCTCAAAAGATGATCAAAACTGCAGAAAAAGAAGGATTGTGGCTTTTGGTTGGCCATACAAGAAGATTTGACAAGCGGTGGGTGCAGATAAAGGAAGTCATAAAAAAGAGGAACATAGTACCAATGCAGATAAGAAAGGCAGAAGTTCAAAGATTACCATTTCCAGAGACAGCATGGTACTGGAAGCCCAATAAAGGGGGAGGCGTTGCAATAGATTTAGGCGTTCACGTTACAGACTTTCTAAGGTGGTACTTTGAAAGTGAACCTGTGAAAATCCTTGGAATTGGGAAAGCTATAAGGAAAGGGGCAAAACTCAACAATACTTACGATCACTTTGTCATGATGATCCAGTTCGAGGGAAGAAAAACCGGCTTAGCAGAAGTAAGCTGGGCTTACTCTTATCCCGCACGCTATGGAGTCTTTTATCACCACCTAGACATTTTGGGGAAGAATGGAAGGATAAGATATACACCTCTAGATACACCAGTGGTTGGAGTAGTAAAGAGCCACTTTGAAATGCCGCGCTTCTCACCATTGCTTTCAGCATTCCCCGAGGCATTTGAAACAGAGTTAAGGCACTTCTTCAGAGTAATAATAGGCAAAGAAAAGCCATTGATAACTGCAAAAGATGCACTAATAGCACTTCAAATGGCAGAGGTGGCAATAGAGTCCGCAAGGAGAGAAGAACCCTTGGAGTTCAAGGGGGTGATAGAATGATAAATGTTGGAATAATCAGCTATGCCCATCCACATGCGTTAAGATACGGAACCACTTTTGCCTCCAACTCCAAAGCGAAGCTTTACGCAATCTCAGGAGATGGGGCAAATAGAGATGTAGCAAAGTCCGAAGCAGAAAAGCTGAAGGCAAAATTCTACCAGAATTACGAAGCTCTTCTCAAAGACAAGAAGGTGGATGCGGTTTACATAGCAATTGAAACTTACAGACACAAAGAAGTTGCTATAAGAGCTGCCGAGGAAGGGAAGCATATACTCCTAGAAAAGCCCATCGCTCTAACTCTCGAAGATGCCGACGAGATTATCAAAGCGGCTAAAAAAGCCAGTGTAAAGCTCATGGTGCCATTCAATCCAAGGTTTACAACACCTCTCAGAAAGGCAAAAGCAATGATAGAAGCTGGAGAAATAGGAGATCTGGAGTATATATATTCAATCTCAGAGTACGTAAAGCCCCCGATATTCCTTGAAGGCCTAGACATGAGCTGGTTCCTAGACATTAAAAAGGCAGGCGGCGGTGGATTCATGGATACTGCACCCCATGGAGTGGATTCCTTACTCTGGCTTATAAACAGCGAACCTAAAAGCGTTTACGCGGACATAGGCTCAAAAATCTATGGACTCCCTGTAGATGACATAGGCACTGCAGTGCTGAGATTCAAAAATGGTGTCATGGCAGTTCTTAATGCTGGGTGGGGGAATCCAAAGGGGTATTCATATGGACTGGAAATCAAATATTACATCCTTGGAAAAGAAGGATTTCTTGATATCAGAACTGCATATCCCGACTTTACCATATATCAAGATAGAGCGGAAAAAATATACTGGGAAAGAGCTGATGTTAGCGGCATTGTGAACTCATTCCTAGAATCAATAATAGAAGATAAAGAGCCACCAATTACAGGAGAAATTGCCAAAAAGAACTTAGAAATAATTCTAGCCGCTTACGAGTCTTCAAAAACCGGAAAGGTTATTAAACTCTGAGTTTTTTTCATTTTTTGTATTTTTAAATACAACTACAAAAAGTGGTTTATATCATAAGATTTATATATCCCATATGCATAATATTTTGTGATAACATGTTGCAGGTGATGACCAATGAAAAGGGCAGTACTTAGCCTGTTTTTGATTGGAGTTTTAGCCTTTGCTGTTGTAGCAAGTGGGTGTGTAAGTAAGGAAGAAACAACACCCACAACTTCAGAACAACCAACAGAAACAGAAACTACGCCTGCAAAACTTATATGGGTTTCATCACAGCTCAATCCACCCGAAGAGAGAGCATTTGTCGAGGAGGTGATATTACCTCTCTTCAAAAAAGAAACCGGTATTGATGTTGAGTTTGTTCCAATGTCCCACGACCAAATATTAACAAGACTCAAGGCTGAAGTAGAAAGTGGGAAAGTCACCATTGATTTAGTTACTGAAGGAGAAGTAGCTATGCGTGAACTTGCAGAAGCAGGACTCTTAATGAACTTGGATGGCATGCCAGCCCTAACTGGAAGGACATTTATTCCAAAATTCGTAGAATACGGAAAAATGAATGGAAACCAAAAGTTTCTCCCATTCTTGAGTGGAACCTATATAATGATAATCAACAAGAAGGCCTTTGACTACCTCCCAGATGGACTCACAAAGGAGGATGTGATTAAGGGAACTGACAAGTGGACATATGATGCCTTCTTGGCTTGGGCCAAGAAACTTAAAGAAGAAACTGGATCCCCCAAGGTTGGATTCCCAGCAGGAGTAAAAGGTTTGTTCGTTAGGTTCTTACATGGTTTCATGTATCCTGCCTTCACGGGGTCACAAGTAAAGAACTTTGATAGCCCAGAAGCAGTACAGATGTGGGAGTATCTCAAAGAGCTATGGCCATACGTGCACCCAGCAAGTACAACATGGGATGCCATAGGTGAGCCAATGCTTAGAGAAGAAGTATGGATTGGTTGGGATCACATAGCAAGGTTCAAAGATGCCCTCTTTGAGAAACCAGATCAATTTGTTGTTGTTCCTGTTCCAGCAGGACCAAAGGGAAGAGGCTTTATTGCAGGATTTGTTGGAGTTGGAATTCCCAAAGGTGCTCCTCATTCAGAAGCTGCTTGGAAATTAGTTGACTTCCTAACAAGACCAGATATCCAAGTTAAATTTGTTGAAAGAGGCTTTTTACCAGCAGTTAAAGAAGCAAGTGAAGCTCTTCCCGAGGGACCAGCAAAAATTTTAGCTACTGGAGTCACAAACCAGCTTACTACACCAGATGCCCTTAATGTGCTTATTCCCGGACTAGGCGAAAAAGGTGGAGCGTTCAAGGATGTTTACAGAGAATCCTTCAAGAGAATAGTTCTAGAGAATGAGGACATGAACAAGGTGTTGAAGGAGGAGGCAGAAAGGCTAAGAGCCCTATTTAAAGAAGCTGGGTGGAGCGGAGAATTGCCATAAAGGAGGAAGCTTTCATGAAATGGAAGTCCTTCCTTCCATATTTTTTAATTTTACCTGCACTTGCATATTTAGTATTTTTTATTGCGTATCCATTAACACAATCTTTTATTTTAATATTCAAAGAAAGCGACATCCAAGTTCTGAAAGTCCTTACTGATCGTAATTTCTTAATGGCCTTAAAATATACTCTTGCCTTGGCAGTTGCGATTATCCCAATTCAAGTAGCTTTAGCCCTTATTTTGGCCGTCATAATGAATAAGGGTTTTAAGGGTAGAGACCTAGCACTTTATGCATTAATAATCCCCCTGATAATAAGTGATGTCGCAGGTGGGTTAATATGGTATTCTATACTTGCTCCTTATGGATTTTTGAATAAAGTTTTAATAAATATTGGAATTCTTGATAGTCCAATCTACTTTTTTGGATACCAATTTAGAAATATGGAGTTCTTAGCAATAGTTTTGGCCGAGCTTTGGAGACTAACTGCACCGGTTTTTGTCATGATTTTAGCAGGACTTCAAATGATAAGCAAGGATTATATAGAAGCGGCTGAGGTCTTTGGTGCAACTTATTGGATAAAATTAAGGCGGATAATTTTTCCTCTTTTAAAGCCCACACTCCAAACGGTTTTACTTATAAGAACCATTTGGTCAATGCAAATTTTTGGTATAGTCTGGGTGTTAGCGGGGAGAGATATTCCAGTTTTAGCAGGAGAAGCTTATTATCAAATGACAGAGCTAAAAAACTATGGCGTTGCGTCAATTTATGTATTGGTTATAGCAACCTTGTCAATCCTCCTCGGAGCGCTGTATCTTAAGTTCTTGAAAGCTGAGTACCTGGAGGTGAAAACATGAGTGAAGAGATAAAACGTAAATTAAAACAAACAATTTTTTATACTCTAATTTTTATAGTAGTTTCATGGGTACTTATTCCTCTCATAATATCGGCACTTTATGCATTTGCATCTTCTTCAGAGTACTACAATCCCAATAGAATAATTCCCCATAGCTTTACAGTTAGCCACATAAAGACAGTTTTAATAACTTTAGGAGCTCTTAAAGGCATAAAAAATAGCATACTTGTTGCATTATTAACTATTACAATAAGCTTTATTTTGGGTGTTCCAGCAGGCTATAGTTTAGCGAAATTTGTATTTCCCCTGCGAGATTCAATAAAGCTTTCTATAGTAGGTTTAAAGGTCTTCCCTCTTGCAATTATGGCGGTTCCTCTCGTTAAGCTTTACATTAGGCTCCGTTTAATAGATACTCTTTTGGGCGTAGCACTAGCCCATACAGTAATTGCACTCCCCTATGTTATTTTTATAACATCGAGTATATTTGTAGGAATTCCAAAAGAATATGAAGAAGCTGCAATGGTGTTTGGACTCACAAGGTTTGGCTCATTTCTAAGAATAACCTTACCATTAGCCTTGCCAGGTTTAGCTGCTGCGGCAATGTTTACATTCGTTATGTCTTGGAATGAGGTATTTATGGCGGCAGTCTTAACATTACACAATAGGACTCTACCAGCCCAAATACTGTCACTACTAGCAGGAGCGACTGGAGGAGCAACTCCCGCATATTACAAATTTGCTGCTGCATTCATAATGATATTGCCCGCAATGCTCTTCGTGTTTTTCGCAAGGAAGTATCTAATCACGATGTGGGGAATATCACTCAAGTGAGGTGTTCATATGGTGGAAGTTAGGCTTGAAAACCTAAAAAAATATTTTAACAAGGGAAAGGTAAAGGCTGTTGATGGAATTGACTTAACAATTAAAGATGGGGAGTTTTTAGTACTTTTGGGTCCAAGTGGATGTGGAAAGACTACAACCTTGAGAATGATTTCCGGTTTAGAGTTACCAACAGATGGCAAAATCTACTTTGGAGATAGAGATGTCACTTATTTGCCTCCAAAAGATAGAAACATTTCAATGGTTTTCCAAAGCTATGCAGTCTGGCCTCATATGAAAGTCTATGAGAACATAGCCTTTCCATTGAAAATCAAAAAATTTCCAAAAGATGAGATAGATAAACGCGTAAAGTGGGCAGCAGAGCTTCTGCAAATTGAAGAGCTCTTAGATCGTTATCCCGCTCAATTGAGCGGTGGACAAAGGCAAAGAGTTGCAGTTGCAAGAGCAATAGTCGTTGAGCCAGATGTTTTGCTTATGGATGAACCGCTTTCCAATCTCGATGCCAAACTTAGAGTCGCAATGAGGGCAGAGATCAAAAAGCTCCAAACAAAATTAAAGGTTACCACAGTATACGTTACCCACGATCAGGTTGAGGCTATGACAATGGGCGACAGAATAGCGGTAATGAATCAAGGAAAGCTCCTTCAAGTTGGACCACCAACGGAAGTTTACTTGAAGCCAAACTCAATATTCGTCGCAACCTTCATAGGTGCTCCTGAGATGAACCTACTTGAGGTAAGTGTTAAAGAAAAGGAAAACTCCATCATCCTAGAGGGAGAAGGGTTTGAAATTCCACTGCCAAGTGACTTCAAAGAGCTTTTAGAGAATTATACAGATAAAACAGTTGTTTTCGGCATAAGACCAGAGCATATGACCATAGAAGGTGTCTCATCTCTGGAGCACGTAAAGAGAAGCACAACAATAGAAGGAACAGTTGACTTCATTGAGGCTCTAGGTACAGATACAATTGTGCATGCCAATATAGGAAGCGGTCATGTCATAAAGGTAAAGCTCCCAGGCCACATACCTCTTGAAGTCAGGAGTAAGGTTAGAATAGTAATCGACTTAGATAACATCCATGTGTTCGATAAGAACACCGGAAAAGCGATAATTTGAGGGATAGCATGAGTGAAAAGGAGCTTAAAGAACTCCTCAAAGAACTTGGATTCACCGAATATGAGGTTAGTGCATACCTTACTTTGATAAAGGAAGGTCCATTAACGGCTGGTGAACTTGCAACTCTCTCAAAAGTCCCCCAGCCAAGAATATATGACGTAATTAGAACTCTCATGGGAAAAGGATTTGTAATAACAATCGGTGGAAGACCCAAAAAAGTAATTGCAGTTGATCCAGAAAAGGTCTTCTCCGAGATTGAACATAGGTATATCAGAAAAGTCAATTTGATAAAAGAAATGTTGAAAGAGATTTACAACCCGGGAGAGGGGGAGATAGGTAACATAATCGTTGTAAAAAGCAAGATAACCTTTGAAAAATATGTAAAAGACGCCATCAAAAACGCCAAGAGACACATTTCTCTTGCCCTCCCTCTTCCTTTCTTGAAGAGAATTCAAGAGGATCTCATAAAGAAGAAAGAGATGGGAATCGAGATAGATTTATTTTTGTATGGAACTGGTGAGGTTCTCCCAGTTGCCAATAGAATCAAGATTAGGGAAGTTCCAGATCCATTTATCCTAATCCAAGACAGGAGCACTGGGATTTATGCACCAAGTGAAGTCATAATCTCAAGAAGTTCAACTCTTCATGGTTATGCAATGATAATCAAAGACGAGAATTTGCTCTTTATGTTTGACAGATATTTCTATCATGCCCTTTGGCCCACTGGAAAGACAGTGTATGAGGAAGAAAGAAAGCTTATTCTTCCAAAGGAATACATTCACATAAGGAAATTGGTTAGAGATATACAACTCTTTGGCTTAATGAACTCAAAAGTCAGGATCATAGGAAAGTTTGTTAAAAGCAAGGAGCCTGTAGAGATTGAAGGTAGGATAGTAGATTATTATGAGGATAAAGCCAAGGTTATTTCCAATATCACCATTGAAACTGAAGATGGGGAAAGGTATGTGGTTGGTGGCTGGAATTCCTCTCTTGAAGACATTGAGGCCGATTTAATAGTTATTGAAGAAACATAGTATATCGTGGGAAAAAGATTTAAACAAAGAATACTCAGACAATCAGAGAAACTAAATCCCAAATTGCCTTTTCTGGGTCTTTTGCCTTTGTAACTCCGCTTGCTAAGAGGACTCCAACTGTTCCCAACTCCAAAGCCTTTTTAACGTCCTCGCCGGTTGAGATTCCAGCGCCGCAGAGAACCTTTACATCTGGGTTGACCTTTTTAACAAGTTCAACTGTGTCTGTAATAACTTCTGGCTTTGCTTTGCTAACCGGAATCCCAGTTCCTATGAGTTCGGGCGGCTCAACGGCAACATAATTCGGATTTAGGGCAGCAATAGCTGCTGAGACCTTTGGGTTGTTTGAACAGACCATTGTCATCAAGCCAACTTCTTCAGCTCTTCTGATTGCGGCCTCCAAATCAGCCAAAATCATTCTGTTTTCTGAATGATTCAAAAGGGTTCCAACAGCCCCAGCATCTTTAACGGCCTCTGGTAGAACGTGACCTGTATGACTGCCGGGCTTTATTGGGTCAATATGCTGGGCAAAGACCGGAATCTCAACCTCCTGAGCGATTCTGTAAAGGTCAGCCAACTGCGGAGCGACTACAATTGTTATCCCCATCTCCTTGTAAACCTTTTCAGCGGCTTTAGCTATTCTCAAAGCTCCTTCTCCAGTGGCCTGAACGTATGTTTTAAAATTGATTGCTACAATCGGCTCCTTCAATTTCATAGATATCACCTATAGTGAATATGCTCTTGGGGTTTAAATGATTGTCTATCTTATTAACCTACAAGAATTTAAGAGAACAAAAATTAGCTTCTTTCTTAGTGTTGGAATTTGGGGTTGAGTAATTTGTTTTACTTTTTAATTTGGCTTATTTTGTGTTGATTGTGTTCATTTGTGTTATGTTTTTAGTGTTGGCGTATGACAATAGAAACAGTTATATACTACTTTTGCATGTAGTATTAATGAGAACCTTGTTTGGGGGGGCGGAATGCAGAAGTGGATAGTTTTGGGCATTATTGGGTTGTTGGTTTTTGGGAATTTAGTTTTTGCAGGTGGTTGGGAGGAGAGTGATCTTCAAGTTTCAGCAGGTTCGAAAACCTGCAACACTTGCAATTCTTGCCAAGAATTTGATGTTGATAAGGCCTTGAGTGAAGTTAATGCAGAAATTGAGAATTTAACCAAAGTGATTAATCAAAAAGAAGCAGAGTTGCGGAAGTTTTATGCAGAACTGAACAGGACTAAAAGTGTTGAAATTCTCGAGAAGATTGTCAAGCTTGAAAGGGAAGTTCAAGGTTTGAAGATTCTTCTTGCTACATATCAGGCAGACAAGGAAAGGTTAATTTTCTTCAAGAAGTATACGAGGAAAACGCTCTATGGGTTGCAGATTCTCTATTATCAGCTTCCTAAAGAAAGTGAAGTCCTCAAAGAATATATCCAGAAAGTTCATCCTGTTAAGAGAGATGTTGATTTAGAGTGGTTCCAAGGGTATTATCTTCAGGCTAAAGAGTTAATAATGTACAAGCGCTTATTGGCCGACGTCGAAATTAAGAAAAAGCTGGAAGAACTTAAGAAAAGCAACCAATCAAACGTTAATGATGAGGATACTCAGTACATCTTAAAGAGGCTCGATAAAATGAAAGCACTTCAAGAGAAACTAAACACTCACATTATAGACTCCGCAATTTTGGATGAGTATCTAAACTTGAGGTTGCTTGGAAGACAACAGGTCATAAAAAGCCAAGTAATAAGCCCACTAAGCACAAACTATGGAGGACTCCCTGTTGGATACCTTTGTTGTTCGGATGACCCATATTATTGCTCACTTTGTGAGTATCCAAAACAAATTCTTTCTGATAATTTTTATGTATCACCTTGGACTCATACAGATGGATATGCAACATTCTACAACTTACAACCCATTGCTGTGTGGGTTGGGATGTATCTTTCGTCAACGCCTGATGAAGATTATTATTGGGGGATGTACTGTACGGAGTACTTCCCTAGTACTAACAGTCTTAGTACCATTAAAGCCATTTATTGGGAACGTGCAGTGGATTATGCCTATGATATTTCACCTGAGTTTGGAGAAGACTTTGAAAACAGCGGTTCAATTCAAATCAAATTCTTCTATGACGGAACAGCATATAATTACTTTACCGGAGAATACCAAACAGCTAACTTAATATACCAATATGATTGCAACAAGAATGGATGCTACAAATCGCCAATTTTAGATCCTTTACCTTCAAACCCCCAATCTCATCCAAGCCCGTACACAGAGACACTATATATATACGTTAAGGTGTTAGCATGTTGTAATGGAGGGCTTGTTGGAAGTTCGTGCAAGTGGGCTAATAGGCATTGTGATAGTTGTTTTGCTCCGGATGGATCGAAATCGCAGAACTTTCCTTATGAAGGGTGAGGAGGTGTGGAAAAGTGAAACTCCTTAAACTTTCTTTATTTTTACTTTTTATCTTACTTTCTTTGCTTTTGGTTAGTTGGGAGTTTCAAAGGCAGGAGGGTGAAGATACTCTTTCTAATGTTTCAAGCAATACTTCCTCTCAGTCTTTTAAGCCTTTAGAAAATAAAACTCCTCTTGAGGGTGAGTTTCAACCTGTGTTGACTTATCCTGGGCGGGATTTTCAGGGTTTTGGACGTAGGATTTTTGTTTATTATGATGGGGCGGTTAAAGCTTATGACTTGGAAACTGGGGAGCTTCTTCTGAACATAACGCCTGTTTACAATTGCTACTTTTCAAACCGTTACGCCTACTTAAAAACCAACAACGGAAGCTTTATTTTGGATTATAAGACTTTGAAACTTGAGAGAGTCACCCCCACGAAAGAAGACAAATATGTTTTTAAGTTCGGGGATTGTGTAATTAGAATCAGGGAAAAGAATGCTTTGGTGTCATCTTGTGAATTTGAATTTCGCTCAACGCCAAAAATCGTATTCTTTAACAATAGTTTTGTGATTTTTGGATTATTTGGAGCTATAGATGAAAGACTTTTATTCTTTGATAATAAATGTAACCTGCTTAATGACACCGTGATTAACTATTCTCCGGACTTCAAAGTTTTTGGAGATAAGATTTTCTTCATTGACAGGAAGTTGCACTCTAAAACTCTGCCAAAGTTTCCAGAAATTGAAGGAGAAATGATTACTCACGAGTATCTTAAAGAGTCTGAAATCTACTTGTTTAGCAGTGATGGTACTCTAATTGCCAACCTGACTCTTGGAGGTGTCATAGGATTCCATAACGATACAATTTATACCATTTATCCTTATGGGATTGGGAAGTTTTACCTTTCCAACATGTCTTTAGAGCAGAAGGTAGTTAATTACGTACTATATTCTGGGTGGGCAATTATCCAAGGAGTTTGGGGAGATTTTTCCGATGAATTTATAGCCTTCGTTTATTGGGGCTTTTCTGGAGAAGTGGGAAGGTCTTTTAGTGGAATTTGCGTTTATCCTTATGGAAAACCCATAAGATGTAGTTCTTATGGGCAGAAATTCAAGAGAATGAGCCCAATTGATGAGATTAAGGCTTGGGACAGATACTTTGCCGTAGTTCCGAGAGAGGAAAGTAGGGTGGTTATTTATGAGGTTAGATAAGGTGTTCAAACATGAGCTTAGGGAAACACTGTTTACATAGTAATAATGCATATAAAATTGTAGGGGGATAGAACTATGGTGTTAAAGATACTGCTTCAGCCTCACAGTATTTCCCATGGGAGTGGGTAAGAAAACTATATGACCATAACTTTGGGAGGAAAGTTAAATGGAACATGGTAAACTCTTGCTCTTTTTGTCCCTTTGTATTTTTATTGCTTTGATAGCTGTGTCTGTGCACTATAATCAGCCTGCTACACTCCCAAACCAAACAGAGACAATAAAAGCATCGACTACTTCTGTCCCAAATGAGACCAATGTAACAAAAGAAAAACCTCCTCATGAAAATATCTCAACAAATAACACAGTTTCAAATGAAACAAAAACTAAAACTGAGTACAAGATTGTTGCAGTTCCAGCACCAAAAAATATAACTTTTGAAGAAGAGGAAAGGGTCAACTTTACTTGTCCTGTAAATGTTGAAGTCTTTGAATGGTTCTGGGAGACACACACGAGTTTGAATAATGTAACGTTCACAATCCACGCTGAGAACGGAATTGTCAATTTCACTTTAATGGGTGTTGATGGAAAGTATGCTTGTTTTCCAGAGGGGATTTTCCTTATTTCGTATTATCCTGATGGGCTTGTTAGATCGCGTGTTATGTTTTTGGATTATAACTTGAGCGTGCGGTGGGAGAAGAGTGTTGAGGGCGGCATACCGTTTTTTGAATACTATAAGGATGGAGTCTTGATTTTTTCGAACAGGCCCACCAATGTGGATCCCTACAATATTCCTCCTACTATATATGGTATTAATCTCTCCAGTGGAGAAGTTCTTCTTTATCTCAAGCTCATGGGGAAGGATATTTCTAATTTAAAGATTTTTGATGGGAAGGTTTATTATGCTTCATACCGCCCGATCAATTTTGAGCAAAAGACTTACGTTTATGTCAGCGTTTACGATTTAAAGAGCAAAGAGTACACGTTTAAGCAGGTTCAAGCAGAAAACGTTGATCATTACATTCTCGGGGCTGACTTGAAAGTTGATGTGAATGAGGAGTTTATCGTATTGGCATATTATTTATCGGATTGGGTCGGTAGGAGTGATTTGAGACTTTGTGTTTTCACACATGGTCTCAAGCTCATAGGCTGTAGGAAGATTTCTGCTACACCGTGGCATATGAAGCTTGAGAATAATACCATTTACATAGAAGGTGATCCAAACGCCTACAAAATAGTAAAAACTGGGGAATAGAGCTAAGAAATTTTGACAAGCAAAGTCTCACAGTATCCTGAAATTAAAATAGGAAATAAAAACATCAAATTGTCCAATCAACTCCCAAGATTCTGCTGTATTCCGCTAAAACTCTTCTAAGGTATTCCTTTGCTGTCACAACTTTGTCTTTCTTAAACTGCTCTGCCCACCTTTCGTTACCAAACTCTTCCGCACCCTTCGCAACCAAATCTATAACCCTCATTGAATCCCAGAATACTGGCTCATAGCCTGCTTTCTTGAGGAAATTAACAAGCTTTCTTATTGTCTTTCTGGCTTGTCCTTCCATGTCTACGTTCTCTCCATAAGCTTCCATAAAGAGTGCCTTCAACACAGGCTTTGCCCATCCACGGTGGAATCTACACCAACCAACGTTGTCGTACCAGTATTCATAGAGAGCACTGGCAACTATCTTATTAGCCAGCTCCTCCGGCTCAAGAAACACTCCAAACTGGTAGAATGTCCAGTAACGACCTTGAATTGGCAGAGGTATGTAGTTTCCTATTGCCCAGTACATAGTAGGCACAATCTCTCCGTTTATCCCTATGGGCGTGTAAACCCCGTAATCTTTGAAGCTCTCCCCATAACTTAGCCTATCCTTGAACTTCTCATCAAGTATTTCAGCAGCTCTCCTTATACCCTCTCCAATTATCCTGGCGATTTCAGTTTCGGCGAAGGCGACTCTATGGGCTAATTCGGCAACGAGTTTGGCATTCTTTTCACTGGTTTCAACGGGCTTTAGAATTAAGCTATCCTTATCAAACTCGGGCTTGTCACTAATTCCAACTTCTTCTGGCTTAAGCAATCCCCTATAGACAAGTTCCAGAACCCATGCCGCAGTGCCTCCAAAGCTGATTGCATCAAATCCCATGGCATCAACCGCGTGAACGCTTACATCACTTGCTCTAAGAGTTATCACTCCACTGAGCGGGCCGTTTGCTTCTCTCGGCTCATACTCTATGTGGTGACCGTTGGCGTATTTCTTACATACTACCGGACAGGGCTCTCCGCAGTTAGTCCAATTTTTGGTCTCTATTGCCTCTTTATTGAAGGGCTCCCAGTAGTATTTCATTATGTTCTCATGGATCTTAATGCGCTCTTCCTTTGGAATGTATGGCATCTGCCAGTTTAGTATCGGCACGAAGTCCCCTTCAGCAGGATAGTTTCCTCCAAAAGTTCCTCCGGTCTTGAGCTTGGGATTGTACCTATATTTTACAGTTTTTTCAGATATTACCTCATTCATGGGTTTCTTGTGAATACCCTCTACTATCGGCTTTGCCACCTTTATGCTCCCTATGTCTTCCTTTGGGAACTTTTTCTTTGCCTTTCCTCCGAATATTATGGCAATCACATTATGAGCTCTCAACAAAACGCTTCCAGTTCCTCCTCTTGCGGCCCAATCTTCACTTCCAACAACCCTCTTACCGTTTCTTAAGGTCTGGGAGAAAACAGCACCCATGTGCGTATTTAGAGATGCTGGCCCAACACAAGCAATTCTGTACTCCATTCCATCGAATTTGTCGTGAAAGTTATCTATCAGATACTGGGTAAGGGCATAAACCCCTTCTTCCCCTTTGTAGTCCTTCCATATTTCAATTACTCTTTCAAGTTCAATCTCATGAATCTCAACCTTCAGATTGTTCCCATCATTGGAAAGAACTATCACGGTTGGTTTTTCCCTTTTGCCTTCCAGAACCACAAAATCTACTCCGACTCTCTGGAACTGATAAGCTGCACCACCCATTGTTGATGGAAAGACTCCCCCATATTGAGGAGACCTGTAAACAAAAGTCAGTCTATGGGAGCCAGGAAGAGAAGAACCAGCGAAGGGCCCTTTTCCAAAAACCATTATGTTTCTCGGATCATAGGGATCCTTGAGTTCGTAAGTTTTGTAAACCTCATCATGTAGATAGAGGGCATAGTCTATTATGCCGTAAACTCCTTCTTGCTCAAATTCCTCGGTTTCAACTTTCTTTTTATGGAGGTTTATCTTAAGCACTGAAAACCTCATGTTCCCCCCTCCCATATCACTCTGAGTGTTGTATAAAAAAGTAAATTATTTAAGATTTTTGGATAACGCGAGGAAATTTCATAGATTCCCAGAACCAAAAAGAAAATGAGTGAAAAGAGAGTCAAACTGGCTTAAATCTGTCTTTAAGCTTTTCTAAAACGCCGGGTAAAGTTGTGTATTCCATCTCCTCCAGTGGGAGGCGGTGAGGTTCAAATGGCCCATGCCTCCTTATGTAGTCTGCAATCTCCAGTGCCTTCTTTCTTGCCTCATCGAATGCCACATCCTCAAAGAGGTCAACAGGACCTACTAGCTTTCCATCCTTGCTGATCTGCCATCCTAGAGCCACTACCCTTGGGGGTCCATCAAATCTCGAGGGGGTTGCGTATTTGAGGGGAACAGGCATTATTGGACCATTGTGAGAACCGCGCATCCATCCGCTTACCAAGTGCGGAAACGCAAATGGTTCAAGGACTTCTCCAAGGGCTGGAAGTCCGCTTTGAGCTCTTACTATTGCCACTGGATCGTCTTTTCCTACGTATTCGCCTGCAATTTCGTAAAGCTTTTCAGTGCTTATAACGGCAACGGGCTCGTCTTCTGGAAGCTTGTGGCCTTTCTTCGGATACACGCGCTTTATTACGTATCTCGACTTTGCTCCTATCAATGCCAAAATGTCGTAAAGCTCCTCTGGCGAGTTCATGATGACTTTCTTGTGCTCCTTTATGTCCCATATTTCAAACCTGAAACCCATGTGCATGTGGGGGTCAATGACCAGTCCAGCGGTATTGAAAGGATCGGCAAACATCCTAAAGATCGGCAGGTTGAATGCCCCCGGTTCCGTCTTATCCATGTGGAATGTAACTATGGGCTCACTTTTTCTTAGGGTGATCTCCATCTCGGCAACTCCGGGCCCCATTCCTCTAACGTTCCCGCTAAAAGCATCTTTAAGCAAATCCTGACCAGCTCCGTAGAGACCAAGTTCTTTTGCCACTTCTGTTGCCTCTTTAAACACATTCCAAGCTAAACCATGTATCTTCTCGCTATCGACACCATGTTTATGCGTCATGATAAGTTGCAAATCATCGCCGCAGTATGTAGCGTAAAAATCGATTATTATTCCCTCTTCTTTTGCCTTACTCAAAATCTCGTTGGCCTTTTCTATTAACGCTGGATGAACCTTGCAGTGCCCCGGCCATCCCCCAATATCAGCCTTTATCACGCTGATCGTCATCTTTTCTCCAACTGCCATATGACATCACCAGTAATAAGTTTACTTTCGATCTTATAAAATTTTACTACCGTAAAATATATCACTCTCAATGATACCAAAGAAGAAAAGAGTAAAAGAGCTCAGCAGATGTCAGTCCAACCGAATTCTTCCCTTGCCACCTTTATAAGCTCTTTAAGCTCCTTTTTCTTGATGTTGACACTGCTTACGGCACCTACAAGGGCTATAATTCCATGAATCTCTTCTTGCACTTGAATGACATCATCACTTATCTTCGTCACCTTAAGTTCTCTTCTGGCAATTTCTTCCTCCGTAATCCTAAACTTATCCTCCCCAATTTTTACGTGCTTTATCTCGGTCATGGTTATCCCTCAAATTATATATATGCCCTCAAATCTGATAAGCTTTCCCATTCTCACGACTTTTGTGCATATGCACAAAGTTTATATGTATCAAACTTCATCCATTTTTTGGTGATGCAGATGAGGATTGCAATACCTGCGGAAGACAACAGAGGTTTAGAAAGTAACGTAAGCAGACACTTTGGAAGGGCTAGGTACTTTGTTTTTGTGGATGTTGAAGACAACAAAATCAAAAATGCAGAGGTTGTTAAAGTGCCTTTTGAGGAACATGGCCCAGGAGACTTACCAAATTTCATTAGGGAACACGGTGGTGAGGTTGTTCTTGCATATGGAATGGGAAGAAGGGCAATAGACTACTTTAACCAGCTTGGCATTGAAGTTGTTACAGGAGCTTATGGGAAAATCAAGGATGTCGTTGAAGCATTTATCAACCAAGTTCTCGAGGTTGACCCTTACTGGAAAGAGAAGATAGAGAGGGAGAAAGAAAAAGAGGGGAGACTGCGGAGATAGTGAATCCCACTAATTACTTTTTAAAGCACTCTGTTTCCTCCTCTTCCATTTTGATTATCTTTGAAAGAACACATTCCAGAGCTTTTAGGTCAGAGAGAACTTCCTGGAGTTTTAGCTTGTGCTCTTGAGATTTACTTTCCCTTAAAATCACTTCTGTCAGGCTCTTCAATGGTCTTACCTCCTTTTCGAGGATCTCCTTTGGCTGATTCAAGAATTTTTCAAGAAAAGCAGGAATCGGTGTAAAGAGCTTTGTCTTTCCATTCTTTCTGACGTTAACAAGATAATCTCGAGAAAGACGAGTTAAAGAAGCCGAAACAGAGGAGCGACTTAGATTTGTTGCTTCAACTAAATCACTAATGGTTAGAGGCTCCTCACTTAAAAGAAGTATAGCATAAACCTTACCATCCGTATGGGTGTATCCCCATCTTCTCATCATCCGTTCCACAATTTCGATAAATTTTCGGGTTTCTCTTTTATTACCCACCACTTTTTAGCCCTCCAATAAAGTAAGACAAGAGGAGATATTTAAGCTTTTCTCAGCCAAATCAGATATAACAGATATAACTGTTATATCGAAAACTTTATACAGGAAAATTCTTAACCTATAATTGGAGGCGAAAGTATGGGAGAAAGTAAAAGAAATAATGGGAACCAGCTCACAACTGCTCTAACCGCTTTCAAGCTTATTCTGGGTAATCCCATAGCAAGGAGCCTGATAAAACCATCCTTAAAAAAGTATAAGATAGAAGGGAGAGAGCTTCCAGGACTCTACTGGGCTCTTAGCATTTACGCGGGTGAAAGCATAAAATGCCCTTTCATGGTGCGTTTTCAAGCAGAAACAATAAAATTTCTTCTTAAGCTCGGCATAAAAGTTGCAAGAGGGAATGAAGAGGCTGTTAAGGAAGCCCTCTTAAGGGACCCACATATAAGAAGAGGCATCTGGGTCGTTCTTGAAGGAATAGCCAAGTATGGTATAACGGTTCCTCAAAAACTGGCGGGACCTTTCTTAATAGTGTGGAACTTCACCAATATGTGCAATTTTAGATGCAAGCACTGCTATCAGAGAGCGGACAAACCATTATCGAGTGAACTCTCCCTTGAAGAGAAGTTAATGTTGGTTGACCAACTCGATAAAGCAGGGGTTGCTGCTGTTGCTTTGAGTGGCGGCGAACCTACTATACACCCCGACTTTTATCGCGTTGTTAAAGAGCTCGCGGGCAGAGGAATTCACACTTCAGTCGCAACAAACGGATGGACATTTGCCAATAGAGAAAACCTTGAAAAGGCTGTGAGGCTTGGATTAAAGTATGTGGAGGTTTCCATAGATTCGGCAAATCCCAAGAAGCACGACGAGTTTAGGGGCATTCCAGGTGCATGGGAGCACGCAACAAAGGCACTAGAGAATGCCGTTAAGCTCGGAATAAGTCATGGAATGGCTGTGATCATGGACAAGGAAACCTTCGGGGAGATAGATGACATCCTTGACCTAGCGGAAAATATTGGTGTTAAACGTGTTATATTCTTTAATCTCGTACCCACCGGCAGAGCAGAGGAAATGATAAAGACTGATCTGTCGCCGGAAGAGCGGGAGGAATTCATGAAGGAAGTGTATCATCAGATGAAGAAGCGGAAGCTGGAGATACTGACCACGGCACCTCAATATGCCCGTGTTACACTCCTCGAATCCCGGGGAAAGAATGTAACGCCAGCCCATTTCTATATCGGGGAAAACAACGCAGTTAGAACCTTGGCCGAGTTTATAGGTGGCTGTGGTGCTGGGAGGATATATGCGGGAATAGAGCCCGATGGAACAGTTACGCCATGTGTATTCCTTCCTTTACCCGTAGGCAATATTAGAACAAAACCTTTCAAGGAGATATGGGAGACCAGCAGAATATTCAACCTCCTGAGAGATAGGAACAGCTTCACTGGTCAATGCAAAAATTGTCCATATAGAAATATTTGCGGCGGTTGTAGGGCAAGAGCTTACCATTACACCCTTGACATCATGGGAGATGATCCCGGCTGCATAATAAACAAGCGTGTATGGGAGGACATAATGAAGCATGGAAAACCAACTGGCGTAAGTGAGGTCAACTGGGTTGATGAGAGCGTTGCCATGCGTCTTCCGGTGCTTTACGTCCCAAGCTACTATAGTGCCGTTGAGGTGTCCGGGGAGAAACTCATAGAGATGGAGAAAAGAGGCATCAAAGAAAGACTTCATGCCTGATAATATTCCTAGTATTACCAGAACAGGGAAGATTGAAAGAAAGCTTTCCCTTGTATCATGCTGGTTCTTAACTTAAGGTTCAAAAAATCTTTAAATTTTTTCATATGACGTCTTCTTTTGGTGAAGCAAATGAAGGTGAACATAAAGGACTTCGCGCCGAGCTGGTTCGCAAGCGTTATGGGAACGGGAGCCCTTGCACTGGTCAGTTTTGCATACTCTCAAAGGCTTCCGGAGCTTAAAACCCTGGCCATTGCCCTGACATATCTCAACACGGGACTCTTTTTCATCCTCCTGATTCCATGGCTCCTCAGATGGGTGAAGTACACGGAAAACGCCTTAGAAGACCTCAAACATCCGGTTGTATCTCATTTCTACGGAACGATATCTGTGGCCATGCTTGTCCTTTCGGCCGATTATCTGCTTATACTTAAAAAAACTGCCATCGCAAAGGCATTCTGGATTCCCGGGGCCGCTCTTACAGTATTCTTTGCCCTGCTCATTCCTTACCTGATGTTTGTGGAGAAGGAAATAGACCTCAAGGCGGTTACCCCCGCATGGTTTATTCCCCCTGTCGGGTTAATTGTGATTCCGTTGGGGGGTGCGGGACTAATTCCAAGCTTCTCCGGAACCGCTAAAGAGATTGCTTACGCGGTTAACTACTTTGCTTGGGGTGCGGGCTTCTTCTTGTACTTAGGTCTCTTCGCGATAGTATTTTTCCGCTTCATACGGCACGAGCCGTTGCCCTGCGGAATGGCACCGGCAGTATGGATAAACCTCGGTCCAATCGGTGCCGGAACTTCAACGCTCTACGCACTTGTCAAGTCCAGCGAATTCATAACGGTTAAAGAATCGTTTTTCGCTTTCGGTTTAATCCTCTGGGGCTTCGGCGTCTGGTGGTTGGTGATGGCGGTAATAATGACGCTCCACTACATCAAGAAGCTTACCCTTCCCTACAGTCTCGCCTGGTGGGCCTTCATCTTCCCGCTCGGGGCTTACGTCAGCGCGACTCACAACGTTGGCACTGTTTGCAGCATAGGTATCATAGACAACTTCGGGTTCGTTCTCTACTGGCTCCTGCTGGCGATGTGGTTGGTCACAGGAGTGAAAACCATAAAACATATGGTACTCGAATGATTTTTCTTTTAATTCTTTGAACCTTCATTCCCTCAGAAGTCCCTTAATTATCAGATCCGCCGCTTCTTCCTCGGTTAATCCCTTTGCCATGAGTTGCATCAACTGAGCTTCATTTATCCTTCCTATCGAAGCTTCATGAGTGAGCTCAGCTTTATCGTTCTTCACTCTCAGCAGGGGAATAGTCTGAACGTCAGCTCCACCCTTGACTATCTCATGGCACTCTACATGGCCTTTTGAGTGCTCTCCAAGGCCATAAGCTTCATTTATAACGTTTGCCTTTGCATTATCAAAAGCTATCACAGTGCTCTTTAAGTTTGCCCGTGAATGAGCTCCGGTTAAATATGCCACCTCCTTAATCTCAACAGAATCATCTTTAATAGCCTTTACCTTGGAAACAAGCTCTGTTACAGCGTAATCACCCAAATCAACCCTCATTTCAAGTTTAAGCTCTTTAGCACGGTGTTTTATTAGGGAGAATTTTCCCGTATACCTTCCTTTCCTCCCTACTTTAACCTCAGTTTTGCTGATCATCCTTACGCCCTCTCCGTGCACGTGTTCGTCTTCATAGACTACGAATGCCCCTTCATCGATCCTAATCTTTGCATATGCATCATGGGTAAAATCTTTGGCATACGGAAAGATGCAATGAGAGAGGAATTTAACTTTTGAGCCTTTTCCCACAATTATGTCAAAAACAACTCTCTGATAACCCTCACTTTTCAAAAATCCCGTACACAAATGAATAGGAAAAGGAAGTTCAATATTATCCTTTATTTTTACCTCCGCCTTCACACCATCTTCTATTTCCTCACCGACTATCTCAACACCCTCAACGTTGTTTAATCCTATTATTCTCTTCCCGCTTATGATTATCGCCGCTATCCTATCACCAAAGAGAGATGTATCCAAGCCTTCCTTCTCATAGATATTTACCAAGGCTTCATATTCCTTTACTCGATCCATCTTGATGACCATATCTCATCACTTCCAAAAGTGGACATTTCCCGCAGGCTCTTTTGTAGTATTCAACAACTTCCTCAGAAAATCCTTTCCTTACAATCTTACCCCCACAAACAAAATAGCTAAACTCTGTCTTCTTCGCAATGTCTTCATGATGGGTGATTAAGATTACTGTTGTGCCAATCTTTCTCAGATACTCCAAGGTTCTATCTATTAAATCACTTGCAGTTATATCCAATCCCGAATCAGGCTCATCAAGAATGGCGTACTTCGGTTTTAAAAGGAGAACAGATGCAAGTTCAATCCTCTTCCTTTCTCCCCCACTGAGGCTTTTATCCACAAACCTGTGATAGTAAACCTCATATGGTAATCCAACGACATCAAGAACTCTTCTTAGCTCTTTTTCACTCACATTCAGTTTTCCCCCAAGGGTAAGATAGTCCTCAACCGTTATTCCATCATAGCGAGCTGGCTCTTGCCAGAGCAAGGTAATGCCAAGTTTAGCTCTCTCTGTTATGCTTAGCTCTGTTATATCCCTTTCATCAAGTAGCACTCTCCCACCACTTGGCTTTATTGCCCCAACAATAATATAAGCTATGGTGGACTTTCCGGCACCGTTAGGGCCTAAAATAGAATAGCTCATGCCCTCATTAAAACGCATATTGATTCTTTCTAATATTTTCCTACCGTTTGTGAAGTAAGTGACGTTTCTCAGTAACAACATGAATATCGAAAGAGGATCATGTGAACGAAATTTAAAGTTTTTGGAACATTTTTGTCCTCAAGCCAAAAGTGGGGCAACAAGAATATGTGAAAAGAATTTTAAATGAAATTTTTTTAATATAAATGGGGTGATCTAAATGAGTGAAACTGAGAAAGTTAATATGGAGAAATTGCCAAAGTTTCTCCCAAGCTGCCACAAAGAAGCCGAAAAACTTGACATAATATTCACCTGCTCTGGTGCAGCTAGCGTTGGAAAAATTGGGCATGAAGTTGGAGTTTTACTCACTAACGCTGGGCAAACTGCCCGTTTATGCTGTACTACCGCAGTTGCCGCTGGATCAGAAATGCACCTCAACATAGGACATAGGGCAAAGAAGGTAATCGTCATAGATGGCTGCCCGATGAAGTGTGCAACCAAGGTGATAGAAAAGGCGGGTATAAAGATTGATCACAGTTTCACCGTTACAGATTTTGGAATTGCCAAGCAACCCACCCTTAACATAAGCGATGAAGAGGTTCTCAAAGTTGCTCTTCAAATCGCCAAGGAAGTGGGAATGAAGCTCAATGTTAAACCATAAAGTGAGAACCTTTACATTTGACAATATTTTTAAGTGAATTAAAACTCATACATTATGGTGATGCCAATGAAAGGTCTAAATCTTTTGTCAAGGAACCTGTCCTTCTTTCCAAAAAATGAACGTTTTTGAAATCTTGAATCACTTTAGAAGGGAAAAAGTTGACTTTGTAGCACTACAATAATTATGACGGAGGAGCCCGAGAAAAAAATACTCCGCGTCAAGGAGCTTGCCGAGAAGTATGGGACGGTCTTCAACACGGTGGAGAGGAGAAGATAAAGGAGGAAAGGAAGGTAGTTAGAAAGTCCCAGCGATGACGTCTTGCCTTAACGGATTAGCCCTTGAGGGGGAGACTGTGAGAGAGATGAGGAGAAAGGTGAAAAGCTCGAACGCAGGATACCCTCATTTCTCTGTTTTAGACAGCCCATCTTTGCTTGTCTTTTTCAGTGTTTTGTCCTTTTCTGGTCTCAACCTTCTATTCATCTCTTGCAGACATCATGTGAACCTCCGCTCAAGCACTCTCTTGTGCACCCACGAGCCTGTTAGGAAGAAGGCAAGTGCAAAGATTGTAAGCATCCCCAGATCGAGCCACACCGGAAGATACCCCCCGCCAAGGGAGTGCCTCAGGGCGTCAACATAGTACGTCAGCGGAGAGATGAAGGAAATCCACCTACCGTAGGCGGGCAGGCTTTCAATGGGTACGAAAATGCCACTAATGAAGAGGAGCGAGAACTTAACGAGTGAGGACAGCATCATGACGTCGGCTGGAATGTCCGTGGGAGGATAAGAGGACATCAGTACCGTCATGGCGGAGAAGCAACCAACCGCCAGGATGGTGGAGAGAAGAAAAACAACGATTGAGGGATGAATTGAGAGGTAGAGCATTGCAGGAACGGCTATGATGAATGTTATCGCCAGCCCGAAGTAGAGGGAAGCCTGAAGGTCACCGAGAAGCACCGTAGTCAGCGAAACGGGAGAGGTTATAAGCCTCTCGAAGGTCCTTCCTCTGCACTCCCATGGGATTATCGTAGGACCAACAGCCGTGGATGTGAAAAAGGCCGTCATGGCCGTTAGGCCAACGAAGAGATGCCCTCCCGAGAGGTTCCGCCCTATCATGAAAGCCAGGAACAGGAAGAAGGGGAATATGAGACCCATGATTACTACCGGTCCCTTGAGGTAAAAGATGCGCATGTCCTTCTTCGCTATGGCAAAAGAGCGCTTGAGTGCCTCAATCATTCCCGTCACCCACCAGCTTGATAAAGACATCCTCCAGCGAGGGAGATAGAGTTCTCAGGCTCACTATCCGCAGGTTATTGCTCTCGGCGTAGTGCACGAGCTCCCTGATCGTTGCGTCCGGATCGTTCGTGAAAATCCTCGCCTTATCTCCCGTCAGCTCAACTCTAATCGCCGAAGAAAGGCTGGAAGACTCAAGTTTCATAGGCTCGAAGCTAACCTCCACGGAAACGCTGCCCTTAACCAGTTGCTTGAGCTTCTCGGGTGTGTCAATAGCTATGAGCCTTCCCCTCCTTATGATTCCAATCCTCTCGCACAGCTCGTTTGCATCAACCATATTGTGAGTTGTCATGAATATCGTCTTTCCGTTCCGCTTTTCCTCGCGGATGACGTCCTTTATCAAGCGAGCGCTTATGACGTCGAGGCCGCTCGTCGGTTCATCGAGGATTAAAAGCTCGGGGTCGCTTATCATGGCCATAGCAAGAATAAGGCGCTGCCTCATGCCCTTCGAAAAAGCTCTCACCTTCACGTTCCTCTTCTCGTAGAGGCCAAATAGCTTGAGGAGTTCAATTGAGCGCTTCTCTATCTCCCGTCGCCCCATTCCGTAGAGCTCGCCCATGAGCCTGAGATTCTGCATCGCCGTTAAATCCACGTAGGGGTTCGCCATCTCTGGAACTATGCCCATCCTTTCCCTCGCCTTTATCTTTTCCCTCTCGTCGAGCATGTCATAGCCGAGAACCCTTATCTCTCCGGAGCTTGGCCTTAAAACGCCGGTAATCGTTCTGACAGTAGTTGTTTTTCCCGCACCGTTTGGGCCGAGAAACCCGAATATTTCACCCTTCTTAACCTCAAAGCTCACGCCGTTAACCGCGAGGAATGAACCGTAGTACTTGGTAAGGTCAACGACTTCTATGGTTCTCATATCTCCAGCACCTGAATGAACTAAAGTTCATAAGGTTAAAAACCCTTTGGGAGCGAGTGAAGAACCGCCATATGAAGCTTGGGGGAAATCACGCACTACAAAATTAGGAGCGCGGAGAGCAAAAGAGTCACGAAAAAGTAGGGAATGGAGTAGCGATGAAAGTCCCTCACACCGACCCTTGCTATCCTGAGGGCTATGAGGTTGGCCATAGAACCCACAACTATGCCGCTCCCCCTATATTGCCCCCCAATCTGGGATCTGTGGGAAGATGCAGCTTTCGGGCGGAGCACCTTGGTCTTCTCGTCGTAGTAAGCCCTGTCTATGGCAAAATTCAGGTAGAAGACTGAAACATCAACGTGAGTGGTATGAATTATTGGTTCTCCAGCTCGAAAAAAGAGAAATGCTCCCCTGACGAGTTCCACCGCTTTTTTGTCATCTTCAGGTTTTGGAGGCCTATACTCAACCCGAGGCTCCCTCCGTATTGGGGGGAATGGAGTGCTCATGACATTACCCCCTTAATTCGTCCATGTACGTAATAACCTTTGTCTTTAGTTTTCCTGATATGAATATGCGGGGGCATAGGGCCTATTGAAAAATTTTTCATATGGGATATACATCAATCAAACCAAGCTTTATAAGGGATACCGAAATATTATTTTAGGTGAGCCTAATGAAAGAAGATTACCCTAAGCTATTTGAGCCGATAACCATAGGCAACGTTGAGCTCATGAACAGGGTAGTATTCCCCCCGATATCGACGAACTTTGCCCTGGAGAATGGAAGGCTGACAGAGAGATTCGTCAAACACTACGAGAGACGCGCAAGAGGTGGTGTCGGCCTGATAATAGTGGAGAACACATCCATAGATTTCCCCGAAGGAAAACACATGCCATTTCAGCCGAGGATTGACTCAAAAACCGTCCTCAAGGACTGGGAATGGTTGGCCTTTGAGGTTCACAAGCATGAAGGAGTTAAACTCTCAATCGAGCTCGCCCATGAGGGATGGAAAAAGATGGGTGTGGACTATCTCTCGCCCGAGAAGATAGAGGAGCTGGTGGAGAAGTTCGCATACTCGGCGAGACTCGCAATGGATGCTGGCTTTGACATGGTTGAGATACAAGGTGCCCATGGACTGCTCGTTAACCAGTTTCTCTCCCCCTTAACCAACCACCGCGACGACAAGTGGGGTGAACCGACGAGATTCGCGGTGGAGGTGAGAAAGCGTATAGCGGAGAAATGCGGTTGGGATTTTCCGGTAACGATAAGACTAGCCGTGGATGATTTCCTTGAAGGGGGCATAACCCTAAGTACCGGACGGGAAATAGCCCTAACTCTTGCCAAGGCAGGTTACGACATGATACAGGCGGATATAGGCCTCGGGCCGAAGGAAAAGCGTCTCGAACCGATGTACTATCCCCAGGCTTGGCGTGCTTATCTAGCAGAAAGGATAAGGCCTCTGCCCGTTCCGGTGGCGGCAGTAGGCATGATAAGAGAGCCTGCGGTCGCGGAGAAAGTCCTTGAGACCCAAGCAGACCTCGTCGTCCTCGGAAGACCTCTGATAGCGGATCCCGATTGGGTAAAGAAGGTTGCGGAGGGAAAGGAGCATCTGATAAGGCGTTGCATAGGATGCAGTGAGTGCATCAAGGCAGTCCACGAGGAAAAGGAGCCGATAAGATGCGGTGTCAATACCAACGTTGGGAACGAGGAGGAAGTCCCAAAGGCCCCGAGAAAACGCGTTGTGGCGATAATTGGAGCGGGGCCAGCGGGTCTTGAGGCCGCAAGGGTTGCGGCCATGAGGGGACATGAGGTTCATTTATTCTACGAGGTCTTCGGCGGTCAGCTTACCCTGGCAATGGTTCCACCCGGAAAGGATAAAATAAGCTGGCTCATCGAGTACTACCGCAACGTCCTATCCGAGATGCCCAACGTACACTTCCATAAAGGTGAGGCGACGAAGGAAGATGTAGTAAAGCTAAACCCAGAGGCGGTTGTCATAGCCACGGGAGCGAAGCCGTTCCTGCCCTGCAACGGGGAACGCGGTTTGATAACGCCCTTCGATAAGATTCTACGTGGGGAGGTCAGGGTCGAGAACAAAGACGTCCTAATCGGTGGAGGAGGCCTTGTGGGGATTGAAACCGCCCTGTATCTTGCCCAGTTTAACAACAGGATTAAGATAATCAAACGCAGTCCAGCCATCCTTCCAAACATTGAGAGGATAACGCGCGGATACCTCCTGCGGGAACTTGAGGAGAAGGGAATACCCATTCTAACCGGCAGGCGCTTTGTGAGCGCCGGTGAAGGGTACGCAATAGTGGAGAACACCGAAACAGGGGAGAAGGAAATGATAAAGTGTGATGTAATCGTTGGAGCGTTTGGAATGAGGCCGTACGTACCATTCATCATAGAGGAGGTTGAGTACTACATCATCGGCGACGCGAAATCGGTAAGGAACATAGCCAGCGCAGTGAGGGAAGGTTACGAGGTTGGGAGAAAGCTCTGAAACCATTTCTTTAACATTTTTGAAGACCCCTTGATCCTCATGACCCGAGAAGCTGCCAATCATTAAAGGAAAAAGAATTAAGAGGCTCCTGAGATCACCTCCTCTGTAATCTTACATTTCCACAGCCCCGCTATCTTTCTCCAGGCTTTGACGTAGCCAACCAGGAATGGTATCTGAAGTATTGGAGTTACCGCAGGTGCTATCGCCATGAGTCCCGTTCCTGCGGCAAGGGCTATGGCCATTGCAGTTCCCTCATTCTTCCCAACAGAGGTAAACGTTATTGCCATGTGGTCCCTGTAGGGAATTCCAACAGCTTTGTCCACAAGGGTCATGAAGAGAAGAGCTGTGGTGTAGTAAATGGCCAGAGGAATCAGGGCGACGCCGACGATACTTGGTTTGCTGGCTATGAGCCTTGCCTTCTCCATGAATATCAGAAAGACTATGGTGTACATGCCCATGAGCGAGATTGCAGGAAAGGCGGGTTTTATCCTCAGGAAGCCCTCCGGGCCGAGTTTACCCATCAGATAGACCCTTGTAAGAATGCCAAGTATCATGGGCGTTATGACGACTATGAGAATGGTCTTGACAAGGAGCCAGACCGATATTGAAACGTGGTAGTTCGATGCGAAGATCTTGAGCCAGGCCGGAACCGTTACGATTGCCAGCGTGAAGCTCAACGCAACCACTATGGTTGCCAGCTCAATGTTGCCCTTGGTGAAGCCAGTGTAGGCTATGGTCATTGAAGAGCAGGGCACCACAATGGCCAGGAGAAGCCCAAGAGCAAGCATGTGGTTCACAGGATGAAGAAGATCGGTCAGCCATATTGCCCCGCACATTATGAGCGGGGAAATAACAAGTCCCATTGTGAGGGCTATGGCCAGCTGCTTCCCAAGCTTGGCACTGTTCTTGAGCTCTCCAAGGCGAAGGTTAATCATCATCGGATATATCATGCTGATGACAACGAGCATGTTTAAAGTTTTGAGCATGTCATGGTAGGGCTTGAGGTTCGCGTGCGTTCCGACGTAAAAGCCCGCTATCATGGCGAGGGTGACGTAAACGGGAAGGTACTTATCGAGGTGGTTCTTGAGCTTCAGCCAGTTCATTCTCTGTCATCCCCCACATTCGCAGTGCGTTTTTATCACGAGGACAGGCCTCTTCGTTTTTCTCAGCACGCGGATGGTCGTGGAGCCAAGGAGCTCATGCGAGAAGCCGAGCTTCCCGTGACTGGGCAGAAGTATGAGCGACACGTCTTCCTCATCGGCGACCTTAACAATCTCCTCCCACGGGAGGCCGAACCTCACCAAGGGTTTCACGTTTTCGGTGCCAAAGATTTTCTTGCATTCCTCTACCTTAGCCTGAAGCTTCTCCATGGTTTTCTTAAGCAACGCCTTTTTGATGGCCTCGATTTCCATGCCCTCATCGTTATAGAGGAGCGAGTAGCCGTTAAGGAGATCCTCAAGGGTTCCCTCGTCTATCACGTGAAGGAGAACTACTTCCCCGACTGGCATGTTGTTGACCTTCTCGAAGCGGTTTGCCGCCCTATACGCTCCCTCGCTGAAATCCGTTGGGAAAAGTATTTTCCTAAACATCAATCTCACCTGTTATATTTTTCATTTCAAATATTTTTCATATATTAGGTTACCCCTAATTGCTTTTAAGGTTTGCTGGTCAGAGATGGGTATCAGGAGGGTATACACTAGCAATCCCTCGAGGGTTTGTCCGGTTACATTATAGGTTCACCAATAGAAAGATAGCCTCAGGTTGCCAGGGGAAAGCTTTGTGGATCCCCTTGTAAAGTTTAAAAAAGCAAAAATCTGATGACTTAAAATGGATAATAGCCCCCGCTCAGACCTCTTTAAGAACCTCTTCAATTCTTTCTATCAGATGTGTAGCCGCCAAGCCAATATCGTCTACGACCTCAACAGAGGGAGTCTCATAGCAGGGGGTTCTCATGTTAAGTTCTTCTTCAAGGTTGATGTACTCATCATAGCGGATTCCCAGCTCGTCGGCAGTTTTCTTTGCACACTTCAGAGAGCAGGAATCCAAGAGTATAACGTATTTGGCATTTTTTATTCTTTCAACTACCTCCGGAACCCCTCTTGTAATTGCCGTGAGCGGGCACAGCACAACATTATCCCCGAGCTTCTTTAGGGCTTCCAGTGCAATCAGCTCGGAAAGGGACTCCCCGCACGTTACGAGACAAACCAGTGGAGCACTCATCTCTCATCACCTATGAGGATATTGGTTTCAACGTATATACGCCTTGCCCTCATAATGGCGAAGAGCTTTACGAAGAGTACCATGAGTATCATGTCGCTGAAAGGCCCTCCCAAAGCTGTCCCAACGGCCGCGAGAGGGCCAAACGTCCCTATTGCCATTGCCGTTGCAAGGGTCATGTTGGAGCCGGTTGAATACACGAGTGATACCTTATGCTCCAGAGGAAAGCCAAGCGCTTTTCCCGTGAAGTAAGCTATGGCCGCACGTGTTAGGAAGTAGGCATTCATCATGAGCGCTCCTGCAATTATAATCTCCGGTCTCTCAGCTATCATCTTCCCGTTTATGCCAAAGACCACTATGATCATCCAGTACATACCGAGGAGTGAGAGGCCCACAAGGGGCTCCTTGAGCTTCATGAGAGCCTCTTTACCCTTCCACCCCAGAACCGCGTACTTCGTCAGCTGGCCCGCTACGAGGGGCACTATGATGTAGAGGACGAGCGACTTGAGGAGTAGCCACATGGGGACTTTTATGAGTGCGTGGAGGAGCAACTTAGCATAAACCGGCATGACGAAGAGCGAGAGAATGAACGTCCACACGACGCCGACGAGCGTCAGCTGGAACTTTCCGCCCGCGAGGTTCGTGAATGCTGGAGCCGAGCTGGGAAGGGGAGCGAGACTTATCAGTACAACCCCAGCGAGCAGTCTTGGATCGGTGCCTGGCATTACCGCAAGCCAGAACTTGATGAGGAGCCACGTTAAAGCTGGGAAGAGGAGGACGTAGAAGGTCGTCACGGCCGCGAGATACTTCGTCTTTATCTCCGTTCTCGTCGTGAACGCCTTTCTTATGTCCATGAACACCATTGGCTGGAAGAGCATCATAAAGAGCGCAATCGGCAGCGTCCATTTAAGGGACAGGAAGGCATCTCTGTGATGAATGCCAGCATAACTCGATAAGAGGATGAGCGTGAAAACGATGTAGGTCATCTCCTCCTTCAGGAACTTTACAATCTTCATCTCAACCACCTCCTAATTCATCGTTTGGACAAAATGAAAGGATCAGGCGAGCCAGAGAAAGCCCACCACCCTCCCGTCTTTCACGAGCTGGGCTTTTGTCCTCCACTTTCCATGCCAGTAGGCACCAACTTCGAGTTCTCTTGGCTCAACGTCCTCCCAGAGCTCCCCGATTATTTTCCCATCAATGACCAGGGGGACGTGGAGGGTTCCGCAGCGGCAGTGCCATGCAGACCCCTTCGTGGCTTTCTCAAGCAGGCCCTTCGCTTTTGCCCTAATCTCCTCGTAGCTCGGCTCTTTCTCCATCACATAGCCAAACCTTCCAACCTTCCACTTCCATCCGGGAACACCAAACGGCATCTCAACCCCCTCCATATTTTCTGTTTTATAATATTACAAAAGTATTTATAAAGTTTTCTATAATATTTGAGCTAAACTCACAGAAAAGCGGTAATTTTATAAAGTTTGTTAGTTAACAATTAACGGTGACGGAAGTGCCGAGATGGATGATGGGGGATATGGCCAATTTAAAGAGCCTGATGATGATGCTCAAACCCCTGATGGCCGAACCAAGGCGGAGCATCATAAAAATCCTGGGCGAGGGCATCAAGGGGACGAACGAGCTCTACCAAGCACTGCAGGAGAGGGGCCTTAACATGCCACGCTCAACCCTCTACTACCACCTCTCGGCCCTTGAGGACATGGGAATAATCGAGATGGCGGGCTATCGAGAAGAAGGTGGGGGAGCGCCAGAGAAGCTCTGGAGGCTCAAGGTCAGAAAGGTTGGAATAGACCTCGTCACGGGAGAGATATTCAAGGAATAACGTTGAAAAAGAAAACTCAGAGCACCCTATCTCTCAAAGAGTATTACGGAGAGAATGAGGCATGTCGAGTAGACGGCTATGATCATAAAAGTCGCAAGTGTTGTGGTGAACTGGACTCCGGTTTAGGCTTTGCCAAGGCAAATAACCTATGTTGATCCACTAGCTCTCGAGTCAAAGATTGTAATAGATGCTAATGGACACAATGCCCTTGTTGCCAAGAAGCTCGAAGAGAAGGGGTTGATAAAGACGAAGGAACACTTACCCAGGGTTTATAGTTACGGGAATGGCAGTTTCTACAGTTCTTGGACTTCCAAGAATGGAACCAACCTTTGGAGGAATGCTCTTAAGCGGAAAGAGAGTTGCTGAAGTGGCTTTAGAGAAGCTCAAAGAACTGGAGTGATCCCAATGAAGATTTACATTGAAGATTCCCTTTGGAACTCCTTTTTATTTTTTGAGGAGATTAGGAAGGTTTTCAACTTCTCTGTAGAATTTAGTCCCTATAAATTTAGAGATCCTATTTCTAGCTTACATAATTTGAAGAATTTGAGTATTAGAGCAAAAACCCCGCCCAGAGGGGCGGGCAGTTCATCAGAAAAAATCCTCCAAATTTTAATAAGGTTAAGATGCAAAATTTAATGAGGTGATTTTCATGCAAAGAGCCCTTGTAACTCTAACCCCAACCGAAAGCAAGCGCTTGATTGCCAAAGCAGTTGTCGCGCTTGAGGAAGTCCAACATGCTCTCAAAAACGGCTTTGTTTATATAGCGACCGGAACCACAGCTGCTTATATCGCAGAGGAGATTTTAGGAGAGAAGATTGAAAAAGAAAAGTGGACAGTCGGAGTTATAAGCAAAGGAAGAACATGTGTAACAGCAAAAAAGACATGGCCAAAACATCTTGTTCTTTACAAAGGAGAACCATATGAAGGTGAACCCTTAGAAGCTCTAAAAGAAATGGGACCGGAAGATGTTTTCATCAAGGGAGCAAATGCCATAGACGTTAATTGGAACGTTGCGGTTTTTGCTGCCGCTCCAGATGGAGGAACAATCGGTAGAACTTTTGGATGGACGATAACCAAGGGAGTATTGACCATAACTCCAATCAGCCTTGAGAAATTTATCCCAACTCCCGTAGAGGTAAGTGCAAAGCTAACGGGAATCCATTCATTTGATTGGGGAACAGGCCTTTATGCCGCACTGGTTCCAATTCCTCATGCAGTTCCCATAACTGAAGTTGAGGCTTATGAAATCCTTGCTAACGTCGATGCGATTCCAATAGCCGCTGGTGGTGCCGGAGGGGCCGAGGGTAGCGTAACACTCGTCCTTGAAGGAGACGATGAAGACATGGAAAAAGCCAAAGAAATAACCAAAGCAGTCAAAGGAGAGCCTCCGTTAAAGCCATACACAGAGGACTGCTCCATCTGTCCCTTCGCAAAGATCTGCGGAATTGGAACTGGAACCTTTTGACCTTTTATTCTTTTTTGGCAACTAAAACCCTAAGAAGTTTTGTAAAAATCAAGTAACTCTCTCCAAATGCTTTCCAACTATAAAAGTATCTTCCTTTTTCACAGCTCCCTCAGGTATCATGAGCGGAGCATGAACCATTGCAAGTACCATGTTCTCCTTAACTTCCATCGCCCTATGGGGGACAACTATGGTCGTTATTGGGTCTTCCTCGATAAGCAAACCAACTCCATGTGCGTAGCCAGTGATATATGCATCAATAAGACCCCTCTCCCGGTACATTTTTTCGACTTGCCTTTCAACGGCAATAAACTTAGTCCCGGGCTTTGTCAGTTCTACAGCTTTTGTATAAGCTTCTTCCATGGCATTGAGTGCCAACTTAGCTCTTTCATTTATATTGCCAACTGGGAAAGAACGGGACATGTTAACATAGTAGTGATCCCAATCAGCTCCAATAACCATTGTTATAACTTTTCCCTCTTTAATCTCTACATCTCTGAAGGGCTCTGCATGGGCCCTTGGAGTAGCAGAAACATATACCTTGGGATCTTCACTTCCATTAATCATGAGTTCTCTCATAATTTCCGCAGCAACTTCAAGTTCGCTTTTTCCGGGCTTTATTTCCTCCTCTGCCACTTCCATTCCTTTTTTCGCTATCTTTCCGGCCTTTCTTATCTTTTCGAGTTCCCATTCATCCTTTACCATCCTAAGCTCCATAGAAAGACCTCTTACGTCGACGATCTCAACTCCCGGGTTTAGCTTTTTAAAGAGCTCATAGAATAAAATATAAGCATCTCTCTCAATGCTGAATTCTATCCCAACGGTGTTGAATCCATTTTTCTTTATCCACATGGTCACGTTAGCCATGAGCTCCTCCGTCTTTTGAAACTCCATTACATTTTCAATCCAGCTCCTCTGTTTGAAAAGTTCACCTTCTCCCTTAGCCACTATGACGGTAGGTTCACCTTCGGCAGGGATTAAAAGAGATGGCCTAAGCCACTTTGTTCCAGTGAAATAAACAAAGGTCGAGAGAGTTCTTATAACAGCACCGTCAATGTTATTTCTTTTTAAAAGCTCCTGGAATCGTTTTATCCTTTTTTCAAAAATTTTTTCCATAAAATCACCCACTCTATATAAAGTTTAAAAAGATATAAAGTTTAACTAAGCTTCATGGCTAAACCCTCAAAGGATGATTACTTTTTCTCTTGAAAGCCTTGTCCTTCAGGGTGGAAAAGAAGCCGGATCTTCTCTCTTCAGCTTGTTTTTATCGAACTCTAAAGGCTGGCCTTTAAGGGCCTGTTGGACTTCCTTTGGAAGGCCAAGAAGCTGTTCAACAGTAAGCTCAGGATCGATTTTCCAAGGGTGGATGGGCTTAACATCTTTTCCTGGATTCCATTCCAGTGGTTTTACTTTATAGTACCTAATCTCTCCTTCCTGTTGGCGAATACCCTTCCACTCCCCATCGGTGAGCAATGCTTTGAGTGTCGGGTAGAAGACATTGTTCTCTCTAAACATCATAATCAATTAAAGCAAACGCAGCTTCATTTGCTTTGTTTTTGAAGCGCTCTACAAACTCATCCCACGGCATCTTACTCCTCTCCTCAAAAGCTCTGCAAGCTGCTTTATCATCACCCCTATTTCATCGTGCTTTGTCCAGAGAACCGTTGCTATTGTTGTCAAGCTCCTGCACTCTATGTATGGAAAGATAAGCATCTCCTCGCGGTTGTAATGGGTAAAGCCGACATTCCTTAGGTTGCCCACTATCTCCTCAAAGACACCAAGTATTTCTTCTCTCATATGCTTGTCCTTTCTATTGGCTAATGTCCTCGCGTAGAGGCTAAGCATCTCTACATCCTTCATAATTTCTTCCTTTTCCTCATAGAGAGTCTTTAGTAGATGACCTTTGGGAAGGGCCCGCAGAGACAATAGTAAAAGAGACCCGATGAATATTATATTCACGGAGAACTCGTCAAGATCGCTATTGAAATGCTTGGAAAGGAGATGTTTGCTCCTCTCACTCTAAAGTGGATCCGGAGATAGACCTGAAAGTTTGTAAAATATGTATAGAGACCTTTGGATAGGTTCATTGCAAAGCTATCAGCAGTGCAAAAACAATTAATCAGCATTATCTCGTAAGTTTCTATTAATGTCACAGAGGGCCAAGTAATGAGAATTCCAACAACTGCAAGCATAAAAATGAGTAGTGAAATGTTCCTAAGTCTCTTCTCACTTCCCAAACCATAGAGGAGCATTCCAAGAAAGAACTGAACAAAAAATATGCGGAGACAAAGACATGAGGTCTAGTTCCTCCAGGATAAATTCCAATAAGCGTAAGAAATAGTGCAGCCACACTTATATACGCCCCTCCAACAGTTTGAAGTTTTGTTTTAGAGGTAAGAACTAAATAAACTGCGAAAAGCATCCCAAATATCGAAGAGATCATCAACCCACAATTGTAAATCCAAGGTGCATTCGCTTCCGCTGTTCCAAGATCGCTAAGTGCGTGTTCAAAAAATGAGAACCACTTATTTCTTGAAATTGCCCAGAACGTAAAAAGCCAATAAATTACACCTCCCACTATTCCAGAGTACTTTAAGGTGTCGAGCTTCATGGCCCAAGGTTGGTTTTTGTTGAAAATAAATCCTCTTGAAAATTTCCTCTAAATTCATTATTTAAATCCTTTCACTTGAAGTTTTCTTGGGAGTGAGAGAATTGATGAACTGGAGATGATTAGGAGAAAAAAGGTGCTTGAGCTCATGAAAAAGGCGGAAATGGTTGAGAGTAAGCCTAAAAAGCCAAAAGCCCTCATCGAAGTCATAACTTCTCCCAGCTGTCCATACTGTCCGATAGCATGGGCAATGGTCCAAGAGATAAAAACACGATGGTGTAATAGCGAAGGAAGTAAGCATTGCAACTCCAGAAGGACAGAGGAACTCAACGGAGCACAACATCATGAGCACCGTTCTGGTTCTCCGATATTTTTGGGAGTTGTGGTATAGCGGATAACCTTCCACCCTCGTGGTTTCATTGGAGGGCTTTCGAGGGGAACGGTAACTCCCCACATCTTCCGTTAAGTCCCCATTCGGGCTTGCAAACCCCACATACCAGGGACTACCACACCACAAAAATAACCGCCCAAAAGTATTTAAAAATTACGAAAAAACAAAAGACGCCGAATTTTACGCTTTTTACCATCTATGAAACAGCCAACGATTTTGATAAATAATTGCATTAAATCCATAGACGTGCCGAACTTTGCTGAATTTGAAATAAGGGTCAGGCAATATCTTTCCCCATAAACTTTAAAAATCGGCCTCTTTAATTTCTCCCATGTTTCTGTATGAGAAAAATTTTGATCTTCAAAAAAAGAAAGCCTTAGAAAGTCTAAATGAAGCCCTAGAAAAGGGATTAGTGGACAGTGACATAATATCTCTGTTAAATAAAATAAACTCTCTAGAAAACTATTTCACAACGTCCTCATGCTCAGGAAGGATAAGCGTCATGCAACTACCAGACTTTGGAGACAAGCTCAATGCAGTATGGCTTGGCAAGTGGCACAGTGAAGTAAAAATTGAAGAAGTGCTCGATGCCATAAATAAACATGATGAAGGAATGCTGTGGTTTATGCTCAACAGCCCAATTCTCCACATTGCAGCAAGAACCCTAGAAGATGCTGTTGAGCTCCTCAATCTAGCTATCTCCTGTGGTTTCAAACATTCAAATATCAAGAGCATAAGTCATAAAAAACTCGTAGTGGAGATTCGCTCTACAGAAAGAATGGACGTTCCTTTGGGCAAGGATAAAGAACTCTGGGTAAGTCCAGAGCATCTTGCGAAAATAATTTCAATGGCAAACCTCCAGCTCAGAAGAGCCAAGGAAAAGCTCAAAAGGTTTGAGAACGAAATTGAAAAACTTAAGAAATAAGGGAAGAAGCTTCAGAACTCAGTTTCTTCTTCTCCTGGTCCTTTTCCACCTTCCTTCTCCTTCTCGAGCTTGCTTGCAGCGATGACGTCATCGATCCTAAGTATCATTATTGCAGCTTCGCTTGCGCTCTTTATGGCTTGCTTCTTGACTCTCAATGGCTCAATTACTCCTCTCTCAAGCATGTCCGCTGGTTCTCCAGCAAAGACATCCACACCGATTGTTGAGCCTTTGTCTTTGTGAGCTGCGGTTACTTTCACTAGAACATCAACTGGATCAAGTCCTGCGTTCTCTGCAAGGGTTCTTGGAATTACCTTCAATGCTTCGGCAAAGGCTTCAATAGCGAGCTGCTCCTTGCCGCCAACTTCTTTTGCGTATTCATCGATCTTAATTGCAAGCTCAATTTCGCTTGCTCCACCACCAGCGACGATCGTTCCGTCCTCCACTATGTCTTTAACGACTTTGATGGCGTCTTCTAGGGCTCTCTCAACTTCATCGACCACGTGCTCTGTTCCTCCCCTAATGAGAATTGTAACTGCCTTTGGATTCTTACAACCCTCAACAAAGATCATGTTTTCGCCAGCAACCTTTCTCTCCTCAACGAGCTCAGCATATCCAAGATCTTCGCTTGTGAGATCTCTCACATTGGTGACAATCTTTGCACCTGTTGCTTTAGCAAGCTTCTCCATGTCGCTCTTCTTGACCCTTCTAACTGCTAAGACACCAGCCTTGGCAAGATAGTGCTGTGCCAAATCATCAATTCCCTTCTGGCAGAAGACAACGTTTGCACCTGTAGCGGCTACTTGCTCTACCATCTCCTGGAGCATCTTTTCCTCTTGTTCAAGGAATGCATAGAGTTGGTCAGGGCTTGTAATGTTTATCTTTGCATCTGTTTCAGTCTTCTTAACCTCAAGGGCATCGTTTATGAGGGCTATTTTTGCGTTTGTTACTTTCTTTGGCATTCTTGGGTGGACTCTCTCTTTATCGATGACAACACCCTTAATGAGCTGGGTGTCCCTTACGCTTCCACCCTCCTTCTTCTCAAGCTTAATGTTATCAATATCCACGATATATGTGCTGTTGATCTTTTCAGCAACCTGCTTAACTGCCTCAACGGCAAGCTTTGCCAAAAGGTCTTTGTGACTCTCTGCATTCTTACCGGTTATTGAAGTCGAGGCTATCTTTGTAAGGGTCTCCTCATTATCAGGTTCAACTGAAATGGCTATGCTATCGATTATCTCTTGGGCTTTCTCAGCCGCTAGAGTGTAACCCTTAATGATTATGCTCGGGTGAATGTTTTGGTCCAGAAGCTCCTCAGCCTTTGCCAAAAGCTCACCCGCGATAACAACTGCTGTTGTTGTACCATCTCCAGCTTCCTTGTCCTGAGTCTTTGCAATTTCAATAATCATCTTGGCTGCTGGGTGTTGAACGTCAATCTGCTCCAAAATTGTTGCGCCGTCGTTTGTGATGACTATGTCTCCAAGGCTATCAACGAGCATTTTATCCATACCCTTTGGACCGAGGGTAGTCCTTACTGTCTCTGCTATAACTCTGGCAGCCAAAATATTTAATCTCTGGGCGTCTCTTCCAACATATCTTTGAGTTCCCTCCGGAAGAATAACAACAGGTTGTCCGCCTTGTCCTACCATCATTTCGAATTCCTCCTTTGTGTAAACACTAGCCTTTCGTTAATGTTCTATAAAAATATTTCCATTCAAACGGCTGAATTTAACAAAAATTCTTGGATAATGGCCAATGATACTGCTCAAATTTTGACTAAATCTCAAAAGTTATACATACTGTCAGGATAACTGGAGCATTACCTCCTGAAGCCATTCAGTTAAATCACCAAGTGGCTCACCAAACCAAGAATGACGCCGAGCAAAATCATACCAGAAAGCAAACAGAAAAACAAACCTGAAGCGCTTCGTCCGTTCCTTAACAGTCCTAAACCAGCGTTCAACACTGTTCCTCGATCCGAAAGTTACGTGAACAAAATCCAGCCCCAGAGTGTTAAACGCTGATTTATGCCACTTTGCCCTATCAACCAGGAAAATCGGCTTGTTAATACAGGATTTCAAAACAACCAGAAGGAAATCCTTGGCAATCCAATAGTTTCTGGTTACAGTAATCCAAACTGCGAGAACTTCCCTGCTTTCAACGTCAATTGCTACTCAAAGGTATATTTTCTCCCCATTGATTTTTATCACCATCTCGTCAACTGCGATGAAGTTTCTCTGTTTTTTGACTGCGAGGAGTTTTGGCTGGTAATTTCTGCGACTTATCTGCAACCGAGGTCTCTCAAGTATAATTCTGCTGCCCTGATTTTCTTTTCTCTTGTTCCGGCGAAAGGATTTTAAGGTTGGAATTACCCAGTATATTATGGTTTCGGCCTTCATGCTTTCCCCTCCCTTTTCTGAATGTTCAGAAACTTAAGCCTAACCCCCCACTGCTTATCCCGACAGTATCACCCTACAAAAAGTTTATAAGTCAGTTTGAGTTATTATACCTCGGAGTCAGACATATCGGAGTCCCACATATAATTCGGCAGGTGAAAAAGTTGCTTGGAAACAAGAGAGAAAAGGCGCTAAAGAAGCTCAGAAAGGATATACGCTCTGGGTTCTACGCTTACTTAGTCCTGCTTGCCCTTGAGCAAAAAGGGGAGCTTCATGGCTATGCATTGCGAAAAGAGCTCGAAACAACGAGCAACAGTCACTTGGTGCCAAGCGAAGGAACCCTCTATGACGTCCTAAAGAGCCTGAAGAAATATGGCCTTGTAGAGGATTTTTGGGTTCAAGCCGGGGGAAGACCAAGAAAGTCCTATAGGCTCACCTCTTTAGGAAAAGATGTGTTAAAGGAACTAAAATCAGAAGTTTTGGAGATCATAAGAATTGTTGGGGGGAAGCCGTGTGAATGATGGATTCTACATGTCCGGAATGTTAATTATCCTTGGAGTGCTGACTTATCTCTTTAGGAACACACCAAATCCCTACATCGGCGTAAGGCTTGGTTATACATATCTTTCAAAGGAAGCATGGAGAGAGGCCAACACCTTTGCAGCAGTATACTGTATTGTTGCTGGGCTAGTACTTGGGGCAGTGACCTATTTTCTACATCCCCCAAAGGATGTCATTTTGCTTCTCCTACTTGGGATTGTTGTAATTTTAGCAGTTACAACATACCAGAAGGCAAAAGAGACCTATGAGCGGAGTGATATCAAAACTCCCTTAGAAGGCGCATCCCAACCTCTTACAACCGTGAACGCAAAGCCTTACCTCATAGCCCAGCTCATTGCAATAGGTATTTACTTTTTTATTGCGGCACTCCTGTGGAACAGACTGCCCGAAACAATAGCGGTACACTATTCCTCAAATGGACATCCAGATGGCTTCGCCTCAAAGGTCATGGG
>Ga0190315_1000137_pt1 | contig 44635 bp, 36 predicted proteins | sample 48701101_MG_FD_161673 | JGI IMG/M metagenome (GOLD analysis project Ga0190315, IMG submission 161673) | Hydrothermal vent sediment bacterial communities from Southern Trench, Guaymas Basin, Mexico - 4870-11-0-1_MG | ecosystem: Environmental > Aquatic > Marine > Hydrothermal vents > Sediment ...
ATCTGAGAAAAAATCTAACAAATCTAAATAAATTTCGGTTAGATTTTAAATTACAGAACCATACCCGTTTCGGTTAGATTATTAAATTACTTGACAGGCCAATTTCTCCGCTAACATACTAAAAATCCATGATTTTTTAAAGTGGCTGACCGCTGGAGTTTCTTTTCCGTTATCAAGAAACTTCTTCGCTTTTCTAATTTCTTTTTCCGCTTTCTTAAGAAACTTCTGGGCGATTTTTTTCTTGAAAGAGTTTTCAACGCCATTAACAGATTCTCGCGTTTCCTGAAGGGCTATTTCCGCAAGCAGTTCATCGGCCTTGGTTAGTTTATCAATTGCAATTTGTAGTTCCGTTTCTATTATGTTTCCAGTTTTTTGAGCCGCTTTGAGTTTCAGAATAGCCGCTTTTTCCAGATTAAAGACTGTCGCTCCTCTCATTATTTTAGGATTCAATCTTGAGTTATCCTGCCAAAATTTTTCCCTTAACGATCTCTTGATTGACTTAATCACTGATTCAATAAGTCTTTGGGATAATTTTTCGTCCCCTTCAAGCGGTTCTAACACAGCAATAGTCTCTTTCTTAAGATCTTTGGCGCTTTTGACGCTCACTTGAGCCTTGTCAACAGCGGTTAGTGTTCCGTCTGAAACTTCTAAGACTACTTCACCATTATACAAATTTTGATAGATATGTCTAGTGGTTGGCTCGTTCAGCTGGAAACACAAGAGACATCGTGCAAAGTTGAGATGTGTTAAAATTAAATGTGTGTCATTACGCACTTTAATTTCTAACATCAAAAACTATGGCGATGTCTCAACTAAAGTATACCGAACTTTTAAAAAACTACAAGAACCCGGACGAGATAAGAAAAAGAATCAAAGAAAGGTATTGGGAGTCATACGAGCAAAAAAAAGACGCTTACAGAGCGAAACACAGGCTTGAAAATTTCAAAGAAACCAAGAAGATCAAGAAAAAGATCTCTTACGGGCTCTATTCAGAAATAGCCAGAGAGTTTGGCTGCCAGCCCAATACGGTTAAGAAATTCGCTCATCGCAAGAACCCTCGCGCTTTAGATAAAACTCCCAAGAACATCGTAGTCGTTAATCCCGTTCCAGAAGATATTCATTACTTTATCTGCGCCGTTAAAATCTGGTATAAGAGATATATCGGCGCTTCTAAAATTCAAGGATATGTCCAAACGGTATTTAAACGCAAGCTAGCCGTTGATACTATTAATAATCACCTAAAAAAGGAGGGATTATTTCAGCCGAAAAGAAAGAAATTAAAGGCCTATGAGAAAAAGAGATTAGGCGAGCGCTGGATTGATAAATACAGAGAAAAGCATAAACCGTTTAGAAGGATTCAGATTGATTTGAAGGATATGATTGATATTCCTCATTTAAAGCCGTTAATTCAGGCTAGAATCTTTCCCCGCTATCTGCATGTGGCCAAAGATGTTGTTTCTGGAATGGTGTTTCTGTCTTTATCTCACGAGAAATCACACATTGCCTCTTGCCGCTTTGTCGCCTTGGTTCTGCATCATTTATCTTTTAATGATGTTCCTCTTTGCGAGGTAGCCATTCAAACGGATAACGGCAGTGAATTTATCCAGAGTATCTTCGCCAAATTTGAAAGCCATTTTCAGTATCTGATAGAAAAGGTCGCCAACGCTGAATATCGCAGAATTCCTGTCGGGAAAAAGGAATATAACGGCTCTGTGGAGAATTTCAACAAATATGTGGAATATGAATTTCTGGCTTTGGAAGATTTTGATAATAACCTTGATTTAACCGTTAAGAAGTTCTACAGTTATCAGGTTGATTACAACACGGAAAGAATTTATGATTACGGACTGAAGAAACAAACACCTCTCTCTTATCTCAAAGGACACGACCAAAGAATTAATACGGCTATCGCTTATTTTCCTGTTTGTATTTTAGATCAAGATTTTAGAGATATAGGTAAAAGACTAACTCCTGAATACTACCAAAAACTAAAACTGTTAAAAACTAACAAAGTTTTATATAATAATTTTAAGCATCAAACTTTGCACGATGTCGGTGGATTGTCCATACTGTGGTTGCAAATTTGTCAGCACTCCCCTTAATAAACCTTTTTTATACTATGGTCGGGATAGAAAGAAGGAGAAGGAATAAGCCAAGCGCTTATCAAATCAATGGGATTGAACAAGAGGATGAGGTTGTTGCCTTGGCTTTAGTTAACATGATTTTTAGAGGAGACGGGAAAAACAATATGAGCGCTGGAAATTGTTTTTATAAAAATATTTTGAAGACAACTAAAAACGGTAATCTAACAGGCAAAATTGAACTCGGAGACAAGTATGTAAAAGAGAACAAAAATCCAATAATTACAAAAGTTTTAATGAATCCTCCCTTTGCTCTTAAAAGTTCAATGAAAGAAGAAAGTCATTTCATTGATTACGCTTTATCGCAAATGCAAGATGAAGGACTTCTTTTTGTTATAGTTCCTATTTCCGTGATAGTTGAATCTTCGGGAAAAAATTGGAGAAACGAAAAAGAATTTGCCGAAGAGCTTTTTAAAAAACTAAAAGAAGAAACGCGGGAAATAATTGAAGCCAAGAATGATAAAAAAGAATTGATAAAAGAAATAAGTGATGTTTATGAGGTGATAGACGCAATTATAGATTTATATGAGTTAGATAAGGATTTGATATTGAAACTTCAGAAAGACAGGAAAGAAAAGAGGGGCGGTTTTGAAAAAAGAATATTTTTAGTAAGCGTAGATGAAGAATAAAAATAAAAAAACATTAAACGCCGAAACTTTTGTAGAACTCTCATTCGGAATTATTACTTCGACTATTTCTAAGAAAGGAAAACAAAAAGTATCAGGTTTCTGGTTTAACGACTTTGGATTGAGCCAAAGAGAAAACGCCGCTAAATATTTATGGCTTTGCCGAGAGGCAAAAAAGAGAGGATTTAATATCTCTCGGGAATATCTGGCAGGTCCTTGGTGCACTGCAAGAGCAATTAATTCAGCTGTGATAGAACCAGACGGAAGCTTACTAAAGTGTATTAGTACTGTTGGCCGAAAGGAATTTATCTTTGGCGATATTTTTTCCGCGAAAAATACTTATGATTTTCGCTTTAATAACTTTAGTTATTTGGAAAAGTGTCTTTCAAAGGAATGTCCTTTTGTGCCAATCTGCGGAGGCGGATGCCGATTCAACGCTTATGTCGATTCGGGCAGTTTGATTGAACCGCATTGCCAGAGAGAACTTATTGAGACAATAAATAAAGGGCTTGTTGAACTGAGTTTTAAATAAATTATTAGGCCGCTCGTTTCTAATTAAAGAATGAGTGGCTATTTTTTATTTTTTGAGGTATCATAATTGTAGTGGCTAAATAAATATTATGCTAATCAAACAGAACATTCCTTGGTATAAAACGGAATATTATAAGAAAAACTGGCAGATTAAAAAAAGTTTGCCTTATGTTTTTTACTGCTTTAAAAATTCTCTGGCCGAGAAAGATATTGATAAAATCATTCAACTCAAAAAAGGCATTATCAAAAAATATTATTATTTCTTAATTTAAAAAATAGTCAAACAATTCATTATTATCTTTATCCGACTCTCAAGGATAAATTGAAACTAATGGGCGATGACAGTCCGGGAAATTCAATTTGGGAAAAATTTGAATCAACAAACGGGATTCCTAAAACCAATAAATTCGAGATTCATACAGTGTATAATAACGACTGTAAGTTTATCGGCGAGCATGAGGACACTCATCTTTTATCTCTTCCATGGGGATTATCTATCTACCTTTTTTGCGAGGGGCTAGCGCAGTTTATGGAAGGAAATTTATTTGACAGGGATATAGATGAAATTTCAAAAGAATTATTGCGGCAAAATAAGCTTTATTCTCTTTTGAAACTGGTTGACAATAATAATTGGAATAAAGTTGAACCGCCTATCATTTATCCGCAAACAGGATCGTTTATTAGATTTCTAATTGAAAGTTATAGTTTGAAAAAATTTAAAAATGTTTATCAAAGATTATCGCGATTGAATTCTTATGAGAATAATTTGGATATTATTAAAAAAGTGTATTCTAAAAAATTAGATGAGCTTGAGAAAGAATGGAAAATGAAAATAAATAAATAAATTGGATTTTAGGGATTGACAAACCCTTTTTCTATGCTACGGTCAAGGCGGGAAGAAGGAGAGGGAATAAGCCAAACGCTTACTAAATCAAATTGTTCTTTTTAAAATCAAAAAGGTTTTCTGAAATTTTTCAAAAAAAAGAATTTCTTCAAGGCGGTTTTTTGTTTGGCATTATTAAATTACTTTGAATTACGAAATAAGCATCCTTTTTTCTGTCATCCCGAAGGAGCGATAGCGACTGAGGGATCTAAGAGCAAGGTTAGCCGCGTTTGCTGTATTTTATAGATTCCTCACTCCACCGCGGTTCCGTTTCGGAATGACAAGGGACGGCATTTCACAATTCAAGGTATATAATTCTGCCCATTTTCCAACAGCTTAAAGGCATAGGTTCCGAGAGCGAGACCCCTGTCAAGACAGGGTAGAAAAATTTATGCCAAATAAAAAACCGCCTTGAAGAAGTCAAGGAGGTAAAGAATAAAAGAGGTGATTGAAATGGCAGAAATATTAAAGTTTTCCAGATTTATGAAAACAAAAGAGAGAAATGGAATAGTTGCTGTGTTTAACTCACTGCATCCTCAGCCAGTATTCATTGACAAAGAGACATGGGCTAACTTTATAGAGAAAAAGGGACAAGGAGAGAATGGGCAAGCTATTTCAGAATTATTAGTCTCGCAAGGACTAATAATCAGCAACGAAAAAGAAGATAATATGGCAATTGAAAATATTCGACAAGAATATGAAGCCACTAATAAACAAGTATCTATTTTGTATCTAGTTCTAACGCATCGATGCAATTTTAGATGCAGTTATTGTTTTGAAATAAGCTACGAAGACGAAAAAAGAGAAGGCGAAATGATGAGCAATGAAATCGCGAAGAAAGGAGTAGATCTATTTGTAAATCACTTAAAACAAAAAAGGGAAGAGAACAGACGCTGTCTGGTTATTCTTTACGGCGGAGAACCATTACTTAACAAAAAAGCCTGCGTTTATACCGTGAAATATGTTAGATTTTTGCAAGAGCAAAACATTTTACCAGAGAGAACTGAAGTGGTTATCATTACCAATGGCAGTATGATAACTAAAGAGCTGGCGGACTTCTTTAGGAATAATAAAGTCTCGGTTATTGTTTCCATAGACAGTTATTTAGAGAAAGTGAATGATTGCTGTCGAGTGGACAAAAATTTCAAAGGGACATTTTCCAGAACAATGAAAGCAATAGAGTTATTAAAAAGCGCGGGAACTGATTTAGGCGTTTCTGTCACCATAACTCCCTACAATGTTGATAGTCTGGATAAGATTCCTGGCTGGTTAAAAGAATTGGGAATAAACAGCTACGGATTGAATCGGCTTGTTGGCAGCACTTATGAGATGATTGGATCTAATATGCCTGAAGAAGAGTATTCAGCCAAAGCAGTTAGACAAATTGTAAATTGTTTCATTGAAGCAAGAAAGTTGGGAATATATGAAGACAGAATGGGACGCAAAGTCAACGCTTTTGTCAGCGGAGAATTTTATCCCACGGATTGCGGAGCTTACGGAGAGCAAATTGTCATTCAACCTAACGGCGATATAAGTATCTGCCACGCTGATTGGGATTATAGTATTGATTCCGTTAAAAACGCAAACAATTTATTGGTATGGAATTCTTCTTTAGTCAGAAAATGGAAAGAAAGACTTCCTTTATATAAAGAGAATTGCTTAAATTGTGAGGCGATTGGAATTTGCGGAGGAGGATGCGCTTACAGCGCCAAGCAATGCAACGGGAGCATTTGCAGCTTGGATATTGAGTTTTGCCGGCACACTAAAGAAGCTCTTGATTTCCTTATCTGGGATTTGTACGAACAATCTAAAAACGCAGATAGATAATCAATTCGTTGTCTATCTGCCAATTTTTTATCTATGCAAAATTATTCTGTTATTATAAAAGTAAATAAAAATCTTGATAAGCAGGTTTGCCGAAATTTTATTGGCGCTAAAATAGACGATTTTGATTTTGGCAAAGAAAGAATTATAGACTTACATTCTGAATTAAGAAAAGTGAGAATAGAAAAAAACAAAAAGAGAAAAAATAAGTTTATCAACGATTATTTAGACAATTATTATAAGAATTGCCGCCGGGAAATTTTTAAAGCCAAGAAATTTATTTTTGGGAGCTGGCAAGAAACAGAGCAAAATTATTTTAGGGAAGTAATAAAATTATTTAATAACAAAGTTTATTTAAAAAATAAAAAATTTATTGCCTTCTTGTCTATTTTCTCCTGCTCTCCTCTCGTAGAACCGCAAGGATGGCAAATATACTATAAAATAAAAGATAAAAAAGAAATCAGAAGAATTTTTGCCCATGAGATTCTCCATTTTTTTTATTACGACTACATTAAAAATAACCGACAAGTTAAGCCATATTATGATAAGCTAAATCAAAATGAATTATGGATAAGAGCGGAATTGTTTAATGTGGCAGCGCTTAATCAAGATAATTTTAGGAAAATAATCGGTAAAAAAGAAAAAGGATACGACATTCACAAAAAGTACTTTGGTCTTTTTAAGCGCAGTTGGCGGGAATCAAAAAGTTTAGACGACTACTTAACAAAAGTTGCTTGTCTTAAACTTGAATGAAAAGTTTTTTGACGGAAAGACAGGTGAATTTTGAAATTAAGTTTATGTGTATTTTCACCAGAAAATTAAGATTGTTTCTGGTAAAATAAAACAGGAGGTGAAAAAATGCCGGTAATAATCCCTTCCCGCGAAGCGTACAAAAAACTGAGAGGAGTATTTTCTGTAACAGCCGCAGGCGTCTGCGCGTTTTGCTCGGGAAGATGTTCCTCGTGCGGCAAGTGCCTTGACCTAAGTCAGGATTAGCAGACACGAGAACAAGCGAGAGCGGTAAAAGCAAAATACTTATCGCTCTCATTTTTTATTTATTGTACTAGTGCAAGCTCTTGACCCTGTTCTAAACTATTGTATAAATCTAGTATCATCTGTAATAATAAAATAATACTTATAATTGCAATCAATATTGGCTGCTATAATAGGGTCTGCTGATTTTCTCCAATTATCCCCCCCCGACAAGGGGGATTGGGGAATTTGAAAAAGCGGCTAAAACAAACTAAATTATTTTTTTAATATTTTCTGAATTTGTCTCTTTTTATAAAAATCAGATGAAAATCAGCAGACCCTATATAATTCTGCCCATTTTCCAACAGCTTAAAGGTATAGGTTCCGAGAGCGAGACCCCTGTCAAGACAGGGTAGAAAAATTTTGAACAATCCACCGACATCGTGCAAAGTTTGATGCTTAAAATTATTATACAAAACTTTGTTAGTTTTTAACAGTTTGCGTGCCAAAAGTTTCTGAAATTTTGGAAACAATAAGAATTGTGTTATAAATTCTTGTTGTGTAAAAAAGAGTGATATTTCAAAACAAATGGAACTGGTTGCAAACCAGTTCCCGCAGAAAAGTTTTAACACATCTCAACTTTGCGCAATGTCTCTTGTGTTTCCATAATTTTTAGAACAGGGGTTGACAAAATCAAAAAATTCCTTTAGAGTGAAAGCAAAAGGAGGGGTAAAATGTTCTTTTTACAACAAACACAATATTTCCCTTCATCAAGGAGGTTGGGGAGATTTCCGGTTTGATTGGTTTGAGTTTTCTGGAGTTCGGGCTTTGGGCATGGAATGTGAAGCGCGTAACATAGGGTAATTTATTTTTTACTTTATATTGTGTGTTTTATGTATTCCATGATTGAGGTCTGAACTCCAGAAGAGATTTTCATCGTATAGATGGAGATTGTTGAAACTGGGTTCAAGAAATAAAGAAGGTGATTAATAATGACAGGAGAGATACACAAACACGGATACGGACCGGTACCAACAGGGATATTGATAGCCGTTTTAACTATCGCCGTTGTCGCGATGGCGGCATTTTCCTTGACGGGAAACAGCGATCACGGACCGCCGGCAGAAGCTGGTGATTCTGGAAGTGAGGTTGATCCTAATCCTGCAGGAGTTGACCCGTCGACACCAGCGGAATCAGCAACACAAGCAGAACCAATAGCAACCGGAATAGAGATATCGGAAAAAGAGTCAGGATTGAAACTCTTGAGAAAAGAAGGACCCTTTACCTTTCCCCCATATGGAAAGAGAGATAGGATGGGATATCTTATCACTCAAGAAGTAAAGATTGATATGCTTGCTGACGAAGGTGTCCGCTTCTCGGTAATAGCTGGATCTAATAGAGAAATTAACGTCCTTGATCAACGTGGATACGCGGACATAATTGTTCTGTTGGTTCTAAAAGACAAGGAAGGTAATCCCGTTATGTGCGGGTGGGATAGTGAAACACAGAACTACTTTTTTTCAAAGACTGTGCTTGAGCCAACCTTAGGAATCGCAAAAGAAACCACCTATGGCGTTTCACCAGTTGAACGGGGAACAAATGCCCGGATGGAATTGGGAAACCAAATATACAGTTGGGAAGTACTAGTATATGGCTAGGCTTCCTTTTTTTCTTGGCAGGATACATTATTTACATAGCCATGTAGGAGCAGTGCCAGTATTGTCACAATCCCCGCTGCAACATATTTCATCAACATAACAATAAGCACCAGCCGGCCAGCATAATACATCATCACCATTTTTATCTTTGGGTCTAAGAATTCTTATAAACACTTTATCTTCAGATTCATTTCCTAGTTTATCTTTAACTTTTAAGAGCAAAGGGCAAGTGATAGCATTAGGTGTAGCCGTTAATACACAACCCTTGCGACCAAAATAAAAACTGAAAGATGCTCGGGCTGTCCAATATGGATCTGGCAACATAAAGTCAAAAGTGCCGTCGTCTCCGTTAAGATTCCAATGCCACCAGGCAGGAGGATTTCCAACTATTGAATTCTGTCCGCATACTACAAACTGTTTACTATCAGGCACAACAATAGGATCTTCTTTTGGAGAATCGTAAATGCAAAACCTTCTTGCTATCTCAGGCATACTTAATCCCACAATTTCCTGATCAATACCTACTTTCATATTAGCCACCAGACAATTATTTGGTCTGCAGGTTTCAGTACAATTTTTACCTGCCGCTTTCGCTACTGATGTTCCGTCAATACAATCACAATTTTCTTGATCCTCCAATGATGTTGGATCAATACAGGAAACTGGCTTCTCTGGACATACCCCACCTACACATACTCCATAACAACAATTATCTCCCGCAACACAAGCCGTTCCCGCTAGCATACAATTGTAATTCTCAGGCGAAACTGTTGTTCCCGGCTCTTTCAGGTAGACCAAATCGGGATTGATTGTTGAAACGATAACCCAGACAGAAATAGCGAGAAGCAAACCGTAAATGGCGCTGTAAATAATGTCCTTTGCCTCTGACAAGGCAGCGGCATTGCCAGCGGCAGTGAGATAGCGGAAACCGCCGATGACGATCATAAACATCGCCGCGATTCCCACCGCGCTTAAAAGAAAATCGTAAAGAACGATAATAAAATTATCCAGAGTAACTGGCGTGCCGGCGGGAAGCCCTGGAAGATCGGTAATCGTTTTCCATCCAGCTGCTTCGGCAAGATTAATATTCATCAGAAACAAACCAGCGATGATTAGGAGAAAAAGACCTGTTTTGGGGGCGAAGAGTTTTTGTTTAAACATAATAGTTAAATTACTTTAAATTGCGTAGGGCTTAGATAGAGTCTGCTGATTTTCTAATAATTCCCCTCTCGGGAGGGGGTTGGGGGTGGATTATTGAAGAATTATTTATTAACGGATTAACGGATTGAATTCGTTAATCCATAATTCGTTAATTCGTTAATTTTTAATAACCCACCCCTAGCCTCTCCCCCCTAAGAGAGGAATAATCGGTAAAAATCAGCAGACCCTAGATATTCAATATATGTCTATCAGCGCCTTTAGTCAGTGTTTATTGGTGTCCGATTTATAAACGGCACACAGACAAACACAGACCTTCGGACATAGATAAGCATTGATGATTAAATACAGCTCCTCTATGAAAAAGCTAGCCAATCGGCGGTTAGTTTCCCAGCTCTTCTTTGACAATTCTGCCAACTAAATTACCGTCCGCTTTCCCTTTTAACTTTCCCATCACCACTCCCATCACTTTGCCAAATTCAGAAGCTCCCACTGCTCCTGCTTCTTTAATTGTTTCCTGAACCATCTTTCTAACTTCCTCTTCGTTCATTTGCTCGGGAAGATATTTTTCTAAAATTTCTAATTCTTTTTCCTCCCGCTCCGCTAGATCATTCCTGCCACCTTTTTTGTATTGCTCAATTGAATCGCGGCGTTTTTTCGCGCTTCTTAAAATAACTTCTAAAATTTCTTTATCGTCTAGGGCACCCTTTTTAACTATTTCCGAGTTTTTAATTTCGGCGCCAAGCATACGCAAAACCCCGCGCCGAATCTCATTGCCGCTTTTCATGGAAGATTTTAAATCATCTTGGATTTGATTTTTTAGGCTCATAATTTTTGAAACACAAAATATATTAAATTTGTCATTTCAGAAAATTTCGTTTTTTCTTTGTCATTCCAGAAAATTTCGGAGCGGAGCGGAGAAATTTGTCTGGAATCCACTGTTACTGTTTGTCTTTTTAAACAGTAAATACTTGGCTTTTTAATAATGTTTATTTTAACAGTGGATCCCAGATATTTTTTCTTCCGCTATCGCGTAAGAAAAAATTCTGGGATGACAAAAAAAGAAAGTCGCGATATTATTCCAAATTCCAAATTCTAAATTCTAGATTCTAACCTATTCCAATTTCCCCAGTTTTCTTAGCATTTCCTTTTCTTCTCTGATTTCATTTCTTTTTAGGGCATTCTTTCTTCTCTCTGTCCGACTTTTCTTCGGCTGCCTGAACCTAATTTCCCTGGCATGAATCAGCAGCTTGCTTTGCTGAACTTTCTTGGAAAAGCGCCTTAGCAAGCTCCCCACATTTTCCCTTTCTTTTCTTTTTACTTCAACCATAAACAAAATTCACCTCCCTCTAAAATAATAAAAATATTTGTTGTCGCCACGTGGCAACCGTTATAAATAATATAACAGTTAAATAAATTTCAGTCAAACATTATTTTGAGATAATTTTCAATTTCTAATTTCCAATCAATTTTCAATGACTAAATTTTCAATGATTTATTCTAAGTGCTCGGAATTGAAAGTTAAAAATTGATCATTCATTGAAAATTGAAAAAATCTATTTTTCTTTCTTGCCAAAAAATAAAACTGTGTTAAACTGCGAGAGTAATATGCTTAATAATGGCGCATAATATTAGATATCGTTCTTTAAAAATTTAATAATCTAATCACAGAAAGGGGGTGAAAGAAATGTCTGAAGATAATTTGGAGGGAAATGTAAAGACTGATTTAGATTTAGAGAAAGGCTGGCTTAACAAGATTAAAGATTGGTTTGTTGACAATTGGCAAACTATCATTATTGTTCTGACCGTCTTGATTATCGGAGTGGGATTATATAACTATCAGCAACAAAAGGGCGTAGACACAGGCAAAGAAAGCGCGCTTCCCGCCGCTGTTGAAGAACAGGAGAGAGCAACAGAAAATTACGATGAGAAAATAGCTTCTAAAGAGGATCAAAACAACGAGGAAGATAAAAACAATCCTGCTGTCACCGCTAAAGAAAATCAGGAAGACAAAAGCGAGACTGCCGATCTTGCCGCCGATAAGGTTAAAAATAATGTTAATGAAAAAGATGCCAGTGAAAACAAGGAACCAACAATAGAGCCGGTAACAACTACTTCGGAAAACGGAAAGGTGTATACTATTTCCGCCAAAAGCGGAGATGGAATCACCAATCTCGCTAGAAGAGCCCTGAAAAAATATCTTAGCGAGAATGATATTTCCGACATCAGCGTTGAGCAAAAGATTTATATTGAGGATTATTTGCAAAATAAAACCGGCCGGGAATTTCTTGCCGTGGGCGAAATAAGAAGTTTTTCCGAAAGTTTGATTAAAGAAGCAGTTGATATATCCCGAGGATTAAGCAATAACGATATTAAAAATCTTAGCAAGTATGAATCAAGAATCGCCAATCTGTAGTCCTTGTTTCTTGCCTTATCTAAATTCTAAAATCTAAAAAACATAAAACGCATTTAAATAACTCCCCTCTTGGGAGGGGGTTGGAGGTAGGTTAAATTAAAAAATTATTTATTAACGAATTAACGAATTGAATTCGTTAATCCATAATTCGTTAATTCGTTAATTTTTAATAACCTACCCCTAGCCCCTCCCAAGAGGGGAATAACCAAACAACGAATTTAAAACCATAACGCAACAAAGAAATCCCGATATGAAATCGGGATTTTTTAGCGGGCAAAAAAACGGAAGAGATTTCTCTCTTCCTTATTTCTGTTTTCTCATGGTCAACACTCCTATTACCGCCAGAAAAACAATCAAGACGACCATTCCTATCCCGCTAAAAGTGGGAACTGGTGTTGGTGTTGGCGTTGGCGTTGGCGTTGGCGTTGGCGTTGGTATCGGAGTCGGTGTCGGTATCGGTGTCGGAGTCGGTGTCGGAGTCGGTGTCGGAGTCGGTGTCGGTGTCGGAGTCGGAGTTGGTGTCGGCGTTGGAGTTGGAGTTGGAGTTGGAGTTGGCATCGGCGGCATAATCGCTGTCGCCACCGCTGTTGTCGTCAATAACATTACTGCCGCTGTCGCTACCAAAACCATCACGCTTTTCTTCATTATATTATATCCTCCTTTTTAGCCATCCATCACAGGCGCGGACGGCTTTCCTTACAAGTTATGGTGTAACATATTAAAAGCGTTTAGTCAAGGGGCAAATACTTCGTAAAAACTACCAGCCGTTCAGTATAATTATTTTTCGTTTTGTCCCACATCCCGCCACAAGTGATAAGATTAAGATAGATTCCATCGTTTGAACCAAATATTTTTTTTATCGGCGCAGCGCCTGTTTTATATTTTTCAAGGGAGATGACCCGAAAATGTTTTTTATCACCATTGCCATCAATTATATAAACATCGTCTCCAACTTTTAATTTGTGAATATTCCAGAAAACCGCCGGATGGCCGTTTTTATCGTCCAGATGTCCGGCGATAACGGCGCTGCCGACTTCTCCCGGTTTAGTTCCAAGATTAAACCACGCCACATCGTCGCCGTTGCTCGGCACGCCCATTTCCCCATCAGAGTTTAACCCGACATATTGAACATTAGCGCTTACTCCCAGTTTGGGAATTTCCAGCCGCCTTGGCAATTCTTTTGTTATGTTAGCGTCCGCCGTCTTGTTTTCCGAATTAGTTTTATCGGCGGATTTATTTGAATCGCCCGAAACTTCCAATCTTCCAAAAAACTGTTCATCTTTTTTGTCATCCTTATTATCTAATTCTTTATCTAAATTTTGGCGGTCAGATTCCGTTCGCTCCGGCGCGAGAACCTTAAAATAATTTTGATCCACCTTTAAAAAACAAAAAAACGCCGCCAGAAGCAAAGCAAGAATAATCGCAACCGTTCGACGTTTTTTGTTTTTGAGAAATAGAGTCATATTTGATAAGTAAAGTAAAGACATAGGATATAAGATACAAGGATACAAGAAACAATAATCAAAAAATAATCAACAACCAAATCTCAATAACCAAACGATTTGAAATTTGATTATTGATTATTGGAATTTGTTTGGTTATTGTATCTTGTATCCTTGTATCTTTTTCCAAACCCCGTCCTCGGCAGCGCTTTTGGAATCACTACATCGTTAGCTCCTTTCACTTCGCCCTTTTTCTCTTCCTTTTCTTCGGGTTTATCCCCTGGAATTGAACAAATCACTTCTTTGAAAACCGTCGCGGAACTATCGGAAGAAACAACGCGGCAATAATAACTTTCACCCGGAATAAGCCCCGGAATCTCTACCTTATGGTTCATAACTTTTATATTTTTATCGTATTCCTCCGTGAAAAAAGTGTAGCCATAATCAGGCGGCGTTCCCCAATCAGAATGGGGTTCGGTGTCGCAAACCACTCGGCTGCTTGACTTCATATTTGTCATCCAGGAGAAATAGGCGCCGCCTTCAGTCGGAACGCAATCCTTGGCATTGTTAATTTGAAGCGAAACAAGCGTTCCGCCGCCGCCTCCGCCGCCGCCTCCGTTTTCCTTTTCACAGCTAGCCGAGCATCCGTCGCCGCTTATCTTATTGCCATCGTCGCATTCTTCCCCTGGGTCTAAATTGCCATCGCCGCAATAAGGTTCCTGATAATCGGTAAAGTTGGCAAAATTAATTTCGGTCTTATTTCCACCAGCGCCTAAATTAAAATAATAAAATTTATTGTCAGTCGGAACAGTTTGCGTCCAATGCTCTCTTGACGCTTCGTTAACCCCGTAATCGCCGGCAGCTAAACCGGTAAAAGAATAACAGCCTGTTTCGTCAGTCATAGTTGTTTTTATTACCGAACAGTATCCGCTTTCGCCCGCTTCTGGATTTGTGTCTATCCTGCTCTTCGGTAAAAATTCCGAATCCCCCGCCGCCAAAGGCGCGTAAGGGCAGCTAATCAGCTGAATTTCCCAACCGCTTAATTTTTCTTCACCTTCGTCAACCACGCCGTTATTGTTGGCGTCGTCATATTTACAACCAGAAATTGAATATCTAAGCGGAATCTCAATATCAACGGATAAATCGCAGCCATACTCGCCGTTGACAGAAACTATCCCGCCGGTATGATCTTGAGAAATATTGCCAGCAATGGCGGGCGTGTTGAGATGGACTATCCAAGTATCGGAATCGTCATCGCCAACGCCTATCAAGGCGTTAGTTACAACATCGCCCTCCTCCTCATTGCTATATTCTTCTATATACGGACACAAATCCCGATAGCATCTTTCAAAATCACCATAAAATTCCTGGCAATAATCGCTGATGCTGCCATTGTATCCGTCGGGAACTTCCGCGCCCGGCAAGGGTTTATATTTTTCAATAATTTTATAAGGGACACTTTCTCCATCCCCATCGTAAGTAACGACAAAATTTTTCTCCGCCTGCTCACCGGGGAAAACCAGCCCGAATTCCAAGTGTTCGGTATTGACAATTATCGGCCAAGCGTCGGCTTTAATTTTTATAATGTCATTTTGAAACAACGCCGCCAAAAATCCGCCTGCTAGGAGCAGAATGATTATGCCGATTCTAAGAATAAATTTTTTAGATATCTTTTTCATTGTGTTTATTAATTCCCCTCTGGGGAGGGGCTAGGGGTGAGTTATTAAAAATTAACGGATTAACGAATTATGAATTAACGAATTCAATTCGTTAATTCGTTAATTCGTTAATAAATAATTCTTTAATTTAACTCACCCTCAACCCCCTCCTGAGAGAGGAATTATTTAAATTTTCGGCGTTAAACTAAACCCTATCTCCGCCGAACCGCCATCGTCTTTAATCGGCAGTCCATCGTCGTCGGCAACATTATTGCTATTGCCGTCGCTAATATTATCACCGCCGCTAATTAAGCCATCGTTCCCGTTTTCTTCGTTATCATCATATTTTCCGCTATCCAACACTTGACTTTCAACATCTTTTTCAATTATTTCTCCTTCATTCAAATCATCTTCTCCGCCACCGTTTTCTTCTTCAATTTTAACATCCGTATTTTCCAATATTCCAATATCCTCTTCTCTGGCGACAATTTTCTTATCGTCATCGGCAACGGTGTTATCTTTATCTTCGCTATCTTTATCTTTATTGGAATCATCGTTGCCATCGGTGACAACAGCGCCTCCAATAGTGGCAATATCTTCCTCCTTGGCAATAATTTCTTCGTCTTTCTGTTGGTCATTATTATTGTATTTATCTTTATTACTGTTACCATCGCTATCAGCAATTTCTATGTCACTATTAATATCTTCTTCCTTGGCAATAATTTCCTCTTTGTTCTTATCGTCTGTGTTATCTGTATTATTTGTATTATTCGCCTTGCCGCCTTTAAGATTATCAGCGGGAATATCGCTATCATCGCCGCTACCAGCAGTAGGATTAGAATTATCAGCTGTTTTGGAAGCAGTATTTTTTGCTTCCGTTTCGGAGGCGGGAGGAATATTGCCAGAATCTCCAGAATTGAAATCATTTTTTGACTTCTGGCAGTCATCGGAAGAATCTTCTGTTATTGAACAGATATCCTCAATAGTAATTCCCTGAGGCAGCGGCTCAAACATTGGAGCGCTTAATTTAGAATTATTCATCATAAAGTTCTCAGGACCAGTAGCGGTTATTTGAATCCATGTCAACCCGTAAAAATATGGAATAACATTGCCACTTTCATCATGCCATAAAGTGCCATCCCATTCGCCTTCCCAGCCGTCCCAAACATAAATTCCATCATTGGTTTCACCGCTGGCGATAGTGTAAAAACCGTCTCCGCTTGAAATATCTCCGCTGCAATCGTCATCGGCAATATAGGTAATCTTAATTGAGAGTTCGTCATTGCCCGAAATATTAGCGGTTTCCGCGTTCCAGGTAATGTCCAATCTCTGGCTATAGTATAATCCCGGCGCGCAATAGCAATTTCCAGGACAGGCGCCACAGTAATTTTTTTCGTCATCGCAGCAGCCACAATAATCGGCTTGCAAGGGACTGATGCTTATTTCCGTTATATCCGGCAGTTTGAAAACTTTCCAGTCGGAAACTTGATTAGTGTCATAGCCATTCGGGCTGCGGCCAACAATATCGCCCCTACTCGCTCCGGTTACTCCCGGATTCCAAACGCCAGAATTATAATTATCCCAGCCACTGTCAGGCGTTCCCCAATTCATCTGATCAGCTATCCCGCCCAGCGGATTTTTTAATAAAAGCATATCCGCCGCATTGGCAAGACCGTCTCCTATCGGATCATTTAGAACAATCTTAATTATGTTTGTATCATCAGGAATATTCCAATAATCCCAAGTATTTTCTTTATAAGTTACCACCGCGTATCCGCCGCCCGGGATAAATAAATCCGCTAAACTTAAAGTATCGCAATTATGATTGTCGCAAATTTTCCAATTTTTAATATTTACCGAATTAGCGGTTGGGTTGTAAAGTTCCACCCATTCGTTGTCGCTGTAATTCACTCTTCCGTGCTCGCCATCCACATCATAATAAACTTTGTTTATTTTTAAAGTCGGATTGCAATCGGCTATTAAAGCATCATCATAATGCATAGACGCAACCGCGCTTTGCAATAATTCTCCATCCCTATAATGGCACGAAACCGCTCTGATAGTGGCAGCGCTATCAATTTCAAAAGGTCCAGTGCCCAAAAAAGATGAGTCAGTGTATAAAATACTATTTGGGTCATTGCATACCGGATCGCCCCCATCGTCAGGATCGTTATCATAATCAATAGTATACCAAATCTCCGCGTTTACCATCCCTGTGTCTGTTGAAACTACGCTTAATTCCACTACCGGTTCGCCGGCGGCGCAAAATTCTCCGGTCGGAATGTCGTTAACAATTTTGCCGGTAACATTGACTATATGCGCCTCGTAAGCGCTCAACAACGGCAAATTAGCCACCATCAAAACTCCCGCCGCGCAGGTTATTGCTGTCATTTTTGTGATGATGGTTTTGATAGACATAAATTGTTATATTGTTATATTGTTAAATTGTTATTGTTAAAGAATATTCTTGTCTCCCAACAATTTAACAATATAACAATTTAATAATTCTTTTTCCTAAAAATCCCCCTAACCCCCTTTTACAAAAGGGGGAATTAATTTCCAATTTCTGAAATTAACATACTAATCTTTCCAAAATAGGGAATCCGAAGCGGCTTGCCGTTCCATTCAACTACTCGTCCGACAACTTTATCATATTTTATTGGACGATCAGAAATGTTGTTGGCATCGCCCTTGGTTCTCAATGTCTTATCATTTAATTCCGTTATCCTGTGCACCGTAAACCCTTTCTCATTTCTATAAACAATGACATCGCCCACTTCCAATTCTGATTTTTCCACATTTTTTATAAAGACAATATCTCCTTTCTTAAGCGCCGGCCACATTGAGCTGGAAGTGATGGAAGCAACAGGATATTCCGTGCCTAGAACTTTACTTAACGCTATTGGCGTCCCATAAGCGATAGCAACAACTATCATCGCGCCAATCACCCATTCAATAATGCTTTTTGTTTTTTTATTCATAATTACATCCGCTGATATTACGCTAATATAAACGCCGAAGTTACGCTGAATTTATTCCTCTCTCGGGAGAAGGTTGAATTTTATAAATTTCAAATTTTTAATTCTTAATCAATTTCTAATGATTCAATTTTTAAACAAAGAATAAATTCCAAATTCAAAATTACAAATAACAAATAAATTACAATAACCAAAATTCAAAATACAAAACAATTTAGAATTTTGAACATTTGAATTTTGAATTTATTTGGAATTTGTAATTTTGAATTTGGTGTTTTAAAAATTGGGAATTAGAAATTCATTAAAAATTACAAAATTAAAAATTAAAAATTAAAAATTAAAATTCAACCCACTTCCAACTTTTTTTGAGAAAAGATTTGATATACACAATCACCACACCTTCGGCACCTTAAATATCCAAACTTGCCCCGTGTATTTCTCGCCGACTGGCGCCGAGAGCGGCATATAAACACTCAATTCCAGTTCTTTTTTATCACCTTTTTTCATTATAAAATTATTGCTGCTCAATTTCATCAGTTCAGCGATGGAACCAAATTTCCAAATAAAAATATAGGTGTCCATCCCGCCGGCATTGAGGGTAATATGGCGCGCCGCCGAGGCGTCGCCCGACAAGTCGCCAAAATCCAGTTTCCTTACCGTCGGATTGAGCCCCACATTTCCTTCTCCTCCAACCACTGCCACCTGCGCTTGATACTTGTCCGCCACCAATACTTGAACAACGCCGACCATAATTACAAGCGCGACAATTCCCCAAACGATTTTTTTCAGAATATGTTTCTTATTTTCCATAATGTTATTTTTGTTGGTTCCATAGTCCCGAAGGGCTGTGGAACCTTAATGCAGAATGTCTATAATAAAGTTTCGCAGTCAGGTTCCACAGGGCTATCGCCACTATGGAACCAACAATTCCATTAATCCCTCACCTCTCCCGCCCATAAAACAAATGGGCGAGAATCCATCAAGGATTAACCGGATGATCAGTATTACTGACAACTATCATTTGGTGTCCAGAATATTACGGAGTACAACTGTCATTCGAACCTCCCGGCGTGCCTAAATCGCCATCGCCATACGAGGTTGTTGAAACACACCAGTTGCTACCAACATTATTATCTGAACTCGGATTATTAAGAATCATAGAAGCGCCATCAAGGTCAGGGAAATTAGGTCCGCCGTCATATTCCACTCTGTCCATCTCCGCGCCGTCGCAAGTTAAAATAATTTCATCATCGTTGTTAGTTAGATCCATATGAGAGTTATAGGCATAATCAACATCTACACCTCCGTTTGTACCTGTATTGCCATTTTTAGCCAAAACTAGATATCCGTGAGCTGGAGCAACCAAAGAACCAGTAATAGTAAAGGAATCACTACCGTTATCACTGACAACACAACCCTCTAAATCTATTGGCTGATCGGTGGTGTTGTATAATTCAAACCACTCACCATAACGGTCATCAACAGCGGTTGGATCCTGCATAATTTCATTAATTACAATGTCGCTTCCATTTTGGCAGACCGAATTATTATCGCAATCGCTGTCATCGCAATCCACTAATCCATCACAATCATTGTCAATTCCGTCGTCGCAAACCTCTTGGGTAGGAACACATTCCTCGCTTTCGCTAATTCCGGTTACCTCAATCCATAAATCACAACCGAAGGTTTGTCCTTCCATTCCGGCAGGCAGTGTCCAGTCCCATGGATTGGCAACATCGGGGTTGATTCCCCAAACCCACTCATCGTAAGTCTGATCGCACTGGCCATCAAAGCAAGGCGCCGCCAAATCAATCACCCATTTGTCAACATTATCGTCAGCCGATTTTACTAAATGACCGTAAGCGTTCTTTCCTATGTTATGAAAGGCGTTAACGCCGCAGTCATAGTAAGGGTTCCCGTTGCTCGGATCTGATTCAATGCAGGTATCCGTCGGCCTTGTGCTATCATTCTCCGCTTTATGCTTTGACAGATAAGGGCAAAGGATTGGATAACAGTAAGTATAGTAAGGATCGTCCGGATCATCAGCCTTTGCCGGTCTGTTGTTCAAACAATATTCGTGGGCGACTATCCCGTCCGAGTATCCATCTGGATAAATGGTCGCGTAGGGATCTCCTTCGGGATTCTGGGCATTCGGTCTTACTTTCGGTTTTTGCTTAATGACATAATTCACATCGTCAACCCGACTCTCTTCTTTAAACGAATCGCTCAAGCTGATAGTCAAATTCTTCTTAGTATATTCCTGCGGAAATACGGTGCCAAAAGCGATTTCGTTTGGCGTAACGCTCAAGGCGTTTTCAATCTTCGCTGTTACATTAATGACATGCGCTTCAAAAGCAGCCATCCCGGTTATTCCAGCAATTACGGCAATAAGCGCCGCTAAACTCAAAGTAATTTTCTTGTTCATTCTTGTCACCCCCTTTCTATATTAGTATTCTATGTCTGGTATTATGTTAGGTATTGGGTATTGGGTATTGGGTATTGGGTAATAGAATTGTCATTCCCAACTTGATTGGGAATCCAGGTGTAGACACTTTGAATATTAAGTTCAAGAAACACTACAAAGAAACAACGAGTGTTTTCTATTTCTCTTTGAAAATTTAATGCCCTAAGTCTTTTTTCCTGGATTCCCGTTTTCACGGGAATGACAATATTTAATTCTCCTCTTTCTCTTTCCTCTTTCTCTAAATCCACCATCCTCCGCCAGCGGCTAAAATTGCCAAAGCAATAATTACTATCAGCCACCAACAGTCAGATAAAACTTTCATTATATCCCAATTATCTTTCTCATCTCCTTCTCCAAAAGATTCCGCCTTTTCGGTTTTACTCGTTTTGTTATCCTTAACTATTTTTTTATTTTTGTCAATACCCCCGGTATTTTTCTCAATTCCTTCTCCCCGCACCTTGCCGTCTTTATTTTCCTTATCTCTAAAAAGTTCCAGGGTATCATCGATAAAATCCGTCGCTCCCGCTACCCACCGCTGATATGTCTCCGGAATAAATCCCCCGCCGGCGTTGCCATCATCACTCTCTTGATTATTCCCCTCTTGGGAGGGGCTAGGGGTGGGTTGTTCCTCGCTGTTATCATTCGCCAAAGCCAGCGTAGTAAAAGCATGGCTGCGGCTAATCGTTGGAGGAGAAGCATGGGAAACGCAACGGAAATAATAAGTTGTATTCTCAGCAAGTCCACTTATAACTACTTTATGACCGGTAACTTTCGTTGTGTCTTCGGGATTGGGAACGGCATGAGCATATCCATAATTCTGTTTAGTTAAATCAAATGCATAACCGTTATTATATTCCGCTTGGGATGAATAGATCACCTGACTAGTCGCCCCATGGCTAGTCAGCCAAGTTATGGTTGCTGAATTTGAAGTAACTTCAATCGCTTGCTCATATTTGATAATCAACCCCGGCGGCAACACCCCGCCACCCCCACTTGATGAGATAGTTGCGCTATTATCATCCTCACCCTGAAATCCGACAATGATATCAAATTTTGTTGTCGCTCCCTGCCATTTATCTCCTTTACTCTCTGGAAAAGAAACTTCAAACTCATATTCGTTTACGCCACTCACACCGTCGGACTTTGCCGCAATATCGGAAAGATAAGTCTCTCCGTTTTCGTAGAAATCGGCTAATGTTTTCACGCCCGTTTGGCTTGAACCGCCATAGATATCATTCCCGCCTTTTTTGCGGATAGTAATTATCAACACTTGAGATAAATCATCGTCTGGTATATTGCCAAGAATATTTTTAGGATAGTTAATCGCTTCAACGGCAATTCTTTTAATTTCACTGGTATTATTAGTTACTTTCACCCATCGGGTAACACTGTCGCCGGGTATAAAATTGCCTTCCTCGTTTCCGAATAAGGGCGTCTGTTCAAATTCAACTTCCAAGCCACCCCCATTTACATTCGGCGGATACTCCGCCAGCGCGGCGCCGGCTGATAAGAATTCAAATCCGAAAACCGCCACCAAGAACAGAACTGCCAGAATTGTTTTACGCGCTTTGTTCATAAACATAAGATATTTGTCGTTATTATTACCATAAAGAAGAAAAACATCCGAGATCCGTTATTGCCAGTTTGCTTTGCCGCTAACCGCTCGGGATTGATAGATACAAGATTTTCCGGAACGGTAAAATAAATTCACTTAAATTATTTCAGAAACTCTTGCGCTATCGTCGTCAAAAGAGTCGGGAGCGGATTCTTCACCACCTCCATTATCACCGCCGTCCGAATTATTTGTTATAGGAAGAGGCAAATCTATTCCTTCTTCTTCGCCATCGTCATCAACCGTCCCGCTCTCATCCAAATTATTTGTTACAGAAAGTCCGCTATCATCATCCGCCGCGCTGTCGTCTTCTCGGGAAGATAAATCTGTAACAGCAGGCTCTTTATCATCCACATCATTTGTTGCATCCGTTGTTGTATCTGTTGCCACGTTGCTATCGCTACTCCTGCCGTCATTACTATCAGAATCGCCGCCATCGCCGCTATTTTCTCCAGTATCCTCATTTCCCAATATTCCCATTTCATCTTCATCATCGCCGCCTTGCGTTCCACCACCACCGCCACCGCTCCCTTTTTGAGAAGGGATAGGAACAGATTTGACAAAACCGTCCGCCTTAAAATTCTCCTCTAAACAATTTTCCAATCCCGCCGCCGGGCAATGCTCGTCGTGGGAAAGAGATTCTTCTAGAATTGACTGAACATTATCTAGGCTAAGTCCCGGCGGCAGCGGTTCAAACATCGCCACACTTGTGTCGGAGTCGCTGGTCGTGGAATTTCCTTGTTCAGTGGCGATTATTTTAATCCAGGCGTATCCATAGAAATACGGGACATCATCGGTAGATCCATTGTCTTTGTGATATCTCCACCACTGTCCATTATTGGTATTCCATTTACGCAAATCATCATTATTAACCCAGCCAGTCCAGATATAAGCGTAATTTCCCGGCGAGACGGGCGTTATGGATTTGCCTCTTACAACAACAAACTGTTCGTCTCCGTTTGAAATATCTCCACTGCAATCGTTGTCGGTAATATAAATAATGTCAAACAAAAGATCGGTATTAGCAACAAGGTTTGTTACTTTCCAAGCAATATTTAATTGCTGTTTATAATATAACCCTAGCGCGCAATATAAATTACTTGAATTGTTTGAACCCTGGCAAGTTCCGCAATATTCGCTTTGCAAAGGATTTACGACTACATCGCTCAGCTCAATTCCTTGCTGGTTCCCGCCTGCGGCGGTAATTGTATTGGAAATTCTTTCTATGTCGGAAAAACTGCCTTCGTCGTAATTTTTCTGGCGTCCCTCATAAACAAGGTCAAAAACACATTCTTTATTTTCCCAATCAGAACTGGTGGAATTATTCAAAGACGCGGTAAATGTCCAGCTGGTTATATCAGAATGTAAAACTTCCCCTGAAACAAAATTATTTAACGGCTGTTGCGAAGCGCCACTAACATTGTCTTCTAAAAATAAATACGGGCATAATCCGCCAAGCGAATTTTCTACTTTTACTTTATAACTATAATCCATCGTGCTATCCGTATCTAATACGCTAATTGTTTTTGTGGCATCCTGTCCCAAATTCACTTCCGGCGCAAAACTATCTCCCGCCAATTCAAAATCCAAAGCCCCCGTGGTTAAGATATTATTTCCCGAAACCTCAGTATCGTTAAAATAGGCATCCGTTCCCACAATCAGCGAAATCGCCGACCAGTTCATCCCGACAATTAGCAACAGGAGGGTAATTTTTTTGAAACTATTTTTCATATTTATAAAAATAGATTATCTGTGTTTATCTGCGCCTTTAGTCAGTGTTTATCTGTGTGCCATTAATAATTAGACACAGATGAACACAGACCCTTCGGGCGCGAACAAACACTGATCATAATAAAAACTTTCTAATATCCCAATATCCTAATATCCTAATTTCCAATCTCCGTTTTCTTCTTTTTCACCTCTTTCCAAATTTTCCCCAATTCTTCAAAAATAATCATCGCGCAGGGGACAATCACCAATAAAACAAATCCTATTGGCTTTTTGGCGGCGGCTAGCAGATAGCCGGCGTAGGGAACGCTTGTCAAAACTTTGCCTACTACTTTTCCTTCGGGCACTTTGTTAGAATCCTCGGCGTTGTTGGCGTCGCCCTTGGTGATATAGTATGTTTTCCCAGAAACCATCTCTATATCCGCGATCCGATGCGTTATCGTTCTGTTTTTTCCACTGTCGCTAAAAGTGATTACCTCACCAATTTTATAACTATCAGCGGGCTTGACGACCACAACACTGCCGGTTTTAATCGCCGGCTCCATTGACCCCGATTCCACGATGAGCAATTGGTAATTTCCGGGAATGGGCAAAAGCGGAACTATCACGCCGACAGCGATTAGAAAAACAGCGATATAAAACAGCCAATAAATTATTTTTCCAAATTTAATCATAAAATATATTTGTCATTCTGAATCCAACCCAGAATTTCGCCTTTCAAACTATTTATTCTATCTCAAAATTGATATCTGAACCCATTACAGTCGTCCATGTGCCTGGACTTTGGTGAAACGATTCTTCGGTTAAAACTAATTTAAGATCGTAATTTCCCGGATCAAGAGTTAAGCTGCCGCAAGAATACCTTTCAATCTGACCGCTTACATCGCTAGCATTGCAAAGAGGCAAACTTGAATGGTTAGAATCAATTCCGGTGGTTAGTTGGCTGTTTCCAGTTGCCCCGCAACTTCCTCCGCTACAGTAAAGAACATGATAACTGCTATCCGTAGTAATCGTCTTTGCAGCATTTCCATTCTCGTCAGTAGTAAAGTAAGCCCAAACTAAATATCCTGCTACGCATTCGCTATTTGTTTTACTGGCTTCGTATTGAGAATCATTTCTGTTGCAACCAGAGCCAGAGCAAGAAACATTAGTAACCGTCCATCTGCCTTTATAGCCAATTTTTTCGTTTGTCGTATCATCGCCGGAAGGATCATCGCAAGTTGGCTTTCCAATAAATTTAACTTGATAGGTAAAATACGGCTTTAATCCTGTAGCGTTAATCGTTCCGGTCAATTTTCCGTTTGCCGGCGTGCTATAAGTAAAAGCTACATTAGCGTTACTATAATCATAATCATAGCCATATTGAGGAGTAGCACCCAAATTATTCAAATGGACGATTTCTACTTGAGGCAAATCCCCGCTTGTGATAGGCGTTTCTCCTCTGGTATATCTAATCAACCCCGGCCAATTATCAAAAAGTAAATCTGGGTTATTCTGACTCCAGCTCCTTAAACGATGACTGGATATATTATATTGATTGCAAGGCAATAGCCATATTTTGGCTCCATAAGGATAATTTTCATCGTCAACATTTGGCAAATCAGTGCCAAAATCTTTATTGCCACTTAAAGTAATATCTCCATTATTATTCGGCACTCCTTGGTCAATTAAAAATCCTGTCTGACCGTTAACGCCACTACCATGACTATACCAAGGATCAGCATAATAAATCAAACAATATTCCGTTGCTGGATTAAGCCCAATTCCCAGAAAATTATAATTGAATGTCGGCGCTATTGAGTCATATTTTAATAGTCCGATTTTATTATCTGCCAAAACATGCCAATCACCGGGAACCTCTTTGTTATTCATAAAAGATAACTGCTTTACGGGCTCTGGCGCGTCAACTTGCTGGGCTAAAATCTCTATATCAAAACTCATTTTATCGCTTTGCGCCCAGTTGTCCGCCAAATTTGGATCAAAATAATATTTCTGGACAACGGCAATTGTTTCGCCAGGATACAAGATTCCATCACCGTTATTTTGTTCAAACGGCTTATCGGTTTTGACCAAATTTATATAATAATCTTTAATCTGGCTCAAAGTAATTCCCGCTTCTTTCTCTACGGCTAAATTTTCATCCACATACATTTCATAAACAATCGCCGAATCAATATCATTTTTGGGGTTGCCGCCGTTATTAGCATCGTACCAGTCCTGTTCTGGTTCGGTTATTCCATTTTCTTCTGTTTGGACATTTTTAATAATTTTCCAAACTCGCGCTGGATAAGTACCGACATTTTTAATATTAAACGCAATGTCTTTTGAATCGCCGGGCTCCATATTCTCCATTTGATAAGTTCCCTCCCAAGGATTATTACCGTCAATATTAATATCAACCGTGCCAGATGAAATCGTATTCCCAGCGCTTGTTTCTGTGTCGCTAAAATAGGCTATTGTTCCGCCAACAACGATTGCGGCGACAGCCGCGATTATGCTTAAGCTAGTTAATATTTTTTTCATATATTTTCTTTCTAGTTCCTTTTCCAAGAAAATTTAATTTTCTCGCTTTTTAATTATTAATCTATCCGCCCCATAAAAATGAGGCGGAATTCATTAACAATCAAAACAGAAAAGCTTTAATTTTTTTCGTAGTTAATCAAACCGGTTTCAAATAAAATATTTGATTCAGGCCATGAAGTCATTATGCCTCCACTATAAGAGCTTGACGGAATTAACCAAATCTTTCCATTTGTAATACTACCTGTATCAACTCGTCCGCTAAGAGTTCCGTCAGAACCCGCGGTAAAGTCTCCTGTTCCAAGAATTACACTGCCGATGCAAGGATAATCATTAGAAGATCCGACATAAAGCAATGTGTAATTTCCGGTAGTTTTTACTTTTCCAGTAAAGTTATAATCAAACATCACACCCTTGGTTTTATACTGTAATGTTCCTTCTATACCATCACCTGACAAAACATGCCAATCAGGAGCTCCCGCTTTATTTTCTAAAGCAACAGTAGTGTAACCATCGCTTTGTGCCATTTGATCCGCTTTGATTTCCATATCAAACTCTAAGCCATCACCTTGATATTCATTGCCAGCGTTTGAATTAAAGTGGTAACTTTGAGTTACATTCATATGTCCGCCAGCCGGAATCATTCCTAACTTGACGAAATTGGTAGCACTTGAAGCGTTCCCATAAACACTAGTTAAAGTTTCACCATCGCTGTCTTTATAAATTGTCTGCCACCAGATTGGACCACCTGTTTCATCCTCGTCAGCGTAAACTTCTACTGATAAGTCATAAATAAGTTGGGTTTCAACATTATCTTCTCGTGTTCCATTTTCTTCTACACATTCAGGCTCTGAAGAAGTATACCAATTCCAATTAGAATTAATTTGTGAACAATCATAACTTTCTCCTGAGTCAGTATGAGTGAAATTATACAAGCTCTTAGAAATGTTAGCTGGGTTTGTGCCAACATTTTTAATCTTGAAATTTATATATCCAGTTTCACCCGGCTTCAAGTCGCCGATGTCATAGTGTTTCTTGAAAGGATTGTGTCCATCCACAGAAATATCAATAGTTCCTGCGGTAAAAGTATTGCCAACGCTTGTTTCAGTATCACTGAAATAAGCGCTAGTGCCGGCGAGCGCGATCGCGGCTACGAAAGCAATTACTGATAAACTTTTTATTATCTTGTTCATAAGCTTTATATTATACGAATAAATAAATCATTCACCCTTATAACGGTCCGACCTGCGGGCAAAAACGCCACCGTGTTTATTCAGCTCCTCATGCCGTTTTTCCTCATTCGCCTAAAACAAGACCAATGAGAAACAAACAACAGAAGAGCCGAAAGGAGAAATAATTTTTAAATTATCAATATTCTAACATTTTAGCAGTCCATTGTCATCGTAAGCAAAACGGATTTGCCAACAAACGAGGGGAAAATATCCAATATCCAATATCATCCTAATTTCTATCCTCTTCCTTCTCCCGATTTCTCCAAATCCACCACCCTCCGCCGGCAATTGCTAAAATAATAATCAACACCACCCACCATCGCTGAGACAACCCTTCTATGATAGTAACATTTTCTCCCTCTTCAATTTCCAAATTTCCTAATTTCCCAATTTCTTCCCCTCCAGCATCCGATATGTTTCCAATATCCTCATTATCATCTTCCGCTCCCATTACCTCGCCCGCCTCTTCTTCATTCTCTTCTAATTCTGCCGGCTCCGGTAAGTAAACCGATTCATCTTCTTTACTTCCGTTTTCTTTAATATTATTTCCAATTTCTAGTTTCCTATTTCCAGTTTCTTCCCCAATTTCCAATTTCCAATTTCCAATTTCTTCCTCTTGCTCCACCGTTAAGGGAAGCTCTTTTTGGGAATAAAGTTCGTTGATTTTCTTTCTGGTGGTGATGTAAACATAACCAGTGGCTTTATCATAATTCCACGGATCAAGAATATCCTCTTTGTATTTTTTCTGAAATCTGGAAACGGCGTCAAAATCGGCCTGTTCGTAAATTCCGTTCACGGGAAGATTTTCTCCTTCAAATTCGTTTAAAAACCGTTCCAGCTTTTTTACTTCAGCGGGATTGTTGTCGGCGTTTATTTTGATGTATTCCAATAAATAATCGCTCTCTGTCCCTGGCGCTTCCGTGTCTATTCCTTTTACCTCGCCACTCTCCGCTGGCTCCATCGTCCCAGAGGGCTGTGGAGCCGAACTGTCTATATCATTTTCTATTTCCTCTTCCGGAGCAACGGGAGAAACAAAGCTATATTCCGCGCTGAACACCGGCGGCGAAGCGGCGGAAACAGCGTGGTAATAGTAAGTCGTTCCCGGCTTTAGTCCGGTAAGCGTAACGCTGTGCCCAGTTACTTTTTCCAGTCCGCTGTCATCCCCTTCTTTGGAATAGACGCAACCGTAGTTCGGCGCTCCGGCAGCGGGATTAAATGTTCCCGGTTTGGTATCGTAAATTACTTGGCTAGTAGAAAACTTGGTAGTAGTCCAGGTGATTTTCATATCAACTTCCCCCGCTTTTATACTCTTAACCGATTCGCCGGAAATCATCAGTCCCCCAACAAATCCTCCCCCGCCGTTATTTCCCTCTTGGGAGGGATCAGGGGTTGGTTCTCCGCAAACTCCGCCTTCGTCAATTTCATTATTACAATTATTGTCTATCTCGTCGCAGATTTCCTCCGTGCCGGGATTTATATTTTGATTAGTGTCATCGCAGTCATTGCCTTCCGAACAACTTATTTCGTCGTAAGCAAAGTAGCCATCGCCGTCAGCGTCAACGCATTGAGATTCCGGTTCGGGATTTAAATTGCAAATTTCATCATACCAATAATACCCCGCATCTTCACAGTCCTGTTTCTCGTCATAATCTCCGGGCTGATCTTCCGGTTCTTCTTCTTCACAAACATCGCCTTCGTCAATTTCATTATTACAATTATTATCTATCTTGTCACAAATTTCCTCCGCGCCGGGATTTATATTTGGATCGGTGTCATCGCAGTCAGGACCTAATTCACAATTATCTCCGTAACCATCATTGTCATTATCAATGCATTCCGGTCCCGGTTCAGAAACACACTGGCACCCCTGGCAGATATTACCGGAGGAACAGTCAGAGTCTTCTTCGCACTGTTCTCCCTGATCAGCGTCAACATTGCCATCGCCGCAGTAAGGGACATATTCCAAAGCGCAGCTTTGATTGCACGCGTAGTGTTCTATTGTTCCGTCATCGCCGTCGCATTCCTCATTGCCATTTCTAATTCCGTCGCCGCATCTCTCGTTAGATTGGCAAGCGCCCCAAAGACAACCGCCGCAATTTTTTAACCCGCTGTAACCTTCTTCGGTAATACAAATTTTAGGTTCGTCTCCATCACATTCCTCGCCATATTCTAAGCATCCATTGCCACAATCTGGCGCGTCGCAAACATCGCCAATTCCATCGCCGTCCGCATCTTCTTGATCTGGATTATTAACTTCGGGACAGTTATCCTCTCCGTCTAATACATCATCTCCATCCTGATCACTCCCAACAGACACATTATCAATATAGCCAAAATCAGAATCTCCAGCGTCTTGTAAATAGAATTTAATCTCTATTTTTGCCTGGTTGTCAGCTTCAGGAGGTAAATGATAAGTATAGGAAGCACAGGATGTAGAATCAATTTCTTGCAGAAAATTCCACTTGCCGGAATCGCCAACTCTCCAAGCTGTTTTGAAAGTATAGTCAAAACTTGCGTTGGGCTTTTTTGCCTGATATGAAAGAATGATATTAGTGTGACCTAAAGTGCTCAGTGATTTTATAATATGGCTACCACTCCCTATTATTTTGACGTAATAAGTACCTTCACATGACCAAGCAGAAGACATCAGAGTTAAATTAGCATTCCATCCATCTAAGTTACCATCTTCAAAATTGTCTGAAAAAGGAATAGAACTAACAACATCGGCTTCGGCAATATTTGGGGAAGCTAAAACTCCCAGTCCCGCCACCTGAACCAGCAAAGCCAAAACACTTATTACGGCCATTCCCCTCCTTAGTCCCGAGTACTCAGGAGAGGGGCTAGGGGAGGTTAGCCCCCTTTTTTTCACTGTCATTACAAGCCGCAGACAAAGCAATTTTATCTCTGCCACTGTCATTGCGAGGAGCCCGAGCGAGTCCCGAGCACTCGGGATTCGCGAGAAGGCGACGCGGCAATCTCCTGGCGACAGTTCGTAGAATTGTGGCACGGGATTGCCGCGCTCCATTCCGCTACCGCTCCACTCCGCTCGCAATGACGGTGAAGTTTTAAGTTTCACAATCCAATTTCTTAATTTCCCAATATCAAATATCCAATATCTTTTCTCTTTCCACTCATAAAACCCAAATCCCCTCTCCTCCTTTACTTTCACTATTGTAATTCCCCTCCTTTTTGTCCTGATTCTGATCATAGTTTTTTGATTATGTTGTTAAAAATTTAGTTTATGTTATAATAAATCCGTCGTGGGAGTGGCAGGTTTGCGAGGATAGGCTTGTCAACCTAAGCCTCCCGGGTCCAACTCCCGGCACCTCCATGGTAGATTAAATTATCAATGATTCTACACCTGCACTTGACAAGCATTTATTCTGTGCTACACTATAACTAAGTTGACAAGCCTAGCCAATGCAAACCTGCTGAGGCAGCCAATAGCCATTTCCTTCATCGGAAGTGGTTTTTTGGTTTTTCAATCATTCCCCTCTCGGAATTTTCCCCCTTTATCAAAGGGGGTCAGGGGGATTTTTATCACCGCTGATATTACGCTGATATAAACGCCGAAGTTACGCTGAATTTATTCCTCTCTCGGGAGGGGCTAGGGGTGGGTTTCAGCATTTTATCAGCGTCTTGATCAGCGTTGTTTCAGCGGTTTCTCAACCTCTTCCAAATCCCCTTTTTCCTGTTGGCAAAAGGTAAAAGCATTGATAACACTATGAAAAACCCGCCAATAATAAACCACCCTAATACCAAATTCCCCCCGCCAATGCGGGCAATGTAGTTTAAAATTTTAGAGCTATCGTTCTCATCAGTTACGGTTCCGATTGTAAATGAAAAATGGTCGTTATATTTATTTTCCTCATCAACAATTGTAACCATTTCGGCTAAATATTTGCCGTCTTCCAATCCGGTCGTCTGAATCTCAAGAGGAGTGATTTCTTTCATTGAAAAAGAGTTAACGCTTTCCAATTCCTCAGGATAGGGATAAATCGCGTTGTGCTTTATTCTTCCGTTTTTCTTTAATTTCAACTGAATCTGCGGACGAACTTTTATGTTACTCTGGTTGTCGTATATTATCCTGATTGACAAAGGTTCTCCAGTTTTCAAATTGTATGTCTTGGGAATTATTGAAGTTTTAAGATTTATTTCTTCTTTGTCTACAACGGTAATGCTAACTTCTCTACTTACTTTTTGACTAACAGATGTTGAAACTTTTTCTTTTGATTCCTCGTCTTTAGGAGAAGTCGCGACACTAATAACGCCGGAGTACTTTCCGTTAGGGGTGCCATCCGGGATTGAAAATTTGGCGATTAAACTATATCTTGAGTTTTCGGGGATGGTTATTTCCTGAATTGCCTCTTTCGGATTTTTAGGGTCATAAAATTTCACCCAGCCGGCAATATTGTTTTCGGCCGTCACTTTAAAAATAGCTTCCGTCTTTTCAGTGTTGAGCAGATAAATGGTTTTTTCAAAAACTTCTCCCTGCTGGGCATTCTCAATAATAATCGGTTCTGTCATTTGTCCAATCCCCAAAACGACTGAAGGATAGCTAAACGCCAGCGTAGAAATTAGAATCGCGATCAGAGACAATACCTTTTTCATAATCATATTATTAAAATTTAATTAATTTACAGAAAGGTCTAAAGCTAAAATTTATATTAATATTTTCGCTTCAGACCTCTCCAAGGGGCAATCCGTCAGCTGCGCGGACGCCCCTTTCGCCAAACCTGATATTTTTCAGTTCCACAATACAGAAATGATTAATTTTCACAGCCACTATTCACAACAAGTCAAATGCGGAACACTTACAGCACTTAATGTCATCGCGCCGGTATAATTAGGTCCCGGATTTGTCGGCGGGAATTTGGAAATCAAGACCGAGAAATCCATCTCGTTCATTTCTGAAAGATCCAGTTCACCGTTAAGTCTCGTTAAGTTATCTGGCCAATAATTCTTGAAAGCCACATCACTGCCAATCCTACCATCATATTTGACATTCCAACTTCCGTCGGTTTTACCCAGTCCCATATCATCCTGCAATACCTTCATAGCAAGCCTGGTATTACCCACATTTCTGACAGTTGCGGGATTGGCTCCGGTTTCAGAATCCCAAGTAAGGTCACCGCTGATAATCTTATGGGTGTTTAATTTCACATTGCCATAAGCTACCGCCGAGAAATCCTTCTCAAAGGCTGTCATTGGAAGATAAGTGAAATGATTTTCCAATGTTCCCTGTAATCCGTTTTTATCCTGGGCAACCGCCCATACTTTGTAATCTCCAGAGGGATCTTCGTAAGACAACTCTTTTTCTCCGCAATATACGGCAGCCGTTAGTTTCATCAGTTCTCCCGTGTCAACATTGCAAATCTCGTCATAATCATAGCCACCGTTAAATGTCGGAAGATTATTATTCTCATTCTTCACTCTGTTACAGAATAAATCCCATCCCTCCTGCTTGTCTAATCTTGTAAGAGTATCTTCCTGCATAAGTTCGCCGCAACCCAAACCTGATTGATCTGGTAACGCGACATGGCTGTCTCCCAAAGCTATATTTTCCGGATAAAAGACATCGGCGTAAACCGCGTCAATATCTGCCAGCCCGTCCGGGTCAGTTACCACGGCGCAGAGAGTGATTGTCTTATTTACCTGATACTGTCCGGATGGCAAAAATTGGGCGCCGGCAGCTGGATCATCATCAGTGTATCTATCTAGATTAGCTTCCCATTTAGCTTTTACAATAGGATTTTGTCCTCCTGCCGTATCACGGGTTAGGCTGGTACCAACTTCAGTATCCGCCACCGCGAACGCGCCACCCATCATCCAAACAGACACCGCCATCATTAGGCTTAAAGCCGTCAGTTTCTTCATTGTTTTGGTTTTCATTATTATCACCTCCTTTCTATTAAGAGATCTAAACCTTCCTGCCGAGTTCCCAAAGAATTCTAGAAATTCCCCGAAAACCGTTTTCGCTGGCTCCATAGTCCCGATAGGGCTGTGGAGCCTTAATGCAGAGCGTTATAAAAACAGCTTCGCATTCGGGCTCCACAGGTCCGCCTGCTGGACGGACACTATGAAACCAGCGCGTACAGGAAAGTTTCTTATCTTAAACGCGGTTTATTTTACATCCTTTATGTTTCAACAAACCGCGATCGACCTCAACTTTGTTTTATTGCATCTGCTGGAACAACACTGATTATTTTTCTTTTGGCGCAAGAACTAAGAGTGGGTTGGATTATAATTTTTTAATTTCCAATTTTTAATTTTTAATCAATTTTTAATGACTCAATTTTTAAACAAAGAATAAATTCTAAATTCAAAATTACAAATCACAAATAAATCACAATAACCAAAATTCAAAATACAAAACGGTTTGGAATTTTGAACATTTGAATTTTGAATTTATTTGGAATTTGAGATTTTGAATTTGTAATTTAATATTTGATATTGGTTTGATATTTGTTATTTGATATTTAGTATTAAATTAACCCGCTCTCCAACTCCTCCTTACTTAAAGAGGAGAAAATATCCAATATCCAATATCTATCTAAAAAAGGGCTCACAAACCATAGCCACCTAAAAAACAGGTGAACATCGTCTATGAGCCCTCAGTTTGCTGTCAGCGCTTACAAGCGCCTCAGTTGTCTGTCAGGCAATTTTAATTTTCTCTCTCTTTGGCAATCAGACGCTTTACAGACATTCCATTCTAATCCGCCGATAGTCAATATATTCTACAAAATTATCTTTGCGATTTAAATTAAGATTGACCACTACCGCCTTTTTGACATTTTTTTCCTTTTCCAAAAAATTTTCTAAAACTCGGCTGTCAATCGGACGGACAAGTTTCTTGTATTTTGATTCTATTAAAATAATTTTTGCTTCTTCTTCAATAACAAAATCAATTTCCGCCTTGTTAACAGAGCGGTAAAAAAATATCTTATTCTTTCTCTGATTTTTTAATTCCAGAAAAACGAAATTTTCAAAGAGGCGCCCGCCGTCCTGGCGGCTTTCCAATTCTAGAAAGTTTCCCAAAATGGCATTACGGACACCCATGTCAAAGAAATAAATTTTGGGCATTTTGATAACTTGCTTCCTGACATTTTTTTTGAAGGGGGATATTTTATCCAAAACAAAAGTGTATTCCAGCAGATCCAGATATTTTTCCGTATTTCGGCGGGAAATTTTAGCCGCGTTGCTCAATTCGCTGATGTTCAGTAAATTCCCGATTTGGGAAGACAAGATTTTCACTAGGGCGTTGAAGCGAGCGATGCTTTCAATCTTGCCAATCACCCTAATGTCTTTGTTGACATAGGCGCTAACATATTCTTCCAGCATTTTTCGCTTTAACTTTTTGTCCCTTTGCAAAACGACCGCTGGCATCCCGCCATAAATCAAGTATTCATCCAGCTCCTTGTCAAATTCGCTTTTGATATCCTCAGGGATTTCTTCTTTTTTAAAATAACTTATGTCCGGAAAATTTTTAAAGTTTAGAAATTCTTCAAAGGTTAAAGGATTAACAAGAAACGACACCTTCCGCCCAGCAAGAGAATCTTGCAATTTGGCTTTTAGCTCTAAGCTAGATGATCCAGTGGCAATAATTTTTATTCTACCGGCATATTTGTCGTAAAGGTGTTTTAGAAAATTGGAAGGATTGTCAAGATACTGAATTTCGTCTAGAAAAAAATAGTTCTTTTCTTTTGGGTTAATGACATACTTAAGGATGTTCTCGGGATCTTGGTTGAGAGCTTCCAGGATTTTTAATTCTTCCAGATTGAGGTAGAATATCGTTTTTTCGGAAACGCCGGCTTTGGCAAGCTCGCCTTTTAGAATTTCTAACAGCGTCGTTTTTCCGACTTGCCGCGGTCCGTTTAGAATAATGATTTCTTTTTCAAAGAGCCATTTTTTGACTTCCTTGGTTATTTTGCGAGGATAAAGCATTTTTTTTATTATGTATTAAAATCTACCCGATAATTTTAACACTTTATGTTAAAATTATCAGTATTATGCTTCTACCTTACAATTTTATGCAATTTTTGTCAACCACTTTCCTAATTTTACAAAATTACTTGCGGGTAAATGATACCCTGAATCACTTCGGGTAATTTCTTTTCATTATACTTTCTTATAAAATTAGGAATGTGGTCAACCCCCATCTTGCATTTCTACAATGGACTGATATTTCGCTAAATAACAAACTACGCTCCGCTCGTTTGTCACTCCAAAATTTCTAAATCATTAAAAATTCAGTCATTAAAAATTATTTAAAAATTAAAAATTAAAAATTATAGTTAGACCCACCCCCAACCCCTCCCAAGAGGGGAACAATCTAATACGGATACCCCCTGCCATTATTGTTCCTATTATTATTCCTTTGCACCCGCACCGTCTTCGTTATTTCTTTGCTGATAATCACCCCGTCCTGAATGGTAATCGTTATTTTTCCAAAACCCAACTCGCGGATATCATTGATGACATCCACTTCCTCCCGCGAAATCTGGCTCACTTTTTCCTTCGGTGGCAAATTTTCCCCCGGCAGGTTGTCCATATCATTTTAACATTTTAACACCCTAACATTTTGATTCTATATGACTTACATATTCAAACCTATTTTCCCCTCCTTTACAAAGAGGAGGAACGCGTAAGTCCTAAAATGTTTAAATACTAGAATGAAGAGAGTAAGAGAAGAGAGGACTGCGTTCTTAGCTCATTTTTAGCTTAAACGCAGATTTCTACAATATTAGTGAGGGGAGTTTGGTGGAGGTGCAAAAAAAGACCTCTCTTCTCAAATCGCTTGCTCAGATTTATTTATGGAGCAAGCGTTTCAACCAAGAAAAATTTCTTAGCTGAAACGGTTGCTCTAAATTTACACATTCCAGCCTCTCTCCTTATTCCCCTCTTGGGAGGGAGTTGGGGGTGGATAACAATTCCCCTCTTGGGAGAGGCTATAGGTAATAATTCCCCTCTTGGGAGGGGTTAGGGGTGGGTTTAAAAACACAAAAAACACCGCCTCAGGAAATCGTTCTTATTTGTTCAATTAAGTCAAACATCATTAAAGCCATTACCCCTCCCAAGCCAATAAATCAAATAACTACTCAAGATCAATTTCTCAAAACAGCGTTTTTTGTTTTTATTTTATCTCCGCCGCCCCAAGCGGCGCCACCCTTATCGTCTTCTTATTCTAAACCTCTTAAATGTATTGTCAAGTCCCCAGTTATCCACAACTCTTAACAAAAAATTTATCTATGGTAAGATAGGTATTAGTTGAAAGTTTATAAAGTTTATAAAGTTAAAAATTAGCGGTTAAGGTTGGTATGAAGCAAGAGCCTAAATTTTAAACTTTCACTGCTTTTTATAACTTAAACACTTCTCATTGTTAAATTGTCAAATTGCTAAATTGTCAGTAAAATAAAATAATTTGACAATAATAAAAAATTATAAAATCAATCTCTAATTTCATACCAACCTTAACCATCAGCGACTTTATAAACTTTACGAACTTTCTAACCTTACAAACCTATGCCATCCAATCCCGAATTTGAAAGCGATCGGCTGCCGCCGCAAAATGTAGACGCGGAGCAGTCCGTTTTGGGATCCTTAATGATTGACAAGAACGCGATTATTAAGATCGCTGATTTAATCAAACCGGACGATTTTTATAAAGAAATCCATCAACAAATTTTCACCGCGATGCTGGATGTCTACGAACACCGCGATCCAATTGATTTGGTCAGCGTTTCTAACCGCCTTAAAGAAAAAAAACAGTTGGACAAAGTCGGCGGATATTCCTATCTCGCCTCGCTTGCCAACACCGTGCCAACCGCCGCCCACATCGCCCACTACGCTAAAATCGTCCAGAAAAAATCAACTCTGCGGCGGCTGATTGACGCCGCTTCCCAGATTGTCAGTTCCGGATTTAACGAAACTGAGGAGGTAGATAAAATTTTGGACGATGCGGAACAAAAAATATTCTCCGTTTCCCAAAAACACATTCGCCAGGATTTTGTTCCCATCAAGCCGATTTTGAGCGACGCCTTTGACCGCATTGACGAGCTGCACAAACATAAAGGAGCGCTCCGCGGACTGGCGACCGGTTTTGTTGAATTAGACAATATTCTGGCGGGACTTCAAAAATCTGATTTGATTATTCTTGCCGCCCGCCCCAGTTTGGGAAAAACTTCTCTCGCTATGGATATTGCCCGCCATGTCGGAGTGAAAGAAAAAGCTTCGGTGGGATTATTTTCTCTAGAGATGTCAAAAGAACAGCTCGTTGACCGAATGATTTGTTCAGAAGCCAATGTTGATTTATGGAAATTAAGAACCGGCAAGTTAAGCAGCGAAGGGGAAAATGATGATTTCTCCCGTATCGGTCACGCTATGGGAACACTCTCGGAGGCGCCGATTTACATTGACGACATCGCTTCCGCTAATGTGATGGAAATGCGAACTATTGCCCGTCGCCTGCAAGCGGAGCATGGTTTGGAATTGATTATCGTTGACTACCTCCAGTTAATGGAAGGACGCAGCCGAACGGAAAATCGCGTCCAAGAAATCAGCGAAATATCGCGATCGCTCAAAGGGTTGGCGAGAGAACTTAATGTTCCCGTTCTCGCCTTATCACAACTGTCCCGAGCGGTTGAATCGCGTCCCGACCAAATCCCCCGCCTTTCCGATTTAAGGGAGAGTGGATCTATTGAACAAGACGCTGATGTGGTTTTATTCATCCATCGCGAAGACCGAGTTAAAAAGGAAGTGGAAGCGGAAAAGAAGAATATCGCCGATATTATAATCGCCAAACACCGCAACGGACCTATCGGACAAGTTAAATTATATTTCAACGAGAATATTGTCAGTTTTAGAAATTTAGAGAAAAAATACACGGAATGATGAGTTGACAATAACAGGAAGTAATCACTAACAAATTGAGATTAAAAAAACTAAAATCCTAAATCCGAAATTCTAAATCCTAAACAAATTCTAAATTCCAAATTTTCAAATTCTAAACCTAAATTATTTTTAATAATTTTGCTAAAAACAAATTGGGATTTATAATTTATGATTTGTTTAGAATTTCGGATTTAGAGTTTAGTATTTTTCTATGTCCTCTTATCCCTCTCCCATTCAAACTCTCATCAACGAGTTTTCCAAGCTTCCCGGCATCGGACCCCGCGCGGCGGCGCGATTCGTTTTTTATTTGCTAAAAAAACCGCAAGCGGAACTTGACGCTTTAGGCGCGGCAGTTTTGAATTTGAAAAAAGAAATTAGCGTCTGTCCAAAATGTTTTAATATTACTGACAACAATTCTCCTCTTAAAAAAGACAAAGAGCGTGTTTCACTATGCCCTATCTGCCAAGATCCCGAACGCAACCAGAAAATAATCTGCGTTGTTGAAGAGGCGTTTAATATTCCCGCTTTTGAAAAAACTGGACAATTCAACGGCCTCTACCATGTTTTGGGCGGAGTTATCAAACCCCATAAAGGCATCGGACCAGAACAGCTAAAAATTAAGGAATTGATAGAGCGAATCAAAAATGACGGAATAACGGAAATAATTATTGCCACTAATCCGACCACCGAAGGAGAAACAACGGCCTTGTATTTGGTAAGATTATTAAAACCCTTCAAAATAAAAACAACCCGCTTGGCTCGCGGATTGCCCACCGGCGGCGATTTAGAGTACACCGATGAATTAACTCTGGGCAGCGCGCTGGCGGGAAGGAGAGAGTATCAATAGATATCCGAGGGTTAGCATTAAGTATTGAGTATTAAGGGAATAAATTAAAATTTTTAATTTTTAACTCCCAATTTTTAACTAATTTTTAATGGCTTAATTTTTAAGCAAAAAATAAATTACAAATTCAAAATTACAAATAACAAATAAATTACAATGACCAAAATACAAAATACAAAACAGTTTAGAATTTTGAACATTTGAATTTTGAACTTATTTGGAATTTGTAATTTTGAATTTGGTGCTTTAAAAATTGAGAATTAGAAATTCAATAAAAATTAAGAACTAAAAATTAAAAATTTACCAAACAAACTCAAACAAAAAACTCCCTGTTTAGAAGTTTTTTAAAATGTATCTTATTATTTAACACCCACAATCTCTACCTCCGTCAAACATTGCCGATGTCCCTTTTTAAGATTGTATCGCTTTTTGGCTTTGTGCTTGACAATCACTACTTTCTTATCGCGAAACTGTCTTAGCGCTTTTGCTTCCACTTTCGCCTTGTCTAAAAACGGCTGACCAATTTTTATGTTCTCGCCATTCTCGTCCGAAACCAGTAAAACTTGGTCAAAAAATACTTTTTCGCCTTCTTTAACATCCAGTTTTTCTATTTTAATTTTATCTCCCGGCGAAACTAAATACTGCTTTCCTCCGGTTTTAATTACAGCTAGCATAATATTATATTATTTTTTACAACAATGTCATCTTACCAGTAAACTAACCAACTGTCAAATAAAAAATCCGTGTTTATCAACACCTTCAGCCGATATTCGTTCGCGCGCCATTACAATCGGAACTGACTAAAACGCGAATAAACACTGCCAAACAGATTATGAAAATTTATCTTTCTAAAAAAGATCTTCAACAAAGCATTACCACCTTCCTAAAAAGAAAATGCGGTTATTTTCCCCTGAAAAATTCTTATGTCCGTCGGCTGGGGACGCATTTCTACCCCCGTTTTCATTTGTATGTCGGCGAAGATAAAAATAATTATATTTTAAATCTCCACCTTGATCAGAAAAGACCATCTTACGGAAATCAAACCGCGCATTCAGGAGAATATGATGGGGAGGTTGTGGAGGAGGAGGCAAAAAGAATAAAAAATCAGAAATTCTAAATATCAAGATTCTTTACTTTCTTCGCGTGAGTTTGGATAAACTTTTTTCTTGGCACAACATCGGAGCCCATTAGAACATCAAAAACAGCATTGGCTTTTTCGGCGTCTTCAATTGTTATTTGTCTCATAATTCGGTTTTCTGGATTCATAGTCGTTTCCCAGAGCTGCTCCGGATTCATTTCCCCAAGACCTTTATATCTTTGAATGTTAATCGCCGTTATTTTAGTGTCAGTGTCGCCAGCTCTCATTTTATTAATAACCAAATCCTTTTTCTCATCCGAGTAAACATACTCGGATTTTTTGCCGGCGCTGATTTTATAAAGCGGCGGCTGGGCAATATAAACATGCCCTTCTTTGATTAAGTCATCAAAATAACGGTAGAACAGAGTTAATAGAAGCGTGCGGATATGAGATCCGTCAACATCAGCATCGGTCATAATAATAATCCGATTATAGCGTAATTTGGAAAGGTCAAACTGTTCTCCAACATTCGTTCCGAGAGCAATCACCAACGCCTTGATTTCCGCTGAACTTAAAATTCTATCCAGCCGCGCCCGCTCCACATTTAAAATTTTACCTCTTAGTGGAAGAATTGCCTGAAAAGAGCGATCGCGCCCCTGCTTGGCGGAACCGCCTGCCGAATCGCCCTCAACGATGTAAAGTTCGCTGTTCTCAGCTTTCTTCTCGGAGCAGTCCGCCAGTTTTCCCGGCAAGGTCATTCCTTCCAGCGCTCCTTTTCTGATGATTGTCTCTCGCGCCGCTCGCGCCGCTCGCCGCGCCTGGGACGCCAAAATACACTTACCTAAAATAGCCTTGGCGTCATGAGGATTTTTCTCTAAATATTCTCCAAAGGACTCTGACATCACTCCCGCGACAACTGATTTCATCTCTGCGTTGCCCAACTTTGTTTTGGTCTGCCCCTCAAATTGAGGCTCTTTTAATTTAACACTGATAATCGCCACTAATCCTTCCCTAATATCGTCGCTGTTCAAATTTTCATCTTTCTCTTTTAAAAATCCCTGCTTGCGGGCAAAACTGTTTAGACACCTCGTCATAGCTGATTTAAACCCCGCCAAATGAGTTCCTCCTTCAATAGTGTGAATATTATTGGCAAAAGCCAAGATACGTTCCTTAAATCCGTCGTAATACTGTAAAGCTATTTCAACTGTGTTGTCTTCCCCTTCTTTAAAGGCATAAAAGGGAATCACATTTTTAACTTCCTTTCCCTGGTTAAAATGTTTAACATAAGAAACAATTCCGCCGTCAAAATAAAAAGTATAAGTCTTGTCCGTCCCATGCCGTTTATCAACAATTTTAATTTTCACCCCGCGGTTAAGATAGGCGTACTGCCGCAGACGATTAATAATCGTTTCAAAATTAAACTCGCGATTCTTGAAAATTTCCGGGTCGGGCTCAAAGCAAACCATTGTTCCTGTCTCTTTTGTTTTGCCGATTGACTTAACGGCAGTTTTTGGTTTGCCCTGTTTGTATTCCTGCCGCCAAATTTTCCCGTTTCTTTTCACTTCCGCTTCCATCCAAATTGAAAGCGCGTTGACTACCGAAACACCCACTCCATGCAATCCTCCGGAAACTTTATAGCCCTCACCGCCAAATTTTCCCCCGGCATGAAGAATAGTCATCACCGTTTCTAAAGCCGATTTTTTTGTCTGGGGATGCTTCTCGGTCGGAATTCCCCGCCCATTATCGCTCACTCTTATTTTATTGTCGGGCAATAACTCAACTTCAATGCTATTGCAATATCCTGCCATCACTTCGTCAATGGCATTATCAACCACTTCCCAAACCAGATGATGCAAACCCTCAATTCCCGTCCCACCAATATACATTCCCGGTCTCTTCCGCACCGGCGACAATCCTTCCAAAACTTGAATCTGTTCCGCGCCATATTTAGATTTCCCATCTACTATCTTTTTTTTCACTATTTTCTTTGACATATAATACATTATTAATTATCTATTAACAAAATCCTAAATCCGAAACAAGATTTCTGCATCTTTTGGCAAATTCAAGCGTTCTATCTTCTAAATCATATTACTTGAACATATTGTTTGTTATTTGGAATTTAGGATTTAGAATTTGTTTAGGATTTAGAGACTAGGATTTAGAGTTTAGGATTACTCCTCCTCCCACCACTTCATCTCCCGAATAAAAAACCGCCGACTGGCCTGGCATAATCGCCCGCTGGGGAATTTTAAAAGTTATTTGATATTTATTTTTGCTCTCTTGATTTATTACTGCCGACGCTTCTCCGCTCCGATAACGAATTTTCGCTTTTACTTTTAAAGGCAGTTTAGGCTCTTTCCCATCAATCCAATTCACTTCTTCCACTGTCAATTTTTTAGAATATAAAGCGGGATCGCTAAAATTATCGCTGACCGTTAATTTATTATTTCCAAAATCTATTTTAACCACATAATAGGGACCCGTCCCGCCAATACCGATATCCCGCCGCTGTCCAATGGTGTAAAGCGGCAATCCCTGATGCCGACCTATTTTATTGCCATCAGTGTCAATAATATCTCCTGGAGTTAATTCTAAATATTTCTTTAAAAAATCACCGTATCTTTTGCTTTTAATAAAGCAAACTTCCTGACTCTCGTCCCTTTCCAAAACGGGTAGTTTGTACTTCTCTGCCAATTCTTTTACCTCTATTTTAGCATACTTTCCCAATGGAAACAAGCAATGTTTTAGTTTTTCTTGGATTAAATTGTATAAAAAATACGACTGGTCTTTGCTTTCGTCTTTCGCTTTTAACAATTCTAATTTTGAGATTTGGGATTTGTGATTTGGGATTTCTTGCCTTAGGCGAGCATAGTGTCCGGTCGCCATAAAATCGCCGCCCATTTCCAAAACCTTATCCATCAAAATTCCAAACTTAATCTCTTTATTGCACATCACGCACGGATTCGGCGTTCGTCCGTTTTTATATTCGGCAATAAAATAGTCAATTACTTTCTTTTTAAATTCCTTACTCAAATCCAAAACGCGAAACTTTATTTTTAATTTATCCGCCACCGCCCGCGCGCTCCTCTCGGATTCTTCATCTCCCTCAACCCCCAACCTCATAAAAACGCCTTCTACTTGATAACCCTGTTCCTTTAATAGAGCGGCGGCAACCGACGAATCCACCCCTCCCGACATCGCCATTATTGCTTTTTTATTCGAAGGGCTTGGCATACTCTTTTTTTTATCTGAAAACTTTTTGTCATTCCCGCGAAAGCGGGAATCCAGGTGTAAAAACTTTGCGTGTTATGTTTAAAAAAAACACAGAAAAAATCACTAAATGTTTTTTAAATTTCTATACACTAACTTAATGCTCAAAGAGTTTACTCCTGGATTCCCAATCAAGTTGGGAATGACAAAATAATGAAACTCAATCATAAAACTTCCCCAATACTCCATCTCTCTTAAATTTCTCAATATTCTTCGTAACCTGCTTATAAAATTTCGGATAATGGATTCTATTTATCCAGCGGAATTTATAAAACTGGCGATAGGGCGGTTTTTGATGGTGCGCCAGTTCGTGGGCAATGACCGCGAGAATGCTGGAATATTTCTTGGGCTTTTTTAATTTCTGAGTGTAGATATCAACCACCACCAGTTTTGATTTCAAATTAGTGTAGCCAAGTTTATAATTCTTAACATATCCATCCCCCTTCCTAATCACCTTCGGCTTAAATGAAAATCCCCGCATTTTTAAAACCTCGCAAGCTCTTTCAAAAATAATCTGGCAATTTTTTTCGTGAGCGTTAATATCAGTCATAAATTTATCAGTGTTTATCTGTGTCCGAATGTCCGTGTTTATCTGTGTGCTATTTATAAATTAGACACTGATGAACACTGACTAAAGCGCAGATAAACGCAGATTTTAATTTCCTAATTTCCAGTTTCTCATTCAACCTCCCCCTGTCCCCTCCTTA
>Ga0190315_1000138_pt1 | contig 44481 bp, 38 predicted proteins | sample 48701101_MG_FD_161673 | JGI IMG/M metagenome (GOLD analysis project Ga0190315, IMG submission 161673) | Hydrothermal vent sediment bacterial communities from Southern Trench, Guaymas Basin, Mexico - 4870-11-0-1_MG | ecosystem: Environmental > Aquatic > Marine > Hydrothermal vents > Sediment ...
TTCTCAAATTCTTCTCGACTAATATCGCTGGGGTAAATTTTTCTCATAAGTTATTCCTTAATTATTGATTATTTTAGTCTATTTTTTGATTTTAACACATATAAAAGATTTTGAACAGGTTCTAAGAGGCGATTAGTCAGACGTGCCACAAAATCATTATAACCCGTCGCTGTCATAATGGCACCATCAACTCGGTAATCACCGAAGCAAGTTTTACTTTGAACATCTTGGGAGGTAAAAACATCGCCTTTGCTGCCAATCATGTTTTTGAGTTGATGGAGTGTTAGTGTGTCGAAGGGGGCTAATGTCTTATGATCAATATCATGTTGTTGCAAACTTTCATCCGCTTCTCGCAGAATAAAAGGTATGGCAAAATCATATTTTGCATAATCTTCACGCAAGCCAACTGTAATGAGATCACCGGTGCTGCTACCTTCTTCACTTTCGGTTGTACCCACTAAACCTTCTTGCATCAATTCATCATAAAAATGTTGAAACGCGGGATGTTCAACAATGCTTAAAATGTCGATTAAACTTTGTGGCTCTTTACCTTGATTAATCCGGTGCCGATTTTCTTGTTTTATGTCACTATATTCAGGCTCTCGCCACATTAATCGTAATCCGCGCCCAATGGTTTGCTCCAACAAAATGATGGAGCCGGTAGTACGAAGCGGCACAATCACGCAAATATTATTGACATCAAAACCTTCCCTGAGCATCAAGACGCTGACAATCACGCGAGGGGTGGCATGGCTATCAACGTCAAATAAGCGTTCTCGCTTAGCGATCCATTCACTGGGTTTTAATTCGCCTTTTCGAGTGGAGTCAATCGCCATGATTTCTTCTTCTTTTAAGCCTTCTTCTTGGAGAAAAGCGACAACACACGGCGTAACGTAAGTATCTTCACACACCACAAGCATTTTAGGAAAACGTTGTGGTTCAATTTTGGAGAAATCAATTTCTAATTTGATTAATTTGGCAAGCCCAGCACGCAACATAACACGCTGCCCCTCTGATAATATCGGTTTATCATCAGCATCGCGCGCAGCTTTAAATTCCAATGGCAACGCCCCAATTTCTTTGCGTTTATCAAGTACCAGTGATTTCACTAACCCGGTTCGCATAGCTGTTTTTAGTTCAAAATCAACACTGATATGGGGAAAATAAACTTTCCGTGCTGGCGTACCCACTTGATTATAGGGCGTAGCCGAAAAATCTATTTGTACAAAGCGGTTGTCTTTACTGGCAGCAATAGTGAGCAAACTTTTTTGCCATTCTACCTCACTGATTTCTCCGGCTTTTTTGACGATATGAATATGATGGGCTTCATCATTAAATACCATTAATTCGCTCAAATTGGCTAGATAGTCTAACACTGCGCCCCGTAAATAATTGCGTTCCAATTGTTCCAGTGCATTGCCAGCACTTTTACCGGGCGAAATTGGCAATAGAGATTTAACGACGTGCTTTGGATCATGTGAACTACCAGATGGGGTGATTTCATTTTGTTCATCATCGACTTCTGCCAACAAATGCCAATTGGTAATGGCAATCATACCATTGCCGGTGACTTTAGAGCCGATTTCATCTTTGGTGCATACATTGGTTTGGACAAAATGATCAATTTGTTCCCGGTAAGTGTCAGGTACAAATAGACTGTGATAACGCGCTATGTCTGAACGAGTAAAATTACCCCCTTTGCCCAGAAAAGCATCAAGTAAGCGTTCATAAACAATCAAGCCCGGCGCGACAATCAAAAAATGGCGAGTAAAACGCTTATCGTCTGGAAGTGCCAGTTTATTGAGAGCTTGCCATATCAGCAAAGTTTGCAACACCCAAGTTTTACCGGTGCCAGTTGCCATTTTTAAGCAATATTTGGGGTGGGCATGTTTAGGTTGTGACAATTCATTCAATAAATCTTTGTCAGCCAGCAATTCATCGGGGGCAACTTGAACATATAATGCTTGCAGTGTTTTTGCACCCAATACTTCATGCGCGTAAATGGTATTAAGAATAGCTTGTCGCTGTCCAGAATGAAAATTAAAAGCGCGATTATCACAAAAGTCTGCCTGAAACCACCATTTCAGTAATTCTGCTGTCGTTGGCGTAACTTGTTCTAGGATGGGGGCATTGCCGGTTTCGAGTCCATCGCTGGCTTGGTTAGTGAGCTTGGTTAAATTTTTGGCAAGGATGAGATTGTTAATCTTCATAAAATTTATTGAGATTAATTGGTAAAACCTGACAGGTTTTAAAAACCTGTCAGGTTTGTTGTTTTATTCTACTTCCACCACGACTTCAGATTCAAATCCAAAGACATCCACCGCCCGCACCGCGACTTGACGTTTACCCTTTTTGTGCGGTAAGTCGAGCAAATAGGCACGTCTAGTAACGGAAAATTGCCCCTCCGCATTTTCGGCATTGCCCCGATAATCTTGCCAGACGGAACGAAAGACTTCACCATCAAAGTCTGGATCGACGCTCCAATATTCGATTAAATGTAATGGCTCGTTATCAATCACTGCCTGTAATTTTTTGCGGTTGGCAGGATCAAGGTTCAGTGCATCGGGCGAAAGCAAAATATAATTTTCTAAGATAATGGTGAGCGTTTCCTTCTCTTCAGTTACCACACGCTGCACGGGTTTAATGGTGAGATATTGCAATGATGAAAAACGGACTTCCTCCGCCGTTAATTTTTTGCCTTTTTTCTTGAGGCGATCCAATAAATCGGGTGGGATGACTAACACTTCCAAACGTTCATCATTTAACCCCGCAATCTCAATTCCAATAGAGGTAGTGAAATTCCACCCTAACACGACGACTTTATCCCACCCGCCTAATAATGTCTCCCGTTGTTGAATGGCTTTTTTAAGCGTGGCAAGCCCAGTAAGTTTATTGGGTGAATCACACAACACCAAAGTTTTGGTGTGAGGCATACGCCCTAAATTACGATTTGGGTTATCTTCCGGCGGTAAGGGCAGTGCGCCATATAACCCCAACACGATATTGGCTAAATCTCCAATCCGATAACTATGCCCCAGCGTGGATTTCATTTGCTCCACTTGATAGTCGCCGATGGCTTGATAGAGAAAGGGCTTGGCATCTTTATCAATCAAACGTTTACGCACAATCATGCAAGCGGGTTTGCCGATGTCGGTGACTATCCAACGGCGGTTGAGTTTTTCAGCGACGGCAGCGGTGGTGCCAGAGCCGGCAAAGCAATCGAAGACTATATCGCCTTCGTTGGATGAGGCTTTGATGATGCGTTCTAGGATTTTTTCGGGTTTTTGGGTATCGTACCCAGTATCTTCTAATGCCTGAGAATTAATTTGAGCAATATCTGTCCAAACATTGTCTGGTTGAACGCCTTTACCTTCATGAAGATAGTGTTTAATTCGAGGATGAGCAGTCGGATTAGTGGGCATTCTTACTCTGCCTTGAGCTTTCAAAGATTCCAACCTCTCCTGTGAATAAGTACCAATATCAATCCAATAGTAATAACCATGCTCATCCTTTTGATTAAACCGTTTTTTATATTCTTCTGAATAAGGGAGATATACCGTATTAAAAACGTATTGATTTGATTTACATGCAACAAGAATTATATCATCTACAGATAACCATTTTTTTGAAGAAGCCTTCCGAATACTAGAACGTTTCCATATTATCTGACACATGAAATTCTCTTTTCCAAAAACCTCATCCAACACAATCTTGACATAATGCCCAACATGCCAATCAATATGCACATAAATCGATCCCGTATCTGCCAATAATTCCCGCATTAACACCAAACGCGGCGTAATCATCGCCAGATAAGAAGCCGTGCCATCCACCCACGTATCAGAATAAGCAAACTGCTCAATCACCGTTGGTTTCTGTTCCAATTGAGTACCCGGCAACATCACTTTAGTCCGATAATCCGCTTTAGAATCATACGGCGGATCAATATAAATCAGATCAACTTTACCGCGCAGACTGGGTGTTTCCTCATCCCCAGCAATCAGAGCCGCCATTGCCAACAGATTATCCCCATAAATAAGGCGATTCATCGAAGACGGCTGATAGACATCAATATTACGTTTTTGGGTTTGCTTAAACAAATCGAGCCAATTAGAATCCTTTGACGGAAAAACTAACTCCCGCGTTTGTAAACCGACGCGATGCTGCCCCGTCAAATCCTCCAAAATCTGTTCAGCCTGACGCTTACCCGCCGCGACAATTGACGGGAGTTGTTCTAAAAGGCTTTTGGTTTTTTCAGTCATTTAGTACCCTTTTTCTGAATGTTGGTTTTTCTTGAATTACGTTTCATTGATATGGTTCACCGGTTATCCACACACTTTTTCGATATTTTACCATATATTCAACTGAAATATTTTAAGCATTTATACTGATGTTAAGGAATAAGCCTTTGACAATTCATTAGTTATGGCTATGATTGCTTCTTTGATATGCTCACATCTTTCATCGTCAAGTGTTTGCAGTTCGTTAACGTACTTTTTAATGACGTTAAGTTTAGTTTTGACGGATTTACTTCTTTTAACTTCCTCGTTTAGATTGTCTAATTGTATTTTTATGGCAGACGCATCAATGCTTTCTAGTGCATTACTGTTAGTGATACCAACTAAAAGTTTAGCCACACGAAGGCTCATTTCTAACAAATTAAAACTGGTTGCAATGAAGCGTTGTTCATAATAAACTTGCCAATGTGTAAACTGCTTATGCAGCTTTTCTTCAGATTCAACCAAGTAAATGCCAAAGTTTGCCTTTCTATTTTCCATTGCTTCCTTCATGTATTCAGACACTTCTTTGAAAGTTTCCGTTTTTTTCACGTTTTTACATTCAAAGAAAATCCTTTGTTTAATATCACCCTGAAAATCATAGGCAATATCACCCTTTTTGCTACCGTGTATTTCACCAATAATTGTACTGGTATCTGACACGACATCACCTTGAACTCTCGCAATTTCTTGCAGTTGTTCATAAACTCGTTCTTGAAAATCTTCGCCTATTTGAAAAGATTTACTTTTTGCAACAGCCTGTTTCACGATCAAATCTTCGCGAATTTGTTGAAGTTCATGGCGAATACTATCCTGAATATCCGTCATTTGTTTAGCAATTTTTTTACCGATCAAATCACCAAACTGAGTTTCTAGCCATGATGGAAAACTGGTTTTTTGTTCAGGATCAAACATTGCATTAAAGCGATTTTCTAGTTCCTGAAAAGTCTTGACTATTTTACCAGCATAGCCATCATTATTATCAGGATTGAAGGATTTTTCTAATTCTCCTTGTTTTTCCTGAATAGATTTTTGCATAAGCCTAAGCGGTTCTAAATGGGTATCAAAAATCTGTTTGATAGTCATCATTGCTGAATCCGTTTCGTCAGGATCAAAAGTCTTGCGGATATTCGCTTCTAACGACTGCATTAAGTTGTTAGTCTGTTTTTCAACTTCAACAACAATTTCGGTTATCCGTTTTTCTAGATAATCAGATTGGGCAACCATGTTAGCTTTTGATAACATTATTGTGCCAATCTTTATTGCAAGACTGACTTCATCCGCCAAGTTTGCCTGTTGCTGATAGTATTCTACCGTTTCTGGATCATTAATGAGTAAATCCTCAATTAATAAACCATCGTTAGTTATTTTTACATTCATCTGGTTCCTCATTTTTTCAAGCAAACTTTTATTCGGTAATTTAGTTATAAAACTAAGTATCCAATGGAATCAACTATATTAATAAGTTGAATCCATTGGTATTTGAACAAGTTAAAGCAAAAAGTTACTTCAGAAAAGCAGCTATTTTTTGAAGCCAACCTAATATTTCATTAAAACCGCTTCGTTCTTTAAACATATCTACTGTCATTGCGGCAACGACTTCATTGTTTAACCAAGCCTTAATGGGTTTTCTGTTCAATTTTCCTTTACCTAATTTACTTATAACTTCCTTTTCAACGTCAGTATCGTCGTTTATGTCGAGCTTTACTCCAAGTATCTGTTCTATTGCATCAGGGTGAAGGTAATTCTCAATTTCTCGTTTGTTTGTGATGTGTGCTTGTGAACCATCATTTCGATTATTAACTTTATCACAATCCGATTGATATTTGGAATCCTCATCACGGTCATAGAGATGAAATTCAGGTAACTTCAACTTTTTAAGATAATGCTTATTTACCCAGCTTTGTAGCGTACTTCCGCCTAAATGAAAAATAACGATGCGGGGATCAGTTTCAATACATGGAAGTTCTGGATCAACATCATTTTTAAATAATCGACTAACGTAATGGAAAAACGAGATATCAGTTGGACCTTCTACACACACAGACATTTGCACTTGGTGGTTTGGAAGGATACCTAAATCATCTGCAATGGATTGGATAATATCATCATTTCCAAATTCAACACGCCGTTGCTTGTTATCGTCTTGGACTATACACCGAATACCATTGACTGGTACCATACCGGCAAGTGCCGGGACATGTGTTGTTAATATAATTTGGCAACCATCTTGCGTCGATAAGTCTTTCAACGTATTAATAACCAACTTTTGATAGTTGGGATGTTGGGATGTTTCAGGCTCTTCAATGGCATAGATGATATTAGTAGTACGACTAGAATCAGTCAATTTTCGTTCTGCTTCTGCCCTTAAAAAACTGAGTAATACTAGGCGGCGAACTCCACTACCTCGTTTATTCAGAGGAATTTGATCCTCACCCTTCAGTGATAATTTAAAAAGAGTGTCCCATTTCGGTTCAGTTTGAAATGTCGGTTGCAATTCATTAGCGAGTGAGTCATCAAAATCACGAAGTTTATCAAGGGTACGCGAAGCTACCTCAAGGGCGCGTTTCTTGACTTGAGCCTTGATTTTTTCTAATTCAGGTTCCAACTCTGCCATAGCCTGACGCACAGCAATTTTCATTGGATCTTGCACTTCGGCATCACTATCATTGCTAGGGCGATCAGCTCGAAATAGGGCATAAATGGGAAAATGAGACTCCAATTTTTCCAAAATTGTTTTGGCATCTTCCTTATTTAAAGGAATTTCTGAACGCCCTAACTGAAGATCATTAATTGTACTCCAAATAGCTTTACGCAGTGCCACATTGGAACGTTGATCTGTTTGTTCCAAAACGCCCAATTTACCAGCAATTTTTTTGAGTTCAGGGTTTTTTTTAAGGAGTAAATCCTTCGCATTTTCCGCAGTTGGATGTTTAGCAATTGCAACTACATCAATAGATGCCTTTGTTGTTCCCTTAAAAATTTTATGAATTTCTAAATCATTATCTTCATTCAACAGAAATTCATCAGCAAGTGTGGTTTTGGCATTGGCATCAATTATGAGTTCACTTGGTAACTCGTTAAAAACACATCCTATACGAACTTTAGAACCGTCTTCTGAAGAGACGCAACGATCTGCCTGTTCAAATTTACAAAGTGGATGCTCAAAGAAAAGAGCTAAAGCATCCAAAATAGATGATTTACCTACATCGTTTCGCCCAACCAACGTTGTCAAATCATCAAATGGTATGACGATTTCCCCTTGGTAAGACCGAAAATTATAGAGTTTCAGTGTTTTTAGTTTCATAAATAGTGTTCAAAGCAAGATTGGAAATATTACCTAAAAATGGCCATTAATATTTCAAAAAATTAGCATTAAATTTACGCTAAAAAAATTGGAAATTTCATTGAAATTTTAATCACCATTTGATGAGTCAAATTCCAATGAATTGACTTGAAATAATCTTTAAAATTCAATTTGTTAAAATGAATAACATTTTAATTGCCATTTTTAGGTATTAATTGAAATTATAAATTCAATTTTTTCGTTTTTTTCGTTCCCTTGAGCCTTGGCGTAGCAAGCGTAGGGTGCGTCCTTTGCCCATTTCAAAATAAATAATCAATTCGAGCCCAATAATTGACTCACCAAATTAATGGGGCAAAGCCCCTACGTTTGCTGATTCAAACCAAATCTCTTTGGAGAATTTCCTTTTAGAGATTATCCATAACGTTTTTAAAAGTCGTCAAATCTTCAGACTGAACTGCTGTTGTCAATAAGTAGACTAACTTCCATGTTTACCTTTACCAAAAATTTGCGGTTTTGGTAAATGAATATCCAAAATTTCGTCAATCACTTCAGTATCTTTACTACCGAAACTTTCAAAATCACCTTGTGCTGAGTAAACCGTTATCACTTCATTTGCGGGTATAACTAGCCAACATGACTTAACACCCAGCGCGAAATAGGCCTTGAATTTGGATAACAGATCATCAGTACCTTGACTTGGGGAAATGATTTCAATAGTCAATACTGGCATATCACTCCTTTTAGACGCATCGGAAAGCGGATCAAATTGATGAACGCCCTCATAAAGACACACATCAGGTATGAGTTCATCTTTTGCTTTTAAACCAAATTGGCTTAAATCGACTTGACTGGCATCAAGACTTAATTCTACAAAAGGGGTAAATCTTTCATTATTAAAAAACAAGCCCGTTATTTGGGCTTGTATAAAGCTATGATTTATAGAAGGCATTTTTTGTCCCTCGCTCATAATTGACTCCTTTTTGTTGAGAGAAGTAACTACAAGGATTACATATAAGCAGGGATAAAGCTTAACTTAATACTTGTTTAGAATCTTATCCAATTTAATCTGGTTTTATCCTTGCTTATACTGAGCGCGGAAACAAATTGAACTTTTTTTTAAATTTAATGGTGGGCAACAAAAACACGTTACCCACCCTACATTGATCAAAATGGGGCAGGCAACAAAAACCCGTTACCACCATTTCACGCAAAAGTTGCGTGCAACTTTTGCGTGAGCCGAAGGCCAGCGAAGCTAAATACAGTTTTTGCGCGCAAAAACTTTTGCGTGAAATACATATAAATATAAGTTTAATTTATGCCCGTGTGCAGTATATATGCAATCCCTGTAGTTATTGCTCCGTTAATGTCTATAGTCAGCAACATGCTCAAATATCACCAGTCGATCCGATTCGATATCCTGATGTTTTTCTATCGCGCCATCTGCCCAATAAATCGTGAGTTCATCAACCTTGGTTGCTGAACCCAGGCCAAAGTGTAAATCAGACTGGTGCTGAGAAAGGTACGAGCCTTCTGCTCCCACTTGAGCGGTTTGTACCCGTTCACCGGTGCGTACAGTGATGCGAGTGCCAAGGGCCTGGGTATTTCCACCGCTCTGCCGGAGGCGCAGGGCGAGCCAATGGCCGTTTCCAGTCGAGGTATTGTGGAGCAAGAGGGGAGTGCCACTATGTACCATGACGGCTATGTCCATTTTGCCATCATTATCGTAATCGGCATGGGCTCCGCCTCTACCAACAACAGGTTTTGCGAGAACGGGGGCGGCTTGTTTGCCGACTTCAATAAACCCGCGGCCAGGTTCGTGACGAAATATGTGCATTCGTTGTGGCTGAAGTAGCGTGTTATTCTCATCCATTTCCAAGGTGTGGCCGTTGACTATCCAGAGATCAAGGTTGCTGTCATTGTCGAAATCGGCAAAGCCGGTTGCCCACCCTACCCTGTTTAAGGATATCTGGCCCAGGCCTCCAAGCATGTCGGCTTCGTCTGTAAAGAATATCCGGGGTTTACCCTCTTCATCGTTGAAGCCGCCGATGACTCTATTCTCAAAGAAGGCGTTTTCTTGAGCTATCCAATGGGTGACGAAGAGATCAAGATCACCATCATGCTCATAATCGCCCACTGCCATGCCCATTGCGCCACGATAGTCGGCTGCCAGTGAACTGGCTCCTATATCGGCGAAGCTGCCGTCACCTATGTTGCGATAAACACCGTTAGCTGAAATATCATTCGTCACGTACAGATCAACTAAACCATCATTGTTGAAATCGAACCACACGACTCCGAGTGATCGGCCGTCTGGGTTTGCCACTCCGGCCGCTTCGGCGACTTCTGTGAATGTGCCGTCGCCATTGTTATGGTATAGCCGGTTGCTGGCAGGTGGGTAGGATGACGGATTGATGGTATAGGGAATCTCTGAGCCGTGTTGCTGGGAAATGATCGCGGCATCTTCGGCATGATATTCAAAGGCCACATAGGTGGTGACATATAGATCAATATGCCCATCGTTGTCGTAGTCGCCCCAACCACATCCGGCACTAAAGCCGGAATCACCAACCCCTGCTTGTGTTGTGACATCGCTAAATGTGCCTTCGCCATTGTTTCGATATAAGAGATTGGAACCGTAGTTGGTGATATACAAATCCAGATCGCCATCATTGTCATAGTCGCCCCATGCTGCGGCAAGTCCGAAACTCGCTTTATCCAATCCAACTTTATTTGAGACTTCGGTAAAACGGCCGTGGCCTTCATTACGGTACAAGGCGGGACGGCCTTTTTCGGTATTATCAGGAATCGGTTCTAGGATGGAACCATAAAAGTTCACCAAAAAAAGATCGGGATCACCATCATTGTCGTAATCGCCCCAAGCGAGGCCTGATCCCATATCCTCTGGCATCAAAGAGCGACGCGTTGCTGGAAAATGCTGAAAGTTAATCCCCGCTGCTTCTCGCTGATCTTCAAAGCTGAATTTTACCCTGGTCGTCTTGATACCATGCTTATGGGTTAATCCTTCTATGGTGCCATCCGATTTTGGAGTAGCCGGATCATCTTGCTGCTTGGCTGTAAAGGCGAGGTAAGCCAATACCAGCATTCCCACTACGGAAAGGCTTCCCCAGCCTAGCAAGAGACGCTGTCGTTTACTGAATAGATGCTTGGACATTCTTATCTACCTTTATCTTCGTAGTGACTTCGTTCATTTTCGTGATGGGGGATCGGGTTTTGGTATCAATACCATAGACGGTATCCAAAAAGTCTGGGTTCGCTTTGCGATACCACAGGGTAGCCGTTATCGTGAGGTGGTTCGCTTCATCTGGTGCCGGGAAGGAAAACTGATCGGTACGTTGTCCCGGCTCTGATGTCTCTCCACTGACACGGCCTCTAGCCATTGAAGGGCATTGAAAGCCAAGCTGGGCGGTGTCGGTCATACCCGGATAAAGGGCCCGTTTGTAACTCGCTCCGACTAAGTCCCAAAGGTTGTGGCGGTCAATAAGTTTACCTTGACGATCAAAGCCATCGGCTTTGAAGATAATTGGGGATTGAGCCACCATGTCCGTTTTTTCTTCCAGGCCACCCAGATGGTAGAAAACTTTGCCGCTGTCATCGCTAACGCTTACTTCAACCCAACTTTCGATCATGTCGAGGGGGCCATTCGGAAAATCGTGGCCCGTTTTGTTGTTGGTCAAAACCACTTTAAAATCAATATCTTGACCTGGTTCGACGATTTTTGGCGCGATAATTTTCATGCGAACCACTGGCCCTGTCGTCCATTTATCAGCGATTTCAGGAATTTCAATTTCGCCACGCAACCATTTTTCAGTTAACGCGACATGTTGCTCTGCGCCTTCTAACTTCTGAAGGGTTGGGATGTATTGATTAGCGGCAAGCATTCTGTGGCTACGATGTTTTCCATCTTCCGCTGTGCGGTTATAGTCGAGAACATCGCCCTTGGCGGGTTCTTGACTGGCTTCCACTAAAGGCATGTGGCATTCACGACAAGCAACGGTTTTTTCGGGCTTGTTTTCATGATACCAACGACTGTTTTTCCAGCTATCATATTGGTTTTGACCTTGAATTCTACCAATGTCGGTGTTGACTTCTTTGTCAATATACTGTTTATGACACGCTCCACAAAATTCGGATGTTTTGTATAACGAGCGTGAATAGGAATTAAGGTGATGTCTTGGATAGGTGCGGATCAGGAAATCGCTTAAAAATTTTGCGACTTTCCCCTGCTCTAATTCATAAACATAGCGTTGCGGCGGTCGAACCGTATAATCACCATTGCCTTGGATATCGGTTTGGACAATGCTATGGCAAACGATACACGATGAACCTTCGTTGGCCCCTTCGACGCTCAAGGTGATATTGCCAGAGTTCTTTGCACCGCTGAACAATGAAATCGGATCATGACATCCAGCACAGTAGCGGGTGTGTTCAGGAGAAGTTTCTTTCGCCATTAAACTCTGGACACGTTGGAACATGTCGTCTAATGAGGAATAACGATGAGCACTAGGGAGCCATTCCTTATAGATTTGTTCATGACAACCACTTGTTCCACACTGTTCTGATTGCGCGAGGGCATGAGGCTCAACTGAACCCTTTTTTTTGATTCTTTGTACCGCATCAGCAAGGATGACACTGATTTCGTGTTGTTGCTCTGGTTTGAGATTCAATTGATCAGTAATCTGCTTGATCCGGGTGAAAAAACCGACAGGTTCCGCTGGTTGTTCTTCCAAGGCGGCAAGATAAGCGGCTTGCTTTTCAGTGCCAATGACTTTGAGTACCTGCGGCTGAAGCGTATCACGCCATGCGGAATAATCAAGCCGTGCTAAACTTGGGGCAAAGGGGCGATCTTCGCCGAAACGCCAATTATAGTCATCCGAAAAGCCGCTGATGGTTGAGGGTTCTTGATACTGGGTAGTCCACAAGAGACAGAATGCTAACAGTAATCCGCTCCCCACGGTTGAGTAGAGATAAAAGCGTCGGCGTGCCTTAATCAAAGCATCCGGCTCTATCTTACCTTTGCGTATAATAACCGTTGCAAGGTGAATCAGCATAAACAGCACCAGACCGATCCCGGTCAGTAGGTGAACGACATCCCAAGTATAATTGATGCGCGGACCAACAATGCCTTGCCAAGTCAGAACCAAACCGCTAATTGTGCAAATCACTAAGAATACTAATGAGACATAACCGAGCAATTGGTAATGACTCAGATTACCCTGACCACGTACTAGCCAGTGGCGAACGACGAACCAAAGCATTGGCAACAACATAGCGATACCCAGTAAGGTATGCAAAACAACACCAAATTGGTTAAATTCACTAAACGGCAGCAAGTAAATTGCAAAGCCTGTGAACGATTCAAATACGAGCAAGGCACTGATAATGCCAGTGAGTGATGAACGCCACTCACGAGCCGCATCTACTGAAATAGCGTTTTGAGAAGTTGTTGACATCATAATCTCCTGATTGAAATAAGTGTATTGAGTACAACGGATGACGGGCCGATAAACGAATTTTTTGGATAAACGAATTTTGGCTCTCGTTCCAACGCTTCCGCTATGGAACCAAAACAATCCTTTGATTCAATTCGTTTATATAGCGTTTCCCGATTGAATGAACCGAAGGTCAGCGAAGCTAAGTACAAATCATTTGAGTGAAAAATTTATTTTGCGGCCGTATTGGAGTGCAAAATTTATTTTGCGGCCGTATTGGAGTGCAAAATTTATTTTGCGGTTCGATTTTCTTAATATAACTGTACGTCATGAGATCGGGAAACGCTATAACTCGACAATGTCATATTGCCCAATTCAGGGGCCTGGTGGGTTTTCGCTACGCTCCTACCCACCCTACAATGTGGCATTGTAAAGTTAATCAACCTTAAAAAACGCAATTCGTTTATCCCCGTAATTAGCTGTACTAAATAAAGCGCTGTACTAAACAAGCATTTTCACCCCTTTTTAGATTTATCTTGCTTATTGAAATTAAGCAACCTTTTGAATAAGTTATTCAAATTAAATCCCACACCAAAAATATTAGGCTGTAATAAAAAACTATCACTCGTTTTTTCAAGTGGGGTTTCTTGCGTTTTAGCGTGAATCTCTTTCACACGTTCATATATTTCTTCCTCATGATTTTGTTGCGTTTTAGCGTGAATCTCTTTAACACATTCATACATCTCTTCTTCACGACGTTGTTTAATATCGACCGTACCCAACAACTCTCTCACACTGTACTTTTTCTGGCTACCTTCTGGGATGACGGTGGTTTCTCCCATCTTTTCCAAATTATAGAGGTGATCAAGATCGACTGTCACGGCTGGGTTATCAGGTAAACACACGCGCTCAACAAGGGTGAGTTTTTCAAAACTATTATGGATATTTCTCAATATTTTCAATATGATAGCGAAATAATCACGTCGTTGGCTCCCCGTGACGGCGATAAACAGTTGACGGGCATCGTCGTCGGATTTAACCACAGCCCTTGCTTCCAACTTTTCCTCTTTGAGCACAACACCAGTACGCCAACGTAATTCCCCTTGAATATCAGGGTGCATATTGACAATAAAACGCGGCATCACGGATTTGGGCAAGAAATTGTAGTCAATACGGAATTGGAGTGCCTCTTCTCTGTCAAAAGAGAACTCAGGTTCTTCGACGGGTAATAAATCGGGAATGAGTACCCGTTGTTCATCCAGCGCATAACACAATTCAAACTTTTTCATCAAACCCACGATATAAGGATATTGATCACGCGGATAGTGATAATCGTTTTCCTCATTCGGTTGTAATATGGCTTCTAAATCGCTGTATTCCAAAATCCCTTGTTTATCGGTGACTTGGCGAGCATTGATAATGTTATAAATTGCTTTCGTGACCCATTTAGGTTCTAAAACATGGGTATTCTCTAAAAGCAGTTCTTTAAAATGAAGACTCACGCCCAAGTTGCAGAGGTATTCTAATAATATCTCTTGCGTTTTTTCTGTGACATTGGCCACCTTGCATATCGCCGTATATTTTTCATAATCAATATAGGGGGCGGACAGCTGTTCTAATCTGGTTTTGACGTTGAACCAAGTTATTGGCCAATAAATATGCCGAATTTCGACTTGACTGACAGCGCGTTGGAAAGCGGTACGAAACGCTTCAATACCTTCATAGGTTTCGCAAGAAAGACGGTAAAAGTCTTGAATACCCTGATATTTATCTCGTAAAAATTTACGATTGACTTCAAAGGCGGGATTTTGGTCAATTTTGTTCAACACCACTAAAATCGGCGATTCTCCACCAAAGCTTTCAATATATTTCAGCCAATATTCTGTTTTCTCATCTTTTCTGCCATCTAGCACAAGGATGTATAAACTGCGTTTTGATAAAAAGAATTGATGCGTGGCATGCATAATCTCTTGACCGCCAAAATCCCATAAATGGGCCTTAATCGTCTGCTCATCAGCCGTCATTTCATAATGGCTAATATCAACCACTTCCCACTCTTTGATTTCAATGCCTTTGGTTTGTGATTCGTTTGGATTAAATTGTTGGTCTTGCAATTGTTTTATCAGCGACGTTTTGCCAGCCCCCCCATCGCCGATGAATAAGACTTTTACTTCGTTTAAACGTTGTTTTTCTCCCGCATTAAAATATTCTATAATTGCCTTTCTACCTTGTTTAATGATTTCTGGAGGCGGATTTTCTAGAGGGTTATCTTCTAAGAAAATCCCATTTTCCATGTTATATTCCCAATAGACTTCTATTTCCAATTGTGCCATTTCCACAGGCCAAGTGGTCAGTTGATTAGAAGATAAATATAACCGTTGCAAGTTGAGTAATTGTGCCATTTCCACAGGCCAAGTGGTCAGTTGATTAAAAGATAAAGATAACCGTTGCAAGTTGAGTAATTGTGCCATTTCCACAGGCCAAGTGGTCAGTTGATTATAAGATAAAGATAACTGTTGCAAGTTGAGTAATTGTGCCATTTCCACAGGCCAAGTGGTCAGTTGATTAGAAGATAAAGATAACTGTTGCAAGTTGAGTAATTGTGCCATTTCCACAGGCCAAGTGGTCAGTTGATTATCAAATAAATCTAACTGTTGCAAGTTGAGTAATTGTGCCATTTCCACAGGCCAAGTGGTCAGTTGATTATCAAATAAATCTAACCGTTGCAAGTTGAGTAATTGTGCCATTTCCACAGGCCAAGTGGTCAGTTGATTAGAAAATAAATCTAACTGTTGCAAGTTGAGTAATTGGGCAATATCAAGAGGCACTTCTTGTAATTCTAAACGATATAAACGAAGTTTAATCACCTGTCCGGCATCGTTTACTTCATATTGCATAGAAGGTTTAAAGTAGTTTATATTTTCTGAAAATGTTGGCTCAAACTTTCTGCCTAACTTCTTTTCCAATTTCTTAATAATGGCTAAATCACTGGGCATTTTTATTTTCCTTTTTTAAAACAAGTACAGCGGATCAGGGGATTGAACGGATTGATGCTTTGGTGTTTTGATGGAACAGTCATTTTAAATTAAGTATTTGATTTTCAATGAAAATTGTTAATACTCCCCTTCAGAAAGAAGTTCAATCCCCTGATCCGTTGTACTGATGTTGTCAATGGCAAAGGGCAACCACAAGGGTTTGCCCCTACATGGCATTACGGTAAAGGGCAACCACAAGGGTTTGCCCCTACATGGCATTACGGCAAAGGGCAACCACAAGGGTTTGCCCCTACATCGCAAATAAACCGGTAGGCAAAGGGCAACCACAAGGGTTTGCCCCTACTTATCGGTAGTGAGTAAACCGGTGTTTGTCAAGGAATCGGCTGCAATTACTTGATCTAGCCAGTTATCTAACTGATCAATATCTTCGCTGGATTCGATTTTCTTTTTCACACTATCGGGTATGGGTGAAAATTTGCGTTGTAATTGACGAATCAAAATGCGTTGTTGAGTGTGCAATATAGCCTTATCTTTACCCACTTGAATTTATTGGTTTATTTTTTCACTCTATTTTTATTTTATTCCAAATGGGGGGGATGGTGGGCAAGCGGGCGGTGAAATCTGGGTTTATTATTGAGTTCATTGTCGCCCGCTTACCCACCCTACAAATCTGGGGTGAAAAAAAAGTAGCAAAAATACCTGAACAGACACACCCCAGGTTCGCCCCTACATAAAATTGATTATGGATTCAGGGGGGGATGGTGGGCAAGCGGGCGGTGAAATCTGGGTTTATTATTGAGTTCATTGTCGCCCGCTTACCCACCCTACAAATCTGGGGTGAAAAAAAAGTAGCAAAAATACCTGAACAGACACACCCCTGGTTCGCCCCTACATAAAATTGATTATGGATTTAACAAAAATGAAAAATCGGTATCGATCTGTTTTTCAAGATTGCGTACTTTTTCAACAAAATCAAGGCCTTCTTCGCCTGATTTGAGGGCAATGCGCTCTTTCAGTTCAGGTGTACCAGGGAATAGCGTTAATCCTTCTCGCCATGCGGCTTGTGCTTCTTTAAAATCGCCATTTTTGGCGAAGGCATCACCCAGCCCGATGTAGGTACGCACATGGTAAGAACGTACTTGTTTTGAGCCATTTTGAGTTTGGTTTTGGAGTAGCTCAATACATCTTTTGAAGTCGGCGATTGCCATTGATGAGTGTTTTAGGGCCCTCGGCCAGTGAAGATGGTTCATGGCGCGGGCGTAAATGGCTGGCCACCATTTTTTGTCTGCTTCGATCAAGATGCTAAGTTGTTCTAGAGACTGACGTGCTAAAGTGCCTTTGCAGACAATGGCCGCCATTCCCCCGCATTTTGGCATCTTATCCACATACGTGAGGGCCAGTTGTAGCCGAATATTCCGAATTTGTGGATACTCGTTGGTGAGTGATTCAAAAAAACGGGTCGATCTGTCAAATTCACCCAGTTTGATGCTTTGAATACGATACTTGCTTGCTATGGCTATATCGTTAGGGTGGTTACGCACCTTTTCTTCAAGCTCTGAGAGTATGGCATCGCGTTCAGCCGGTGGCAACACCATTTCCGGTATATTTCCGCGCTTGGGAGGCATCATTATTTGATCGCGGGTGGTGGGGATCAAGGAGGTGACTTGAGGCAATTCGCTTGGTTCTTGGATCGTTATCACTCGATTGGCTCGCACATTACGCATGACTTGTACCTGACGCGATGGCCAACGAATTTCAAGCGTGTTGATGATCATATCATCCCCTAGTCCAAAATAGACGCGCCGATCTGATTGTCCAGAATAGCTATTGCCTCCGTCAAGTTCGCGGATTTGGGGGCCGGTAGAGGTGACGACTGTGATTCTTGAACCGATTGCATCCCGATTTGAACCGACATCTGGATTACCGATTAATTGGAGTCCCAGCCAGTTTTTGCTGCCGCCTATGTCGTTACGAAATAAGACGGGAGGCATACCTTGGTTGGCGAGGTATATATCAAGATCACCATCATTGTCATAATCGAATAACACGATTCCTCTACCATCATGTTCATTATCAACTCCCGCTTGGGCTGCGATTTCGCTAAATCGTTGTTGTCCATCGTTACGCCATAAGCGTGTTGTTTCATTGCCGGAAAAGCTACGATCTCCGATAACGGGCCAGTTTTTCGCGTCTGAAACGTCTTGCCCCTTGACTGTCCAAGAGGCCAGATCGTACCAGTAGTTTTCCTTGCCCGCTGTGATAAAGCCGTTAACGGCTATGATGTCAAGATCAGCATCGTTGTCGAAGTCGACGAATTTCGCGCCCCAACCCCAACCGCCATGATGGGTTTCGGTATCTACTGAGATGTCCATGAAAATAGGTATCCCATTTTCGTCCGATGCGGTGTTTTGCCACAGCATGTTGCCCTCTTTTAAGTATCCATCGGTGGTAATGTTGGTGACGTAAATGTCGAGCCAACCATCATTATCAACATCGCCAAAATCGACATTCATGCCCTTTTTGGTGTCTTCGCCAAACGCCAGTTCGGTAATATTGCTAAAGGTGCCGTCGCCTTTATTGAGAAACAGTTGGTCAGTACCGAAGTCATTGGCACAATAGATATCGGGCCAGCCATCGTTATTGAGATCACCGTGACCGACACTGAGTGTCCAACCCGGATCATCCAACTTGAGTTTGGGTGCCACATCGGTGAACGTCCCATCCCCATTATTGTGAAATAGGGCATTTTTGCCCGCGTTGCGGGCTTTCTCGAAGTCATCGTGCATAATGCGCGTGTGTTCAAGATGCCAGAGATCAACGGGCGCGAAGTAATTGCCGACATAGAGATCAAGCAAACCATCTCCGTCATAATCTACCCATGTCGCGGCATTGCCGTTAGCCCAAGGTGAACCTGGTTTGTTCTTTTCATTGCGAAAGGCTTTCTCTGTGACGTTGGTGAATGTGCCGTCACCGTTGTTGTGGAAAAGGATATCGCGCCCCCATTTGACAATGAATAAATCTAGGTTGCCATCGTTGTCGTAGTCTCCCCACATACAATCCATACTGGTGCCAGAATCGTCATTGATATTTTCGGCCACACCTGCTTGCGGTGCAACATCGACAAAGGTGCCATCACCCTGATTACGATAAAGGTGGTTGGGTTGGCCTTTTTTAGAATCAGTGACATAAAGATCAACGAAACCATCATTATCGAAATCTCCAGCGGCTGCGGCCGCCCCGACACTGACCATCCATGACATGATCCTATCCAGTTTTGGATCGAGATAGGGTTTGTGGTGGACGTGGGTAAAACCAGCCTTTTGTGTCACATCAACAAATGCGCGTGCTTCTTCAAGCAGCTGTTCAAGCTGTTTTGTTGGTGGAGGTGGGGCATCAACCGGCGCAAAGAAAATTGGCCAGACAATCCAGCCCGTTATGCCTGCCGTGATGAGCAAAAATAAAATAATTGTCCAAGTTGATTTACGCATAATATATATATAGTCCTCACAATGATTGAAAAATGTCACAACTTCATAAAAAGCTCTAGTGCAGGAAAGCAGAAATGATCAGACCACCCAGCCAACTAAAGCAGTTGTCTGAAAGCTCAAGTCACCTAAAGGTGACTAACACAGAATAATACGATTATTCTGTCTATAAAATGTTTATATACTGTTCACAGTTAGGTTATAATTTGCGCTGTTTTGGAAGTTAAAATCCACCCGTTTTTGCGTGCAAAAACGTGAAAAATGTAGTAACATTTAGGTTGCTTAATATTTTTGTCTCTTGGCTGTCAAATTATTTTTCTGAATCTAATCTTTAAAAAAAATGACGATGTCAAGAAAATTGAGGGCGATTTCATTGGCGTTATCACGCTCAACCAAAACCGACACAAAGTGTGCTTTTCTGAACTCATGTTTTGCATCCTCCAATTCAAAGGTTGAGAAGCACACCGCTGTAAAATAAATCTGTCATTTGGTAAGGCGGAATTATCACCAATTCTTTGCCGGCGTTTGCAACGAATTGCGTGTCAGATTGAGGCCCTGTGCGATTTAAAATAAATTTGGAACGAAAATCAATCGCAGCAAAATAAATTTGGAACGAAAGCCTTCGCATTTTTGATAGATTTAATACCCTAAATTGCAACCCCGTCCAAAACGTTTTTTCCAGCAAACCCTTAATTCCCGATAATCCGTCGTGTATTCCAAACTCGTTGGTATTCTTTGGAAGCATTGATATTTGGGTTCGGCGCTGTCGGTGGATAGTTTTTCATGCCATGATAAGGGAGCGGCTTAACGGTATCCGGGAAAGCGGTATAGATATCCATATCTTTGCAATAGCCGTCGCTGTGCAATACGAGGGTGCGAGTCCATCCTTTGGGTAGTGCCGGGAGTTGTGATGCCTCAAATTCTAAAGCGATTTCTTCGCCTCGCGCCATGATGACAAACTGATCATCGACTTTGTTTAAGAGTTCACGCACGTCTCCAAAGCGTGTAAATTCTCCGGTCATGTTTTTAAAGGGAACGCCTTGATCTAGACGTTGGTAATCGTAAAGCGTGGGCATTGCGCCATCCGGTGAAAATTCGCTGGGATAACCGAGATAACGGAGTTCTGCGACAGTGGGTTGTACTGTATTCATTCGCAGTTTTGGCCCTAAAACGTTTTCGCCTATAAAGATTTGATCCCAGAAGATTTCCATATTGGTGCGGATTCGCATACGCCCTGTTTTCCGGATCGGTAGGGCTGAAATATCAAGGGTCATCATGCGAGGCAGTCCGGCTGGAAATCCCATCTCTGGCACGGCGACGCGCCAACCGCCTTTGCCATCTGGTATTTCTATCGACGGCGAACGCATGGTGATCCCGGCCTGAGATGCGGCATAGTTGATGTGGGAATAGGTGTATTCGACCCAGCCATATAAATAAAGTATAAGGGATGTGTCAGATTTTAGGTTTTGGAGTTGTTCGCCAAAGTCGAGTTCTATCCAGTGATCATCGGCATAGCCAATAAACCGTGTATCTTTGGGCGGTTCCACATAGTCTCGATCAATTTTCTGTATGCTATCAAGCACATTTTCGCCGTGATGGTTCTGAGCGGCTTTTGGAAAAATTTTCTCAGCAACCGCAAAAGGTTTTCCGGTGGGGAAGGGCTCTGTTCCGGTGAAACGTTCATCTGGGTAAATTTCCCATTCTTCAGGATGATCGTAGGCGACTAGGTGTACCTGATCTAAGTAAGTGACTTCTTCTAAAGGTTCCGCGACTCGGATGAGGTAGCGTCCATTATGTGGCGCGATGAGTTCTGGAGGAATACGGATGTCTTCTGTGGGATCGGGGGGGGCATATTCGCCGGGTTCAATAAAGAATCCGACACCACCGACACCGAGAAAGTCTGTGATATAAGCAAAACGCTCACCATCCCAAACAAACAGGATTGGACAACTTGAGGGTTTGCGCTGCATTTTGTTGATGAGCCAATTTTGATTGGCCGCGACTTCTAATTCACTTTGTAGTACGGCATCTGACCAAAACAGGCGGACATAGTCCGCTTTGCCGTGTTCGCCTAAACCGAAGTGCAAACGGCGTGGGAATGATCCAAGGTAGCCCGATGACGCGGTTACACTGGCAACTTGTAGCCGTTGTCCTGATTTGACTTCCACGAATAGCCCATCAGCAGAGGGTTCTATCCAGAGGTTTTCTTTTCCCGCTTGGGTGGGCATGACTTCAAGCCAGTAGCGATTTTCAGGAACCGTCGTCTGCCAGACTTCCGGTGTTGCACCAATCCGAGTGACAATCAGTTCAAGCGAGCCATTCTGGTCAAGATCAACCGCAACGGCCCCTCGCGAATCTGGCGCACTCCGTTCTTCTCCTAAAACCACTGGTGACTCGAAGTGGCCGGTGCCCTTGTTCATCAGGATTTGATGGCTTATTTTGCCCTTCGTTCTGGTACTCAATAATATTAGGTCTAAATCGCCATCAAGATCAATGTCACCGAACAGGCCTCCGGTAGCGCCTTCTAAACCCCAAGTATTTGATTTAAAAGTGGAATCTTCCATAAATTGGCCCTGTGCGATTTGTAGGAATAGGCGCGGTGGTTCAGGCCCTCGCAACAAAAGCATGTCTTCCCGACCATTCATATCCACATCACCGAGTAACGCGCCCAAACCGGGCCCCGCATCGGCGAGTGCAGGAAACCACGAAGTCGCATCGGTGTATTGTCCTGCCCGATCATTCAGGAATAGCCGATTAGCTGAACCGTGATTGATGAGGTAAAGATCGGTATCCCGATCATCGTCAATATCAAAGAATAGGACTGCCATGCTGGCCGCATTTTCTCCACTGATGCCTGATTTGGTGGCGACTTCGGTAAAGGAGCCATTGCCGTTGTTCCGCCAAAGGAAGTTCGGTGCGCCATTGGTTTCCGCTGTCAGTGATGAGAAATTGGTGACGTATAGATCGAGATCGCCGTCGTGATCAGCGTCTGTCCAAGCGGCACCGACACTGAGGAACGTTCCGCCTCCCGTACCACTCGTCGCGGTGACATCGGTGAACTGAGCCTCTCCATCATTTCGATAAAGCCGGTTGGGGCCTAGGCAAGTGAGATAAAGATCAGGATCACCATCCCCATCGTAGTCGCCGAAAAAGGCACCAATCGCATTTTTACCGTCTATGCCCGTGTTTTGTACGGGGGAAAATTGCCCTGCGTCATAATGATAGAGAACACCTTCTTGATTTGAACCCATGCCAGTGATATAGAGGTAAAGGGCATTTTTGCCTTCTACGTCAGCAACGGCAATGCCGGGCCCAAAGGCTGAGACTGTTTTCTGAGAAGCGTTGCCGGGCCAATCTGGGGTGCCCGACGCAACCTGTGTCAGGCCCGCATTTTGGGCTATATCAATATAGGTGGGTACGGTATCCGTTTCCAAGCTGCTGACCGGTTCCCCGAAAGCGCGAACCACTTCGGCGTAGCGTCCCATTTCACCGTATTTCATGCCATAAGATATGCCAGAACCAGAAGGTGATTTTAAGCTCAAATGAGACTTTAAGAGTTGATAACGCTTTAACATTTCTTGGGCCCGTTGTTTTTCCCCTGCTCTCATCAATAACCTTTGTAGCTGTAATGCGGCTTTTTCATGATGAGATTTATTAGCCAAGGTTTTTTCAAAGTGGCCCCTAGCGGCTATGGGGTTCTTTTTCATCATAAGATAACCGACTTGATAATGTGCGTCGGCATCTTCAGGATCGATTTTCAGTACGGTTTGGAACTCGGCTATTGCGTCATCGAATAAACCAATGTGTCGAAACAACATACCAAGCGCGTAGTGGGCATAAGGGTTATCTGGAGTACGTTCTATGACCCATTTTAGTTCTTCTTCAGCACGGAGCAGATCGGCATTCTTCTGTGTGTTCAGAAGAGCAATACCCAGATTTAAGCGCCCAGTAATCCAGTCGGGTGCCAGCCGAACAACGTCTTCAAATGCTTTGACGGCATCAACTGATTGATATTGTTCCATCAGGGCAACCCCTTTGTTGAAGGGGCCGATAATCTGATCGATGAGTTCGGAGGGAATATCCTTTTGAGGTGGTTTGCTCTCTGCGATTTGCGGGACGTATTCTGAATCATCTGGATTGTTTTGAATCCAAAAAAACAGCACAAATGCTGCAATGATCAGTAAAGTAATGGTTATTTTTTTTGACATTTTATTCTCCGGTATGGTTCAAACACAAGCCTATATCAATGTTTAATAATTCGTTAAACATGTACTTGAAGTGTTTTCGTATCTTCTATTGCTGCGTCAACTGAACGAGGTTGAGACAATTCAAATATTTCCGATCTCAGCCAAGAATCTACCGTGCCATAGATAACAAATTCTGGTTCTTGTAAAACGACTTCAGCGGCTAAGTTATCCTGTTTGAGGAAATTGAAGTGAAATATTTTATCTTTATGGCGATCAAATATCGGCTCGACAGAAGACATCAGCAAGGGAGAATGAGTTGCAATTAAAAGTTGCATATTAGAAGCTAACTCTTTTTGTACTTCTAATAAGGCCGTCAGAATCTTTCGTTGCCATTGCGGGTGCAAATGGGCCTCAATTTCATCAACCAAAATCACCATATTGTGTTGAGGTTGTTGACGTATCAGTTTTGATTGAGCTTTATGTTCTTCCCAAGCCCAAACGATTAAGTAAGCTAAGGCGACTATACGTTGAACGCCAGCAGAGGCATAAACTAAGGGAATTTCTCCGTAAGCCTGTTTGATGGTCGGTATCCAGCGACTATCCCTAGAAATTCTAGTCGGTTTTCCCTGTTCTAATAGTCCAATATCTCCGGTTTCCAATTCTGGTGGCGATAATCGTTTTAAGAGCCTGTTCAAAATCTTTTATATCTGTTAAAATCAAAAAAATACTAAAAATACTAAAATAATTAAGGAAATAACTTATGAGAAAAATTTACCCCAGCGATATTAGCCGAGAAGAATTTGAGAATATTCGTACACAACTAGAATTGTTTCGGAAACGTACCAAACCCAGAACTGTTGATTTATATACCATGTTTTTTGTGGCATTACATATTGGTTGGTGGTTGTCAATGGCGGATGCTGCCAGCAGATTTTCCCAAGTGGCGGACAGTACACGAATATTTTCGTCTCTGGAGCCAATTCGATAAGGCCGATGGAAGCAGTCTTTTGGATCGCTTATTAAAAGAATTAGTTGTAGAAGAACGTGTTAGTCATAAACGAGATGAGGAACCAAGTTGTGTAATTATTGATTCTCAAAATGTCAAAAATACTGATACTGCTACAAGGATATGATGCGGGGAAAAAAATTTCTGGAATAAAACGGCATTTAGTGGTAGATACGATGGGTTTACCCCACTCAATTTATATTTCTACTGCTAATGTTACAGACAGAAATGGTGCATTAGAAGCCTTTGCAATTCCATCTGCCTCATTAACTGTGGTTAGTAATATTATTGTTGATGGTGCTTATTCTGGAGAAAATTTTTCAAATCAGGTACAAGAATTGATAAAGGCAACAGTTACTGTTGTCAAACGTTCAGAATGTAATAAGTTTGTTGTATTACCAAAACGATGGATTGTAGAGCGTTCTTTCGGTTGGTTAGAAAAATGTCGTAGACTTTGGAAAAATTGTGAACGCAAGCTAGAAACTTCTGCTCAAATGGTAGTTTTAGCCTTTCTTTCTTTACTCATGAAAATATCTTGAACAGGCTCTTAATGGCATGAGGGTGTGACAATGTCTAAATCTGATCGTTAAGTTAAAAATTTGTCACCTATTGAAATGATAATATGATTTTTGGGTTCAAAACGATGCTTTTTGTAAAATCAATGGGTTACATAAAAATTGAACATTGAGTTCTAATTAATCAAATCAGCGATAATGGTTTTGGATGCGTTGTCGCCATATCTCGTAAGCTGGTTCTGAACTTTGGTATGGTAAATCAATGAGTGCGTCATCGGTGACACGCGCTGCGTCTGTTGTATTTGTACCACAAAAGATTTGACAGGCTTGCACTGTGTGAGGGCTTATATTGCCTGCACATTCACGGGCTTTGGTGGCAAATGCTGAACCTTGGGCTAATTGAGGGCGAAAATCGTTGCTGAGTTTGACTAAATGTGTTAGTGCTGTTTGATCAGCGCCTCCCGCATAAGTCGCACCAAGCCCAATGCCACTCCATAAGTCTGCTTGTCTTTCGGTAGGAAAGCCTTTAATCGTATTGGCAATCTCGTCAATATCGGCCCCTTTGATAAACCATAAACTGCGCCCGATACCTTGATCAAATACATGCCGCGTATATCCAGATAGGCGATGGGGTACGATGCCTTGTGTGATGGTTTTTTGCGGGTGAAAATAACCTTCATGGAATCCATAACCATCTACTGCTAACCACCTCAATAAAGGGTCGAGGGGAGTGAGTGCTTTATTGACATTGCGATGTAATCGCGCCCAAGCCCATCCTGCGCCAACGTGAACCATATAGATATGATGTGCCCCGGCACCTTGTACAAATCGTTTAAAACGATTTCGATTAAAGGGCGATAGAAAATCTAGCAATGTCATCGCCATCGCTGCGCCCTCATACGCAAATCCACGCATTTCATTTGGCAGGGTGTCGAGTTGTTGGCTCAACGATTCTAAGTTGTCATCCAATAAGGCGGCATGATAACCATAAACAAAAGTTTCTCCAACACTTTCTAATTGTTGACGAACGTCATCAGAGACGGCATGAAAACCGCGTTTAGAAAAAGTCGTTTCATCGGGGGAGATACCGAAAAGCCGTTTGCGAAAAGAGTAATGGTTCATATTATTGATTTTAAAGGATTTCTGATTGATATGATTGATTTCAATTAATTATGATGATAGTCATAATAACAAGAAGCACAAGTTAACGGGTTTGATAGTATTAATATAATGAATGGAGTTGAAGAGGATTAACGTGATTTAGCGTCATTTAAGTACTTTCGCCAAAAATTTTCAGGTATTTTAATAGAAGCAATGTTTATTTGTAATTAGAGACGCTTCGCGATCGCGTCTCTACAATTCGCGGTTTCGTTCCGACGCGATCGCGAAGCGTCTCTTTGCGGTTAAATACCTGTTTATTTGTGGTTCAGTACTTATTGCTCTTCTTTCAAAATTTATCATAATGATTTAATTTCTTTTTTATCAATAAAATTTTTTTAATTAATAAGTATTGGGCACATTCCCAAAAGTCATTATCAGTCATTATCAATCTTGGTCGTCGAAAAATAAATTTGGAACGAAAAGCGCGCACAAGCAAAATAAATTTTGCACTCCAATTGCGTACAAGCAAAATAAATTTGGAACGAAAAGCGCGCACAAGCAAAATAAATTTGGAACGAAAAGCGGGCATTCAAGATTTATTTTGATGACCTTTTTTTAGAAATGCGCCCTAAGTATTTGTGCTACCGTGAAATGGGTGAGCGAGCAGAATAAATGAAGTCAATTTCACGCAAAAGTTTTTGTTTGCCTCAACTGTATTTAGCTTCGCTGGCCTTCGGCCAGCGAAGCTAAATGTGAAATTTTATAGTTGGTAAAACCTTGTTCTCTCAAAAAATTTTCAATTAACTGATGAAAAGCTGAAAACGTTAACCAACCCAGTTTACGATAGCTGTAAAAATGGTATTGTGCATAAGTACGAGCCATCATAAAATACACCGATCCGACAGATTGATTTTTCAGACATTTAATTTTCCTGCAAGTCAAGTAGGGTGAGTCAATCAAAATATTTCGCCTTAAGTTGAATAAAGCAAAATGATTTAGCGCCATCCGATATGGGTTCAATAAACCCGTATTTTTGGGTAGGGATGCAAGGTGGCTGAGATGATAGAACGCTGATTAAACTGATTGTCATGATTAACACTGATTATACTGATAGTACAGCGGGTTATATAACTACAATTATATTATAACTACAAGGATTATTTATAATAAAGGATAAGATTGTGACAATTTGTGAGATCATGATAACGATCATAAATCAAAACAATGCTAAACATTAAACAATAACTCTTTTAAAAAAGTGTTCGATAATCACAAAATCAATTTGAAGTGACGCTCTAATCCTTTATTATAAATAATCCTTGTCGTTATATTATCAACGTTCTATCCCGCAATCGCTTTTATGTACCACTACATAAAAAAGGGTGGCTTACGATAAGCTTTACGACAGATTATAAAACGCTGCTTTTCCTGGATAAGTGACATTCACGCCCAATTCTTCTATGCGAATCAATTGGTTATATTTTGCAATGCGATCTGAGCGTGATAAGGAACCGGTTTTTATTTGCCCGGCGGATGTGGCAACGGCTAAATCAGCAATGGTGCTGTCTTCTGTTTCGCCTGAACGGTGGGAAATGACGGCGGTGTATTTGGCGCGTTTTGCCATTTCAATCGCGGCCAGTGTTTCAGTGACGGTGCCAATTTGGTTGAGTTTAATCAAAATCGAATTGGCGATGCCTTTTTCAATGCCTTCTTTCAAAATGGCTGTGTTGGTGACAAATAAATCATCGCCTACAATTTGCACTTTCTTGCCGAGTGTGAGTATTTTCCAACCGGCCCTGTCTCCTTCTGCCATGCCGTCTTCGATGGAAATAATGGGGTATTTTACCCAGGTATCGGTTTTTGCAGATGGCATTCGCGCCTAAACGGCCCTTGTTGGGCATCCAATTCGAGCATTCGCCGAACAATTCTAAAGCCAATTTCCAATCAAGATAAATGCGGCCCAAAAATAGGGATGATCAAAATGAAGTGCCGTCTTTTCCATCATTTTTAATTGGGCCTTTTGCAGGGCTTGTGCTTTTGATAATTTCCCCCTGCTAACCTGTTCATAAAAAAGAGGCATTAAGTAAGCCGAAAACGCTTGTTCTACCTGCCAAAGCGTTGCGACAGCACTTTGTGCGCCTGCCCGAAGGGCTATACCGCCTAAACCTAATGCGGCTCGATCATCACCGAGTGCCGTTTCACAGGCACTTAAAGTCATTATATTGAGAGGGGGTTCATGTATCCTATTGAATGCTAATGTGTTTTCAAACTCATCTAAAGCTTAGCGTCTTTGCGTCTTTGCGTGAGATTGGTTTTGACTATATATAACTACAAGGATATATAACTACAAGGATATATAACTACAAGGATTGTTTATAAGAAAGGATTTAAACTCGGTAGCACCACAATCTAATCCCTTATTATAAACAATCCTTGTAGTTATGGTTTTCAGAACTAAAAACGTGATCATCAAGTACAACGAAACTTCGTTCTGGAACGCCTATGACGGGCCGATAAACGAATAAATCATAATAATATCAATGAATTATTAGTGGTAAGGGGTTGATTGAGTCTTTAAGTTGTACTCTTTTTATCAATTCAAAGCCTTCTCAAATTCAGCAATCACCCCAAAAATCAAGGAGTGAGATCCCCTGATCCGCTGTACTATTTAGGGTGTAATTAAAAGTGATCTACTTGTGCGATGAACAGGAACAAGCCCGGGAGCCAATCCGTTTATCCCCGTAATCCGCTGTACTATCCTTTTCCCCCTTATTTTGCCTTAATAACCATACAATATATATTGAAATAGCCAAAAAACGAAAAGACCTGGGGGGCGCGCCCCCCAGACCCCCGCCTACTTAAAAAATAAAATGGAAAAAGGATAAAAAACAAAGAGTTACATCCTGGAGAGCCGCGCACCGACATCCCCGTCACGGAAAGTCCGCTGAATCCTGCTGCGGTTCGACGAGCGCATCCCCACGGCACCGTTGCTCCACGAGCCGCGAGCCGCGCAAAACGAAAAGGCTGTCGTCATTGGCACGATTCTTGCTTAAACACTTCATTTCCTTGCCCTTATAACGGTTTTCATATTCTGAACACGTCCATTCCCAAACGTTTCCTGCCGTGTCGTACAAACCAAAAGGATTGGCGGCAAAAGAGCCTACAGGTGATGTGTATTTCCAACGATCCTTACCTTTCGCTAATCCATTCCAACCTTCATCACCATAATTCGCATACTCATGAGAGGCTGTATTACCCCACCAATATTTCGTTTTCGTACCGGCCCGTGCGGCATATTCCCACTGAGCTTCTGTGGGCAAACGATATTGTTGGCCAGTTTGTTTGCTTAACCATTTAGCATAAGCTGTGACATCTAACCAAGACACATTGATCACGGGGCGATTGCCGCGCCCCCAATCTTCATCACTGGGCTTTTTGCGGCTCGTTGCCGTGGCAAATTTATCGTATTCAGCAAAGGTGATTTCATATCGCCCCATTGCAAATTTCTTGACGGATACCCAATGCACGGGTTTTTCATCAGAATCACCCCCGCCTTGGATATCGCCCATTTTAAATCGGCCTTCGGGTATCCATACCATTTCTGGGCCTGAACTGCCGTCTTTTAAGCGATCACGAAAGACTTTGCCGGCTATCGGTTCTTGTGGCTTTTGTAATTGGGCTTCTAATGTGGGTAATTGGGGATATTGGGGATTATTTTGCAATTGATCTTCTAATGAGGCCAATTTAGGATGTTCCGCATTCACTTTGCGTAAACGCGCTAAATACTGTTGAGCCTTATGACGATTTCCCCGATTTAAGGCCCGTTCTGTGAATCCCACATATTTTGCGGCAATCTCATTTAAACCGATTAACGCTTGTCTATTACCCGAATCTTGTTGTAAAACCTGTTGATAACAGCTAAAAGCCGTATTACCCGTTGGACTGACGGTGAGATAGTTCGCTTGCAAATAGTTCTTGCATTGTTGCAATAAAGAAGACACCCCCTTTCTTCCACACTGCCCAAAACAAAAACCTTGGGTTAAGGAGTTCAATTCCCAAGGCACTTGCAATTCTTGGGCGGTTTTCGTTTCCGCTATCACACGCTTACGCACTGCCATAAATAAATCAGTGATTCGTAAATGCGCGTTTTCACGTAACGCTTTCAGCAAGTACTTGGTATACACACTATTGCGTTCATGCGCCAATCCTCCCCAAGAGACTTTGTTGGGGGCAGTGGCATAGGCAATCAAAGTCCCAATAGGCGCAGACATGGAACTCAAACCCTTGCTGACACCTGCAAACCCCCCCTTTACTTTTGCGAAACAAGTCATCAGGAATACTCTCACGACAGGCATCTAAAATCATCACATTCACGCCTTGATGTGACGATTCCATCCAATCCAAGACATACTTGGCTTTTAAGGCTTCATCTTCAATGTCATGCTGACTGTGAATATCGGCTTGTAAAGGCACTAAGTAGTTGACATTGTTGTGTTGAAAACCATGCCCAGAGAAATAAAACACGCCCACCTTTCCGCCTCGCTCTAAACGCTTGGCAAAATGACGAACGGCTCGCTTCATCGCCTTCTTTTTACGCAGATTGGTTTTCAAAATCACTTCAAAACCTAAGTTTTCAAGCACAAGCGCCATATCTCTGGCATCATTAACGGGATTATCTAACTTATCCAAACCCAGTGGATTTAAACGCTGATCGTAGTCACCATTACCAATGACTAAGGCAATGCGTGTGGCATGGGCTGGGAAAGCTATCAAAATGATAAGGCTGAACAAAATCGTCAAATAACGTAACATGGTTGCAGTTTCCTCTTGTTGTCTCGATCTCATTAAAAAGCGAAATGTGTTTAGATATAATGTTAATGATAGCACACGATTTTTAATCTCACGCAAAGACGCAAAGACGCTAAGTTGTCAAGATTCGATGTTAAACGCGATTAGACGCTAAAGACGCTAAAGAGGTTCTCTCGACTTTTTGCGCCTCTTGCGCCTTTTGCGTTATAAAAAAGAATAAATGGATTAAAACTCAGCATCATTGTTTACACACTCACATCCAATTCTTCTCTGTTCCCAATACTAGAACTCGCCGCTTCAAATAACCAGTTCAATATATCAAATACCTTCTGTAAATCGTCTGTCGCTGAGACTGATGCCGGATCTTTTGTATACAAATTTCCTTTTAATTCAGCAAATTCCCAAGTTTTTCCGGTGGTGACAACACCATAAGCTATTTTGGCACCTTGAAAAGAGGCCGCTACCATTTCAGCTAAAGCTTGCGCCCATCCCTCTTCAAATTTTTCTTGCTTTGCTTCTATAATACAAAGAGGGGGTATCGACATATCACCATATTGTGTTCTGGGTGCGATTAAATAATCCGGTTCACCTACTAAACCTTTTGCTGTATCTACATTATATGAGACATGCGACCAGATACGAAGCAACTCATATTTGACCTCGACTAAGTCTAATATGGGCCTAATAATTCTTTCACATATCGTCGCTTCATTAATGAAATTCATGCTATCGCTTAATCGTAGCCTAATGTCAGAAAAGTATAGCTCTGAAATTTCAATGTCTAGCCGGTTTATGAAGGGTTTTTCCTTTACTTTGAGCTTAAATTTTCTGGCGACTTCTGAAACTGATTTGAACGATCCGTATGACATGACTATTTTCTTTTAGGTTTAATTATACTTAGCACGGTAACAAACTTTTGCCTGAAAAACTTTTTAGTGGGCAACAAAAATACAAAGCCCACCCTATGCGTTATAAAAAAGAATACGCCCGAAATTCACGCTATCGTTTTTGAGAATATTTTATTGAAACTGTTTAGATCAGAACACGCCATCGCTTCTTTGAGTAAGTTATCCAACACTTCTTGACGATTAATTGCACGGATTTGATCAGCTATCAGGCTTGGCACATGCCCAAATCGTTCTTCTAAGGTGATAATCAGCCTCTTTTTTGAGAGCATTTCATTGAAACCGCTTATACCAGGGCAACGCAAGGCATATTTAAACAAGCTTTCTAACGCATCATGACGGGTAATTGCGCGGATATGCTCAATGATTTGGCTTGGCACCATTTCAAATCGCTCTTCTAAGGCAATAGTCAGCATATTTCGGGCCTCCTCAATCAAGCCTTTTTCATAAACCTGCCTTCCTGCAACCGTGTCCATCAAATCAAAATGTAACATCGCCATTACCTCCTTATCGCTTATATCACGAAATCGGTTAAGGATAAATAACCCTAATATATTTAAGATACTCTGTTGTTGATCAATGGAAAACAGCTTATTCACTGTCTTATACCATTGTTGACTTTTCTCAAGAAGCGTGATTTTATCTGCTTTTGAGGGTAAGGTAAATGGGGCTAACACAACTAATTTGGGATCAATATTTTGCAATTGTTTTTCGGTGTAATCGGTTAACACGATTTCTTGAAAGCAACCCTTGAATTGGCAATCTTCAGTTTCGCTAAAGCTTTGAATTGACAAAGCGGCTTTTTGAAAGGCTTTATCTGTATAGACAATCCCAGCGAAAACTTTTCCTTCATATTGATCATGCTGACAACCTTGCAAGACTTCTGTCATGAGTCGATAACGAATAAATTTGTCCGTATAACCTTGGAACTCAATAAAAACTCGGCCGTCTTCGCTTTCTAACATGGGAATGCCTTCGACATCGGGTTCAATTCGTTTCTCTTTGAACACGACGGCGCGAAAATGGTATTTATCGGCTTTTTTCGGGGGAACCCCGAACAGTTTTAAAATACTGCTGCCACTGACTGCCATCAATTGCAAAAAAGCCTCATCAGTGCCTCGGTGAGGGGTTTGTTTTGACATAGGTTTTATCTATGATAAGTTTAGCTAAGATAAGTTGTAGGGTGAGTAAAGAGTGTTGCCCACCTTTCTCAATTTTCTTGTATTATTTATCAATCATTTTGGCTAGATTAGCACGGTAACAAACTGAACGTTTTAATGAAGAGGGTGGGCAACAAAAACACGTTACCCACCCTACATAAAAGTGAAAAAGAGGTTCTTTCGACTTTTTGCGTCTCTTGCGCCTCTTGCGTCTCTTGCGTTATAAAAAAAGTTTTCGCAAAATAAATGCTATAGACTGATTCATTTACCTTCAGGCGGTGGATAAGGTATTTTTTGACCACTCGAATCAATTGCTGTGAACCTTAAATCATGTTGGCGCATGAAATTTTGTGCTTTTTGACGAATATAAGCGATTTGTTCTTCTGAAGACATTGATTCTGTATCTTGTCGCGACTTTTATCGCCATTCAAGCACTTCAGCTAACGATTTATCAATTTTCTTTCGTCATTGTAGCTGGCCTCCATTGGTGTGATGAGTGACACCCCAAATTAACCCCTTTTCTTCCCCGCCTTGCCAGTTCGTAGGCCCTATAAATCCTTCATTTTCAAATAACAATGACTTTTCCTACACAAGACTTTAAGGCATCATTCAAAAGTTCTTCAGATGTGTAATGTGAATTTAATTGCAATAATTTGTTTCTAGAGAGAAAGAAAAGCATATCCTTCGCTTCCTTAAAATAAAGAAAAGATTTTTCTTTAGAGTTCTTTTCGTTTTCTATGAGGCGATCAAAATCTGTTGCCAATCTAAGAGTCAAATCACCTAATTTAAATTCATATAATTCTTCATTTTCTTCTGCTGTTAAGGCATATTCAAAATGAATGTTTAATGTTTCAAAAAACGGACTCAACACATTATCTAATTCCGATGATGCCGAAACAACCCTGTAATTATCCAAGAGAGTTTCTTCTGTTTCTACAGAAACGATTTCAATTTGACATTCCCCGGTGTTCCACATAACAATCCGTCCCATGTAGTCGTCCGATTCCATATCGACACAGAGACTGGGTTTATTAATGTCAGTTGGAGAATGTGAAACGGTTATGGTGAATCCTTGATGACGTAAAAAGGATTCTTTTTGAGTTAACCATTTTTCAAATTTTTTAAGCATCATTTTATCCTTGTTTAGTTGCTTTATGGTAAATATTGATAGCTGTGGGCATTTCTGGTATGGGTAAACCTTTTCTTTTTGCTAAACGTCCTTGAACACTATTTGGGCCAATAATTTTGGCCCAACCTTCATCTGATGTAGGCTTAACAATCAAGGGTGGCACATCAAATTCGACATAATAACTGTACGAAGGTGCTTGTTTAATAAATGCTTCTGCTTTTGCTGGATAGGCAACATAAGTGGTTCCGCAAAAACTTTCTTGAACTTTACCCGTTTCGAGCATTTTGTCATACTCTTGTTTTGACATCCATCTACCAAGCGTGATGTATTTTGGCATGTTGATTTTTAAATTTTCGACAAGCTGTTTTCGATAAGTCAAAAAGGGCAATGCCCAGAAATTATTTTTTGAATATTTATAGATAGAACGCTGATTAAACTGATTGTCATGATTTACACTGATTATACTGATAGTACAGCGGGTTATATAGGAGTTCAGATAAATATTTTGGCCCAAACCTGACAGGTTTTCAAAACCTGTCAGGTTTTTACCACTACTACAACAGATTATAAAACGCTGCTTTTCCTGGATAAGTGACATTCATGCCCAATTCTTCTTCTATGCGAATCAATTGGTTATATTTGGCAATGCGATCTGAGCGTGATAAGGAACCGGTTTTAATTTGCCCGGCGGATGTGGCAACGGCTAGATCGGCAATGGTGCTGTCTTCCGTTTCGCCTGAACGGTGGGAAATGACGGCGGTGTATTTGGCGCGTTTTGCCATTTCAATCGCGGCCAGTGTTTCGGTGACGGTGCCAATTTGGTTGAGTTTGATCAAGATCGAATTGGCGATGCCTTTTTCAATGCCTTCTTTTAAAATCGCGGTGTTGGTGACAAATAAATCATCGCCTACAATTTGCACTTTCTTGCCCAGTTTGTCTGTGAGTATTTTCCAACCATCCCAATCGCCTTCTGCCATGCCGTCTTCGATGGAAATAATCGGGTATTTATCAACCCAAGCAGCCAGGTAGTCGGTAAATTGGGCGGAGTCCAGTTTTTTGCCTTCTGAGGCTATGTCATAAAGCCCATCTTTGTAAAACTCGGAACTGGCGACATCTAATCCTAACCAAATATCTTCTCCTGCCTTAAAGCCTGCTTTTTCAATCGCTTGCAATATGACTTCAATGGCCGCTTCGTTTGAGGAGAGGTTGGGCGCAAAGCCGCCTTCATCGCCGACTGCGGTATTCATGCCTTGGCTTTTTAAGACGCTTTTTAAGGCGTGGAATACTTCTGCGCCATAGCGCACAGCTTCTGTGAGCGAGGGCGCGCCTGTGGGCAGAATCATAAATTCTTGTAAATCAACATTATTATCGGCATGGGCACCGCCGTTGATAATATTCATCATTGGAACGGGCATTTGCATTTGTCCTGCCCCCCCTAGATAACGATACAGGGGCAGTTCTAGTTCCCTAGCGGCGGCTTTAGCGGCCGCCATGGAGACGGCTAAAATGGCATTCGCGCCTAAACGGCCTTTGTTGGGTGTGCCATCCAATTCGATCATTCGCCGATCAATTTCAGTTTGTGCTGTCACATCCACTCCGATCAGGCTGTCAGCGATTTCATCTGTGATATGCTCAATCGCTTTATGCACGCCTTTCCCAAGATAGCGGCTTTTATCTCCATCACGTAATTCTATGGCTTCTCTGGAACCTGTGGAGGCGCCGGAAGGTACGGCTGCACGTCCTACGGCTTCTAACTCGGTAATGACTTCCGCTTCAACGGTGGGATTACCGCGAGAATCGAGAATTTCACGCGCTTGGATGTTGGCAATTTCTGACATGTTGTTTCCTCTTGTGTTAAATAAATGTTGGATTGTTGGGTAATTCTTTTTTTTTAAGGGGAATGGGGCCGGCAACAAAAACCCGTAGGGAGCCCTACATTTAAGATGGGGCCGGCAACAAAAACCCGTAGGGAGCCCTACATTTAAGATGGTGGGCTACATTTAAGATGGTGGGCAACAAAAACACGTTACCCACCCTACATTGATTTAAATGGGGCCGGCAACAAAAACCCGTTACCGGCCCCCTACATTGATTTAAATAATAATGTTTTGAACTAATGAACGCTTTGTTCTAAAAAACCCTGTTTTTTTACGGTGCGATCAAGCATTTTGAGGATTTCTAGTAACGGGGCCATTTTGTCTAAAGGCCAAGCATTAGGGCCATCGCTTAAGGCACGCTCAGGTTGTGGATGGGTTTCCATAAAGAGGCCTGCTACGCCAGCGGCCACTGCGGCGCGAGCTAAAACGGGGACAAATTCACGTTGTCCGCCTGACGCATGGCCTTGTCCACCGGGCAATTGTACTGAATGTGTGGCATCAAAGATAATGGGACAACCGGTGTCGCGCATGATTGCGAGTGCCCGCATATCGGAGACGAGGTTATTGTACCCAAAAGAGACACCGCGTTCACAGATCATAATATTTTGATTACCGGTAGCCTTGGCTTTTTCTATTACATTGTTCATGTCGCTGGGGGCGAGAAATTGGCCTTTTTTGATATTGACGGGCAAACCTTGACGGGCAACATTTTGGATAAAATTGGTTTGGCGACATAAAAAGGCTGGCGTTTGTAGGACATCTACAACGCTGGCAACGCTGGCTAACGGGGTGTCTTCATGTACATCGGTTAAAATGGGGACACCAATTTGTTGGCGAACTTTTTCAAGGATGCGTAAACCTTTTTCTACACCTAAGCCTCGAAAATTGAGGTGCGAAGAACGGTTAGCTTTATCGAATGATGATTTGTAAATCAATGGAATAGCTAATTCATCCGTGATGGTTTTTAGTATGTCGGCCGTTTCGAGTGCCAATTGCTCCGATTCAATGACACAGGGCCCGGCAATTAAAAAAAAGGGTTTATCTAAACCTATTTCAAAACCACAGAGTTTCATTGTGTAGCATTTTCCTCTGTTTAAATAATTCGATGATCAAGTTAGTTAATTAATAATACTCAAATTTTTTAATAGCGCTTTGAATAAATTAGACCTTAGTATACAATTTTTCAAGGCATCATGAGAGAAATGAATTATGAGTGATCCACATAATCAAAATCGATATGGTGAATTATGGCCTCTTTTAAGAATTGATACGGGCCTTGCAGAATTAGAGGCGATAAAACTTTTTATTATCGTTTCAGGCGGTTGGGCTTGGCATTTTATGTCTCATTCGGGCCATCGTGAGTATAAACATGCTCATGATCATAAGGATATTGATTTGTTTGTCTACCGTTCTCCAATTTGTGGACAAATATCTCATCACACGATTTGGTTCCTGCTTCAACCAAGCTAGTTGCTTCTGGAAATCCAAAAACAGAGCTGTCTTGTCCGCAGACATTAATTTCCGAGGAACTCCCGGTATTTAAACTCAGTATCAACCAGATTGATATAAAAGTTTTTTTAAATTAATGGCCGCATTCAAATCTCGATCTTGTTCATGACCACAAGCAGAACAATGGTAAACACGCTCAGATAATTTTATTTCTTCTTTCTTATGCCCACAATTGGAACATTTTTTGGAAGACGGGAACCACCGATCAGCAATCAACAAATAATTACCTTTGAATTGAGATTTGTATTCTAATTGCCGCCGAAACTCATAAAAACCAATATCAGCAATAGCACGACTAAGCTTATGATTCGATAACATGCCTTTAACATTCAAATCTTCAATAACAATTCCAGCAAAATTATCAGTCAAATGTGTCGTTAGTTTATGAAGTGAATCTTTCCGTATGTTAGTTATCTTGGCATGTATAGAAGCTATTTTCAAGCGAAGCTTATGTCGATTATGCGAACCTTTGACTCGACGTGACAAAGAACCTTGCATTCGTTTCAACTTTTTCAAAAACGGTTTCAGTGGTTTTGGTGCTTCATAAGTTTCGCCATTTGATATGGTTGCTAAAGCCTTAATACCTAAATCAACCCCAACGCCCACTTGGCTATCGCATGACTTGGGGGATTGAAATAGTTCAACGTTTAAACTTACGAACCACCGTTTTGCAACACGCGAAACCGTTGCACTTATTAGTTTTCCAGAGAAGCGCAATGCTTCTCGCATTTTGACCCAACCAAGCTTTGGAAGCTTTATCATTTTTCCATCAAGCTTAATATGATCATTACCAATATAAAAGCTGTCATGATGACCTTTTTTCTTAAATTGAGGATAACGAGAACTACCTTGAAAGAAACGATTGAACGCCGTTTGAAGATGAATGAATGGTTGTTGACTCGCGTATTTGGTAACATTATACATCCAAGGAAATTCACTCTTTTTTATGGCATTGAATGACTTTTTTAGCTCAAAAGCTTTCGGTTTCAATCCAGATTTGTATTGACGATTCCATTCTTCTAATGCCCAGTTCCAAGTAAAGCGAGCAATCCCACAAGCTTGTTTGAAGTATTGTTCTTGCTTATAGTTTGGTTCTAAACAGATTTTATGACTAAGTGTTAGAATCATTATTTAATGCCTCTAATGCTTTTTTAGCTTTATTTTTAGCCGATCTTCGGCCATAAAGTCTAGCGCAAAAAGAAGTTAATACTGCTATCATATCTTCTACTAGATCATCTTTAAGCTCCTTATTATCAATAACAATTATGCGTCTACCTTGGGATTGTAAAGCCGATTCTACATATTCAAATCCAAAACGCATTAATCGGTCTTTGTGTTCAACAGCTATTATTTTTATCGACGGATCGCTTAGTAATCGCATGAGTTTTGGTCTATGACCATTCAAACCCGAACCTATTTCAGTTACCGTTTTTGAAACACTAATTCCCTGTTGAGTTACTCTTGCAATCACTCTTGATATTTGTCGGTCAAGATCTGATTTTTGTTCATTTGATGAAACGCGAGCATAAATAGCACATTGAGTGTTATTTTCAATTTCTTCGGTTTGAACTAAAATAGTTCCTGTTGCCATTTGCTTTGCTGGCACTGGTAATTTTCCTTCATCAAACCAACGCCATGCGGTTTTATATGATATACCTTGTGATTTTGCCCAATCGCTGAGTTTCATACTCAGCGATTGTACACAATAGGATATATTTGTCAATAAAATTATTTCCAGTGTTTAACCCTGAAAATGTGGCTACAGTTGTTAGCATTTTGAAGGGGAGAGGCTTTGAAAAGGTTTGGACAAAGTATGATAATTTGCCGAGTGAGCAGGATTTTCGGCGTTATGAAAAACGGGTTGAAGATGAAAACCAGATTTCTGTAAAAGTGACAATAGATTTTTTTGTTAAATCGGATATACCATATAGGGATATTAAGGGCTGGCAGATTGTGGAACCTGTTTTTTTCCGTCTTAAAATACTAGGATTGCCCCTACTCTGAAGAATAATTTGTGCGGTATTTGATGTAGGCGGCGTCGCGTAGTTGGCGAAGCCAGGCTTGCAGTTCTTCTTCTACTTTGCGTTGGTGAATTTGGCGATTAGCGCGGGTGCGTAGGGCTTGTTGGGTGTTGTCATGTTGTCGGCGTTCGAGAACTTGGATGATGTGCCAACCGTAGCCTGATTTGAAGGGATCACTGATTTGGTTGAGGGAGAGGGCGTTCATGACTTTTTCAAATTCGGGGACTAAGTTGCCTGGGTTGATCCAGTTTTGAAGTGCGCCGCCACTGGCGGCAGAACCGGTGTCGTCTGAGTGGGCGCGTGCGATTTCGGCAAAGTCGTCACCGTGTTCAATACGAACTTTGAGTTCTTGTAGGCGCCTTTGGGCTTCAAAGTCGGAAACCAGTTCGTTGGTTTTGATGAGGATATGGCGGGCTTTGCTTTGGGTAATGATGCTTTGTTTGCCACCGCGTTTGTTCACCAGTTTGATGAGATGAAATCCGCTGGCGTTGCGGATGGGGCCTTTGATATCGTCTATTGCCATTTGGTTGATGAGGTTGTGAAATAGGGTGGGCAGTTGCCCAGCTTTTAACCAACCTAAGTCGCCGCCTTCAAGAGCTTGGCGGCCGTCGGAAACGGCTACAGCGGTGGCTTGAAAGTCTGCCCCTTGTTTGAGTTGGGCTAAGACGTTTTCAGCTTTTTGTCGCTTGGCTTCAATCTCTTCGGGGGAGGGGGCTTCTGGCGTGGCGATTAAAATGTGCCAGATGTGATATTCGCTGGTGGCGGTGCCTTGTTGAGCTTGGTTGGCGAGTAGGTTGTCAATTTCGTTGTCAGTGATGCTAATGCGACTGACGACGTGTCGCTGTTGTAGGCGTTCAATAATGAGGCGGTGACGTACTTCTTCACGAAACTGTATAAAGCTTTCGCCTCGTTGTTTGAATTCTTGACGAAAGGTTTTTAAGTCCATTTTATATTGCGTGGCTAACTGGCGTAAAGCTTGGTTTAAATGGCTGTCTTCTACTTTAATGCCTGTTTTTTCAGCCAGTTGTAGTTGTAAGGCGAGCATAATCATGCTATCGAGGACTTGTTTTTCGAGATTAACATTGGGCGGTAGCTTAATGTTTTGTTGGGCAAGTTTTTCTTGAGTGGCACGGAGTTGTTGTTGTAGGGCTGTGTTGACAATAACATCGTCGTTGACAATAGCGACGATGTAGTCGAGTGTTTCTCTTTGTGCGGCGCATACGTCGAACGAGATGATGAGTAAGCAGTAGAGGACGATGGATTGGTAAGTTTTGTTCATGGTTTTTTTCAGTTATCAGTTATCAGTTCCACGCAAAAGTTTTTGCGCGCAAAAACTGTATTTAGCTTCGCTGGCCTTCGGCTCACGCAAAAGTTGCGCGCAACTTTTGCGTGAAATGTGAAAATCAGTTATCACTTTATGCTTTGATTATTGATTATAATTTGTTTGTATATCGAAGGTAAAGGGGGTTTTAAGTACTGAACCATAAATTTTCAGGTATTTTAATAGAAGCAATCGGGGCAACCACAAGGGATTGCCCCTACAACCGTACCCGTAGGGGCAATCCCTTGTGGTTGCCCCTCGTGTGAAATTTCAAAAAAGCGATAAATCGTGCCATGCCCCAAAAACCCCTTAACACAAATTGAACTGTCACTAAATTTTGGGTTTTACTGGTATTAACATCTATAGTCTAATGTCTTGTGAACACCTTCTGAATGGGTAGACGAATATCCATCACTTCATCAACAATTTCAGTATCCCGTTGTGGCTCAAAAGTTTTAGCCACTATTTTGGTTCCGGATTGCGAATAAACTTTGATTATCTGTACAGAAGGCATCACCAACCAACACGATTTAACACCTAAGGCAAAATAGGCTTTAATCTTAAATAACAAATCATTGATTATTTGCTTTGGCGAAAGCACTTCGATGGCTAAATCAGGCATTTTAGTTACCCGTATTTCATCAAAACCAAGCTCATCATCTTCTTGATCAAGTGGCGGTTCAATATAAACACAGACATCTGACACCAATTCGTCTTTTGCTTTGAGCCCAAACTGGCTTAAGTCAATTGAGGAGGCATCTAAGCTTAATTCAACAAACGGTGTAAATCTCTTATCATTGTAGAGCAACCCAGTTATGTTGGTTTGTGCCAGGCTATGTTTCTTTGAAGGCATCTCTATATTCTCCCCATCAAAAATCTCATCTTCAAATTCATTAACGAAGCTCATGTTTTTACCTCCTTATATAGCGTTTCCCGATTGAATGACGTACAAAATTCGCCCAAACCTGACAGGTTTTTTAAACCTGTCATGTTTTATAGATCAAAATGTAGGGGCCGGTAACGGGTTTTTAAAGCCAAACCAAACCTGACAGGTTTTAAAAACCTGTCAGGTTTTAGATTTTAACGAGATTGGCGTCGCGCCACCGTTTCTTTAGCCATTTTCTCTATTTCAGCGACATCAACTGGGTTCGATTCACGGTAGCGTTGTTGATCGGCACGAATCATTTTAAGATGTTCGTCAATATTTCTTGACGTGAGTAAAACACCAAAATCATCGGGCACAAGACGTTCAGGGTGTTGATATTCAAATACGCGATCCAATACCAGTTCACCGAGTGCGTTTTTGTAATGGGATGATTCCCAATACCATTTCATTTCCGTCTTAGCATCATCTAAGGGAGGAACGCTTTCTGTCGTTAAGCTGTTGTAGCCCGTAAAATCCCATAATGGAAAGGGGGGTTTTTGAGAGTGTTTGGCGACTTCTTCATTGATTCGCACTATTTCTCGTTTCCACAGCTCAAATTGGGGCCATAAACCGACAAAATACAGTGCTTCCCAGAGGCGAGCGTGAGATGGAGAAGTGAGTATGCGTAAATCGACATTATCACGATAGGCGATGTTAAGGAAAGTGCGGAAGTAGTCAAGTGTTGATTGTCCTGTTTTTGGGTTAGTCAAACTGTATTTGTTTTGTGAACCAAACCATAACAGAGTAATAGTGAAATCGTAGGATAAACGAAAGGCGTTTCGATGTCCACCTGGAGGAATTTTGGCATTGTGAGTCCGTTCGGTTTTCCCATTGGATAGATGAATTGTTTCACTTGAATGGGTATGCTGTTTTATTAATGTCTTGATGCTTGACAAAAGCGCGTCAATGGAGATTAAAGTTAAAAACTTTTCAGAGGCCAATTGAGAATTAATCTGACCATTTTGGTTAATTAATAAATATTTTTCCAAATCTGCACGATTTTTGAGATTGGATATATTAAACATAAAAAAGTCGATAGCCAATATGACTTGTTTTTGAGGTTCAATCGCATGAGCATGTTGAAAATACCGTAAGGCATCATACATATTGCTACCGCCCAAGCCAAGATTATAAATCATTTTGGCATCCCAGCCTAAATGATTAGGATTTAAAGCAGATTCACTACGAGAACTCCCCAAAATAATACCATCAGGTTTCTGTTTATAAACAGCCCACGCTTTTGCCATACGTGTATGGGTAGAAAATTCCGGTTTGAGTTTATTCACGCCTTCAATTTTTGGACTCTCATAAATCCCATAAGGGTTCATGAACCAATTGAAGCTAATCGTCGTTATCACAAAAACGGGTATTAAAATCACTAACATTTTTAGATAGTCTTTCAACTTTTGCATGATTACCCTGGTAGGTTCGATTAACATTAACCTTTATTAAAATATATGAAAAAATTTTATTAAAATGTATTCACAATCTTAAATGGTGCGAACCCAGCACCGGCATGAAGTATCTCTATAAGTAAATCAAGAGCTTCTGGAACTACTTTTTTAATGATACCTATCGCCCCATTCAAATCGGCATTGATAATACCCTTAGACCATCGGTACAAGCCTCTGCTAATACGCTTACCAGTAAACATAAACGATTCACCTTCTGTATAAACTGGCAATGGGTCATTGTCTAAATGACTTGATTTAGATGTATATGATTCTTCGGTAATCGTTTCACGATCAAGCTTGATGGGTTTAATCGTCTTCCGATGTTTAGTTAGAAAACTATTCAAGGTACTCAACGGAATATCAAGAAAATCAGTGATATCCGTTTTAATGGCCATCTCATCACTCACCGAGCATTTTAAACCCGACTCTTTCATTAATTCGACGATGTCGGTGTAATGCTTTTGAGCGGTTTTTTGGAGGTTTGTCGGTAGGCCGCATGCCTCTTTGATGGTAGCTTCTAAGGCGGTTCTTGTTAAAGCACAAACTAAAACTGAACACCTTTCTCCAATATGGAATTGATTTTTCTGTAGTGCATTGTGTCCAGATGCTATAACGTATGCACGAATAACCGTTTCTATAATATCAGTATTATAAACAACAATTTTTCTGCCCTTGTAAGGACTATTCTTTGCCGTTACTTTTACAAAAGTAGTCTTCATGGTCCAGCCCTTGTCAGTAAAGGGTTTAAGCGTTTTTGGAGGCCAAGTAGTCTTCATGCGATTTAATGCCATTTGGTTCATTCCCAACAAGTCAGCAGTTCCACGCTCGCTTAAACAGGCCGTTTCATCATCAAGTACGTAACCATCGCACTGAATGCCTGGTATGATTTCTACTTGGCCGTAATGTACGGCCTCTCTTTGTGTCATATTGATAATACCTTTTAGATGAAATTGAGTTAAAAGTGGTATTGTAAACCCAAACTCTGAATTTGAGCTAGCAGAGGCATAATCCTCTGGGGGCCGTTTAGAGCAATTTCAATTGGACAAT